>Ga0209941_1000040_pt1 | contig 315514 bp, 312 predicted proteins | sample ThiBiot_300_plan_FD_183945 | JGI IMG/M metagenome (GOLD analysis project Ga0209941, IMG submission 183945) | Wastewater bioreactor microbial communities from Cape Town, South Africa - Thiocy_solids_1 (SPAdes) | ecosystem: Engineered > Bioremediation > Thiocyanate > Unclassified | place: South... | reverse complement strand
CTGGTTTGGGGCGTCATCCACACCAATACGCCGTTCGACGCTGGCTATGTCGGGCACCACCGCACCACGACGCCATACGCGTCCGCTGAGTGCATGGTTGCGTAGCGAGAATCAAGACGGTATCTACGTGGCGCTTGCTCACGGTTTCGCGGGCGCATCCAGCTTGTCGAAATGGACGATGGCGTTGAGCACCAGCGGGTAGCTGCCGATGGTTTCGCCGCGCCACATCGGATTGCTGGCGAACAACAGCACGTGGCCCTTGCCGTAGCGCGCGTCGACCACGGCGGCGCGCTCGGCCATCTCGCTGCCGTGGTCGAGCAGGCCGGCGATCAGCAGCTTGGCCGCGGCCGCGAAGCGCAGGATCACCTGGGGCCGCTGGTCGGCCGGGATCACCCAGGGATTGTTGCGCGTCTGCTCGGCGTTGAGCGGCGTGGCCTGCCATGGCTTGACGTCGGGCAGCGCTTCGGGCTCGACGGCGGCGCGGCCCTCGGGCGTATCCGCGTCGTGGGGGCCACCGCGGCCGGTCGCGCGCTGGAAATCCTTCGCCGTTGGCAGGCCGTGGTCGCCGGTGATGAGGTTGGAGATCTTGAACGATTGCCCCTCGGCGCTGTAGATCGCCAGCTCGTCGCGCGTGTAGCTGGCGGCGATCGGGTTCTTGCGGTCGACGAACTGCGCCTGCAGCACGCTGCCGACCACCTTGAGCTTGTCGGTCGGCGTGACCGAGACGCCCGGCGCCAGGCCTACGTCGATGGCGAAGCGTGCCGTGTCCTCGGCGGTGATCAGCAGGCCGCCTTCGTGCACGAAGCGCTTGAGGTTGGCCACACCGGATTCGCCCAGGCCCGGGCGGATGTCGTCGGTGCTGTCGATGTGGCCGATGTTGGGGGTCAGCTCGGTGGTCTTCCACGGCATCGGCTCGCCCCACATCGGCAGGCCGTCGATGATGCGGCGGCTGCTGGCGCCGCCGATCGGGCCGAACAGGATCACGTCGTACTTCGCGCGCAGGTTGCCGAGCTTCGCCACGTCCTGGGTGCTGATGTAGTCGTATTTCACCTGCAGCTGATCCAGCGCCATGCGCCACCAGCCCTCGGTTTGGGTGCTGAGCCAGGTGTGCATCACCGCGATGCGCGGGAGTTTCGCGTTCGGCAGGTCGATCGCGGCCAGCCCCGAGGGCACGTCCACCTCGCCGTCGAGCCGGCGCATCGGCGCCTTCAGGATGGAGCTGTCGGTGACGCGCACCACATCGACGTCGAACAGGTCGCCCATCGACCAGGCGGTGTCGTCGTAGGGGTGCTGCTGCGGGTCCTTCGGCGACCAGTACTGGCGATCGAGCAGGGTGTCGGCGATGCGCGAGTAGGGCTGGTCCATGCGCACGACGATGCTGCCGGCGGGGAAGCGGCGCGTGCTGGCCGGCTGTTCCTTGCCGTCGTCACCCTTCGCCTTCGGCATGCTGACCTTGATCGCCGCGGTGCTGCGGCTCAGTTCCACATGCTGGTGCTGCAGGATGCGCAGCAGCTGCGCGCGCGAGCCCGGGCGCGCGTCGTCGGCGGGAAACACGTAGGCGGCCGGGCCGGCGTTCTGCGGCTTCTCGATCGAGCGCTTGCTCTTCAGGTAGTAGTTCTTCAGGAACAGCTGGCCGTTGTCGGAAAAGTACTTCAGCGCGGTGAGCAGGCCGGTCTGCTGGTAGTTGTTGTTGTTGCGCTGCGACCAGGTTACCACCGGCAGCGGCGGGTTCGGCTTGTACCAAGTGCGCTGGTACTCCTCCGGTTCCAGGATGCGCTTGACGGTGTCGGCGCCGTCGTTGCCGAAGGTTTCGTACAGCCGGCTGATGCCGTTGTGCATGGCGGCGATGAACATCAGGTAGCCCGGGCTCCAGGTGTCGAAGCTGCCGTGGGTGAATACGCCGGGCATGCCGAGCTTGGTCATCTGCTGCACGTTGTCCCAGCCCAGCTGCTGCCATTCGCCGGTGAGGATGGGGTCGATCCAGGCGTTGTAGGGGCCGTCGCCGACGGTGTTGTCGTACAGGAACGGCACCGACTCATGCAGGTCGTGCAGCACCTGGGCGTGCCAGCCGACGAAGGTGTCGGCGACGTTGCGGGTGAGGTTCAGCGTCATCGCCATCGCGTCGCGGTTGTTATCGTGCGCCACGTAGTGGCCCCAGTACAGCAGGCGCGGATAGTTCCGGCCCGGGTGGGCGCGGTGCCAGTTGTAGCGGTCCACCTGGCGGTCGCGGCCGTCCACCTCGACGATCGGCGTGATCAGGGTGATCACGTGCGAACGGATGTGCTGGATGTAGGGCGCGTCGTCCACCGCCAGCCGGTAGGCCAGTTCCATCAGTGCGGTGGGCGAGCCGGTCTCGGTGGAGTGAATGGCGCCGGTGATGTAGTAGACCGGGGTGGACTGGGCGATCAGCGTATCGGCGGTGGCATCGTCCATGGCGATGGTGCGCGGATCGGCCAGCTTGGCCAGGCGCGCGTTGTTCGCGTCCAGGTCGGCCAGCAGCTTCTCGTCGGCCACCGCCACCGCGATCATTTCGCGACCTTCCTCGGTCTTGCCGATGGTGAACACCTTCACGCGCGGACTGGCGGCGGCCAGCGCACGGAAGTAGCGGTAGACGTCAGTGGAGTAGGGCAGGTAATTCGGTGCGCCGGCGATATGGCCGAGCACCTTCAGCGGCGTGGGCACGGTGGTCGAGGCGGGCAGGTAGTCGGTCAGCGGCGAGTTGAATTGCGCGTCGGTGGTGTCCTTCAGGATCTGTGCCGTGTACACCTCGTCGATCGGCTGCACCAGGTCGCGCGCGTAGGTGATCGAGCCGTTCGGGTCGGTGGCGGCAAGGGCGCAGAAACTCGCCAGCGCCAGTGCGGCGGCTGGCAGGAGGCGACGACAGGCGGGCATGGCCATGGTTCCCCTGGGTGAAGTGATGCGGATCGCCGCACTTTGCCAGAACGCGAGTGTGTCTGCCCTGCCTCAATGGCGGTGGCCCGCTCCCGCGCTGGATTCGCCCGGAGTCGCGCTGATCGGTATCGGCCGGGGCGCCCGCAGGAACCCCTCGGCCTGCAACCAGTGGTAGAACTCCTCGATCCAGTGGTCGCTGCTGGTGCCCTGGTGTGACATGCCGAAGCCATGGCCGCCGGCGCTGAAAACATGCGCCTCCGGTCGCACGCCGGACTTGAGCAGGGCGTCGTAGAACCGTGCAACGGCATCGCGGGCGATCGGATCATCCTGTGCCCAGGCCATGAACACGGGCGGCAGCTTCGCCGGGATGACCGGCATCGTGCCGAAGGGGGCGCCGTAGATCAGTGCGGCGAAGTCAGGCCGGGCGGCCGCATCGGGCTGCAGCAAGGCACCGCTGGTGACCATGCCGCCGGCAGAGAAGCCGACCATGCCGACCCGGTCGGGCGCTATGCGCCACTCCTTCGCATGCTGGCGTACCCGCTTGATTGCCTGGATGGCATCGGCGATGCCGTAGCGGCAGGCCTGGTCCATGTCCAGGTTCTTCGGTATGCCTTGCTGGCGTTTTTCCTGCGTGCGGTACTTCAGCACGAAGGCGGCGATGCCACGTTGCTGCAACCAACGGGCTACGTCGTGGCCCTCGCGGTCAATGGCAAGGGCGACGCAATAGCCACCCGGCGCGATGATCACTCCGGCACCGCTGGCCTGGTCAGGACGGGGCAGGTAGACGGTCAGCGTGGGCCTGACGACGTTGATGACGACGGTGCCGGACGGCGTGTCGTGCGCCACGATCTCTTGCTGGGTCCAGTGTTCGGACCCGGGAGCAGCGCCGGGCCAGAGATCCAGCGTGGTTTGTGCACAGGCCGCGCATGTCAGCAGCCACAAGGTGATTGCCGTGCAGAACCGCAGATGCCAGGCACGTTGCACATGCCCTCCGGATGGTTGCGGCGGCCCTGGTGGCGCCGGACAGGTATCGTCCTCCGCTGCGGGATGGCGTCAAGTGCCTGATTCCCGGTCGAGGGAAGCAGCAAGTCGTTTTCGTGATTTTTCTTGCCGCCCGGCGAATCATGGATGAAACCGACGGAGACGCCACGCCGATGACCAGCCGGGAACACCAGCAGCGCTTCGAATCGCTGCTGCACGAGCATCGTCGCATCGTGTTCAAGGTGGCTGGCCTGTACGGCCGCAGCCCCGCCGATCGTGACGACCTGGTGCAGGAGATCAGCGCGCAGCTGTGGCGTTCGTTTGCGCGTTATGACGAACGGCGGGCGAAGTTTTCCACCTGGCTGTACCGCATCGCGCTGAACGTGGCGATCTCGCAGGCGCGGCGCTGGCCCGATCTGGATCGCTGCGAACCGCTGGAAACCCGGCATCTGGAAACCATCGGTGGCGAGGCGGTGGTCGAGCCCGACGAACGCCTGGTCGCGTTGCACGCCTTCATCGGCCAACTCGACCCACTCAACCGCGCGCTGATCCTGTTGCACCTGGAAGATCGCAGCTATTCCGAAATCGCCGAAGTCCTCGGCATCAGCGAAACCAGCGTGGCGACCAAGATCAGTCGCATCAAGCAGAAACTGCGCGGCCAGATGACCGCGACCACCGGAGCGTGACGATGGAACTCGATGAACTGAAGCGGGCCTGGGCTCGCATGGAAATTCGCCAAGAGAGCATGGTAGAACTGCTGCGCCAGGATTTTCGTGATCGGCGCATGGAGAAGTCGCGCGCCTCGATGCGCCGCACGCTGTGGTGGCTGGGACTGGAAATCGTCGGCTGGATCGTCTTCGTGGTGTGGGTGGCTTCTTTCTGGGTGGCGCACCGGCAGGTGCCGCATCTGCTGGTGATGGGCCTGCTGCTGCACGTGTATGGCATCGGTGCGATCTGGTCGTGCGCCACGCAGCTGTTCCTGCTGGCGCGGATCTATCTGTTCGATGCGCCGGTGCTGGTGTTGCAGCGTCGGTTGGCGCAACTGCGCAAGTTTCGCGCCTACAGCACGCTGGCGCTCGGCCTGCCGTGGTGGTGCCTGTGGCTGCTGGTGTCGCTGGTGGTCATCGCGGATTTCACCGGCGTGGACCTTTACGCGTCGGGGGCGTCGTGGATCTGGGCCAGCATGGCGGTGGGGCTGGCCGGCATTGCCGGCAGCGTGTGGCTGGCGCGGCGCCTGGCGCAGCGCCCGATCCGCTCGCCGTTCCTGCAGCGCATCGTCGATGACATGGGCGGCTGCAACCTGCTCAGCGCGTCGCGACAACTGGACGAGATCGCGCGCTTCGAACGGACTTGATGGACGTAGGGCGGACACCGTCCGCCGCTTCTGGCTGCAATGCATCGAAGAGCCGGCGGGCAGTGCCCGCCCTACGCGTGGTTGCGCGTTTCGAGCGGATGCAAGGATGCCCACCGGGTGCGATCAGCGTGCCTTGGGCTTGAGCCGGACGTAGAGCTGCTTGCGCACGACGGCAATGACCTTGCCCGAGGCGGTGGTCACCTCGGTCTCGAACCAGCGCAGCACCTTGTCGCCGCCGGCCGCGGCGGCGCGCAGCTCATCGACCACGGCGGGGTCGAGTTTGAAATGGGCGTAGACGTCCTCGTAGCCGGGCGCCACGAAGTCGATCGTGCCGGCCTTGTCCCACACGAAGTAATCGCTGCCCAACTGGTGCATCGCCAGCAGCATCCAGAACGGATCGACCATCGCGAACAGGTTGCCGCCGAACTGGCTCTTGACGTAGTTGCGATTCCACGGCCGCAACCGCAACACCACCCGCGCCTCGCTGTAGTCGTCGCTGAGCGACTGCACGCGGATAGCGTTGACGAGGGCCGGCGGCCACAGGTTGAACAGGCGGCGGAAGGTGGAGGCACGCATGGGCTGTCAGGGCCGGGAATAGGGAATAGGGAATAGGGAATAGGGAATAGGGAATAGGGAATAGGGAATAGGGAATAGGGAATAGGGAATAGGGAATAGGGAATAGGGAATAGGGAATAGGGAATAGGGAATAGGGAATAGGGAATCGGAAAAGCGGTTTGCCGTGCAACGGGACGTCCGCATCCAATCCGAATCGCTCCAGTTTTCTCCGCTCCCTCCTATTCCCTATTCCCCATTCCCCATTCCCGATTCCCGGCTCAAAACAACATCGACGCCATCCGACGCCGGAACCGCCCCACCAGCTCGGCGTCGTCGAGCGTGGCGAAGGCGGCGAGCAGGCGCTTCTTCGCCTGGCCGTCGTTCCAGTCGCGCGCCTTTTGCAGGATGGCGAGAAACTGTTCGAGGCCGGCTTCGGCGTCGCCTTCCTGCAGCAGGCGCAGGCCGAGCAGGTCGCGCGCTTCCCAGTCTTCCGGGTCGGCGTCGATGCGCTGTTGCAGTGCGTCTGCCGCCGGGGCGGCAGCGGCGGCGCGGGCCAGTTCCAGTTCGCTGCGCAGGCGCTTGGCGCGCGCGTCGGTGGCGAGGTTGGCGGGCAGGGCGTCGAGTTCGGCGCTGGCGGCATCGGCCTGGCCGGCGCGCATCAGCGCCAGCGCCAGGTCGAGCTTGAGCTCGGCCCTGGCGGGCTCGGCGGCGATCGCCTGCTGGATGCGGTTGATCGCCGCCTCCGGCGTTTCAACGGGAGCGTCGGCATCCGTCACCTCGTCCTCGCCGCTCTCGAGCGCCTGCACGTGGCGGCCGAGGAACTCGCGCAACTGGCGCTCGGGCAGTGCGCCGGCGAAGCCGTCGACGACCTGGCCCTGGCTGACCAGCATCACCGTGGGGATGCTCTTGATGCCGAACATCGCCGCCAGCTCCTGCTGCGCATCGACGTCGACCTTGCCGAGCCGGAACGCGCCGTTGAACTCGACGGCCAGCTTTTCCAGGATCGGCCCCAGCGTCTTGCACGGCTCGCACCACGCGGCCCAGAAGTCGACCAGGATCGGCGTGTCCATCGACGCCTGCAGCACCTCGGTCTCGAAAGTCTGCTGGTCGATGTCGAAGACGTGGCTGGCGCGGGGGGTATCGGTCACGGAAAGCTCCGGCGGCGGGATCTGGATGTCCAGATCAGGGCGACACCAAGCATATCAAGCGTCGGGAACGCAGCCCGCGTTCGCGCGCGCATTCACGAAAGATTTGCGAGAATCGCCCGATGGCCACCGCCGCACGAACCACCGACTGCCTGCACGCGCGTTCGTCCGATGCGCTGCTGATCTGCGAGCACTGCGACACCGTCTATCGGCGGCGTCCGCTGGCGCGGGGCGAGGTGGCCCGCTGCGTGCGTTGCGGCGCGGAGCTCGACCGCCATCGTGCGCTGTCGGTCAATGCGCTGCTGGCGCTGATCCTCACCGCCATGATCGTGTTCGTGCAGGCCAACATCTGGCCGATCTTCACGCTCGGCCTGAACGGCCAGTTCAGCGCCACCACGCTGTGGGGCATGATCGTCACGATGTGGGAGCAGGGCGCCCAGGTGGTCGCGGTACTGGCGGCGGCCACGCTGTTCTTTTTTCCGATGGCGAAGATGATGGTGATGGGCTGGCTGCTGTGGTTCGCCCGCATGGGCCGGCGTGCGCCCGGTTTTGCGCCGCTGATGGTGGCTTTGCACCGGATCGGGCCGTGGACGATGAGCGAAGTGTTCGTGCTGGGCGCGCTGGTGGCGATCGTCAAGGCGCACGCCTATTTCGAGGTGGTGGCCGACCCGGGCATCTACGCGTACGGCGCACTGACGCTGCTGATCACCATTTTCGCCGGCGTGGACATGCGCCAGCTGTGGGAGCAGACGCCGGAGCCGCGGGCATGAGCGCGCTGCCCCGTGCGGCCGAGCTGGGCCTGATCGGCTGCCGCATGTGCGGGCTGGTGTGCCGTACCGTGGCCGGCAACGTGAAGCTCGACGGCGACGGCGTGGACGACGCGATGGCCTGCCCGCGCTGCGGCTCCACGCTGCGCCGGCGCAAGACCAACAGCTACGCGCGCACCTGGGCGCTGCTGATCGCCGGCTTCATCCTGTACATTCCGGCCAATGTGCTGCCGATCATGCGCACGGCCAGCCTCAACGACGTCGACGACAACACCATCATCAGCGGCGTGGTCGAGCTGTGGACGAACGGCTCGGCAGACCTGGCGATCATCGTTTTCCTGGCCAGCATCGTGGTGCCGATGCTGAAATTCCTCTCGCTGGGCATGCTGCTGGTGAGCAGCCGGCGCGGCAGCGACTGGGCGCGGCTGCAACGCGCGAAGCTGTATCGGCTGGTGGAGTTCATCGGCTACTGGTCGATGCTGGACGTGTTCGTGGTGGCGCTGCTGACCGCGCTGGTGCGCTTCAACGTGCTGAGCCGGGTCGAACCGCTGCCCGGCGTCATTTTCTTCGGGCTGACCGTGGTGCTGACCATGCTCGCCTCGATGAGTTTCGATCCGCGCTTGATCTGGGATGGCAGGAGCACCGATGACTGAAGAAACCCGCGTCGAACCCGCTCCGGCCGCGCCCGACGCCCTGCCGCGGCCGGTGGTGGAGAAACGCCGCTTCAAGGAGTCGCTGATCTGGCTGGTGCCGGCGCTGGCGGCGCTGGTGGGGCTTTCGCTCGTCATCCACAACTGGTTGCAGACCGGCCCGCAGGTGGTGATCAGCCTGCAGAGCGCCGAGGGGTTGGACGCCGGCAAGACCCCGGTGAAATACAAGAACGTGGTGATCGGCCGGGTCAAGAAGATCCGGCTCAGCCCCGACCGCAGCCACGTGCTGGTGACGGTGGCGCTGGAGAAGAGTGCCGAGGGCTTCGCCACCAAGGGCACGCGCTACTGGGTGGTGCGCCCGCGTATCGGGCTGGGCGGCGTGTCCGGCATCGACACGCTGTTTTCCGGCGCCTTCATCGGCGCCGACGTGGGCGAGTCGAACGAGTGGCAGGAGAACTTTGACGGGCTGGAGGCGCCCCCGGCGGTGCGCCACGGCGAACTCGGACGCAGCTTCGTCCTGCACAGCGACGACCTCGGCTCGCTGGATGTCGGCTCGCCGGTCTATTACCGCCGCATCCAGGTCGGCCGGGTGGCCTCGTACACGCTGGACAAGGACGGCAAGGGCGTGTCGCTGCACGTTTTCATCGACGGGCCGAACGACCGTTTCGTCAGCCGCTCCAGCCGCTTCTGGAATGCCAGCGGGGTGGATCTCTCGCTCGGCGCGAACGGGCTGAAGCTCAACACCCAGTCGATGGCCGCGGTGCTGGCCGGCGGCGTGGCTTTCCAGGACCCGCCCGGTCCGCACGACAGCACGCCGGCGCCGGAGGACACCCGGTTCGAGCTGTTCGATGACCGCATCACCGCGATGGCGCCGCCCGATGGCGAGCCGCACTATCTGCGCATGCGCTTCGAGCAGTCGGTGCGCGGGCTGGCGGTGGACGCGCCGGTGGAGTTCCTCGGCATCAATATCGGCAAGGTCGTCTCGGTGCGCCTGGATTACGACCAGAAGACGCAGAAATTCCCGGTCCTGGTGGGCGCGGTGGTCTACCCGGAGCGCCTCGGCGCCGCCTACGACAAGCTGGAGGCGATGGCCCGGGCCAACGGCCACACGCCGGACCTGGCGCGCATGATGGGCGGGCTGATCGCGCACGGCCTGCGCGCGCAGGCGCGCACCGGCAATCTGCTCACCGGACAGTTGTACGTGGCGCTGGATTTCGTGCCGCACGCCGCCAGGGTCGAGTTCGACCCGGCCGCCAGGCCGCTCACCATCCCCACCGCGCCGGGCAGTTTCGACAAACTGCAGGAGCAACTGGCGGAGATCGTCGACAAGCTCGACAAGGTGCCGTTCGACAGCATCGGCAAGCACATGGACCAGGTGCTGGCCGGGCTCGACACCACCTTGAAGCAGGTCAACGGCAAGACCTTGCCGGCCTTCACCGAGACCTTGCACGGCGTGCAGAAGACCATGGGCACCGCCGATGCGGCGCTGTCGGGCGATTCGCCGCTGCAACGCAACCTCGGCGCCACGCTGGAGCAGGTGCAGCGCATGTCGCGCTCGCTGCGCGTGCTGTCGGATTACCTCAGCGGGCATCCCGAGGCGCTGCTGCGCGGGCGCCGCCCCGACAACCGACCCGCCACGCCGCCCGCGCCGGAACCGGCGCCGGCCCCGGCACAGGAGCACAAGCCATGATGCGTCACGCCACCGCGTTGCTGGCGGTCATCGCCGCGGCCTTGCTCGCGGCCTGCGCCTCGGCGCCGCTGCACTACTACACCTTGCTGCCCGGGTCGGCGGCACCGGCACCGGTAGTGGAGTCGGCGACCGCGATCCCGTTCGAGGTGCTCACCGTCAACGTGCCGGCGCAGGTCGACCGGCCGCAACTGGTCGTGCGCCAGGGCGGCCAGAGCGTGGCCCTGCTCGAGGGCGAGCGCTGGATCGCGCCGCTGGCCGACGAGGTGCGCGGCGCGCTGGCCGCCGACCTGGCCCGCGCCTTGCCCGGTCGCGACGTCGGCGGCATGGCCGCCGGCGGCAAGCCGCTGCTGCAGGTGAGCCTCGATGTGCGCCGCTTCGATTCGCAGCCGGGCGACCACGCGCTGATCGAAGGCGCCTGGCAGCTGCGCTGGCGCCAGGGCGGCAAGCTGACCACCCAGGCCTGCACCAGCCGCATCCGCGCCGCCGTGGGGCCGGGTTACGACGCCCTGGTACAAGGTCACCAGCAGGCGCTGGAGCAACTGGCGGAGCAGATGGCGGGAGTGGCTCGTGCGCTGGCATCCGGTCAGCCGGCCGCCTGTCCGGAGGGCTGAGGTGGCCGCTCCCGGGTGAATGGCGGGGCGGTGCCGGCCTTGGCGGAAACCCCGCGCTGGGCTAGTCTGACCCGTTCACCGCCGCCGGTTCGATCCGGCGGGAACCCACCGCACCATGGCCTCCCGAAATCATGCAGGACAATCAAGCCCCGACCGCTGCCGAAACCGACGAAACCGCCTACCGCCCGCAAGCGGTGGAGGCCGCCGCGCAGCAGTACTGGAACTCGCAGCGCGCCTATGAGGTGAAGGAGCAGCCCGGCCGGGCCAAGTTCTACTGCCTGTCGATGCTGCCGTATCCGTCCGGCGCGCTGCACATGGGCCATGTGCGCAACTACACCATCGGCGATGTGATCAGCCGCTTCCAGCGCATGCAGGGCAGGAATGTGCTGCAGCCGATGGGCTGGGACGCGTTCGGCCTGCCGGCGGAGAACGCCGCGATCAAGCACAAGACCGCACCGGCCAAGTGGACCTACGCCAACATCGAGCACATGCGCGCGCAGATGCAGGCGATGGGCTACGCGTTCGACTGGTCGCGCGAGTTCGCCACCTGCCGGCCGGATTACTACGTGCATGAGCAGCGCATGTTCACCCGGCTGATGAAGAAGGGCCTGGCCTACCGCAAGAACGCGGTGGTGAACTGGGACCCGGTCGACCAGACCGTGCTGGCCAACGAGCAGGTGATCGACGGCCGCGGCTGGCGCACCGGTGCGCTGGTGGAAAAGCGCGAGATCCCGCAGTGGTTCCTCAAGATCACCGACTACGCACAGGAGCTGCTGGACGGCCTGGACGCGCTGCCGGGCTGGCCCGACGCGGTCAAGACCATGCAGCGCAACTGGCTGGGCCGCAGCGAGGGGCTGGAGATCCGCTTCGCGCTGGAGGGCGGCGGCGAGCCGCTGAGCGTGTTCACCACGCGCCCCGATACCTTGATGGGCGTGACCTTCCTGTCGATTGCCGCCGAGCACCCGCTGGCGCAGCGCGCGGCGCAGGACAACCCGAAGCTGGCCGCCTTCATCGCCGAGCTGAAGCACGGCGGCGTGTCCGAGGCGGAGCTGGAGACCCAGGACAAGCGCGGCATGGACACCGGCCTGTGCGCGATCCACCCGATCAGCGGCGAGCGCGTGCCGATCTGGGTGGCCAACTTCGTGCTGATGGGCTATGGCACCGGCGCGGTGATGGCGGTACCGGGACACGACCAGCGCGACTGGGAGTTCGCGCAGAAGTACAGCCTGCCGATCAGGATGGTGATCGTCGACGAGTCGGTGCTCGATGCGCTGAAGCAGATCCGCCACGAGCTGGCGCTGGGCGTGGGCAGCGATGCGATGCTGGCTGCACTGGAAGGTCGAGACATCACGACGCAGGATGTCTCCGCGCCGCTGCGCGTGGTGCAGGAATTCGAGCGGCGCATCATGGAGGAGGTGGCCTGGACCGCGCGCGGCACGCTGGTCAACTCCGGCGAATACGACGGCATGGATTTCGCCCGCGCGTTCGACGCGCTGGCCACGCGCTTCGAGCGCGATGGCAGCGGTGCGCGCCGGGTCAACTGGCGCCTGCGCGACTGGGGCGTGAGCCGCCAGCGCTACTGGGGCTGCCCGATCCCGGTGATCCGCTGCGCCGCCTGCGGCGACGTGCCGGTGCCGGAGGACCAACTGCCGGTGCTGCTGCCCGAGGACGTCGCCTTCTCCGGCGTGCAGTCGCCGATCAAGGCCGACCCGGCCTGGCGCCAGACCACCTGTCCGAACTGCGGCGGCGCGGCCGAGCGCGAGACCGACACCTTCGACACTTTCATGGAGTCGAGCTGGTACTACGCGCGCTACACCTCGCCCGGCGCGGCCACCCAGGTCGACGAGCGAGCCAACTACTGGCTGCCGGTGGACCAGTACATCGGCGGCATCGAGCACGCCATCCTGCACCTGCTGTATTTCCGCTTCTATCACAAGCTGCTGCGCGACGAAGGGCTGGTGGCCACCGACGAGCCGGCCACCAACCTGCTGTGTCAGGGCATGGTGATCGCCGAGACGTTCTACCGCGAGAACGCCGACGGCTCGCGCGAGTGGTTCAACCCGGCCGACGTGGACGTGCAGCGCGACGACCACGGCCGCGTCACCGGCGCGCGACTCAGGACCGACGGCCAACCGGTGCGGATCGGCGGCATCGAGAAGATGTCCAAGTCGAAGAACAACGGCGTCGATCCGCAGTCGATGGTGGCCAAGTACGGCGCCGACACGGTGCGCCTGTTCTCCATGTTCGCCGCGCCGCCGGAGCAGTCGCTGGAGTGGAACGAGGCTGGCGTCGAAGGCATGGCGCGTTTCCTCAAGCGCTTCTGGCGTGAGGTGACCGCCCACGCCAGCGGTCCCGACCACGCGGTGGTGGACCCGGCCGCGTTGGATGCCGCGCAGAAAGCCATGCGCCGCCAGCTGCACGAGACCATCCAGAAAGTCAGCGACGATCTCGGCCGGCGTCACGCGTTCAATACCGCGATCGCCGCGCTGATGGAGCTGCTCAACGCGCTGGGCAAGTTCAACGACCGCAGCGAGCAGGGCCGCGCCGTGCGCCACGAGGCGCTGGAGGCGATGGTGCTGCTGCTCAATCCGGTGGTGCCGCATGTCTGCCACGCGCTGTGGCAGGTGCTGGGCCATCCGGTCGCGGTACTGGAGGACCAGCCGTGGCCGCGGGTCGATCCCGCCGCGCTGGTGCGCGACACGGCGACGTTGGCGGTGCAGGTCAACGGCAAGCTGCGCGGTACCATCGAGCTGCCGGTGAGCGCCGGCAAGGACGAGGCCGAGGCATTGGCCCGGACGCAGCCACAGGTCAGGCAGTTCCTCGAGGGCATGACGGTGCGCAAGGTCATCGTGGTGCCCGGCAAGATCGTCAACATTGTCGCAGGATGACAACCATGGGCTTCATCAACGCGCGTCGGATCCGCCTGCTGTCGCTGCTGCTCGCCGCGCTGGCGCTGACTGCCTGCGGCTTCCATCTGCGCCAGAACGCCGACCTGCCCGCGACCATGCAGCGGGTGCACCTGGCCGCCAGCGGCGGCAGCAACTTCCAGCGCCAGCTGACCCTCGCGCTGGAACGCGCCGGTGTCACCGTCGAGGACGCGGCCGGCCCCGGCATCGCCGAGCTTGCCGTGCCCACCGCCGCGTTCAGCACCGACACGCTCACCTCCGGCGGCTACGCGCGCATCAGCGAGTTCGCGATCCACTACACGGTCCGCTTCGGCGTCACCGACGCGGCCGGGCAGACCCTGGTGCCGCTGCAGACCATCAACATGTCGCGCGAGTTCAGCTACGACGCCGGCAACACGATAGGCAACGCCTCGCAGGTCGAGCAGATCCAGAAGAGCCTCGACGACGACATGGTGCAGGCGATCATGTTTCGCCTGGAAGCTGCCGGCCGCCATCCCGCCACGGCGTCCGGCGTGCACTGATGCCGCTCAACCCGAACCAGTGGTCGAAGGCGCTGGCGGCGGATCGACTCGACGCGGCCTACTTGCTGGCCGGTGAGGAACTGCTGGTGCTGGAAGCCGCCGACGCGCTGCGCGCGCAGGCACGCCGGCTGGGCTACACCGAGCGCGAGGTGCTCGAGGTCGGCCAGCATTTCGACTGGGACGACGTCGCCCGTGCCGGCGCCAGCATGTCGTTGTTCGCCAGCCGCCGCCTGATCGACCTGCGCTTGCCGACCGGACGCCCGGGGGTCGAGGGAGCCAAGGCGATCACCGCGTTCTGTGCGGACCCGCCGCCGGACGTCACCTTGCTGGTCACCGCGATGGAATGGAGCAGCAAGCACGACGGCGCCTGGAGCAGGAAGCTCGACGCCAGCCACAGCATGGTGGTGTTCAATGCGCCGCGACCGCACGAATGGAACGCCTGGATCGGCGCGCGGCTGGCCTCGCGCGGACTCGGCGCCAGCGCCGACGCGGTGGCGCTGCTGGCCGAACGCGTCGAGGGCAACCTGCTGGCGGCGGCGCAGGAGATCGACAAGCTGGCGGTGCTGCACGGCGAAGGCCGCATCGACGCGGCCGAGATGGAGGGCTTGGTCGCCGACAGCGCCCGTTACGACGTGTTCAAGCTCACCGACGCGGCCCTGGCCGGCGACGGCGCGCGCGCGCTGCGCGTGCTGGCCGGGCTGCGTTCCGAGGGCGACGAATTGATCGCCCTGATGGGCTGGCTGGTCAACCAGTTGCAGCTGGCGCTGCGCCTGGCCAATGCGCAGAACTTCGCCGCGCAGGCCAAGGCCGAGCGCCTGTGGCAAGCGCGCGAGCAGATGTTCCGCCAGGCATTGCGACGCGCGCCGCGCGAACACTGGCTGCAATGCCTGGCGCGCGCCGCGCGCATCGACCGCATGGCCAAGGGCCGCGAGCAGGGCGACCCTTGGCTGGAGGCCGAACGCCTGATCGCCGCCATCGCCGAGCCGCGCGCGGCGAAGGCGCTGGCGTGAAACCGCTGGCGATTTTCGGCGGTACCTTCGACCCGATTCATCTCGGCCATCTGTGCGTGGCGTGGGAAGCCGCCGAACTGCTCGATGCCGAGGTGCTGATGATGCCGGCCGGGCTGCCGCCGCATCGTCCGCCACCGATCGCCAGTGCCACGCAGCGGCTGGCGATGCTGCAGGTGGCACTGCGTGGCCAGTCGCGGCTGATCGCAGACGGCCGCGAGCTTCAGCGCGAGGGCGCGTCCTACACAGTCGATACGCTGGCCGGGCTGCGCACCGAGCAGGGCGATCGCCCGCTGGTCCTGTTGCTCGGTGCCGACGCGTTCGCCGGTTTGCCCGGCTGGCACGAATGGCAGCGGCTGTTCGAGCTCGCGCATCTCGGCGTGCTCAGCCGGCCCGGCGAGCAGGCACCGTTGCCGAAGGCGCTGCAGCGGGAGATCGCCGGTCGCCGGGTGGATGACGCCACCGCGTTGCGATCGGCGCCAGCCGGCGGCGTGCTGGAGCTGGCGGTGACCCCGCTGGAAATTTCCGCCACGCGCATCCGCCAGCTGCTGGCCGCCGGCCGCGACCCGCGCTACCTGCTGCCGGCGGGGCTGTTCGATTCGGCCGAGCTGCTCTTGCCCTATCGCCGCTGACTGGAATCGCGATTCACACGAACGCGTAGCGCACGATGTGGAAGAAGATCGGCGCGGCGAAGGTCACCGAATCGAGCCGGTCGAGGATGCCACCGTGGCCCTCGATCATGCTGCCCCAGTCCTTGGCACCGATGCTGCGCTTGACCGCCGACAGCGCCAGTCCGCCGAGAAAGCCGGCCAGCACGATCACCAGCGACATGCCGGCCGAGCCCCAGAACGTGAACGGCGTGATCCACCACAGGCAGGCGCCGATTGCGATGGCCGACAGCCCGCCGCCGAGCAGGCCCTCGACCGTCTTGGACGGGCTCACCTGCGGCGCCAGCTTGTGCCTGCCGAACAGCTTGCCGAACACGTACTGCAGCACGTCGCTGATCTGCACCACCAGCAGCAGATACAGCATCAACAGCAGGCTCTGCCCCTGGTAGCCGGGGATGTGCAGCAGCAGCACCGCCGGCGCGTAGCTCACGCAGTAGACGGTGAGCATCAGCCCCCACTGGATCTTGGTCGTGCGCTCGAGGAAGTTTTCGGTGTCGCCGCCGAGCGCGGTGATGGCCGGCAACAGCAGGAAGCCGTAGACCGGGATGCAGATCGCGAACAGGCCGTACCAGTCGATGCCGATCAGCCAGTACTGCAGCGGGATCGCCACGTAGAAACACTGCACCAACGGCAGGTGGTCGCCGCGGCGGGTCGGCGTGAGCGTGGCGAACTCGCGCAGCGCGAAGAACGAAGCCAGCGCGAAGAACACCAGCGTGGCGACGCGGCCCAGCATGAAGCAGGCGCACAGCAACGCGGTCATCCACCACCAGGCGCGGATGCGGGCGTTGAGGTTGTCGATCACCTCGCGCTTGTCCGGTGCCGCCCGCCGGCCCAGCCACCAGCCGATGGTGCTGGCCAGCAGCAACAGCGCCAGGACGCCGCCCATCACCCACCAGAACTTCTGCTGTGCCGTCATGCCAGTGCCACCACCGCCGCATGGGCGCGCTTGAGGAATTCGTCCTTGTCTTCGTTTGCCTGCAAGCGCATGGCCTGGCCGAAGCGCACCACGCAGGTCAGTGGCACCGGCAACAGGCTGCCCTTGGGCATGCTCCGGTGCAACGAGTCCAGGTAGACCGGCACCAGTTCCGCCTGCGGGTAATCGCGGGCCAGATGGAACAGCCCGGCCTTGAACGGCTGCGGCAGCGGCTGCTGGCTGCGGGTGCCCTCCGGGAAGATGATCAGCGACTCGCCGGCATCCAGCGCGTCGCGCAGCGGCTGCAGCGGATCCCCTTCGCAGCGGCTGCGATCGCGCTCGATGTAGACGGCGCGAAAGCCGTGGTCGGCGATGAAGCCGCGGATGCCGCCATGGCCCCAGTAGTCGCGCGCCGCCACCGGCCGCGTGCGTGCGCGCAGCCTCGGCGGCAGCGCCGACCACAGCGCCAGCGTGTCGAGATGGCTGGCGTGGTTGGCGAAGTAGATCCGTTGCGCTGGCGACGGTTCGCAACCGATCCATCGCGCGTGCGCGCCGACCAGCAACCGGACCAGGCCGACCAGCACATGTGCGGTGATCATGCGCCGCTGCCGGCACGCAGGAGCAAGGCGATCGCGCGGCTGCGCGTGATGCAGGTCAGCGCCGAGCCCGCGGCGATCACCAGCGCGCCACCCAGCAGCAGCTCGCGACTCCACGAGGGCAGCAGCGCGGCGAGCAGCAGTGTCGCCACCAGCAGCCACATGCGGTGCGGCTTGGCCATCGGCCCGCGGAAATCCTGCGCCAGCCCCAGCGACCCGCCCAGCACGCGTACATAGGCGGTGAGCGCCGCCAGCAGCGCGCACAGCCAGCCCAGCCAAGGCAGCCCGGCGGCGTAGCCGAGCGCCACCAGGAACAGCGAATCGGCCAGCCGGTCCGGGATCTCGTTGAACAGCGCGCCCGCCGGCGAACCCTTGCCGCCCTCGACCGCAACCATGCCGTCGAACATGTTGCAAAGCAGCCGCAGCACGATGGCCACCGCGCACAGCAGCTTGCCGAAAGGATCGGCCAGCATCAGCAGTGCGGCGACTCCCGCCAGCGCGAACAGCACGCTGGCGCAGGAGATCTGGTTCGGCGTGATCGAGGTGCGCACCAGCGCACGGGTGACGGTTTTTGCCCAGGCGCTGCTACGCGCGGCAATGGGTCGTCGATCGGTTTCCTTCATGCCGCCCTCGTCTCCATCCCTGGTCGCGCCCATCGCGCGAATCGAGCTTGCAGTGTATCAATCGTCGATGCCGTGGGCGCAAGCCTCGCCGCACCGTGGGCGAACGCCGCGACGCCTGTCCGACTCGACAATTCTCCGCTCCGTGCGTTGCGTGTGATGGCCCTGCACCGTACATTCCATGGCGTCCGCAGACCGAGGCAGGAGAGCCCGATGCACCGACGGAAGCCCATGCGCCACACTGTACTGCCCTTGCTGGCGATTGCCGCCGCCCTGATGACAGGATGCCACCCCGCCATGACCACCCAGTCCCCGAAGATCCAGCCGCCGCCGGAAACGTATGCGGTGCCGTTGCGGTTTGGCAGCCACAATTTCGGGGCCTATTGCTACAACACGACAGGTTGCCACGTTATTTACGACAACTTCGACCACACAGGCTCAGGATCCGAGCGGGATCCCGAGGTGGTTGCCGGGCCGCCGCCAGCCGGGGACTACAAGGCCAACCTGGATGCATCGTATCTCGGCATCGACAACTTCCCCGCACCCGCAGAAGTGCGTTGGAAGTCCTTGGACGGCGTTCAACACGAAGCCAAGGTGGACATGGCGGCGATCTTCAAGGATCAGTTAATCTGGCACAAAGTGCCCAAAGCGGACATGGCCGATTTCTTCCGTGGCCCCGTGGCTGGCGCACCCGGCATCATTCTGGTGGTGAACGACCGAACCATCAGCGTCTACATGAAGATGCTTGTTCCGACCAAAACGGAGCAGATTCCGGGAAACAAGTACAGCGACGCGCGCGATGATCTGTTCCTGGTCTGGACGCACACCTATTGATCGGGGGCAAGGGAATGAGCCATGAGGACAAGCTGGACAAGGATGGCGTTCGCAATGATGGCGTGTCGTACTACGAAGCAGACGCGCAGCGGCTGAACAGCTACGTTGATGCGGCGGAGGCATTGTCACGGTTTCACGCGCCGGTACTGGTGCACGCCAACAACCCACACGAACACATCTTTCTGGCGGCGTTCGATGGCACGGGCAATGACGTCTTCAAGGATCCAGAGCACGCGACCAACGTGGCCAAGATCAGGGCCCAAGTCTCTCTCTTGGCCAAACAGGGGAACCAGCAGGTCGCGGTAGGCTATGTTCCCGGCCCCGGCACGCAGGATCACTATCTCGCGCGCACGCTGGATGGCATCAACGGCAATACCTACGATGAACGCATCGAACAGATGTACAAGCAGTTCATCGACAAGGCTTGGCAGTGGAGGCATGAGGATCCCGACGCCGTCATCAGCCTGGCAGGTCTCGGCTTCAGTCGCGGTTCGGAACAGGTTGCCGGATTGGCCCGCCTGGTGCACGAGCGGGGCATCCAGGATCCCGCCGGCGCCGTCTACACCTACGACAGCCACCATCAGGTCACCCACGTCGAATACACCAGACCCCCGCTGGTCGAGCCGGGTCAGGTGGCGCAGGCGGTGGGGCTGTTCGATGCGGTGGGTACCGGCGAGCCGGTGCGCGAGCACGACCGGCACCTGCCGCCGTCGGTGATTTCCGGGTTCCAGATCATTTCCGCGGACGAGCGGCGCGGGCTGTTCAAATCCGATCGCATCATCGATCCGGGCATGACGCCGGATGGCCGCTTCCTGGGCGTGATCGTGGCCGGGGTGCATTCGGACGTCGGCGGCAGTTATCACCGTGATGGTCTGGCCATCCGCAGCGACAACCTGATGAGCGACTACCTCAACGCATTGAGCGATCGGCCGTTCCTCGCGCTGCAAGCGGTACCCGACGATCCGCGCCTGAACGTGGTGCATCGCTCGGAGGACGGCATGCTGATCTATCGACTCGGCCGCAAGGTCGATCGTCTCCTCCCCGAGGGCTACAACGAGCTGCTGGTGCCGAAGGGCGAAGTCCAGGTGAGCGATCCGTACAATGCCGAGCCGCGCGACAAAATGCTGAGCCGGCAGTTCGAACGGCAGCCGGTAAAGGCAGGAGCGCAGACGGTGACACCCGAGTCGGCATGGAAGACATCGGCCGACGATCTGTCGGCGCGGCTCGATCGCCTGCTGGCGGCGGGGCAGGCGAACGATTGGGAGACCTTCAGCCGCGAGAACCGCACGCTGGCCGATGGCGACGCTGGCCGCCAGTTGCTCGAGCGTGCTGCCATGCAGGCAGGCTGGCTGGAGCAGGCGGTGCAACAGCAGGCGATGCCCGCGCCGCCGCTGCTGCAGCCCGCTCCGGAACCCGTCATGCAGCGCTGAACACGATCCACCGGTATCAGGGAGCGACACCATGCAAGAGGACGAACTGACCGCCTTGATCGACAAGACCGCGACGCTGATGGTGCATTACGAGCGCCGCGGCGCCGCCATCGATTCGCGTCTGCAGGGGCTGGCCGAGGTGTTGCAGGGGCTGACGCAACAGCTGCCGACGGTCGTCCGGACTTCCGCCGATGGCGCGTTGCAGGCGCTGCCGGCCGAAATGGGTACGGTGATGCGCGAAGGCCTTGACCCGTCGCTCGGCGATTATCGCCGGCGCCTGGATGCGGCCGGCGGCGATGTGGAAAAGGCGGCACGGGCGCTGGCCGGACAGATCGGCCACCTGCAACGGCTGCATCGCCAGTTGATCTGGAAAAGCGTGGGCGCCGCCGTGCTGGCGCTGGCCTTGCTGCTCACCGGGGGCGTGTGGTTGTCGATGCACTACACCCGGGTGATTCGCGACAACCAGATCGCCGCTGACCTGTTGAAAGCCTACAACGGCGCCGACGTCACCTTGTGCGGCGGCGGCATGCTGTGCGCGAACGTGAACACCCGCGGCGCGCGTTACGGCGAACATCACCAGTACCTGCCGGTCAAATTACGCTGAATCGGCCTTGGCGAACCGACCATGCCCCAGGGTGGCGTCGTTGCCGCAACGCTGCCGTCGTAGCGCGCGTGCTTACGAGGCGTCTTTCAGCTGGCCTTGCACCTCGTTGATCGAATCGCGAATGCGCTTGGAGAACACCGAGTCGTTGTGGTGGATCAGCAGCAGGTGTTCGGTGGCGCGGGTCATCGCGACGTAAAGCAGGCGCGCCTCGTCGGCTTCGCTCTGGCCTTCCTTGGGCAGGCCGCCGATGCCGGGGATGATCACGAAGGGGAACTCCAGGCCCTTGCTGGAATGCATGGTCACCAGCTTGACGCTGTCCTCGACCACGAACAGGGTCTGCTTGCCGGCGTTGTCGGCGAGACGGCTGGGGATGCCGAGTTGCCTGAGCGTTTCGTGCAGCTTTTCGCCTTCCCACTGGTTGCGGTAGATCACCGCCATCTCGGAATACGGACGGCCATGCGCATGCTCGTCGCGCAGCCGCGCCACCAGCACGTCCATCTGCGCGCGGGCGGTGTCGGTGCGCACCAGTTCCGGCACCGCGCCGCGGCGGCCGGCGCTTTCCGGGGCGACCAGTGGTACGCCGTCGTCGTCGTCGCTGCGCGATTCGAGCAGGTTGTGGGCGAACGCGCGCGCGACGGAGAGTATCTCCAGCGTGTTGCGGTAGTTGAGCTTGAGGATGGTGGTGCGGCCCTGCGCCTGCACGCCGAGGCTCTTCCAGCTGATCTTGCGCCGGTTGGCGTTGCCGTAGATGTTCTGCGCGTCGTCGTACAGCACCAGCAGCGAGTTGGTGGCCGGGTCGATCATCTGCACGATCAGCTTGTACCAGTCCGGCTCGAAGTCGTGGCCTTCGTCGACCAGCACCGCACCGTACTGCGCGCGCGGGATGCGGCCGCCGTCCACGCCGGCGATCACCGCCGGCGGCAACGCCTCGAAAAATGCCTTGCCGCTGCCCGGCGGCAGCGGCTCGTTATAAGCCACCAGCATCTTGCGGCACCACTTGTGGAAGTTGTAGACCTGCACCTTCTCGCTGAGGCCGCGTTCGCCGATGAGCTGTTCCAGCCGCGCCGCCAGCGTCTTGTTGTAGCAGAGCACCAGGATCGGCTTGCTCATCTCGCGCGCCAGCTGCATCGCGCGGAAACCCAGGATCATGGTCTTGCCGGAACCGGCCACGCCGTGGATGATCCGGTGCTCGCTGCCGATCGAGCGCGCCAGCTGCTCCTGCTGCGAATCCATCACCTTGACCAGGTCGGGGATCTCCAGCGGGCGGACCGCCGCGTCGGTGGGGCCGAACAGGCCGAACTGGCCGCTGCCGGCTTCCACCCGCAACTCGGGGAACAGGTGCCAGCGCACGCGGTCGATCTGCGGTAGCGTGAGCGCCACCGGATACACCTGCGGGAACATTGCCCACAGCCGCTGCTGGAACGCCTCGGCGTCGACCGTCTCGTACAGCTCGTCGCGGCAGATCACCAGGTGCTCGGGCAGTACCTCGCCCAGGCCGCCTTCGTCGAACTGCTTGCGGGTGATGTTGGCCAGCACCACGCCCCAGCCCCACGGCATGATCAGCTTGCCGGCATGGCGCGAACCTTCCGGGTGGCGCAGCGCGGGGTCGCGCTCCAGCACCACGCCGATTTCCAATGCGTATGCGCGCGCCTGCAGCAGCGGGTTGGCCTCCTTCACCAGGCCGCGTGCGGTGACCAGGGTGAACTGGGTGCTGTCGGCGTGGCGGATGGTGTCGGCCTTCCAGTCCTTCACCTCCAGCACCAGCAGGCCGCGGCGCGGGTGGAACACCACGAAATCCGGGTGCCGCTGCTTCAGCCCCACCGGCACGTCGTACCACAGCAGATAGTCGTCCTCGAGTTTCTGCTCCAGTCGCTCGGAAACGCGCTTTTCGCCGCCGGTCATGCGCGGCAGGCAGCTGTTGCGGGTGGGGATGAGTGTCGCCACGGAAGTCCTTGACTGACGCTGTTGCCTGACGTTAGCCGATGGGACGACGCTGTCAATGCCGCTTGACGGCGCGAGGTTACGCCCAGTGCCGCAACCGTTCCGGCGCGATGTCCATGCGCCGGCAGGCGCGGCCGGCGATGCCGTCCTTCAGCGCGGCATGGAACACCGGCGCGACCGACCACAGCGCATGTGCCGCCAGCCGCGCCTGCCGCAGTTGCCGTGGGGTGTGGCCGAGCGCCACGAGCGCCCAGTCCGGCAACAGGGCGTGGCCGGCGTACAGGAACAGGTCGCGCGACAGCCCCGCGGCCGGCACCGGCAGGCGCACCTGGCCGAGCAGGCCGAGCACCACGCGCGAACGTTCGCTGAAGGCCAGCTCGGACTGGATGCGACGGAAGTACTCCAGCACTTCGCGTTGCGACGCGGGCACGTCGCGCGCGCCGAGCGCCTCGGCGATGCGGCGCACCTCGTCGTAATAGCGGTCTGCGGCGCCGGCGGGCATTTCGACGTGGCTGTAGCGACGGTAGCCCTGCAGGAAGCAGTACGCCTCGCTGACGTGCACCCAGGTCAGCAGGTCGGGATCGTTGGCGCTGTATGGCCGTCCGTCTTCACCGCGCCCGGTGACGTGGCCGTGGATCATCCGCACGTGCGCGATCATCGCCTCGGCCTGCGCACGCGGTGCGTAGGTGGTGCCGCCGACGAAGGCGGTGGTGCGACGCAGCCGGCCGAGCAGATCGCCGCGGAAGTTGGAGTGGTCCCACACCCCGGCCAGCGCCAGCGGGTGCAGGGTCTGCAGGGTCAGCGCGGCAAGGCCGCCGGCCAGCATGCCGGGGAAATCCGCGTGCACGCGCCAGGTCGCGCTTTCCGGTCCGAACAGGCCCGGATCGCCATGCGGGTGGTCATAGTCGAGGCTGCCGGCGTCGGAGCGCGGGAAGGTGCGCAGCACCCAATGGCGGATCGGTTGGCGCAGCACGTCGATGGGCGAGAGCATGCCTGCAGTCTATCGCCTGGACGCCGGCAGGTTTGATTTGGACGTCCATTGTGTTATCAATGACGGCATGTCCCTCGCCACCGCCTGCCTGTATTTCTGGTTTTACGGCTACCCGAAGCCAATGGCGGCGGCGCGGACGCGATCGTTTTGAACTGATCGAAAGAACCACACCGAACCGCCAATCCATGGCGGTTTTTTTTGGCCGCCACCTGAAGACTCCAGGAGAGCCGCCATGCACGCCACCGACGACCTGCGCATCCGCGCCATCACCCCCCTCAGCACGCCGGCCGAGGTCATGCGCGATTGCGCGGCCACCGACACGGCGATGGCCACCGTGGACACCTCGCGGCAGGCCTTGCACGGCATGCTTTGCGGCAGCGACGATCGCCTCGCCGTGGTGATCGGCCCCTGTTCGATCCACGACCCTCGTGCCGCGCTGGAGTACGCCGCGCGGCTGGCGCCGCTGCGCCGCGAACTGGGCGATGCGCTGGAGCTCGTGATGCGGGTGTATTTCGAGAAGCCGCGCACCACCGTCGGCTGGAAGGGGCTGATCAACGACCCCGATCTCGACGGCAGTTTCCGCATCGACAAGGGGCTGCGTATCGCTCGCGGCCTGCTGCGCGACATCAACGCGCTGGGCGTGCCGGCCGGCACCGAGTTCCTCGACATGATCACGCCGCAATACATCGCCGACCTGGTGGCGTGGGGCGCGATCGGCGCACGCACCACCGAGAGCCAGGTGCACCGCGAGCTGGCCTCGGGGCTGTCCTGCCCGATCGGCTTCAAGAACGGCACCGACGGCAACGTGAAGATCGCGCTGGATGCCGTGCAGGCCGCCTCGCAACCGCACCATTTCATGGCCGTGACCAAGGACGGCCAGGCCGCCGTGGCGGTGACCAGCGGCAACGCCGACTGCCATGTGATCCTGCGCGGCGGCAAGCTGCCGAACTACGACGCGGCCAGCGTCGAGGCCGCCTGTGCGGCGATCGGCAGGGCGGGCATGCGCCGGCAAGTGATGATCGACGCCAGCCACGCCAACAGCGGCAAGAACCCCGAGAACCAGCCGCGGGTGGTCGAGGACCTCGCCGCGCGGATCGCCGCCGGCGAAACGCGCATCCTCGGCGTGATGGTGGAAAGCCATCTGCTCGGCGGCCGCCAGGACCTTCGGCCCGGCCAGCCGCTGCGCTACGGCCAGAGCATCACCGATGGCTGCCTCGGCTGGGACGATTCGGTGCAGGTGCTGCAGCGGCTGGCGCAGGCAGTGCGTCAGCGGCGCCGCGTCACCGCCGTGGCGCTCGCCGCGGAGGTCGCCGCCTGAATCAGCCCAGCAGGCGCGCGTCCAGCGTGATGTCGGCCTTCAGCACCTTGGAGACCGGACAACCCTGCTTGGTCGCCTGCGCGATCTTGTCGAACGTGGCCGCGTCGGCACCGGGCACCCTGGCCTCGCAGCTGAGGTGTACCGCCGTGATGGTGAAGCCGGTGCCGTCCTTCACCAGGTTCACCACGGCCTTGGTGTCGATACTGGTGGGGGTAAGCCCGGCGGTGCCCAGTTCCAGTGACAGCGCCATCGAATAGCAGCCGGCGTGCGCCGCGCCGATGAGCTCCTCTGGATTGGTGCCGGGGCCATCCTCGAAACGCGACCTGAAGCCGTAGGGCGCCTCGCGCAGCACGCCGCTTTCGGTCGACATCGTGCCCTGGCCATCCTTGATGCCGCCGGACCAGTGGGCGGCTGCGGTTTTCGTCATCGGGGTTCTCCGGCGCAACGCTGACGGACAAGCGCCCATGCTGCATCGCGCCTCATGCAGTCGGCGCGAACGAAACAAGCGTCCGGGTTCACATCCGGTTACCCCGTGCAAGTCGTATGCTCGCGGTTTGTCTGATCCGCCGGAGCGCCCATGCCAACGACCATCCAGCACGATCGCGAGGCCCGGCGCTTCCACACCGAGGTGGATGGTGTGCAATGCGTGCTGGAGTACAGCCTGGCTGCCGCCGTGATGACGATCACCTACACCGGCGTACCGCCCGCAGTGGGTGGCCGCGGCATTGCTTCGACGCTCGTGCAGGCGGCCATGGATGCCGCGCGCGCGGAAGGCTGGAAGGTCGTGCCGGCATGCTCCTATGCTGCCGCGTGGGTGCAGCGGCATGCGCAATACCACGATCTGCTCGCTGGCTCCTGACGCGGAGGCACACATGGGCAAACCGTCGGCACTGCCGGAGCAAGGCCCGATCCGATCGCGCGGTTGGCGACCGTGGCGTTTCGTGAAGGGGCGGTCCCGGCTGATCCTGTCGTTGGTCCTTTTCCTGGTGTCGGTCGTGGTGCTGTCGTCGGGATACGGCTTGCGCCTGGCCAGTGCCGTGCTGCTCGGTTTCGACCTGGCCGCGGTGGTCTACCTCGGCGTCCTGTTCAAGCTGTTCAACCGCGCCACACCCAGCCACATGCGCCGTCAAGCGCAGGCACTGGATACCGGCCGTTGGGGTGTGCTGTGGGGCGGCGTGCTGTTGTCGGCGGTGGTGCTGGTGGCGCTGGGCAACGAACTGCATGCGGCCAGGGGCGGCGGAGTGCCGGAGCTGGCGGTCGGCGTACTCAGCGTGGTGCTCAGCTGGTTGTTCCTCAACGTGATGTTCGCGGTGCATTACGCGCACGGCTACTACGGCAACCTCGGCGACAAGCACGCCGGCCTGGAGTTTCCCGACACACCCAGGCCCGACTACTGGGATTTTGCCTACTTCTCGATCGTGATCGGCATGACCTTCCAGGTCTCCGACGTGCAGATCACCAGCCCCTACCTGCGCCGCGTGGTGTTGCTGCACAGCGTGATCGCGTTCTTCTTCAATGTGTTCATCATCGCGATCACGGTGAACATCGTGGCCGGGCAGGGCGGTTGACCGGCCCGGCATCACGCACCCGGCGCAGCGGCTTGACTTACCGCCACGGCTGGGCGGTTATACTGCCCCCGCGCCCTTTTGCGCGGCAATCCTGCATCGAGGCCCAACCCTTTGAGCACAGCCCGTAGCACCCAGGCCGTCACCACGGTCACCCTGCGCAAGTGCGTCATCGACGCGCTCGAAGAACTGAAAGCCAAGGACATCCGCGAGATCGACGTCCGCGGCAAGACTTCCATCGCCGACCTGCTGGTGATCGCTTCCGGCACCTCGGCCCGCCACGTCAAATCCATTGCCGACGAAGTCGGCAAGTTCGCCAAGAAGGCCGGCGTGATGCCACTGGGCGTGGAAGGCGAGACCGAGGGCGAGTGGGTACTGGTCGACCTGGGCGACGTGATCGTCCACGTGATGCTGCCGCGCATCCGCGAGTTCTACGGCCTGGAGCGGCTGTGGACGGTGGGTGACCATGGGCACGAGGCCGACGCTGCGCAAGCCAGCTGAATTTCGTGTGGGGTGCGTCGCAGGAGTGGCCCCTCACCTCAATCCTCTCCCCGCAAGGGAGAGGAAGCGAACGCGGCGCTGCGCGCGTGTCATTTCATGAGAGCGGATCATGCGCGCGCGCCTGATCGCGGTCGGTGAACGCATGCCCGGCTGGGTGGCGGAAGGCTTCGCCGAATACCGCAAGCGACTGTCGCACGAGCTGCCGCTGGAGCTGGTCGAACTGAAACCCGGGCTGCGCGGCAAGGGCCGCGACGACGCGCGTGCGATCCAGGACGAGGGTGCCGCGATACTCGCCGCCTTGCCGCACGACGCCCACGCGATCGCGCTCGATGGTCGCGGCAAGGCCTGGTCGAGCGAGGCCCTGGCCGAACAGCTGGCGGCGTGGCGCATGGGCGGGCGCGATCTCGCCTTCCTGATCGGCGGTCCCGACGGTCATGCGGCCGAGGTCCTGGCGCGCGCCGACCAGCGCTGGTCGCTGGGCCCGCTGACCCTGCCGCACATGCTGGTGCGGCTGGTGCTGGCCGAGCAGTTGTATCGCGCGTGCAAGATCGCGGCGGGGCATCCTTATCACCGAGGGTGAGGGCGCGCCATCCTGCTTGGCCGTTTCGTCCGTTCCTCCCGCCGTTCTCTTCGAGTGTTGCGTGGCGAGTCCTTCGACTCCGCGGCGCTACGCTCAGGGCGAACGGAGTTTGCGGTTGGGCGAAGTGCCCCGTCACGGAATCGCGTTGCGGGCCGGAGCGAGCTATGGTTTTCCGAATCCCGAATCCCGAATCCCGAATCCCGAATCCCGAATCCCGAATCCCGAATCCCGAATCCCGAATCCCGAATCCCGAATCCCGAATCCCGGTCATGCCAATCCACATCCAGTTCGCCACCATGGCAGACCTCGACACCCTGGTGCCATTGTTCGATGGCTATCGCCGGTTCTACCGCCAACCGGCCGATCTGCCGCGGGCGCGGGCGTTTCTTGCCGAGCGCATCGAGCGTGGCGAATCGTTGATCCTGCTGGCGCGCGACGATGGTGGCGCGGGGCTGGGTTTCACCCAGCTGTACCCGCTGTTCTCGTCGGTGCGCGCGGTGCGCACATGGCTGCTCAACGACTTGTTCGTGGCCCCCTCAGCGCGCCGCCGCGGGGTGGCGCGTGCGCTGTTGCAGGTGGCGGCGGCGCAGGCGCGCGAGCGGGGTGCGGCGAGCCTGTCGCTGTCCACGGCGCTGGACAACGCGCCGGCGCAGGCTCTGTACGAGTCGCTGGGCTGGCGGCGCGAATCGGGCTTCTGCGAGTACAGCCTGGGGCTGTGAGACGGCTATGCTGGCGGAATCGCCACGTCGGAACCGTCCATGCTTTATCTCGCTTCCCAGTCGCCGCGTCGTCGGCAGTTGCTGCAGCAGCTCGGCGTCGAGTTCGCCGTGATCGATGTCGAGGTGGTCGAGTGTCGCGACGCGGCGGAATCGCCGCTGGCGTACGTGCAGCGGGTGGCGCGCGACAAGGCGCGGGCGGGGCTGGCCTCGCTCGCCGATGGCGCCGTCGACGCGGTGGTGCTGGGCGCGGATACCGAGGTGGTGCTCGACGGCGAGGTGTTTGGCAAACCGCGCGACGCCGGGGATGCGGCAGCGATGCTGGATCGACTGGCCGGGCGCACGCATGAGGTCATCTCGGCGCTGTGGCTGGTGTCGAGCCGGCGCGAGCTGGCTGCCGTCAGCGTCTCGCAGGTGCGCTTCGCGACGCTGGATGCGGCGGCCATCGCCGCCTATGTCGACACCGGCGAGCCGTTCGGCAAGGCGGGCGGCTACGCGATCCAGGGCCGCGGCGCGGCACTGGTCGAACACCTGGCCGGCAGCTATTCCGGCGTGATGGGCCTGCCATTGTTCGAGACGGCGCGGGCGCTGCGCGAATTTGCGCGTTGATCGTCAATCACCCCGCGAGTGGCGCCAGAAACCATGCCGCCACCGCCACTGCATTGTTCGTCGCATGCGCCACCACGCCGGGCCAGATCGAGCCTGAACGCAGACGCAGCCCGGCCAGCGCCATGGCCAGCAACCACAGGGCGGGCAGGGCGAACAGATGCCAGTTCAGCCCGGGCAGATGGGCCAGCGCGAAGGCGAGCGAACTCAGCGCGGCCGCGCCGAAGCTGCCCCAGCGCGGCTGCAGTGCCGACAGCAGCACGCCGCGAAACAGCAATTCCTCCACCAGCGGCCCCACGCTCACCACCATCAGCACCAGCGGGATGCGCCAGCCCAGCGGCGTGTTCTCGCCCAGCTGCTGGATGTTCTGGGTGACCGGATGGCCTTGCGCCAGCCAGTGTGTCAACCAGCCGCCGAGCACCGGCGCGGCCAACCCGACGGCCACCGCCAGCAGCAGGAAGCCGAGCCGCGCCGGGCGCACGAAGCCGAAACCTGGCGGTTGCGCCAGCGACCACAGCCGCGGCGAACGCCGTCGCACCAGCAGCAGGATCGTGGCGGCAGCCAACCCCAGTACCAGCACCAGCAGCAGCGCCTGCATGCCCGGCTGCTGCAGCGTTTCGCGGATGCGATCGTCGAAGTCGTCCGCGCCATGCCAGCCGTGCAAGTGACCGGTGGCGACGGCGAGCAGTATCGCCAGCACGCTGCTGCCGATGGCCTGTACGGCGAAATAGAGCGCGATCCAGCCCAGTGCCGTCCAGGGGCTCGGTGCCGGTGGCGGGTTGCGGACCGGCGGCGTGTCGGCGATGGCCGGGTGAAGGTCGATGATTGAGGGTTCCTCGTCGCGCCAGCGGGTAGTGTGCGCCGCAGCGGCGCCCGTGCCGGCAAGCTAGCCCGTGGCCATGGCGGCGCGCAACCGGCCATCCGGCACGGTCGCCGGCCGCATGGCGTACCATCGCGACAGGAACCGGAGCATCAGGGGGACACGATGGCTATCGATTTTGGCAGGACGGCCGACGATTACGTACGCCACCGGGCCGGCTTTCCCGACGCATTCTTCGAGCGTGTATTCCAGGACGGCACGGTGCGCACGGGGCAGGAAGTGCTCGACCTGGGCACCGGCACCGGCACGGTCGCCCGCGGCTTGGCGCTGCGCGGTTGCACGGTCACCGCGCTGGATCATTCGGCGCCGTTGCTGGCGCAGGCGGCGGAACTCGACCGCGCCGCCGGGGTGCAGGTGAAGCAGGTACGGGCGCGGGTCGAGAATGCGGATTTCGCCCCGGCCTCGTTCGACGTAATCACCGCGGGGCAATGCTGGCACTGGTTCGACCGGGCACGCACTGCGGCACTGGTACTGCGCTGGCTGCGCCCGGGCGGGCGGGTGCTGATCGCCCACTTCGACTGGTTGCCGTTGAACGGCAACATCGTGCAGGACACCGAACGGCTGATCCTGGCCTGCAACCCCGGCTGGACGCTGCACAGCGGCAGCGGCCTGTATCCGGCCTGGCTGAAGGATGTGGCCGAGGCCGGCTTCACCGACTTGCGCACCTGGTCGTTCGATCTGGACATCCCCTATACCCACGAGGCCTGGCGCGGCCGGATCCGGGCCAGCGCCGCCATCGGCGCCGTGCTGGATGCGGCCAAGGTGAAGCATTTCGATGAGAAACTGGCGGCGATGCTGGCCAGTCGCCATCCGCACGAGCCGCTGGCCGTACCGCACCGCGTGTGGGCCTTGAGCGCGGTGGCGCCGGGGATGCTGGGCTGACGGCAGGTGGGTCAGCCCACCGTCATCGCGCGCACCACGCCGATCGCGGCCATCGCCAGCAAGGCGAGCCAGCCGAGTGAGGCCAGCGAGAAGGCGGGGCCCCGCTTCGCCGGATCGGCCATGTAGGCCATCGCGTACCACACGCGCCCTGCCACCCACACCAGCCCGGCGATGCCGGCCCAGCCGGTGAAGCCATACGTCGCCGCCAGCCACAGCGTGGGCAGGAACATCACTGTCTGCTCCAGCGTGTTCATCTGCACGCGGTACGCCCGCTCGAACATCGGATGCCCGCTGGTGGCCGGCGCCTTGATCGCGTACTTGCCGCGGGCGTGGCCCACCAGCCACATGGTGCCAAACGACAGCAGGACGGTGAGCAGGGTAACCAGGGCGGGCAGATGATTCATGATGGTCCTCGGAAAGTGGGCATCGGTGCGAGCGAACGCTTGGCGCGATCGCAGGTGTGGCGTTATCGTCGCACGACGGCGTCACCGCACGGCGCCCGGCGAGGACATCATGGATTGGAGAAAAGGTGGCAGCAGCAGCAATGTCGAGATCGGCGGCAATGGCGGCGGTGGTCGGCGCTTCGGCGGCGGTGGCGGCCGGATGGGCATCGGCGGCCTGATCGTGCTGGCGATCCTGGGTTGGGTTTTCTTCAAGAATCCGATGGCCCTGCTCGACCAGGGCGGCAGCGCGTCCTACGCGCCCTCGTCCAGCACGCCGACCCAGGTCGATCCGGAGCAGCAGGCCTTCGTCAGCGCGATCCTGCATTCGACCGAGCAGACCTGGGGCGAGATCTTCCAGGCCAATGGCATGACCTATGTCGAGCCGAAACTGCATCTGTTCAGTGGCGGCGTCAGCACCGGCTGCGGCGGCGCGACCAGCGCGGTGGGGCCGTTCTATTGCCCGACCGACCAGAAGGTCTACCTCGACCTGGCCTTCTTCCAGCAGTTGCAGGACGAACTGCATTCGTCCGGCGATTTTGCCCGTGCCTACGTGATCGCCCACGAGGTCGGCCATCACGTGCAGAAACTCACCGGCGTGTTCGACAAGGTCGCCGCGGCGCGCCGCCGCGGTGCGCCGATGGACGGCGCCGACGGCCTGTCGGTGCGCCAGGAGCTGCAGGCGGACTGCTACGCCGGCGTGTGGGCCAATCACAGCCAGCGTGACTTGAACTGGCTGCAGCCGGGCGACATCGAGGAGGCGCTGAACGCCGCCAGCCACATCGGCGACGACGCCCTGCAGCAACAGGCGCAGGGCCGGGTGCGGCCGGACACCTTCACCCACGGCACCTCGGCGCAGCGGGTGAAGTGGTTCAAGACCGGCTTCAGCAGCGGCAACGTGAGCCAGTGCAACACGTTTGCCGGGGAACCCTGAGCGCGTGTTGAATGCACCATCCGGCCTGCCGCGCGGCGGCCGGCGGACGCTCTAGAATCCGTCCGCTGCGCGCCAGGGGGTGCGCCATGAGCCGCGCCCGGATTCCATTCGATGCTGCATCCCTGCTTGCGTTGCGGTGCCTGCTGCGCGTATTTCCGCGTGGCCTTTCATTGGTCGGAGACGGAAGCGTTCCTGGGCGGCACGGTGCCGCCGGAGCTGACCGAGAAGCTCGATCCGCACCGCGTCGCGATGCGTGGCACGCAGGCCGCGCAGCCACGTTGCACCGCCTTGCAGGGCGTGATCGGCGAGGCCGCGCAATGCGGCATCTATCCGCTGCGACCGTCGGTGTGCCGCGAGGTGCAACCCTCGTGGGAGTTCGGTGCGGCCAGCCCGCAGTGCGACAAGGCCCGTCTGGCGCACGGCTTGCCGGTGCTGCAGCCGGAGGACTGGCTCGATCCCTTCGATGCCGGCGAACCGCCGTTGCCGCAGAGCGCCTGAGCGGCCCCGCATCGGCGGGCGCGGGTCTTATCTGTGCGGCGGTTTGCCACCCGTGCGTGGCTTGGCGCCGCCCGGCCTGAATCCGCCGGGCTTGTGGTCGCCGGGCTTGTGGCTGCGGGCGCGGTGCGGGGGCGGTGCCGCGGAGCCGGTGTCGTTGCCGTCCCACTCGTGGATGCGCAACTGCTGCTGTACCACCCACACTTTCTTCAGGTGCTCGAAGATTTCCTTCGGCATGCCTTCGGGCAGGTCGATCAGGCTGTAGTGGTCGCGGATGCTGAGGCGGCCGATGTACTGGCTGTCCAGCCCGGCCTCGTTGGCGATTGCGCCGATGATGTTGCCCGGCTTCACGCCGTGCTCGTGGCCGACCTCGATGCGGTAGGTGCGCTTGCCTTGTTCGGTGGCGTGCGCGCGCAGCGGGCGCGCTGCGAACTCGCGCGGTGGCGCGCTCTCGTGACTGCGCGGCTTGTGCTCGCGGGCCGTGCGGCTGGCACCGTCGCGTTCGCGCGGCTTGTGTTCGCGCGTGGCCGGCTCGTACTTCTCGCGCTTGGGCGGTGGCGCCAGCAGCAGCGGCTGATCGCCCTGTGCGATGCGTGCCAGCGCCGCGGCGATCTCGACCGCTGGCACGTTGTGTTCCTGCTCGTACTGTTCAATCAGCTGCTGGAACTGGCCGAGGTCGCCCTGCGCCAGCATGTCGGTGATGCGCTGCTTGAACTTGCCGATGCGCACGTCGTTGACCGTCTCCACCGACGGCAGCTGCATCTGCTCGATCGGCTGGCGCGTGGCGCGCTCGATCGCGTGCAGCATGCCGCGCTCGCGTGGGCTGACGAACAGGATCGCTTCGCCGTTGCGCCCGGCGCGGCCGGTGCGGCCGATGCGGTGCACGTAGCTTTCGGTGTCGTACGGGATGTCGTAGTTCAGCACGTGGCTGATCCGCTCCACGTCGAGCCCGCGCGCGGCGACGTCGGTGGCTACCAGGATGTCGAGCTTGCCGTCCTTCAGCTGCTGGATCACGCGCTCGCGCTGCGCCTGGGCGATGTCGCCGTTGATCGCGGCGGCGGCCAGGCCGCGCGCCTGCAGCTTCTCGGCCAGCTCCTCGGTGGCCTGCTTGGTGCGCGCGAAGATGATCATCGCGTCGAACGGCTCGGCTTCCAGGATGCGGGTCAGCGCATCGAGCTTGTGCATGCCGCTGACGAACCAGTAACGCTGGTGGATGTTCGCCGCGGTGGTGGTGGCCGCCTTGATGGTGACCTCGACCGGCTCCTTCAGGTGGCGCTGCGCGATCTTGCGGATCACCGTGGGCATGGTCGCCGAGAACAGCGCGACCTGGCGCCCGGGTGGGGTCGCCTGCAGCACCTTCTCGACGTCGTCGATGAAGCCCATGCGCAGCATCTCGTCGGCCTCGTCGAGCACCAGGAATTCCAGCTCCGAGAGGTCCAGCGTGCCCTTGTCCAGGTGATCGATCACGCGGCCGGGCGTGCCGACCACGACGTGCACGCCGCGCTTGAGCGAGTGCAGCTGCGGGCCGTAGCTCTGGCCGCCGTAGATCGGCAGCACCTGGAAACCGGGGATGTGCGCGGCATAGGTCTGGAACGCCTCGGCCACCTGGATCGCCAGCTCGCGCGTGGGCGCCAGCACCAGCGCCTGCGGCTTGCCGGCCTTGCGCTCGATGCGCGACAGGATCGGCAACGCGAACGCGGCGGTCTTGCCGGTGCCGGTCTGCGCCTGGCCCAGCACGTCGCGGCCTTCCAGGAGCGGCGGGATGGTGGCGGCCTGGATCGGTGAGGGCGACTCGTAGCCGACGTCGGCCAGCACGCGCTGAACGTCGGGGTGCAGTGCCAGCGCGCCAAAGCCGGACGGGACCGGGGCGTGGTCGGAAGTGGGGGATGACATGGGGAAACCTCGGAACGGAACGCAGCGCCATGAATGCGACGCGCAAGGGACGGATTCTACCAGTCTCTGCCTGGGCGCGTGGCCGGCCAGGCTGAACGGGTCAGCGCCGCGGCGGCCCGCTATGCTGGCGGTTCGCTCGACGAAGACGACGGAGACCCATGGCCATCGAAACGATTTCCGAACAGTGCCTGCATGGGGGCGTGCAGGGCTTTTACCGGCATGATTCGGACGCTTGCGCCGGCCCGATGCGTTTCGCCGTCTATCAGCCGCCGCAGGCTGCCCGGCAGCGGTGCCCGGTGCTGTATTTCCTGGCCGGCCTCACCTGCACCGAGGAAACCGCCACGATCAAGGCCGGTGCGCAGCGGCTGGCCGCCGAACTGGGCCTGATCCTGGTGATGCCTGATACCAGCCCGCGCGACACCGGCTTCGACGGCGCCACCGGCGACTGGGAGTTCGGCGAAGGTGCCGGCTTCTACCTTGACGCCACCGAGCCGCCGTGGTCCACGCGCTTCCGCATGGCCAGCTACGTGGTGGACGAACTGCCCGCACTGATCGGTACGCATTTTCCGGCCGATCTCGCGCGCAGCGGCATCTGCGGCCATTCGATGGGCGGCCATGGCGCGCTGACCCTGGCCCTGAAGCATCCGCAGCGCTACCGCTCGGTGTCGGCCTTCGCCCCGATCGTGGCTCCCAGCCAGGTGCCATGGGGGCGCAAGGCGCTGCCGCGCTACCTCGGCGACGACCCGGCGGCCTGGGCTGCGCACGACGCCTGCGAACTGGTGCGGCGGCAGACCTTCCCCGGCACCATCCTGATCGACCAGGGCGAAGCCGATGGTTTCCTCGAAACGCAGCTGAAACCGGAACTGTTCGACCAGGCCTGCGCCGAGGCGGGCCAGCCGCTGCAATTGCGCCGGCATGCCGGCTACGACCACAGCTACTGGTTCATCGCCAGCTTCATCGACGACCACCTGCGCCATCACGCCAGGGCGCTTTTGAGCCGGGAATAGGGAATAGGGAATAGGGAATAGGGAATAGGGAATAGCAAAAGCCAAGAGCACCGCCTCACGCCCACGGCAGTCGGCGTACAAGGGGCCGCTTGCGGGCGAGGCTCTTCCGATTCCCTATTCCCTACTCCCTATTCCCTGCATTTCAGGCCTTCGCGGCCGGGCGCCGGTGGTTGCGGCGGCGCTGGTTGCCGGCGGCGTGGTCGCCGCGGCCCTGCGGTGCATAGCCGTTCGGCCGTGCCGCACCGGCGGGCTTGCCTTGGCGCGGGGCGCGCGACTGCTGGCGCTGGCCGCCACCTTGCTTCGGACGCGGCGCACCGGCATCGATGCGCAGCGGGGCGGAGGGCTCGTAGCCGGCCACGGCGGTGATCGCGATGTCCTGCTTCAGCAGCTTGCGGATGTCGTATAACAGGCCGCTTTCGTCGTGGCTGACCAGCGACAGCGCCAGACCTTCCATGCCGGCGCGACCGGTGCGGCCGATGCGGTGCACGTAGTCTTCGGCGACCGAAGGCAGGTCGTAGTTGATCACGATCGGCAACTGCTCGATGTCGATGCCGCGCGCGGCGATGTCGGTGGCCACCAGCACGGTGACGCGGCCGCTCTTGAAGTCGCCGAGCGCGCGGGTGCGGGCATTCTGGCTCTTGTTGCCGTGGATCGCGGCGCTGCGCAGACCCGAGGCGTTGAGGAAGGTCACCAGCTTGTCGGCGCCGTGCTTGGTGCGGCTGAATACCAGGGTCTGGCGGCGGGTGTCGGCCGACAGCACGTGCAGCAGCAGGTCGCGCTTGCGCGAGGCGTCCACCGGGTGCACCTGGTGGCTGACCAGGGCGGTCACGGTGTTCGGCGCGGAGACCGAGATCTCGCGCGGGTGGCGCATGAACTCCAGTGCCAGCGTCTTGATCGCCGGCGCGAAGGTGGCCGAGAACAGCATGGTCTGGCGCTGCTTGGGCAGCGCCTGCAGGATGCGCTTCAGCGCCGGCAGGAAGCCCATGTCGAGCATGCGGTCGGCTTCGTCCAGCACCAGCGTCTCCACCGCGGAAAGGTCCAGCGTGCGCTGCTGCAGGTGGTCGATCAGCCGGCCCGGGGTGGCGATGACGATGTCCACGCCGCGGCGCAGCGCGTTGATCTGCGGGCCCATGCCGACGCCGCCGAAGATGGTGGTGGCGCTGACGCGGATGAACTTGCTGTAGTCGCGGATGTTCTCGTGGATCTGCGCAGCCAGCTCGCGGGTGGGGGTGAGGATCAGCGCGCGCGGGCGGCGGGTCATGGTCTGGCCGCTGGTCGAGAGCTTCTGCAGCAGCGGCAAGGCGAATGCGGCGGTCTTGCCAGTGCCGGTCTGCGCGGCCGCGAGCAGGTCGTGGCCTTCCAGCGCCGGCGGAATCGCCGCGGCCTGGATCGGGGTGGGCTTGGCGTAGCCGTAATCGGCGAGCGCACGCAACAACGCGGGCGCAAGGCCCAGCGAATCGAAGGACATGAAACACTCCTGTGCAACCCGGAGTGTTCATACCGTGTTGCGAATCAAGGGGAAGGGGGCGGCGGTTGCCGCAACCGTCGAGGAAACGACGATCCCGCAAGTATAGCCGATCCGGTGCGTCGACGTATGCCCCTGCGGGCGGGCGTCAGTGCGGGTGGCGCGCCACCACCAGGTAGCTGTTGAACGGCGTGCGTCCACGCAGCGGCTCGAAGTGCACCTCCAGCCCCGCCTGTTCGAGCGACGCGCGTATCTCGTCGGCGCTCGGATAATGTTGTGCACCGCCGGGAATCCAGCCGGAGGCGCGCAGGAAGAACTCCTCGACGCGGGTGGCGTGGAAGCGCCAGTTGGCCTCGCGAAGCACGTTGCGGATGATCAGCAGGCCCTGCGGCGACAGGTGCCGCGCGGCGTCGCGCAGCAGAGTGGGCTGGCGCGCGGCGGGCAGGTAGTGCAGCACGTCGAGCAGGGCGACATGCCCCTGCTGCGGCGGCAGTTCGGCGACGTCGGCCTGTTGCAGCCGCATCACGGCATCGAGTCCCGCGCGCTGCACCGCACGTTGCCCCGCCGCAATCTTGCGCGGGTCGTGGTCCAGCCCGAGGTAGGGCCGGTCGTGGCCTTGCGCGTGCAGGTACTGGCCCAGCAGGCCGATGCCGCAACCGATGTCGAGCAGCGGCAGCGACGTGCCGTCGATCCGCGCCGCCACGGCCGCGTAGACCGGGTCGCTGGCCAGCTTGCCGCGCACGTAGCCACGCTGCAGGTGGCCCTGGTAGAGCCGGGCGATGCGTTGCCGTGAGTGACCGTCCATGCGCGTCCCGCGTGCCGGAGATGCGACCAGCCTAGCAAGCTTGCCGGGGTGGTGCGGGGTTGCGTGGCGGGCCGGCCTCGTGCATACCGTGCGCACCGCCGCTCGACGGCCGCTGCCTGGAGTTTCACGATGTCGTGGTTTGCACCCCTGCGCCAACTCGATGTCACCCAGCGGCATACGGTGGCGGCGAGCTTCCTCGGCTGGACGCTGGACGCGTTCGACTTCTTCCTGCTGGTGTTCGTGCTGGGCGACATCGCCGACGATTTCCAGGTGCACAAGACCGAGGTGACGCTGGGCATCCTGCTGACCCTGGCAGCCCGCCCGCTTGGTGCGCTGCTGTTCGGCCGGCTGGCCGATCGTTACGGGCGCCGGCCGGTGCTGATGTTCGACGTGCTGCTGTTTTCGATACTGGAGCTGGCCTGCGCGTTCGCACCCACGCTGACGGTGCTGCTGGTGTTGCGCTTCGCCTTCGGCGTGGCGATGGGTGGCGAGTGGGGCGTCGGCGCCTCGCTGGCGCTCGAGAGCATCCCGGCGCGCTCGCGCGGCCTGGTCTCGGGGCTGCTGCAGAGCGGCTACCCGTGCGGCTACTTTCTCGGCGCGATCGCCTACTGGGTGGTGTTCGACGCGCTGGGCCTGGGCTGGCGCGCGATGTTCGTCGTCGGCGTGCTGCCGGCCTTGCTGGTGCTGTACCTGCGCAGCAAGGTACCCGAGTCGCCGGTATGGCAGGCGGGACAGGCAGACAGGCAGCGGCGAAGCCTGCGCGATTCGATGCGCGGGCAATGGAAGCGGCTGCTGTACATGATGCTGCTGATGATGGCATTCAACATGTTCAGCCACGGCTCGCAGGACATGTATCCGACCTTCCTCAAGTCGCAGTTGCACCTGCAGGTCGGCGCGGTGACCGTGCTGACGATGCTGCTCAACGCCGGCGCCATCCTCGGGGGGCTGAGTTTCGGCGCGTGGTCCGAACGCATCGGTCGGCGGCGCGCGATGATCGTGGCGGCGTTGCTGGCCCTGCCGTGCATTCCGCTGTGGACGCACGGCGGCTCGCTGGTGCTGCTCGGGCTGGGCGCGTTCCTGATCCAGGTGATGGTGCAGGGGGCCTGGGGCATCGTGCCGGCGTATCTCAACGAGCTGTCGCCGGACGACGTGCGCGGCACCTTGCCCGGCTTCGCCTACCAGCTGGGCAACCTGCTGGCCGCGAGCACGGCCACCGCGCAGTCGTGGCTGGCCGATCGCAGCGGCGGCAACTACGCGCTGGTGATGGCCGCCTGGATGGCTGCGGTGGCCGTGGTGCTGGCGCTGCTGGCGTGGTTGGGCCCGGAGGTGCGTGGCACGCGCTTTGGCGGGCTGCGCTCCTGATAGAATCGCCGGTTTGCGCCCTCTTGCGAGACACATGATGAAAGCTGGAAAGGACAAGGTGGTTTCCCTGCACTACACGCTGACGGTGGCCGGCGACAAGGTGGAAAGCTCGCATGACGGCGGAGAACCGTTGTGGGTGTTGCTTGGCCGTGGCCAGCTGATTCCCGGCCTGGAAACGGCGTTGGAAGGCCACGAAGCCGGCGAGGAACTGGCGGTGGACGTGGCGGCGGCGGACGCCTACGGCGAGCGCCAGGAAGGGCAGGTCCAGCGCATGTCCAAGAAATATTTCCCGCAGGCCAACCGGCTCAAGCCGGGCATGGTCACCGTGCTGCAGTTGAAGCAGGGCGGCCAGCGCGCGGTCACCGTGCACAAGGTCGGCATGAGCACGATCGACGTGGACCTCAACCACCCCATGGCGGGCAAGGACCTGCATTTCGACGTGGCCATCGGCGAAGTGCGCGACGCCACCGAAGAAGAACTCCAGCACGGCCACGCCCATCCGCCGGGCAGTGCAGAGCACTGATCCGGCGGATATCGAATCAAACCAAAACGGCGCCGCGGCGCCGTTTTTCGTTCGCCCCTTCTCCCTCCGGGAGAAGGTTGGGATGAGGGTACGCTCTTGCGCGCGGATTGCTGTGCGCGATGCTTTTCCTTCAATTGCCTTACGAAAGGCATCGCGCACAGGGTGCGCTCCACAGGTTTCCCCTCAATCCAGCACCCGCTTCCCGTACGCGAAGTGGTCGCCCCAGTACGGCCCGTCGATGTCGTCCAGTCGCACCGTGCCGCCGCTGTTGGGCGCATGCACGAAGCGGCCCTTGCCGACATACACGCCCACGTGGCTGATGCTGCCACCAATGTCGAAGAACACCAGGTCGCCGCTGGCCAGCTGGGTCATCCGCTTGACCTTGCGGGCATGCATCGAGGCCATCGCGTGCGAGGTGCGCGGCAGGGCGATGCCGGCCGCCGTGCGGTAGATGTAATCGACCAGCCCGCTGCAGTCGAAGCCGCCCGCCGGCGTGTTGCCGCCCCAGCGATAAGGCGTGCCGACCAGGCCGATCGCGCGGAACAGGATGTCGTTGGCTTCGCCCGCGCTGGCCGCCGAGGGCGCCTTGGCCGGCAGGTCGGCCAGTGCGGACTGCGAGGTCCTGTAAGCAGGCTCGCGCCGATGCGGGCCGCTGGCGCAGGCGGTCAGCATCAGCAGCGCGAGCCCGAGCGGCAGCCATCGTGCCGCACGGGTGCTTCGGGACGTATGCTCCGAGCGCATGATCTACCCTTGGCCTGAGTCAAGGCGAGGGTATCAAATCAACAAGTTGGATGAAAGTCCTCAGGTTTTGGACGAATCCACGGCCGTGGCTGGCGTGGCGCTGGAAGACGTTGGCGCTGGCTCGCTCAATCGGAAACTGATCGGTACCCGGGCAAGACCCTGGACAGGCTTGCCATCTTTCATCTCGGGCCGGAAACGCCAGTGCTGCATGACCGTATCGCTGGCGGCCTGGATCAAATCCGGTGCCATGTCGTGGGCACTGACCGAGACGATCTTGAGCGGCTGGCCATCGCTTCCGACCAGTACCGTCAGGACGACAGTACCTTCCTGCTTGTTCTTGACGGCGCTTTCCGGGTAGGGCGGTAGAGTTTGCGCCACGATGCCCATTGCTTGGGCGGAAGGTTGGCTGCCGCTGGAATCCTGTCCGGTTGTTGCCTGTGCGATGAAAACGGCGCCGCCCACCAGGATGATCATGGCGGCGAAGCCGAAGCGACGACGCCTGGCGCCGGGGCGAGAGTGCTGGATCATGTTCAGTCGCTCCTTCAGTTGTGGCTGGGTCAGCCATGCGATGGACATCGGCATGGCGTTCATGCCGGTGCTGTGCAACAAGGTATGCGCGTAGGCGGCTTCGTCCTGCGGGGATTGGCGCAACACCTGCTCGTCGCAGGCCAGCTCCTGATCCAGCCGCAGTCGCGCCAGCGCCAGCCACGCCAGCGGATGGAACCAGAGCAGGGCGAGCATCAGCTCGCCGAGCAGGCTCCACAGGGCGTCGCCACGGCGCAGATGGGTGATTTCATGGCGCAGCACCAACTGGCGCTGGCCGGCGTCGAAACGTTCGAAAAAGTCCGCCGGGAGCAGCACCATCGTGCGTGGTGCCCACAGCACGGCCGGGCCGGCGGGATGCACGTACAGTCGGCGGAGGTCGAGATCGGGATGGCAGGACTTGAGCTCGCGACGCATCGCGTCCGGCAAGGGGTGGCTCTGGCGTCGCGTGCGGTAATAGTGGCCTGCCAGTCGGAACAGGCAGAGCGAAGTACCCACGGCCCAGAGCAGATACGGTCCCCGCAGCGGCGAGGTCGAAGGGGCCCATTGCGCAGCGAGGGCACCGGTGGCGGGGAACACGTGCATCGGTGCCACGTTGAACCAGCTCGCCGGGACACTCGGCAACCATGGCAACAACGCCAGCAGCGGCGGCAGCAGCCACAACGTGAACGCCGGCACGGCGCCGAACAGTTGTTGTGCCGGTCGACGCACGAGCAGTACCAGGGCTAGGGCGAACGTGACGTACAGGAGCATGGTCAGCATGTCAGTGCTCCTTGTTGTCGATGGCTTCGATCAGCTTGCGCAGTTCAGCCACGTCTTTGGCCGTCAGTTTTTCGTGCTGGCTGAAATGCGCCAGGAAGGGCGCCACCTTGCCGCCGAACACCCGGTCGAGCAGGCTGCGGCTTTCCTGATGTTGCCAGTCTTCCCGGCGCAACTGCGGCGAGTACAGATAGCGCCGCCCCTCCTTCCTTGCACTGATGGCGCCCTTGCGGAGTAGACGGTTGAGCAGGGTCCGGATGGTCTTTTCATGCCAGCCGGTCGGCTCGGCGAGCACGCTGACGATTTCCTCGGAGGTCTGCGGAGCGTGCTGCCACAGAACCTCCATGACCCGGCTCTCGGCCTCGCTGATTGCGGCAGGTTGCTCAGCCATGCGTTGCGGTCTCAGTTGGATTACGTGTGTAGTCTTAATGGAGATTACGCGCGTAATTTGAAATTGGCAACCAGGGATCGGTGTCGATCAGGATCCGGACTCGGGATTGGCGAAAGCGGCGGCGCGCAGGCTTCAGCTTTCTCGAATCCCCAATCCATGACCGCGGCTCTAAACTGTCGCGATGGACATCTTCACTTTGCACCGGGGGCGCGTACCCCTGCTGATCAGCCTGCCGCACGATGGCAGTTTCATTCCGACGGACATCGCCGACCGCATGCGGCCGGCCGCGCGGCGATCGCCCGATACCGACTGGCACGTGGCGCGGTTGTACGAGCCGCTGGCCGAGGCGCTGGGGGCGAGCGTGCTGAAGCCGCGTGCCTCGCGCTACGTGGTTGATCTCAATCGGCCCGCCGATGGCCATGCGCTGTATCCGGGCCAGCGCGAGACGGGCCTGGTGCCGTCGATCGGCTTCGATGGCGAACCCTTGTACCTCGACGGCTGCGTACCCGACGCAGCCGAAGTTCAACGGCGGATAAACGATTACTGGCGGCCGTACCATGCTGCGCTGGCGCAGGAACTTGCGCGATTGCAGGCCGGACACGGCCGCGTGGTGCTGTGGGAAGGCCATTCGATCCGCAGTCGCGTGCCGATGCTGTTCGAAGGCAAGCTGCCGGACTTCAATCTCGGCACGGCGGGCGGCGCGAGCTGCGAGGTCACCTTGCAGGCGCGTCTGGTCGACTGCCTGCAGGCGCAGCCGCGCTTCAGCGTTGCCGTCAACGGGCGTTTCAAGGGCGGTTACATCACTCGCCATTACGGCCGTCCGGATGCCGGTGTGCAGGCAGTGCAACTGGAGCTGGTACAGCTCAACTACATGGACGAGGCGAGCTTTGCCTACGATGCGTCGAAGGCGCCGCAGGTGCAGGCGTTGATCGACGTGTTGCTGCGCGCCTGCCTGCGCTGATCGCAAGAAATTGCCGGCGGCGGGAGCGTTTTGCGACTGTCAAGATCCGGCGCGATCCGGTGCCACGCAATGGTCTGCTGCATTCAGCAGCCGTATGTCATGCGCGCCGCATCGTCTTGCTGTCGCGCCACCCGAGGCGCCGGGTTCCGGCCGGGCTCGCGGCATTCTTTGTCCGAGGTTTGTCACCATGATGCGTAATGTTCTGATTGCCTCCCTGCTGATTGCGGGCGTGGCGCTTTCCGGTTCCGTGCTGGCCCAGGCCGCCGCCCCGCAGACTGCCACGCCTGCGGCACAGGCTGCCGCGCCGGCACAGGCTGCGGTGGCAACCAAGGCCGCTCCGGCGACCGAGGCTGCGCCGAAAGTTGCCGCGCACACGACGACTCACCACAAGACCCACAAGCATCACCGGCATCACAAGAAGGCTGCCACCGCCGCTGCGCCGACCGCGGGCTGATCCGGCCCGGTCCGGAAGGCTTTGGCTGCATGCCCCGCCGGTTCAGGCCGGCGGGGTTTTTTGTGCCGGCAGCGCGGCGATGCACTTGAGCTCGATCGCGATCGGCGTGGGCAGGCTGTGGATGCCCACCGTGGTACGGCAGGCGTCGACGTCGGCGAAGTATTCCGCGTAGAGGCGGTTGTAGGTCGCGAAGTCGCGCGCCATGTCGGTCAGGAACACGGTGACGTCGACCAGGTCGGCCCATTGCGCGCCGCTGGCTTCCAGCACGGCGCGCACGTTGGCGAACACCTGCCGGCATTGCGCCTCGATGTCGTAGTAGAGCAGTCGGCCATCCGCGTCGTGCACGTTGCCGGGAATGGCATTGCTGCCCGGTTGGCGCGGGCCGACGCCGGACAGGAACAGCAGGTCGCCGACCCGCCGCGCGTGCGGATAGGCGCCCACCGGTTGCGGCGCGGCGTCGGTGCGGATGCCCGCGCCGTTCACGCGGCGCCGGTCCAGCGGCGGGTCAGCTGGGTCACGGCCTGCTCGTACGCCTCGGGCAACTGCTGGCGGCCGCGCACGTCAAGCCCCAGGTCGTGCATGTGGCCGTCGTCCAGGCCGTAGATCCAGGCGTGCACGGCCAGTTGCTGGCCGCGCTCCCAGGCTTCGCGCACCACCGTGGTGTGGCAGACGTTGAGCGCCTGTTCCAGCGCGTTCAGTTCGCACAGATGCGCGTGGCGCAGCGCAAAGGACTGGTTCGGATCGAGCTTGTCCGCATGCTTCAAAGCGATGTCGGTGATGTGTCGCAGCCAGTTGTCGATCAGGCCCAGGCGGCTTTCCTGCAACACCGCGCCGACGCCGCCGCAGCCGTAGTGGCCGACCACCAGGATGTGCTTGACCTTGAGCACGTCGACCGCGAACTGGATCGTGCTGAGCGCGTTGAGGTCGGTGTGCACCACCACGTTGGCGACGTTACGGTGCACGAAGATCTCGCCCGGCGGCAGGTCCACGATCTGGGTGGCCGGCACGCGCGAATCCGAGCAGCCGATCCACAGGTACTGCGGCGCCTGCTGCTGCGAGAGCTTCTCGAAGAAGGTCGGGTCCTGCGTGGTGACCTGATCGGCCCAGCGGCGGTTGTTGGCAAGCAGATCTTTCAGTGAGTTCATCAAGGTTCCAGGTGGTGCGAAGGAGTGGCGCGGCGGGTCAGGGTTTGGCGCCGTACGCGATGCAGATGTTTTTCGGCCCGGTGAAGAAGTGCAGCGCCTCGGCGCCGCCCTCGCGGCCGACGCCGGATTGCTTGGCGCCGCCGAACGGCGTGCGCAGGTCGCGCAGCAGCCAGCAGTTGATCCACACGATGCCGAATTCGAGTTGCCCGGCGAGCCGGTGCGCGCGGGAAAGGTCCCGCGTCCACAGCGACGCGGCGAGGCCGTAATGGCTGTCGTTGGCGATCGCCAGCGCCTCGGCTTCGTCCTCGAACGGAATCAGCGCGACCACCGGGCCGAAGATTTCCTGCTGGTTGGTCTGCGCGGACGAGGGCAGCGCTTCGATCACCGTCGGAGCGATGAACCAGCCGCCGGCGCAGCGGCCGGGCAGGGTGATCGCCGCGCCGCCGCACAGCACGCGGCCGCCTTCGGCGCGAGCCTGCGCGATGCAGCCGAGCACCTTGTCGTAGTGCGCCCGCGACACCATCGCGCCCAAGTCGCTGTCGGCATCGTTCGGGTCGCCCACGCGCAACGCCTGCACGCGCGCGAGGTAGCGTTCGCGGAACGTGTCGTAGATGGAGCGCTGCACCAGCAATCGCGAGCCGCACAGGCAGATCTCGCCCTGGTTGGCGAAGCCCGAGCGCACGATGGTGTCGAGGTTGGCGTCGGAGAGATCCGCGTCGGCGAACACGATCGCCGGGTTCTTGCCGCCCATCTCCAACGAGATTTTCTTGAACGCCGGCGCCGCGGCCGCGCCGATGGCCGCGCCGGTGCGCGTGGAGCCGGTGAACGACACCGCCTTGACCGCCGGATGCGCGACGATGGCCTCGCCGACCTTCGGCCCCAGCCCGTGCACGATGTTCAGCACACCCGGCGGAAAGCCGGCCTCGATGCTCAGTTCACCCAGCAGCGCGGCGGTGCACGGCGTGATCTCCGAGGGCTTGGCCACCACCGTGTTGCCGGCTGCCAGCGCCGGCGCGATCTTCCAGCTGAACAGGTACAGCGGCAGGTTCCATGGACTGATGCAGCCGACCACGCCGAGTGGCTGGCGCAAGGTGTAGTTGATGGCGCCGGCGCCCGGCGTGCCCGCCTCCATCGCATGCGACTCGCTGCCCCAGCCGATGATCGCGGCGGCGAAGTAGCGCAGGTTGCTCACCGCGCGCGGGATGTCGAGCCGGCGCGCGAGGGCGAGCGGCTTGCCGCTGTCGCGCGATTCCAGTGCGGCGAACTCCTCCAGTCGCGCTTCGATCAGATCGGCCAGGCGGTGCAGCAGCCGCGCCCGCTGCTCGATCGGCGTGGCCGCCCACGCGGGTGCCGCGCGGCTGGCGGCGGCCACGGCGACCTCGACATCGGCGGCATCGGAATCCGGGCATTGCGTCAACGCGCGCGCGGTGGCGGGTTCGTGCACGTCGAGCCAACTGTCGTGAATGGGCGCCTGCAGGCGGCCGTCGATCAGATTGGCGAGGCGCGGAGTGGACATCCGCGTCATCTTAAATCCCGCACGCGACAATTGCACCGGACGCGGCCGTATGCAGTGCGCCGGATTGGCCGGCAATCAGTCGTGCCGCCGGCGCGTCGGGAGGCTCAGAGCGAACGCATGCGTCCGCCGTCGACCGGCAGGCTCGTGCCGGTGATGTAGCTGGCCGCCGGCGAGGCGAGGAAGGCGACGGCGGCGGCGGTTTCGGCGGGATCGGCGAAGCGCCCCATCGGGATCTCCGCGGCCATCTCGCGCGCCACCTCCGCATCGTCGCGCCCGGATTTCTGCGCCCGCACCCGCACGATCTGCTCGATCCGCGGCGTGTGGGTGGAGCCGGGCAGCACGTTGTTGACGGTGATGCCCAGCGGCGCCAGTTCGCCGGCGAGGGTCTTGGCCCAACTGGCCACTGCGCCGCGGGTGGTGTTGGAGACGCCGATGCCGGCCAGCGGCTCCTTCACCGAGGTGGAGACGATGTTGACGATGCGGCCCCAGCCGGCGTCGCGCATGCCGGGAATCACCACCTGCGCCAGCGTGTGATTGGCCAGCAAGTGCTTGCCGAAGGCATCGAGGAACTGCGGCAGCGTGGCATCGAGGATGCTGCCCGGCGGCGGACCGCCGCTGTTGTTGACCAGGATGTGCACGGGCGCTGCCGCGACCAGCGCTTCGACCCGCGCGCGCAAGCCGTCGACGTCGCCCGCGTCGGCGACCAGCAGATCGTGGTGTTGCGCGTCGCCGGTGCGCGGCAGGCTGGCGACCACCTCGGCGAGAACCTCGGCGCGGCGGGCCATCACCGTGACGTTCGCGCCGAGCAGAGCCAGCTCCACTGCACAGGCGCGGCCGATGCCCTGGGAGGCGCCGCAGACCAGCGCATGACGTCCGCTCAGATCCAGTTGCATGGGGTTGCCTCCGCTAGAAGTTCAGGACGAGAGACGCGTGGCCAGCGCGCCCAGCCAGCATAGCCAGCCCAGCCACGGACCCAGCCGCCACAGGTTGCGCCAGCGGTCGATCGCGCGGTCGCCCAGTGCCGGCAGCGCGGGCGAGCGCAGCACCTGCTGCATCCGCGCCCAGCGGCGCCAGGCGGAGGGTTGCGCATGGTCGGCTGATGCGATGATCTGCCAGCGTTGCGGATAACGCCGCCGCAACAGCGCGGCCAGCCGGTATTGCGCCACGAAGGACACGACGAACAGGCCCACCCCGGCGACCAGCAAGGCCAGGTAGAGCGCGATCACGACGAACTGCCGCGCTTTCCGCTCCACGGCAGCGGCAGGTCGTTCAGCAGGCCGTCGCCGTTGGGCGCCTTGCCGCACACGGCGTTGTCGACGGCCTTCTGGTAGGTGGAATTCATCATGCCGATCCACAGCGACCCGTCGGGCCCGTGAGGGATGCTGAAGCTGCCGCTGGAGTTCATCTGCAGGGTGGCCGCGGTGGTGGCGTTGGAGAGCGAGGCCGGCGACTGTTCCCAGTAGGTCTTGCCCGCCTGCTGATCGGCCGAGCTGTAGACCAGCAGGTAATGGGCCTTGTCGCTGGCGATCTTGAAACTGCCGAAGGCACCGCTGGTTTCGTCGCTCCAGCCCATGTGTTCGCACAGGCGGATGTCGTCGAAGCGGATCGGCTGGAAGCCGTCGTCGAGCAGCACGATGGTGGGCGCGAACAGGTAGCTGGCGTGCAACCAGCGGCCGTTCAATTCCGATTTCAGCGCCACGCGGTACGGCAGTTTCATGCCGGTGGGCAGGCGGAAGGCGAGGAAATAACTCTTGGTGCCGTTGAGGTTGGCGACCATGCTGCCGCTGCCCAGGGTGAATTTCTGCGGCTGCCACGGCAGCAGGCTGCGGTAGGAGAAATCGGCGAAGCTGCTGCAGCAGGGCGTGGCCTGCTGCAGGTGCAACTGTGCGATCTTCAGCGGATCGCCCGGATCCTCCGCGGGCGGCCGCAGGTTGGGCGGCAGCAGCGCCTTGGCGGCGTGGCAGCCGGTCAGCGCGAGGGCGGCGGTGAACACGGCGGCAAGGGCGGCGAAGCGATACGACATGGGCGTCAGAACTCGGCGGTGCCGGCGGCACGCGGGTAGGGGATGGCATCGCGTATGTTGGCCAGGCCGCAGATGTAGACCAGCAGGCGCTCGAAGCCGAGGCCGAAGCCCGCATGCGGCACGGTGCCGTAACGGCGCAGGTCACGGTACCAGCCATAGCTCGCCGGATCGAGACCGAACTGGATCATGCGGCGGTCCAGATGATCCAGCCGCTCCTCGCGCTGGCTGCCGCCGATGATCTCGCCGATGCCCGGCGCCAGCACGTCCATCGCGGCCACGGTCTTCTCGTCGTCGTTCAAGCGCATGTAGAACGCCTTGATCGCTTCGGGGTAGTTCATGACGACCACGGGGCGGCCGATATGTTTCTCGGCGAGGTAGCGTTCGTGCTCGGTCTGCAGGTCGATGCCCCAGGCCACCGGGTATTCGAACTTTTCGCCGGACTTCTTCAGGATCTCGATCGCGTCGGTGTAGTCGATGCGCTCGAACGGCTTGGCGATGAATGCTTCCATGCGGGTGATCGCGTCCGGCTGCACGCGCTCGGCGAAGAACGCCATGTCGTCCGGGCGCTCGTCCAGCACGGCCTTGAAGATCGCCTTGAGGAAGGCCTCGGCGCAGTCGGCGTTGGCGGTGAGGTCGGCGAAGGCAATCTCCGGCTCGCACATCCAGAACTCGGCCAGGTGGCGCGCGGTGTTGGAGTTCTCCGCGCGGAAGGTGGGGCCGAAGGTGTAGACCTTGCTCATCGCCAGCGCGTACGCCTCGACGTTGAGCTGGCCGGATACGGTGAGGAACGCCTCGCGGCCGAAGAAATCCTTGCGGAAGTCGATCTTGCCGTGGGCGTCGCGCGGCAGGTTGGCCAGGTCCAGCGTGGACAGCCGGAACATGTCGCCGGCGCCCTCGGCATCGGAGGTGGTGATGATCGGCGTGTTGACCCAGAAGAAGCCCTGTTCGGTGAGGTGGCGGTGGATCGCCGTCATCATCGTGTGGCGCACGCGGGTGACGGCGCCGAACAGGTTGGTGCGCGGACGCAGGTGGGCGACCTCGCGCAGGAACTCCATCGAGTGCTGCTTGGGCTGGATCGGGTAGGTTTCCGGGTCGTCGACCAGGCCGGTGACGATCACCTCGCTGGCCTGGATCTCGAAGCGCTGGCCCTTGCCCTGTGAGGGTACCAGCGTGCCTGTGACAATCACGCTGGCACCGGCGGTGAGGTGTTTCACCTCGCTGTCGTAGTTGGCCAGGGTGGCCGGCACCACTGCCTGGATCGGATCGAAGCAGGAGCCGTCGGTGACGTTGACGAAGGACAGGCCGGCCTTGGAGTCGCGGCGCGTGCGCACCCAGCCGCGCACGGTCACCTGGCTGCCGGCGTCGATGCTGCCGGACAACGCCTGCTTCACACTGACCACGGCCATGGGTTGGAACTCCTGCTGCTTGCGCGCCGGTCGGCGCACTGGATGGGTGGCACGCGCGGCGCGCTGGGCCAAACCTGCATGATAATGTAGGGCTTGCCCGGGTCGCGACACCCGTGCTCCATTCCATGAGGTCGAACCTGCCAGCCATGAGCATCAGCATCACCCCCGCCGCCAACGAACGCATGCGCCACTTCCTCGCCTCGACACCCGCAGCGGCAGGCGTGCGCTTCGGGGTCAAGCGCACCGGCTGTTCGGGGTTCGCCTACGTGGTCGACCTGGCCGAGTCGATGGACGAGGGCGACCGGCTGCTGGAGGTGGACGGCGTGCCGCTGATCGTCAGCGACAAGAGCCTGGCCCTGGTCGACGGCACCGTCATCGACTTCCAGCGCCACGGGCTCAACGCCAGCTTCGTGTTCCACAACCCGAACTCCACCGGCGAGTGCGGCTGCGGCGAGAGCTTCACCGTCAGCTGATCGTTCCCGCCCGGCGCGCAGGTTTTTCAATGGCTTGCGTGGCCGTTGCGGGCCATCGTACAATTCCGCTTCTGTCCGCACCCGAAAGGGCGCGGACGGGACACTTGCCTCACCGCACCGACGGGAGGCTGCCAGGCCTCCGGGCCGCATCCACAAGGAGTCAACCCACAATGACCCTGCGTCATTACGAAGTCGTATTCATGGTCCATCCGGACCAGAGCGAGCAGGTTCCGGCCATGCTCGAGCGCTACAAGTCGCTGATCGAGGCCGACGGCGGCAAGATCCATCGCCTGGAAGACTGGGGCCGCCGCCAGCTGGCTTACCCGATCGTCAACCTGGCCAAGGCACATTACGTGCTGCTCAACATCGAAGTGAGCCAGAACGCGTTGAACGAGCTGGAGTCCGGCTTCCGTTTCAACGACGCGGTGCTGCGCCACCTGGTGATCCGTCGCGACGAGGCCGATACCGAGCCGTCCTTCATCCTGAAGTCGAAGGAAAAGGACGACGCCAAGTCCAGCCGTCGCCGCGATGACGACAGCGATGGCGAGAGCCGTGGCCATGGCCACGCCGACAACGATCGCGACAGCGACGACTGATCAGGGAGCACCCACATGTCCAAGTTTTTCCGCCGCCGCAAGTTCTGCCGCTTCACTGCCGAAGACGTGAAGGAGATCGACTACAAGGATCTCAACACCCTGCGCCAGTACGTCACCGAGAACGGCAAGATCGTGCCCAGCCGCATCACCGGCACCAAGGCGCGCTACCAGCGCCAGCTGGCCACCGCGATCAAGCGCGCGCGCTTCCTCTCGCTGCTGCCGTATACCGACAACCACGACGTCTGATTCAGACGCCGGGAATATAGGGAATCGAGAATAGGGAATCGCAAGAGCGTTGAGCTTTGCGGTTTCCAACTCCCTATTCTCGATTCCCGAAAATTCGGACACCCCTCTGGCTGCGTCGGGACACACCGGCGCTAACGAACAGGAAAGCATCATGGAACTCATTCTTCTGCAGAAAGTCCGCAACCTCGGCAACCTTGGCGACAAGGTCTCCGTGAAGCCGGGTTACGGCCGCAACTACCTCCTGCCGCAGGGCAAGGCCGTGCGCGCCAACGCCGCGAACCTGGCCGCGTTCGAGCAGCGTCGTGCCGAGTACGAGGCCAAGGCCAACGCCGTGCTGGCCGACGCCGAGGCCCGCCGGGCCAAGCTGGCCGAGGCCATCGTGACGATCGCCGCGCATGCCAGCGCCGAGGGCAAGCTGTTCGGTTCGGTCGGCCCGCGCGACATCGCCGAGGCGCTGGTTGCCGCCGGTCACGAAGTCCACAAGAACGAAGTGATCCTGGGCGAAGGCCCGCTGCGCACCACCGGCGAGTTCGAGGTGGCCGTGCACCTGCACGCCGACGTGCACACCGCCGTCAAGGTGATCGTGGTCAGCGACAAGTAAGTTCGCTGGTCGCTCCAACGCAAACGGGCGCCTCGGGGCGCCCGTTTGCGTTGGAGCCGGGAATAGGGAATGGGGAATAGGGAATAGGAGTGGAGCAGAAGCCTCGACGTTCCGGCTGTTTCCTATTCCCTATTCCCCATTCCCGGCTTTATCCCCACCCATCCCCAACATATCCACAGAGTTGTTGTCTCGACGGTTGAGACGCTGCCGCGCATCATGGTGTCCGTGTGGCTACCCGCGGGATGTCGGTGCATGGCGTGCCGGTCGTGGGGCAATTCTTTCGAGGCAAGTCGATGTCCTTCGTACCCGAACGCAAGTCTTCTTCGCCGGCGATCGAGGCACTGCGGGTGCCGCCGCATTCCATCGACGCGGAGCAGGCGGTGCTGGGCGGGTTGATGCTGGCCCCCGGTGCGCTGGACAACGTGGCCGACCGGCTGGGCGAGGACGACTTCTACCGCAAGGACCACCGCCTGATCTGGCGCGCGATCAACGAGCTGGCCAACAAGGGCATGCCGTGCGACGCGGTGACCCTGGCCGATTGGTTCGAGAGCAACGGCCTGGCCGAGATGGTGGGCGGCGCCGGCTACCTGATCGAGCTGGCCAACAGCACGCCCAGCGCGGCGAACATCGCCGCCTACGCGGAAATCGTGCGCGAGAAGTCGGTGCTGCGCCAGCTGATCGACGCCGGCACCTCGATCACCGAGGACGGCTACCGGCCCGAAGGCAAGAGCGTGCACGAGGTGCTGGAGAACGCCGAGCAGCGCGTGTTCCACATCGCCGAATCCGGCGCGCGCGGCAAGAAGGATTCCGTCTCGATGCGCGAGGCGGTGAAGGACGCCTTCAAGCTGCTCACCGAGCGCTACCAGAACCGCGGCCAGCTCACCGGCGTCAGCACCGGCTTCACCGACCTGGACGAGCTCACCTCGGGCCTGCAGCCGTCGGACCTGATCATCGTCGCGGCGCGCCCCTCGATGGGCAAGACCGCCTTCGCATTGAACATCGCCGAGACTGCGGCGCTGGGCAGCAAGAAGGCGGTGGTGGTGTTCTCGATGGAGATGTCCTCCTCGCAGCTCGCATTCCGCCTGATCTCCTCGGTGGGGCGCATCCACCAGCAGCACCTGCGCAACGGCACGCTGGAGGAGGAGGATTGGCCGCGCGTGTCCAACGCGATCGCGCTGCTCTCGGACGCGAAGATCTTCATCGACGACACGCCCAGCCTGTCGCCGGTGGAACTGCGCTCGCGCGCACGCCGGCTGCATCGCGAGCACGGCGGGCTGGGCCTGATCGTCATCGACTACCTGCAACTGATGCAGGTGCCCGGCAACACGGAGAATCGCGCCACCGAAATTTCGGAAATCTCGCGTTCACTCAAGGGACTCGCCAAGGAGCTGAACGTGCCGGTGATCGCCCTGTCGCAGTTGAACCGCTCGCTGGAACAGCGCGCCGACAAGCGCCCGATGATGTCCGACCTGCGCGAGTCCGGCGCGATCGAACAGGACGCCGACGTGATCATGTTCATCTACCGCGACGAGTACTACAACAAGGAGTCGCAGGACAAGGGCATCGCCGAGATCATCATCGGCAAGCAGCGCAATGGCCCCACCGACACCTGCAAGCTGACCTTCCTCGGCCACTACACCAAGTTCGTGAACTACGCGCCGGACTCGTTCGTGGGCGGGTTTGATTGAGGCGGGGAATAGGGAATGGGGAATAGGGAATTGGAAGAAGCAGGCGACTTTTGCGGCGCTTCTGAAAGATTGCCAAGTCTGGAACGCCAGGTCGTGTATCAAAACCGCATGCTTTTCCCATTCCCCATTCCCGATTCCCCATTCCCGGGCGAAGCCCCATGAGCCGCGCCACCGTCGCCACCATCCATCTCGGCGCGCTGCGTCACAATCTGGCGCGGCTCAAGGCGATGGCCGCGCCGGCGAGGGTGATGGCGGTGGTCAAGGCCGATGCCTACGGGCACGGGCTGGAGCGGGTTGCACGGGCGCTGGACGGCGAGGCCGAGTGTTTCGCGGTGGCGGCATTGGGCGACGGCCTGCGCCTGCGTGCGGCGGGGCACCGGCAGCGCATCGTGGTGCTGTCCGGGCCGGACAAGCCGGGCGACCTCGCCGAGATGCAGCGGTTGCAGCTGGAAGCGACCATCCATCACGAATCGCAGTTGCCATGGCTGGCTGCGATGGCGCCGGTGCGCGGGCGGTTGCGGGTGTGGTTGAAGATCGACAGCGGCATGCACCGGTTGGGCTTTGCGCCCGAGCGTGTCGCGGCGGTGCATGCGCGGCTCGCCGCGATGGCCGGGGTCGATCCGGAGATCGGCCTGCTCACGCATTTTTCCGATTCGGAGGTGTTCGACGGCCCGCAGACGCCGACGCAGATCGCCCGCTTCGCGGCAGTGACGGAGTCGTTCGCCGGCCCGCGCTCGCTGTCCAATTCCGCCGCGGTGCTGGGCTGGCCCGAGGCGCGCGGCGACTGGGTGCGCACCGGCGGATTGCTGTACGGCTTGTCGGTTGTCGAGGGCAAGCATGGTGGCGACTTCGGCTTCCACCCGGCGATGACGCTGTCCACCCGGCTGATCGCGATCAACCGCATCGGCCGCGGCGAGCGCATCGGCTACAACGGCACCTGGACCTGCCCCGAGGACATGCCGGTCGGCGTGGCCGCGGTCGGCTATGGCGACGGCTACCCGCGCAGCGCCGTCGCCGGCACGCCGGTGCTGGTCGGCGAGCGCCGTGCCGCGTTGATCGGGCGCGTCTCGATGGACCTGATCACACTTGACCTGCGCGACGTACCGGACGCAAAGATCGGCGACCGGGTGACGCTGTGGGGGCCGCAGCTTCCGGTCGAAACCATCGCCGCCGCGGCCGGCACGATCTCCTACGACCTCACCTGCGGCATGACCCGCCGCGTGCTGTTCGTCGAGGACGAAGGCTGACATCGCTGCGCGGCCGCGCGCGTCTCGCCGCCTGCGATGGCCACGCACTAGACTCGTGGCCCTCTGTCGCCTCACCCGGGAACCCCGCATGGCCAAAGCCAGGACCGCCTACGTCTGCACCGAATGCGGCGCCGAACACAGCAAGTGGCAGGGGCAGTGCGTCGAATGCGGGGTGTGGAACACGCTCAGTGCGATCGTGCTGGAGCCGGCCACGGCGGGCAAGGCATCGGTGGGTGCGCAGCGCTCCAGCTACGCCGGCGCCGCCGCGGGTACGCCGCAGGTCACGCCGCTGACTGAGGTGATGCTGACCACCGACGCGCGCACGCTGACCGGCATCGGCGAGCTGGATCGCGTGCTCGGCGGTGGCCTGGTGCAGGGCTCGGTGGTGCTGATCGGCGGCGATCCGGGCATCGGCAAGTCGACCCTGCTGCTGCAGGTGCTTGGCACGCTGGGCCTGGAGCTGCCCAGCGTCTACGTCACCGGCGAGGAATCGCTGGCGCAGGTGGCGGCGCGTGCGCAGCGCCTGGGCCTGGCGCTGGAGCCGTTGCAGGCGCTGGCCGAAACCTGCATCGAGCGGATCCTGGAACAGGCGATGGCGGCCCGGCCGAAGGTGCTGGTGATCGATTCCATCCAGACCATCTGGACCGAGCTGCTGGCCGCCGCACCCGGTTCAGTGTCGCAGGTGCGCGAATCGGCGGCCAAGCTGACGCGGTTTGCCAAGGAGACCGGCACGGCGGTGTTCCTGGTCGGCCACGTCACCAAGGAGGGCGGCATCGCCGGCCCGCGCGTGCTCGAGCACATGGTCGATGCGGTGCTGTATTTCGAGGGCGAATCGGGCAGCCGTTTCCGCGTGCTGCGCGCGTTCAAGAACCGCTTCGGCGCGGTCAACGAGCTGGGCGTGTTCGCGATGAGCGACAAGGGCCTGCGCGAGGTGCCCAATCCGTCGGCGATCTTCCTGTCCTCGCACAGCACGCCGACCTCGGGCAGCGCCGTGATGGTGACCCGCGAAGGCACCCGCCCGCTGCTGGTCGAGGTACAGGCGCTGGTCGACCAATCCTCGCTGGGCAATCCGCGCCGGGTCACGCTGGGTCTTGAACAGAACCGCCTCGCCATGCTGCTGGCCGTGCTGCACCGGCACGGCGGCGTGGCGGCCTACGACCAGGACGTGTTCGTCAACGTGGTCGGCGGCATCCGCGTGCAGGAAACCGCGGCCGATCTGCCGGTGCTGCTGGCGGTGCTGTCCAGCCTGCGCGATCGCCCGTTGCCGGAGCACATGGTCACCTTCGGCGAGGTCGGTCTGTCAGGCGAGATCCGCCCGGTGCCCAATGGCGAGGAGCGGCTCAAGGAAGCCGCCCACCATGGTTTCCGCCGCGCCATCGTGCCCAGGGCGAATGCGCCCAAGAAGGGCAGGGTCGGCGAGATGGAGGTAGTCGGGGTGGAGCGATTGATCGAGGCGATCGACGCTTGCCGTTGAACGTCTTCAGCCCATCGTGCGCTGCAGGATCACTTCCAGCACGAACTTCGAGCCGAAGAACGCCAGTCCCAGCACCGCCATGCCGATCAGGGTGAGGTTGACCGCGCTGCGCCCGCGCCAGCCATGGCGCCAGCGTCCCCACAACAAGGCCCCGAAGATCAGCCATGCCACGACGCTGAGCACGGTGGTGTGCACCAGGTGTTGCGCGCGGATATTGGCGATGAACAGGAAGCCGCTCAGCAAGGTCAGGGTGAGCAGCGCGAATCCGGCGCCGATCAGGCGAAACAGCAAGGCTTCGGTCTGGGTCAGCGGCGGCAGGGCGCGAACCAGCAGGCCCGGCCGGCGCGCGCGCAGTGCGCGTTCCTGCACCGCCAGCAGCAGGGCCAGTACCGCCGCGATCGACAACACGCTGTAGGCAAGCAGCGCGATCACCACGTGCAGCTTGATCTGCCAGTCCATCGGCCGGGGCACGGTCGGCGGCGCCAGGAACACGTCCAACGCCAGCAGCAATGCGGCCAGCGGAAACACGATCACGCCCAGCCCGGCGACCGGTCGCGACAAGTTCACCAGCAGCGTCAGCGCGGCCACCACGCAGGCCACCAGCGACAGCGCGGCGAAGAAATGCAGGTCGACCCGTCCGCCGTGCGCCCCGAGCAGCACCGCGGCGTGCAGCAGGACCGCCACCGTTGCCGTCGCCAGGCCGAGCCGCCGTGGCGCGCGCGGACAACCGGTCAGCGGTGCGGCCAGCAAGGCGGCGCCGACGACGTAGAGAGCAATGGCGAGAATGGACGGAAGGGTCAGCGACATGACGGTGAAGTGTCGCACAGGGCCCAGCCGGGTTGCATGCAGAGCGGGTCGATCCGTCCGCTATAATCGCATTTTTCCGCGCACCGGTTTCGCCATGTTCGAGTCGCTCAGCCAACGCCTTGCCACCACCGTCAACCGCCTGCGTGGCCGCGGCCGGCTGACCGACGAGAACATCCGCGAGGCGCTGCGCGAGGTGCGCATCGCCCTGCTGGAGGCGGACGTGGCCTTGCCGGTGGTGCAGGCGCTGATCCAGCGCATCAAGGTGCGCGCGGTCGGCCAGGAAGTGGCGCGCAGCCTGTCGCCCGGCCAGGCGCTGGTGAAGGTGGTCAGCGACGAGCTGACCATGGTGATGGGCATCGCCAACACCGAACTGAACCTGGCCCAGCAGCCGCCCGCGGTGGTGCTGATGGCCGGCCTGCAGGGTGCCGGCAAGACCACCACGGTCGCCAAGCTGGCGCGCCTGCTGACCGAGCGCAAGAAGAAGAAAGTGATGGTGGTCAGCTGCGACGTCTATCGTCCGGCCGCGATCGAGCAATTGCGCACGCTGGCCGGGCAGGTCGGGGTGAAGTTCTTCCCCTCCGAGGCGGGCCAGGACCCGGTGCGGATCGCGAAGGACGCCGTCGCCGCCGCGCGGCGCGAGGTGGTCGACGTGCTCATCGTCGACACGGCCGGCCGCCTGCACGTGGACGAGGCGATGATGGCCGAGATCAAGGCCTTGCACGCCGCGATCACGCCGATCGAAACCCTGTTCGTGGTCGACTCGATGGCCGGCCAGGATGCCGCCAACACGGCCAAGGCGTTCGACGAGGCGCTGCCGCTGACCGGCGTGGTGCTGACCAAGACCGACGGCGACGCCCGGGGCGGCGCGGCGCTGTCGGTACGCTACGTCACCGGCAAGCCGATCAAGTTCCTCGGCGCCGGCGAGAAGACCGACGCACTGGAACCGTTCCACCCGGATCGCCTGGCCCAGCGCATCCTCGGCATGGGCGACGTGCTGAGCCTGGTCGAGGAAGTCGAGCGCAAGGTCGACCAGGACAAGGCGCAGAAGCTGGCCCAGAAGGTGATGAAGGGCAAGCGCTTCGACCTCAACGACATGAAGGACCAGCTGGAGCAGATGGGCAACATGGGCGGTCTGGCCGGCCTGCTGGACAAGCTGCCCGGCGTCTCCGGCCTGCCCGACAGCGTGAAGTCGAAGGTCAACGACGGCGAGATGAAGAAGATGATCGCGATCATCAATTCGATGACCGGCAAGGAGCGCCGCCACCCGGACCTGCTCAACGGTTCGCGCCGCGCCCGCGTGGCGCGCGGTTCCGGCACGCAGCCGGCCGACGTCAACCGGGTGCTCAAGCAGTACATGCAGATGGAAAAGATGATGTCCAAGCTGGGCAAGGGCGGCAGCAAGGGATTGATGCGGCAGATGCGTGGCGCGATGAAGGGCATGGGCGGCATGGGCGGCATGCCGCCGATGCGGTGAAGCGCGAGAAGTGAGTGGAGAGGAGTGAGAAGGGAGAGAAAGCAGCTTCGGTGCACTTCCCTCGTTTCTCACTCCTCTTCACTCACTCCTGCTCCTGAAACTCTTCCATTTTCGCCAAAATCCGCTAAAATGCCCCGTTTCCCGCGCACGACTCTCGTGTGCCTGCCGCTGATTCGGCAATTTCCGGAGTTTTACCATGGTCAAGATTCGTCTTTCGCGCGGTGGCGCAAAGGGCCGTCCGTTCTACCACGTCGTGGTGACCGATCAGCGCAGCAAGCGCGACGGCCGCAACATCGAGAATGTCGGCTTCTACAACCCGGTCGCCTCGGGCAAGGACAAGCGCCTGGAGCTGAACGTGGCGCGCGTGCAGGAGTGGGTCGGCAAGGGTGCGCAGATGAGCGACAAGGTCGCCGCCCTGGTCAAGGAAGCCGGCAAGCAGCAGCCGGCCGCCTGAGCATGACGACAGCCGGTCGACGCGTCCTGATCGGGCGCATCGTCGGGCTGTACGGCGTGCAGGGCTGGCTGAAGATCGAATCCTTCGCCGAGCCGCGCATGCGGATCTTCGATTACCAGCCGTGGCTGCTCGGTGCAGCGCCAGGCGCGGAAAGGGAGGTCTCCGGCGTGAAGGGTCGACCGCAGGGCAAGGGCATGGTGGCCCAGTTGCCCGGGGTGGACGACCGGGACCAGGCGGCAGCGTTGGTCGGCACCGACATCCATGTCACCCGGGAACAGCTGCCTGCTCCGGCAAAGGGCGAGTATTACTGGGTCGATCTCGAAGGACTCGAGGTCGTCACCATTGACAACGTGGAGCTGGGGCGGGTCAGCCACCTGTTCGCCACCGGCGCCAACGATGTCGTGGTGGTCAGGGACGGATCGCGCGAGCGGCTGATCCCCTTTGTCCAGGGTTCGTATGTGCGTTCGGTGGACTTGTCCGCAGGGCGCATGGTGGTGGACTGGGATCCCGAATTCTGACGTCGCCGGCTGGTGGGCTCGAGGATCAAGGATCATGCGCATCGACGTCGTCAGCCTGTTTCCCGACTTCGTGCGCCAGTGCGCCGCCGTCGGAGTCGTAGGACGCGCGCAGCAACGCGAGTTGCTGCAGGTGGAAGCCTGGAACCCGCGCGACTACGCCACCGACAAGCACCGCAGCGTGGACAGCAGCTCGTACGGCGGCGGTCCGGGCATGGTGATGATGATCGAGCCCCTGCGCACCACCTTGAAGGCGATGCGCGCGGCGGCACCGGAACCGGTGCATCTGGTTTATCTCAGTCCGCAGGGAGCGCGGCTGACGCAGGGCAGGGTGGAGGCGCTGGCGAAACTGCCGCGCATCGGCCTGCTCTGCGGACGTTACGAAGGTGTGGACGAGCGTCTGCTGGCGCACGAGGTCGACGAGGAGCTCTCCATCGGCGATTATGTGCTGTCCGGCGGCGAGCTTGCCGCGGCGGTGGTCATCGACGCGGTGGGGCGCTTGCAGGATGGCGCGCTGAACGACGCGCAGTCGGCCGAGCAGGATTCATTCTCCGATGGCCTGCTCGATTGCCCGCACTATGGAAAACCGGTGCAGGATGCACTGGGTGAGGTACCGGCGGTGCTGCTGTCCGGCGATCATGCGGCAATTGCCCGCTGGCGCCTCAAGCAATCGCTGGGTCGCACCTGGTTGCGCCGCCCGGACTTGTTGTCACAGCGTGGACTGGATGCGGCATCCCGGGCCTTGCTGGATGAATTCCGCCGTGAACATGCCTCCGGGCAGTCGACACGGCAAGACGATGCGACCGGGTGACGGTCGCAGCCTTGATATCGCAAAAGTGAACCGACAGGTGCGCCATGAACAAGATCATTGAACAGTTCGAATCCGAGCAGATCACCCGCCAGCTGCCGGACTTCGGCCCCGGCGACACCGTGGTGGTGAACGTGAAGGTGAAGGAAGGCAACCGCGAGCGCGTGCAGGCGTTCGAGGGCATCGTCATCGCCAAGCGCAACCGCGGCCTGCATTCGGCCTTCACCGTGCGCAAGATCTCGCACGGCACCGGCGTGGAGCGCGTGTTCCAGGCGCACAGCCCGACCATCGACTCGGTCTCGGTGAAGCGCAAGGGCAAGGTGCGCGGCGCCAAGCTGTATTACCTGCGTGGCCTGGAAGGCAAGGCCGCCCGCATCAAGGAAGACATCGCCGCCGCTGCCGCCGCCAAGGCGAATGCCAAGGCTTCCGCCGAGTAATCCACTCGTCGAACGGCCACATGAAAAACCCCCGCGGAGCGATCCGCGGGGGTTTTGTCGTCTGCTCCCGGCCGTTCGATGAAAGCCGCTCTGACGCTTTTGCGAATCCCGAACCCCGAACCCCGGAACAAACGTCACTCCAGCCGCTGCGGCACCTGCAGGAAGTTGCCCTGCACGAAGTCGACGCCGCAGGCGAACAGCAGCGACGTGCTGGTGGCGTCCTCGACCCATTCGGCGATCGTCAGGCGCTTCAGTTCGTGCGCCTGCTGGCAGATCTCGGCGACCTTCTTCTGGCTGTCGGCATGCTGCGGCAGGTCGGCCATGTGGCTGCGGTCGATCTTGAGGTAGTCGGCGTCGATGTGGTTCAGCAACTGGAACGAGTTCAGGCCCGAGCCGAACTGCTCCAGTGCGAAGCCGCCGCCCATCTTCTTCCACGTGTTGACGAACTCCTGCGCGGGGCGCAGCAGGGTCATCACCTTGCTCTCGGTCATCTCCAGCACCAGGCGACCGTGTTTCAGCCGGGCCTTGCCCAGGCGCTCCTTCAGCCAGGGCAGCAGGCTGTCGTCCTGCAGCGAGGCGGCGGTGAGCTTGATGAAGAACGTGGTCGGTTGCCCCTGAGGCTCCCGCGACTGCAGGATGCGGATGGCCTGGTCGAGCACCCAGCGGTCGATCGCGCCGGTGAGACCGTGCTTTTCGGCGATCGGCATGAAGAAGCCCGGCAGCACCTCGCCCTGGGGGCCGTTCATGCGCAGCAGAATCTCGGAGAACTCGCCCTCGGCGTCCTGCAGGCTGATCGTCTGCTGGTGGTAGAGCACCAGGCCATCGCCGGCCAGCGCCTGTTTCAGCAGATCCAGCCAGTAGCGCTCGCGCTCCGCGTCGGCCTTCTCCCGCGCCGCCGGGTCGTGCAGTTCCACCTGGCTTCCGCCCAGGTTCTGCGCGGTGCGCAGGGCGTGACTGGCCTGGTTGAGGAGCAGCTCGCTGTTGGCGTTCTTCTCGCCGAGCAGGCTGCCGCCGACGCTGGCGGTGACCGTCAGCGAGCGCGTGCCGGCGTCGAAGATTTCGCTGCCGACGCTGTGCTGCAGCTTGGCGATCCATTCGCGGATTGCCTCGTCCGAGCGCGAGTCCAGGGTCACCCCGAAGGTGTGCTCGGCAAGCATGCCGGCGATGTCGGTGGCACCCAGCAGCATGCGGATGCGCCCGGCGAAGCCGGCCAGCAGCTCGTCGGTCTTGCCCAGGCCGATGCCGCTGACCAGCGAGGCCCAGTTGTCCGGTTCGATCAGCAGCAGCGACTGGCCCTTCTTGCCCTTGGCCGCTTCGGTCACCGCGTCGTCGATGCACGCCAGCATGTGCTGGCGGTTGTACAGGCCGGTGACCGGGTCGCGCTGCAGCTGTTCCAGCACGGCCGGGTCGACAAGCTGGCGGCGGAACACGATCTGCAGGCAGCGCTCGCCTTCAAAGGTGGCCGGGGCGAACTCCACGGTGGCGTCGAAGCGGGTCTCGTCGGCGCGTCGCGCGCGCAGTTGGAGCTGGGCAGGGAACTTGCCCTGGTGGGCCTGGCCGCGCAACAACGCCTTCATCTCCTCGGCGTTGGCCGAGTCGATCATGTCCAGCAGCGGCATGCCCAGCAGGTCGTCGAAGCTCTCGTAGCCGAAGGTATCCAGGTAGGCCTGGTTGGCGCGCACGTGCATGCCCTCGTGCACGTAGGCGATCGCGTCGGTGGAGGAGTCGAGCAGGGCATCGCAGCGGCGCTCGGTTTCGCGCAATGCGGTGTGCAGCCAGCGCACCTGGCGGCGGGTGTGCAGGGATTCGAACTCGCGCTTCAGCACCGCGATGAGCTGTTTGGGATGGGTGCGTGCGGCCACGCCGCGGGCGCCGTGCACGAACAGGTCGGCGACCAGTTCGCTGTCCATGTTGGTGACCAGGCCGACCAGGGCGAAATCGCGGCCGGAGGCCTCCATCACGCTCATGGTTTCGTCCAGGCTGACGTCGGTGACCGAGGGGTCGAACATCACCACGTCAGGCTCCAGTTCGGCCACCGCCGAGCGAACCTGCTCGATGTTGGTGGCGCGCGCCGGTCGCACCGCGATGCCGCTGTTGCGCATCAGGCTGATGATCTGCTCGGCCTCCTCCAGGGAGTTCTCGACGAACAGGATCTTGATGACGAAGTCTTTTTTCATGGGGTGGGGCGTGGGTTCCGGACAGGGCGGGCGCCCGTGACGGGTCCGCAAGGTCGATGGCATTGAGTGTTTGTAGCGGATTCCGCGGTCGCTCGCCACCGGCGCGGCTGCCCCGGGCCAGGCCGGCGGCGGCTCACAGTGGCCGTTTGGCGGGGTCGCCCGCCACCTCGCGCACCAGCCGCGGCACCAGGTAGCCGGGCAGGCGCGCGCGCAGGGCTTCCAGCAGCGCGAGCGCGGTGTCGTCGGCCACCTCGAAATGGGCGGTGCCGTGGACCCGGTCCAACTGGTGCAGGTAATAGGGCAGCACGCCGGCGGCGAACAGGCGTTCGGAAAGGTTGGCGAGCGCCTCGGCGTCGTCGTTGACGCCGCGCAGCAGCACCGACTGGTTCAGCAGTGTTGCACCGGCCTCGCGCAAGGCGGCGCAGGCCGCATCGACGCTGGCGTCGAGCTCGTTGGCATGGTTGGCGTGCAGCACCACCACCTTCTGCAGCGGGAGGCCGGCCAGCCAGGCCAGCAAGGGGGCATCGACCCTCTCGGGCAGCACGATCGGCAGGCGTGTATGGATGCGCAGGCGAATCACCTGCGGCAACCCGGCCAGGCCGCGGGTCAGCTCCTCCAGCTTGGGCGTGGCCAGCGACAGCGGGTCGCCGCCGGAGAGGATCAGTTCGCGGATCGACGGGTCGGCGCGCAGTCGCTCCAGCGGCTCGCGCCAGTGCGAGGCGGCGGCGATCTCCTCGCCGTAGGGGAAGTGCCGGCGAAAGCAGTAGCGGCAGTTCACCGCGCAACTGCCGCTGGCGATCAGCAGCGCGCGCCCGTCGTACTTGTGCAGCATGCCGTGGCCGGCCTTGGCCGAGAGGTCGCCCACGGCGTCGAGGGTGTAGCCGGCGACCCGGTCGTGCTCGGCGCGCTGGGGCAGCACCTGCAGCAGCAGCGGGTCGCGCGGATCGCCGCGCCGTATCCGCGCTACGAAGCCGCGCGGCACACGCAGGGCGAAACCGGCGTCGTCCGGCGGCAGCAGGTCGGTGCGGTCGCCCAGGCCCACCGCCTGGAGCAGTTCGGCGGGGTCGGTGATGGCGTTGCGCCAGAGCTCGCGCCAGTCGGTTGCAGGCGACGATAGGCGGGGGCTGGGGCTTGCGGTTATCATGGAGAGCCTTGGCCGGGCTTCTTGGCCCGTGAAAAGATACCCATTTTAGCCGTCCTGCGGGGCGGTTTTACCTTTGGAGCAGACAGCGCATGGCGACCCTCGGCCTCAACGACGTCAAGACGGGCAAGAAGATCCTCCACAACGGCGATCCGTGGATCATCACCGAGGCGGACTTCATCAAGCCGGGCAAGGGCCAGGCGTTCACCCGCATCCGCATCCGCAACCTGAAGGACGGCCGCACCACCGAGCAGACGCTGAAGTCCAGCGACTCGTTCGAGGAAGCCGACGTCACCGACACCGACATGCAGCTGTCCTTCATCGACGGCATCGGCAAGGACCGCACCTGGCACTTCATGAACATGGAGACGTTCGAGATGGTGCCCGCCACGCAGGCCGCCATGGGCGACGCGTGGAAGTGGCTCAAGGGCGAGGAGGAGTGCGTGGTCACCCTGTTCAACGGCAACATCGTGGCGGTGCAGGCGCCGAAATTCGTCGAGCTCAAGATCATCGAGACCGATCCGGGCGTGCGCGGCGACACTTCCGGCGGTGGCGGCAAGCCGGCCACGCTGGAAACCGGCGCCGTGGTGCGCGTGCCGCTGTTCGTCGGCCAGGACGAAGTGATCAAGGTCGACACCCGCACCGGCGAATACGACAGCCGCGTCAAGTGACGAACCGGCGCGCGGGCTGTGCCCGCGCTTTTGCCGGTTCGTCATCCCTGCGCAGGCAGGGATCCAGTAAAACACTCGTGCGCAGCACGCCTCATCCTGCGCACGGGCAACCGCAGCACCATTGGATTCGGCTTGGGGCGGGCGCCACACGGTGCACCGCCCCTTCTCGTATCCACCCCATGCAAGCGAGCAACCGATGACCCAGCCCACCCCGCACCCCATCGACCTGCTGATCGAGGCCCGCTGGGTGGTGCCCGTCGAGCCGCATGCGGTGGTGCTGGAGAACCACGCCGTGGCCGTGGATGGCGACCGCATCGTGGCCTTGCTGCCGATAACCGAGGCCCGCGCCGCCTACGCGCCGCGCGAACGCGTCGAACTGGGCGAGCACGCGCTGATCCCCGGCCTGGTCAACAGTCACACGCACAACCCGATGACCCTGCTGCGCGGCCTCGCCGACGACCTGCCGCTGATGGTCTGGCTGCAGCAGCACATCTGGCCGGCCGAGGCCAAGGTGATCGGGCCGGAGTTCGTGCGCGACGGCGTGGAGCTGGCGGTGGCCGAAATGCTGCGCGGCGGCACCACCTGCGCCAACGAAAACTACTTTTTCCCCGACGTGATCGGCGCGACCTACCGCAAGCTGGGCTTCCGTGCGGTAGTCGGCCTGCCGGTGATCGAGTTCCCCACCGCCTGGGCGGCCAGCCAGGACGAGTACTTCGCCCGCGCCGGCGAGGTGCACGACAGCTTCCGCGGTGATCCGCTGGTCAGCACCGCGTTCGCGCCGCATGCGCCGTACACGGTCTCCGACGAAAGCTTTGAGCGCATCCGGCTGCAGTCCGACCAGCTCGACATCCCGGTGCACCTGCACCTGCACGAGACCGCGCACGAGATCGAGGAAGAGAAGAAAAAGAGCGGACTGCGCCCGTTCCAGCGCCTGCAGCGGCTGGGCCTGGTCAACGACCGCCTGATCGCGGTGCACATGACCCAGGTCACCGAAGGCGAGATCGCCGCCTGCGCCGGCGCCGGCGTCTCGGTGGTGCATTGCCCGGAATCCAACCTCAAGCTCGCCTCAGGCTTCTGCCCGGCGGAGCAGTTCCGGCGCGCCGGGGTTAACCTGGCGATCGGCACCGACGGTTGCGCCTCCAACAACGACCTGGACATGTTCGGCGAGATGCGCACGGCGGCGCAGTTGGCCAAGGCGGTGGCGCAGGACGCCGCGGCCTTCGACGCCGCGTTCGCGCTGCGCGCGGCGACGCTCGATGGCGCGCGGGCGATCGGGCTGGAAGCGCGCATCGGCTCGATCGAGCCCGGCAAGCAGGCTGACCTGGCCGCCGTGCGGCTGAGCGACCTGGAAACCCAGCCGTTGTTCCATGTCGCCTCGCAGCTGGTCTACGCCTGCAATCGCCAGCAGGTCACCGACGTGTGGATCGCCGGGCGTCGCAAGCTGGCCGCACGCGAGCTGATCGGCATGGACACCGCCGCGATCCTCGCGCGCACGCGTGCCTGGCGTGAGCGGATCGTTGCGGCCTGAGCGCCGGCTCCCGGTTTCCCGGATCGCCATGGCCTCACCGATGTAAAGTGGGAATTTTCGATGAATCATTATCTGGTCTTGCTGATTCGCCGGCCGCAACTCGATCCCGCCGTGGTGCCGCTGCACCTGGCGTACCTGGAGCGCTTGCGCGGCGAGGGCAGGGTGCAGCTGTCCGGCGGCTTCAGCGACAAATCCGGTGGTGCCTACCTGCTGCACGCCGCCGATCTCGCCGAGGCGACGGCGTTGGTGCACCAGGATCCCGCGCATGTGAGCGGCGGTTGGGACATCACGGTGCACGAGTGGCTGGCGCATTGATCCTTGCGCGCATCCATGGCCGCACTTTTCAATAAATTCATGGATTCAACGTGGACCCGAACATGACTGCCGCCAACGTCAGCTCCGCCGAAATCGCCCGCTTCGACCTGTTGGCGGCCCGCTGGTGGGACCCTGACGGCGAATCGCGGCCGCTGCACGACCTCAATCCGGTGCGCACGGCCTACATCGCAGCGCGCGCTGATCTGCGCGGCGCGCGCGTTGCCGATGTCGGTTGCGGCGGCGGCCTGCTCAGCGAATCGCTGGCCCGCGCCGGCGCGCACGTCACCGGCATCGACCTGGGCGAGAAGGTGATCGACATCGCCCGCCTGCACCTGCACGAATCGAACCTGCAGGTCGATTACCGCGTGCAATCCTCCGCCGAGCTGGCGACTGCCGAGCCGGAGGCGTTCGACGTGGTGTGCTGCATGGAGCTGATCGAGCACGTGCCCGATCCGGCGGCGTTGGTCACCGACCTGGCGGCGATGCTCAAGCCCGGCGGGCGGCTGTTCATGTCCACCATCAACCGCACGCCGGCAGCCTTCGGTGCGGCGATCCTGGGTGCCGAGTACCTGCTGCGCATGCTTCCGCGCGGGACGCATCACTACGCGCAGTTCCTCAAGCCTTCCGAGCTGTCGCGATTGCTGCGCGGTGCCGGCCTGGAGCTGGAGGATGTCAGCGGACTGGCCTACAACCCGTTCCGCCGCGAGGCGCGCCTGAGCAAGCTCACCGCGGTCAATTACGTGCTTTGCGCATACAAGCCGGCATGAGCAAGCTGCTGCCTTCATCCGTTTCCGGCGTCCTGTTCGATCTCGATGGCACCTTGCTGGACAGCGCGCCCGATCTGTATGCCGCGTTGCAGGAGCAGTGCGCCGAGGAAGGCGTGGCATCGCCCGCCTACGCACCGGTGCGCGAGGTGGTCTCGCGCGGCGCCCGTGCGGTGTTGCGCTGCGCCTTCGCCTCGCGCGGCGAGGCGGCCATCGAGGCGCTGGTGCCCCGTTACCTGCAACTGTACGAGCAGCTGATGGCCCGCGACACGCGTGCCTTCGACGGGGTCGACGATCTGCTGACGCGGCTGGAAGCGCGAGGCTTGCGCTGGGGCATCGTCACCAACAAGGCGGCGTTCCTGACCGACGAACTGTTGCGCCGGATCGGCTGGTCGACGCGCGCCGCCGCGGTCGTGTGCGGCGACACCCTGCCGGTGAAGAAGCCCGACCCTGCCCCGGTGCTGCTGGCCTGCGAACGCGCGGGACTGGTGCCGGGCCAATGCCTGTTCGTCGGCGACGACCGCCGCGACGTGCAGGCCGGCACAGCGGCGGGCCTGTTCACCGTGGCCGCGAGCTGGGGCTACCTCGACGGCGGCGACCCGCACGCCTGGGACGCCGATATCGTGCTCGATCACCCCGCCGCACTGGCCGCGCTGCTGCAACTGGAACCGGCGACGGCATGAGCGAACCGACCGGACAGAACGCGGTGTTGCAGGGCTTCATCGACAAATGGCTGGCCGCGCAGCCGCAGCAGCGCGTAGCGCTGGCCTTCGTCGACGGTCGCCGCCACCCCGGCCACGTGGCGCTGGCCGCGCTGGAGCAGGAGCTGCTGAGCGCGGCCTACGGCATCCGCGAGCCGCAGGTGGCCGCCGCCAAGCTTGGCTGGTGGGCGGAGGAACTGGCCGGTGCGGCGTCCAGCGGCGGGCGGCATCCGCTCACCCAGGTGCTGTTCGACGACGAACGCGGCCACGCGATCGCCACCGAACTGTGGGTGGCGCCGGTACTGGCGGCGATGGCGCAGCTGGAGCAGGGCACGGCGGCCGATTACGCCGGCCAGCTGCAGGCGGCGATGCCGCTGCATGGCGCGCTGGCCGCGCTGGAGACGGCGTGGTGGTACGGTGCGGCGGCCTCGTCCGGACGCGCCGCCAGGGTTGCCGTACTCAACCATCTGTTGCACGCCCTGTTGCATCTTGAGGCCGATGCCGAACGCGACCGCCTGCCGCTGCCGATGGCGCGGCTGGCGCGCCACGGCCTGGATCGCGCGCAGCTGAGCAAGCCCGGTCCGGCCAGGCAGCAGGCGATTACCGCGCAACTCGATGACTTGCTGGGTGACTGGCGCGCCGCTGACGCGCTTGGCGGGCCGCTCAGCGTGTTTCGTGCCGTCGAGTCGCGCCATGCCCGCGCGCTGGCGCAGCACGCGTCGCACGCTGCCGATGCACTGGCCGCGCTGCGGGCCGGTCAGTCGCGTACGCCATGGTCGACGCCGTGGCGGGCGTGGCAGGCTGCCCGTGCATGGCGGCGTCAGGCGCGGTAGTTTTGCGTGAGCAGACGCAGTGTTTCCGGGGTGCCGCCATTGTGAGGCGGCCGCCTTGCCCCAAGATTGGCGGTTTCGCGGCGGCTCGTCGCGCCGATGTCAGGATCCCCACCATGCCGAACCAGGAAAACACCGCCCGCCTGCTCCCCGATGTTGCCGTGCACGCGCAACCTCATCTTGCCGGGGCGCTGGATTGGGTCGGCATGGCCGAGATCCAGGTGCCGGTGCTGTTCGACGCCGGCGATGGCCAACCGCAGCGCTCAAGTGCCCGCGTCGGTGCCTTCGTCAATCTCAAGCGACCGGACAAGCGCGGCATCCACATGTCGCGGCTGTACCTGCAGGTGGAGCAGGCGCTGAGCACGCAGCCCCTGGGCGGCGACACGCTACGCTCGCTGCTGCGCGGCTTCCTCGACTCGCACCAGGATCTGTCCGACCGCGCCTGCCTCAGCATCCGTTTCGAACACCTCGTGCGCCGGCCGGCACTGAAGAGCGCGAACAGTGGCTGGCGCGCCTATCCGGTGTGCATCGAGGCCAGCCTGGTCGGCGATCAGTTCCTGCTGGAGTTCGGCACCGAGGTGGTCTATTCCTCGACTTGTCCTGCTTCGGCGGCGCTGTCGCGGCAGTTGATCCAGGATCAGTTCGCGCATGACTTCGCGCCCGATCAGGCGCTCGATCACGCCGCGGTGCTGGCGTGGCTGGGCAGCGAGAAGGGCATCGTGGCCGCCGCCCATGCCCAGCGCAGCGTGGCGCGCCTGCGCGTGCGCCCGGCGGCCGACGCGGGCTTCCACCTGGTCGAGCTGATCGATCGGGTCGAAAGCGCGCTCGGCACGCCGGTGCAGACCGCGGTAAAGCGCGAGGACGAACAGGCCTTCGCGCTGGCCAACGGCAGCAACCTGATGTTCTGCGAGGACGCCGCCCGGCGTATCCAGAAGGCACTTGACGCGGACGACCGCCTCGGCGATTTCCACATCCGGGTGGAGCACCAGGAAAGCTTGCACCCGCATGACGCCGTCGCGTATGCGAGCAAGGGCGTGGAAGGCGGCTACGGTTCCATCGGCTAGGCCGCGCGATCGTCAGCCGGAGTGCGGCGCATCCGGATCATGGGGAGCGTCGTGGTCGTGGCAGCGCGCGAAATGAAAATGTTCCGGCACCGGATCTTCCCCGCCGGTGCACAGCGGCTGGCAGCGCAGCAGTCGCCAGCCGGCCAGCAGACTGCCGCGCCACGGACCGAAGCGGGTGACCGCAATCCGTGCATAATCGGAACAGCTGGGGTGGAAGCGGCAGCGGGGGCCAAGCAGGGGACTGAGCCAGCGCTTGTACAAATCCAGCAACCACAGTATCAATCGGGAAAGGATGTTCACGGGTACCGAAGCGGCGTGCGCCATGTAGTGGTACAAGTATTCCAGAAGCAGGCTTGCCGGTGGTGAATGCATCGGCTATAACACGCGGCCCCCAAGGCCAATCAGGGTGAAGGGATATGGCGAAGACCAAAGCGAGTTCGACCGCCGCCAAGGCGCACAAGGGCAAGACGCCGAACAAGGCCGGCACCAAGTCCGGCAAGTCGAAGCCGGCGGCAGGCAAGGAGAAGCCCGGCAAGGCTGTCGCCAAATCCCCGGCACGCAACGCGGCGAAAGCCGCCAGCAAAGCCACTGCGAAGAAAGACGCCTCCCGCACCAGGACCGCCAGGCCGGCTGCCCACGCACCGGTGAAGAAGGCCCCCGCAAAGAAGGCCCCCGCAAAGAAGACTGCCACGAAGAAGACTGCCACGAAGAAAGCGCCGGCGAAGAAGGTCGCCGTGAAGAAAGCTGCCGTGAAGAAAGTTGCCGCGAAGAAGCCTCCGGTAAAGAAGGTTTCCGCGAAAAAGGCGCCCCCGGGGAAGGCCGCGGCGGGCAAGGCACCGGCCAAAAAAGTCGCGGCCAAACCCGCTGCGAAGAAGCCGGCAGCGGGCAAGGCCACCGTCGCCAAGGCGGTACCCAGGACCGGCACGGCGAAGAAGCCGGTGACCAAGCCGGCGCACGGCAAGACAGCCAAGCCAGCGTCGCCGGTGCACGGTGCGCCGGCGACACACGCGCATCGACCGGAGCCGGTTGCGGCAGCGAACCATCATTCTCCTTCGCCCGCGAGCAGGCTCTTCAAAGGCAAGGTGGCAAGCGCCACAGCCATGGTCAGCACTCCCGGGCGTCACGCTTCCTCCCACAAGAAATCGAAGAATTCGTCGTCTCCAATGAACAAACTGGCAACAAAAACTCTCGACAATGGCGTCACCCGCGAAGACGGGCGCTACGCCTTGCCCTCCACCAGCACGATCTCCTTGCCCAAGGGCTATCGCCCGACCAGCGACGAGGAGTACATGAACCCGCGGCACCTTGCCTACTTCCGCAACAAGCTGCGCGAATGGCGCGATCAGCTGGTGGAAGAGTCGCGCCAGACCATGGACAACCTGCGCGAGGAAGTGCGTGACGTCGGTGACGAAGCCGAGCGTGCCACCCGCGAAACCGAGAACTCGCTGGAGCTGCGCACCCGCGACCGCTATCGCAAGCTGATCTCCAAGATCGACAAGGCGCTGCGCCGGATCGAGGAAGGCAGCTACGGCTTCTGCGAGGAGACCGACGAGGAGATCGGCGTCGAGCGTCTCGATGCGCGTCCCATCGCCACCCTCTCGCTCGATGCGCAGGAGCGCCGCGAGCACCTGCAGAAGCAGATGGGAGACTGATTTCTGCGCTCCTCCGTGAGCGCAAGGATCAAACCGGCATCCATGCCGGATTCTTCAACAAAAGCCCCGCTTCGAGCGGGGCTTTTTGCGAGAAGTGAGTGAAGAGGAGTGAGAAGTGAGAGAAAGCACGGCGTGTCGCGCTCCGGCTTCTCTCTCACTTCTCACTCCTCTTCACTCACTTCTATCCCGCTGCTGCTGCCGCGTATCCCTTCAACTTCGCCAGCATCGCCGTCAGGCCGTTCGAGCGCGTGGGCGACAGATGCTTGGCCAGACCGATCGTGCTTATGAAACCGGGTTCGGTGGCGACGATCTCCGCGGCCGGGCGGTCGGAGTAGACGCGCAGCACCAGTGCGATCAGGCCGGACACGATGGCCGAGTCGCTGGTGGCCTCGAAATGCATGCATGAGGCATCACCGCTGGGCACCAGCCAGACCATCGACTGGCAGCCGTGCACGCGGTACGCCTCCGTCTTGCACTTGTCGGGGAACGGCGGCAGCTGCTTGCCGAGATCGATCAGGTACTGGTAGCGCTCGCTCCAGTCGCCGAGAAAGGCAAACTCGTCGGCGATTTCCTGCTGGGCCTGATCGGTGCTGCTGGCGGCGGTATTCATGTGCCCATTATCGCGCGGAGCAGGACGGGAAATGAAATTCATCCGGCATCGCCGTCAGGCCTTGGTGATGCTCCACCGCGTGCCCTGTGCGCTGTCCTCGATCACCACGCCCATCGCGGCCAGCTCCTCGCGGATTGCATCGGCGCGGGCGAAATCGCGCGCGCTGCGGGCGGTGCGGCGCGCCTCCAGCAGGGCTTCGACGCGAGCGGCATCCACCTGCATGCTGCCGGTGTGCTTGAACCATGCCTCCGGGTCCTGTTGCAGCAGGCCGAGCAGGGCGCCGCCGCCGAGCAGATCGGCCTTGGCCGCGGGCGTGCCGTGCTGGCGCGCGGCGTCGGCAAGCACAGCCAGTTCGGCCAGCGCCTGGGGCGTGTTGAGGTCGTCGCACAGCGCGGCTTCGACGGCGGCCGGCACGGGCAGTGGCGCTGCGTCGATCGCCACGTCGGCGAGGTCGCGCAGCACCCGGTACCAGCCGTCCAGCGTGCTGATGGCCTGCTGGATGGCGCCGTCGGACCAGTCCAGCGGCTGCCGGTAGTGCCCGCTGAGCAGGCGCAGGCGCAGCGCCTCGGGCGGATGGAGTTTCAGCAGTTCGTGCACCAGCAGCACGTTGCCCAGCGACTTGGACATCTTGCGGCCGTCGAAGGTGAGCATGCCGTTGTGCATCCACCAGCGCGCGAAGGTCCTGCCGCCGTGCGCGCAGGTGGACTGCGCGATCTCGTTCTCGTGGTGCGGGAACAGCAGGTCGACGCCGCCGGCGTGGATGTCTATGGTCTCGCCCAGTTGCGCGGCGCACATCGCCGAACATTCAATGTGCCAGCCAGGGCGGCCGCGGCCCCACGGGCTGTTCCAGCCGGGCAGTTCGGGCGTGGAGGGCTTCCACAGCACGAAGTCGGTGGGGTTCTTCTTGTACGGCGCGATTTCCACGCGTGCGCCGGCGATCAGCTCTTCGGTGTCGCGGCCGGAGAGTGCGCCGTAGTCGGGGTAGGAGGCCACGTCGAACAGCACGTGGCCCTCGGCTGCGTAGGCGTGGCCGTCGGCGATCAGCGTCTCGTTCATCGCGATGATCGCGCCGATGTGCGCGGTGGCGTGCGGCTCAAGGTCCGGCGGCGCGATGCCTAGCCCGGCCATGTCCTCGCGGTAGGCGCGCGCGTAGCGCTCGGTGATGATCGAGATCGGCACGCCTTCGGCCAGCGCCGCGGCATTGATCTTGTCCTCGACGTCGGTGATGTTGCGCGCGTACACCACCTGCGGGTAATGCCGCCGCAGCAGCCGCGCCAGCACGTCGAACACCACCGGTCCGCGCGCGTTGCCGATGTGCACGTAGTTGTAGACCGTCGGGCCGCACAGGTACATGGTGACGCGCGAAGGATCGAGCGGAACAAACGTTTCGGTGCGGCGCGTCAGGCTGTTGTAGAGCGAAATCGGCATCGGTCACATCCGCGGGAGGGTCGGCGGTAGGGCGGGGCAGGCTGCGCATCTTAACAAGCGGCGATGCCGATGGTGCCGTGCATCATGGCCGCCACGGCCATGCACGTGATCGCCAGCCCTGCGACAAACGGTCGCCACGACTGGATCGGCGGAGCCTGCCTAAGCGTGTATTCATGGAGAATTTGCTGCAATGCTGCCAGTCCACGCGTGGCGTGGAACGTGCATTACGGGAGCAGGTCATGGTCAAGTTATGGGTTTCCGCGTTGGCTCTGGCCATGATGGTGGCCGGCGTGCACGCGCAGGATGCGCCATACCCCAATGATGACGGCAACGCCCACTATGGGTGGGCCGACGTGCTGCGCGCCGATCCGGTGCACGGGGTGACGCGCACCAACGTGCCGCGGCAGGAGTGCTACGACCAGCAGGTGGTGCGCCACGAAGGTGGCAACAACACCGCCGGCACGGTGCTGGGCGCGGTGATCGGCGGCGTGCTGGGCAACACGGTGGGCAAGGGCGACGGGCGCAAGGCAGCCACCGTGGCCGGCGCCGTGGCCGGTGGCGCGATCGGCAACCGCAGCGCGGGCGGCCGCGACTACGAAACGACTCAGACGCAATGCCGCGAGATCAACACCGTCAGCGAGCAGCGACGGATCATCGGCTACGACGTGGAATACCGCTATCGCGGCGAGGTGTACATGTCGCGGCTGAACTACGATCCGGGCGAGCGCCTGCGCGTGCGGGTTTCAGTCACGCCAGTGGATTGATCCCGGCTTCGGCTTTCGTCAACCTCGCCGCCCCTCCGGGCGGCGATTTTTTTGCGCCGGGCTGATGCCCACGGGGTCGGCAACGGCCCGATGCAGATTTTTGTTGCATGGCAGCGAAATTCTCGCCATGATGTCCGCCAGTTGCCCGGAACGTCACATGTCTTCAGCCGTCTATACCGCCACCGTACTCACCAGCGCCCGCGCGGCCGCTGGCATGACGTCGCGTGCGCGCCGACCGATGACTCGACATCCGGCCGGGTAGGCAGTCGCACGCGTTTCTTGTGCATCGACGACAAACCCGGCCCTTGCGCCGGGTTTTTTGTGTTTTGGAACGGGAGTTCTGCATGACCATCAGGCACTTCATCACCACCCAGGATTACAGCCGCGCCGAGATCGACGCGCTGCTGGAGCAGGCCGCCGCGTTCAAGCGGGAATGGTGCGGCCGGCAGCTGGCGGGCAAGTCGATTGCGCTGCTGTTCTTCAATCCGTCGATGCGCACCCGCACCAGCTTCGAGCTGGGCGCGTTCCAGCTGGGCGGCCACGCCATCGTGCTCGCGCCCGGCAAGGACGCATGGCCGATCGAGTTCGAGGTGGGCAGCGTGATGGACGGCGACGCCGAGGAGCACATCGCCGAGGTGGCGCGCGTGCTCAGCCGCTACGTCGACCTGATCGCCGTGCGCGCGTTCCCGAAATTCCAGGACTGGGCGGTGGATCGCCAGGACAAGGTGATCAAGGCGTTCGCGCGGTACGCCACGGTGCCGGTGATCAACATGGAGACGATTACCCACCCCTGCCAGGAGCTGGCCCACGCGCTGGCGTTGAAGGAGCACCTGGGCAACCTGCAGAACAGGAAATACGTACTTACCTGGACGTATCACCCGAAACCCTTGAACACCGCGGTGGCCAATTCCGCCCTGCTGATCGCCACCAGGATGGGCATGGACGTGACCTTGCTGTGCCCCACGCCGGACTACGTGCTGGACGAGCGCTACATGGCGTTTGGCCGTCTGAACGCCGAAGCCAACGGCGGCTCGCTGAAGGTCAGTCACGACATCGAGGAAGCCTACGCCGGCGCCGACGTGGTCTACGCCAAGAGCTGGGGCGCCTTGCCGTTCTTCGGCCGCTGGGAACAGGAGAAGCCGATCCGCGAGGCGCATCGGCACTTCATCGTGGACGAGGCCAAGATGGCGCTGACCCACCACGGCCTGTTCAGCCACTGCCTGCCGCTGCGCCGCAACGTCAAGGCTACCGACGCGGTGATGGACGCGCCGTACTCCATCGCGATCGACGAGGCCGAGAACCGCCTGCACGTGCAGAAGGCGGTGATGGCCGCGCTGGTGCGCGGCCGGGAATAGGGAATCGGGAATAGGGAATCGGTCGAGCCGATATCCGGAGCTGCCATGTACATGCCGAAACATTTCGTCGAGACGCGCGTCGAGGTCCTGCACGGGCTGATGCGGGACTATCCATTCGCCACCGTGGTGGCGAGTACGGCCAACGGCCTGGTCGCCAACCACCTGCCGTTCGAGCTGGTCGGCGGCCTGCTGCACGGCCATGTCGCCCGCGGCAACGAACTGGCGCAGCTGGACGGCGCCGGGGTGCTGCTGGTGTTCCAGGGTCCGGACGGCTACATCAGCCCGAACTGGTACCCGACCAAGCAGGAAACGCATCGCGAGGTGCCCACCTGGAACTACGCGGTAGTGCACGTGCATGGCCGCCTGCGCGTGATCGACGACGCCGGCTGGCTGCGTCGCCTGCTGGAAACCCTGACCCGTCGCCACGAAGCGGATCAGCCGCAGCCGTGGAAGATGAGCGACGCGCCGGAAGACCACATCGAGAAGTCGCTGCGTGCGATCGTCGGCCTCGAAGTCGCGATCGAGCGCATCGAAGGCAAGTTCAAGCTCAATCAGAACCACCCCGCGCGCAACCGCGCGGGCGTGATCGCCGGTCTGCGCGAGCGAGACGGCGATGGAGACGCGGAATTGGCCGCGCTGATGGAACAACAGGAGCAGGCATCGTGACTCATCCGCATCACTATCGCGTCGACGTGGAGTGGACCGGCAACCGCGGCAGCGGTACGGACGGCTACCGCAACTACAGCCGCGACCACGTGATCCGTGTCGCGGGGAAACCCGAGCTGGCCGGCTCGTCCGATCCGACGTTCCGCGGCGACGCCGCCCGGCACAACCCCGAGGACATGCTGGTGGCCGCGCTGTCGGCTTGCCACATGCTGTCCTATCTGCACATGGCCACCGTGGCCGGCGTGGTGGTGACGGCCTACACCGATGCCGCCGAAGGCAGCATGGTCACCGAAGGCGACGGCGGCCGCTTCGTCGAGGTGGTGCTGCGTCCCGTGGTGACCATCGGCGCCGCCAGCGACCCGGCCAAGGCTGCGGCCGCGCACGAGGCGGCGCACCACGCCTGTTTCATCGCCAATTCCGTGAATTTCCCGGTGCGCTGCGAGCCGCGAATTGTTGTGGAGCCGGGAATAGGGAATAGGGAATAGGGAATAGGGAATCGTTCAGAGCAGCCTTTCGCTGCCAGATTAGTTCTGCTGCATCCACACTTTCAGGAAACCAACATGTCGACCGCTTCTCCGATTCCCGATTCCCGACTCCCTATTCCCGCCACTACTGAAGGAAAGCACATCGTGCTTGCCTTCAGTGGTGGCCTCGACACCAGTTTCTGCGTGCCCTACCTCAAGGAGCGCGGCTGGGCCGTGCATACCGTGTTCGCCGACACCGGCGGCGTGGATGCCGAGGAACGCGCCTTCATCGAGCACCGCGCGCGGGAGCTGGGCGTGGCCAGCCACGTCACGGTGGATGGTGGCCCGGCGATCTGGAACGGTTTCGTCAAGCCGTTCGTGTGGGCGGGCGAGGCCTATCAGGGCCAGTACCCGCTGCTGGTGTCCGACCGTTACCTGATCGTCGAGGCTGCGCTGAAGCGCGCCGCCGAATTGGGCACGAAGGCCATCGCGCACGGCTGCACCGGCATGGGCAACGACCAGGTGCGCTTCGACCTCGCGGTGAAGGCGCTGGGCGACTACCAGATCGTGGCACCGATCCGCGAGATCCAGAAGGAACACACGCAGACGCGCGCGTACGAGCAGAAGTTCCTGGAGGAGCGCGGCTTCGGCGTGCGCGCCAAGCAGCAGGCCTACACCATCAACGAGAACCTGCTCGGCCTGACCATGTCCGGCGGCGAGATCGACCAGTGGCAGGCGCCCGGCGCGGGCGCGGTCGGCTGGTGCAGGCCGCGCGCCGAATGGCCGTCCAAACCGCTGCAGGTGAGAATCGGCTTCGAGAACGGCGAGGCGGTGACGCTGGACGGCGAGAAGATCGCCGGCCACGCGATGCTGGCTAAACTCAACGGCCTGTTCGCGGCCTATGGCGTGGGCCGCGGCCTGTACACCGGTGATACCACCATCGGCCTGAAGGGCCGTATCATCTATGAAGCGCCCGGCCTGACCGCGCTGCTCACCGCGCACCGCGCGCTGGAAGAGGCCGTGCTCAGCAAGCTGCAGAACCGCTTCAAGCCCGAGGTGGCGCGCAAGTGGGTGGAAGTGGTCTACGAGGGCTTCTTCCACGATCCGCTGAAGACCGACCTGGAAGCGTTCCTGGCCTCCAGCCAAGCCACCGTCAACGGCACCGTGACGCTGGAGACGAACGGCGGCAGCGTCGGCGCGGTGGCGGTGGAATCCAAGCACATCCTCAACGCCAAGGGCGCCACCTACGCGCAGTCGGCCGACTGGGGCGTGGCGGAGGCTGAGGGCTTCATCAAGCTGTTCGGCATGAGCAGCACGTTGTGGGCCGAGGTGAACAGAACAGGGAATGGGGAATAGGGAATGGAGAATCGGGACAAGCTGCTCGACGCCACGCTGGAGCATCTGCGCGCGCTGGTCGGTTTCGACACGCGCAACCCGCCGCGCGCGATCGACACCGGCGGCATCTTCGACTACCTGCGCGCGCAGCTGCCCGGCTTCGACGTGACGGTGACCGACTTCGGCGCCGGCGCGGTGGCGCTGCACGCGGTGCGCGGCGAGCCGAAGGTCCTGTTCAACGTGCATCTGGATACCGTGCCCGATTCGCCGGCGTGGTCGGCCGATCCGCATGTGCTGCGCGTCACCGTGGATCGCGTGATCGGCCTTGGCGCCTGCGACATCAAGGGTGCGGCGGCGGCGCTGCTGGCGGTAGCGAACGCCAGCGACGGCGACATGGCGCTGCTTTTCACCACCGACGAGGAAGCCAACGATGCACGCTGCATCGCGGGCTTCCTGCGCGCTCTTCCCCCTCTCCCCCTGGGAGAGGGCCGGGGTGAGGGTACGGGCGGAGCGGGAGATCCGGCTTCGAACGGACCCTCACCCCAACCCCTCTCCCACGGGGAGAGGGGCTATCAGGCGGTGATCGTGGCCGAGCCCACCAAAGGCGAAGCGGTGCTGGCCCATCGCGGCATCCAGTCGGTACTGATGCGTTTTGCCGGCCAGGCCGGGCATGCCTCGGGCGAGCAGCAACCCGGCGACAGCGCCCTGCATCAGGCGGTGCGCTGGGGCAATGCGGCGCTGGACTTTGTCGCGGCGCAAGCGCATGAGCGCTTCGGCGGCCTGACCGGCCTGCGCTTCAACATCGGCCGCATCGAAGGCGGCATCAAGGCGAACATGATTGCGCCGACGGCGGAAGTGCGCTTCGGTTTTCGCGCCCTGCCCACGATGAATCCGGATCACCTGCTGATCCGTTTCCGCAACCTGGGCGAACCGGTGCCGGCAGAGTTCATCGAGACTTTCCGTGGCGCCCCGTTGCCGGCCGGCGATACCGCGCGCGCGGAGGAGCGGCGGCTGGCGGCGCGTGACCTCGCCGACGAGCTGGGCATCCCGATCGGCAATGCGGTGGATTTCTGGACCGAGGCCGCGCTGTTCTCCGCCGCCGGCTGCACCGCCTTCGTCTACGGCCCCGGCGACATCGCCCAGGCGCACAGCGCCGACGAGTGGGTCGCGCTGGATCAACTGCAGCATTACGCACAAACGATTTTCCGGATCGTTGAGAAGTCCGGCCAGGGACGGCCGGTTTTTGACCCCCGCGATCATGGATGAGCGCAAGGGAAAAATAATGGACACGGCTAGGCACAACACCCGCAAAACCATCGTGCGCCTGCTCTCGAGCATGGGCAGCGCGAAGGAAATCCAGCAATACCTGAAGCGCTTCTCCGAGGTGGACGCCAAGCGCTTCGCCGTGGTCAAGGTCGGCGGCGCGGTGCTGCGCGACGAGCTGGCCGACCTCGCTTCGTCGCTGACCTTCCTGCAGCAGGTGGGGCTGACCCCGATCGTGCTGCACGGCGCCGGTCCGCAGCTGGACGGGGAACTGGCCGCCGCCGGCATCGAGAAGCAGACCATAGGCGGCCTGCGCGTCACCTCGCCGAAAGCGCTGGGCATCGTGCGCCGCGTGTTCATGCAGCAGAACCTGAAGCTGGTGGAGGCACTGCAGTCGATGGACACCCGCGCCACCGCGGTGCCGTCGGGCGTGTTCATGGCCAGCTACCTCGACCGCGCCACCCTGGGCCTGGTCGGCAAGGTGGAGAGCATCAACCTCGCCCCGATCGAGGCCAGCCTGCGCGCGAACTCGATCCCGGTGATCGCCAGCCTGGGCGAGACCGACGAGGGGCAGATCCTCAACGTCAACGCCGACGTCGCCGCCAACGAACTGGTGCGCGTGCTGCAGCCGTACAAGATCGTGTTCCTCACCGGCACCGGCGGCCTGCTCGACGGCGAGGGCAAGGTGATCGACTCGATCAACCTCAGCACCGAGTTCGAGCAGCTGATGGCGCAGCCGTGGATCAACGGCGGCATGCGCCTGAAGATCGAGCAGATCGCCGACCTGCTGGCCGGTCTGCCGCTGACCTCGTCGGTCTCGATCACGCGGCCCTCCGAACTGGCCAAGGAACTGTTCACCCACAAGGGCTCGGGTACCCTGGTGCGACGTGGCGAGAAGGTCCTGCGTTTCGACTCGTGGGAGGGCATCGACCAGGCGCGCATGCGCACGCTGATCGAATCCAGTTTCGGCCGCGCGCTGGTGCCGGACTACTTCGAGCGTACCCGGCCGTACCGCATCTACGTCAGCGAGAACTACCGCGCCGCGATGATCCTCACCATGGAGCATGCCGATGAAGGGCATGGCCTGCCATACCTGGACAAGTTCGCCGTGCTCGACGACGCGCAGGGCGAGGGCCTGGGCCGCGCCGTGTGGCAGGTGATGCGCGAAGAGAACCCGCAGCTGTTCTGGCGCTCGCGCCACCACAACCAGGTCAACATCTTCTACTACGCCGAGTCCGACGGCTGCCTCAAGCAGCCGAGGTGGAAGGTGTTCTGGTACGGCCTGGACGGCAATTTCGACACCATCGCCCGCTGCGTGGCGCATTGCGCGCAACGCCAGCCGACGCTGATTGGATGAGAGTGAAATGACGCAGCAGAAGAAACGCATTGGCATCGTCGGCGCACGCGGCCATACCGGCGCGGAGCTGATCCGCCTGATCGCCGCGCATCCGGCGCTGGAGCTGGCCTTCGTCTCCTCGCGCGAGCTGGACGGCCAGCGCGTCGACGCGCACGTGCCCGAGTACCGCGGCGAGCTGCGCTACAGCGCGCCGGCCCACGAGGACCTGCCCAAGCTGGGCGCCGACGTGGTGGTGCTCGCCCTGCCCAATGGCAAGGCGGCGGCCTGCGTGGAGGCCTTCGACAAGGCCGGCGTCGATCCGCTGATCATCGACCTGTCGGCGGACTATCGTTTCGACGAACGCTGGTACTACGGCCTGCCCGAACTCACCCGCGACAAATGGCGCGGCGAGCGGCGCATCAGCAACCCCGGTTGCTACGCCACCGCGATGGAACTGTCGGTCACGCCGCTGAAGGACCTGTTGGCCGCGCCGCCGGTGTGCTTCGGTGTGTCGGGCTATTCCGGCGCCGGCACCACGCCGTCGGACAAGAACGACCCGGAAAAACTGCGCGACAACCTGATGCCGTACGCACTCACCGGCCACCTGCACGAGAAGGAGGCCAGCTTCCGGCTCGGCGTGCCGGTGGAGTTCATGCCGCACGTGGCGCCGCACTTCCGCGGCCTTACCGTCACCACCAACCTGTACATCACCCGCCCGCTGAAGCGCGAGGACGTGCTGCAGCGTTTCCACGCGGCCTACGACGGCGAGAACCTGGTCAGCGTGACCGACGAGGCGCCGTGGGTCAGTCGCGTCGCGCACAAGCACCATGCCGAGATCGGCGGCTTTGCCGTCTCGGCCGACGGCAAGCGGGTGGTGATCGTGGCCACCCTGGACAACCTGCTCAAGGGTGCGGCCACCCAGGCCATGCAGAACATCAACCGCGCCATTGGCGTGGACGAATACACCGCCATCCCCTTGTCGTTGTAGGAGCCCGCTGGCGGGCGATGCTTCTACCTTGATGCATCAGAGCCAAAGCATCGCCCGCCAGCGGGCTCCTACCTGAAGGAACCAGGACATCACCATGACCCAACCCCTCTGGCAAAAATCCGGCATCCAGATCGACGCGAGGATCATGCGTTTCCTTGCCGGCGACGACGTGATCCTCGACCGCGAGTTCTTCCTGCACGACATCGCCGCCAGCAAGGTGCACGTGGAAGGACTGGCGAACATCGGCGTGGTGAGTCTGGATGAGGCTGCCGCGCTGAAGCGCGAGCTGGATGCGCTGGCCGATGACTTCGCCAGCGGCGCCTTCGTGCTGGACGAACGCTACGAGGACGGCCATTCGGCGATCGAGGCGCGCCTCACCGAGCGCCTCGGCGACGCCGGTCGCCGCGTGCACACCGGGCGCAGCCGCAACGACCAGATCCTGGTCGCCACGCGGTTATGGCTGAAGGACAAGCTCATTGCGCTGGAAACGCATTGCCGCGCCATCGCCGGAGTCTGCCTGGACCGTGCCGCGCAGCAGGCGCTGCCGTTGCCGGGCTACACGCACCTGCAGCGCGCGGTGGTGTCGTCCACCGCGATGTGGTTCGCCGGCTTCGCCGAAGGCTTCATCGACAACACGCTGCGCGCGCGGCAGACCATGGCGCTGATCGATGCCAACCCGCTCGGCACCGCCGCCGGCTACGGCGTGAACCTGAAGCTGGACCGTGAGCACACCACCCGGGCGCTCGGCTTCGCACGCATGCAGCTCAGCCCGATCTACGCGCAGCTGTCGCGCGGCAAGTTCGAGATGGCGGTGCTGGAGGCGATCGGCGGCGCGCTGCTCGACCTGCGCCGGCTGACTTGGGACCTGTCGCTGTTCACCACCGCCGAGTTCGATTTCGTGAAGCTGCCGGCCGAGTACACCACCGGCAGTTCGATCATGCCGAACAAGCGCAATCCCGACGTGATCGAACTGCTGCGCGCCAGCTACGCCAGCGTGGCCGCCGCGCGCACCGAGATCGAGCAACTGCTGTCGCTGCCGTCGGGCTACCAGCGCGACCTGCAGATCTCCAAGGGCTCGATCTTCCACGGCGTGCGCCATGGCCTGATGGCGCTGGAACTGGTGCCCGACCTGCTGGCGCGGTTTGAATGGAACGAAGCGGCGATGCGCGCGGCGATCGAGCCGGCGATGTACGCCACCGACGTGGCGATCGAGCAGGCCGTCGCCGGCGTGCCGTTCCGCGAGGCGTACCGTGCCGCGGCGGAAACCGCTGCCTCGGCAGGGCAGGGGCGCACGCCGGAGAGCAGCCTCGTCGCGCGGGTGTCGCCAGGCGCCGGCCACGACCTGCGGCTGGACGAATTGCGGGCACGGCTGGATCAACTCGATCATTGAAGAGGGCGCGACATGGCGGCGGTCAGCACGGCGAACGCGCAGCACTATCACTGGGGTGAGGCCTGCGACGGCTGGCACCTGCTGGCCGGCGACGACCTCAGCGTGATCGAGGAGCGCATGCCGCCGAGTACTGTCGAGCAGCGGCATCGGCACGCGCGGGCGCGCCAGTTCTTCTACGTGCTGGAAGGCATGGCCACGCTGGAAGTGGGAGGCGTGGCGCATTCGTTGCGGCGCGGCGAGGGCTTGCATGTGTCGCCCGGTGTCGCGCACCAGATGCGCAACGACAGTGCGGCAGACATCCGCTTTCTCGTCGTCTCCGCACCGAAGAGCCACGGCGATCGCAGTCCTGCACCGCTGGTGGACGGTGCCGCATGAACACGCTGTCCGGACAAGCCTTGCCGCGTTGGCGCCGTGCCGTGCTCAAGGTGGGCAGCAATCTGCTCGCTGCCGACGGCGGCGGCCTCACGCCGCGCTATGCCGAAACCCTGGCTGCCTTCATTGCCGCCAGCCAGACGGAAGGGCGCGAGGTGGTGCTGGTGTCCTCCGGCGCGGTAGCGGCCGGACGCGCACTGCTGAGGCAGCATGCGCGCGCCAGCGACGGGCTGGCCGCGCGGCAGGCGCTGGCCGCGCTGGGCCAGGCGCCGATGGTCGCGCTGTGGCAGTCCCTGAGTGCGCGACCGGTGGCGCAGGTGCTGCTGACCCACGACGACCTGCGCAATCGCCGCCGCTACCTCAACGCGCGTGCCACGCTGCGCGAGCTGTTGCAGCTTGGCGTGCTGCCGGTGGTCAACGAGAACGACACCGTCTCGGTGGATGAACTCAAGCTCGGCGACAACGACAACCTCGCCGCCATCGTCGCCGCGCTGCTCGACGCCGACCTGCTGCTGATCGCCTCCGACGTCGATGCGCTGTACACCGCCGACCCGCGGCGCGATTCCGCAGCGGTGCCGGTCGCGCAAGTCGCCGCGCTGACGTCCAAGATCATGGCGATGGCCGGTAACAGCGGCAACGCGGCCGGCACCGGCGGCATGCGCACCAAGTTGCAGGCGGCGGCCAAGGCCGCGGCAGCGGGCATTCCCACCGCCTTGTTCAGCGGTCGCGAGGCGGCCGCCGTGCAGGCGCTGCAACAGGGCAAGCTGCACGGCACCCTGTTCGCCGCAGCGTCCAGCCGCATGCAGGCGCGCAAGTACTGGCTGCGCCACGCGCCTGCCGCACCCGGCCGCATCCGCGTTGACGCCGGCGCGGCGAAGGCACTGGCCAGCGGCCGCGTCTCGTTGCTGCCTGGTGGCGTGCTCGGCGCCGATGGCGAGTTCCATCGCGGCGACCTGGTGGAGATCGTCGCCGCCGACGGAACCGCCATCGCGCGCGGACTCAGCCAGTATGGCGCCGCCGAGGTGCGCCGGCTGGCCGGCCGGCACAGTCGGGAGATCGGCGACGTGCTCGGTTACAGCTATGGCGACGAGGTGGTTCATCGCGACGACCTCACCACGACGAACAGCCCGGTCGCACCCGGGGGGGGGATCAGCGCATGAGCACGATCATGGAACAGGCATTGGCCTGCCGCGACGCTGCGCAAGTGGTTGCCGCGCTCGACAGCGCAGCCAAGCGTGCGCTGCTGCGCGACATGGCCGCGTCACTCGAAGCGCAATCCGCAACGGTGCTGGCCGCGAATGCGCGGGACATGCAACAGGCGGCGGAGAAAAGCCTGCAGGGCGCCATGCTCGACCGCCTGCGACTGGACGAAACACGCGTGGCCAGCGTCGCCAGCGCACTGCGCGAAGTGGCCGAGCTGCCCGATCCGGTCGGCGTGACGACCCGCCGCGAGACGAGGCCGAACGGCCTGGTGGTCGAGCGCGTGCGCATCCCGCTCGGCGTGATCGCGATGATCTACGAGGCGCGCCCCAACGTCACCGCTGATGCCGCCGCGCTGTGCCTGATGGCCGGCAACGCGGTGATCCTGCGTGGCGGCTCCGAGGCGATCCATTCCAACCTCGCCATCGCCGCCGCACTGCACGCCGCGCTGCGCGCCCATGGCGTGCCCGAGGCCGCCGTCACCGTGCTCGACGATCTGAGCCGCGAGGCGATGGTGGAGTTGCTGCAACTGCGCGACATCGTCGACCTCGCGATTCCGCGTGGCGGCGAAGGCCTGATCCGCTTCGTTGCCGAGCACGCGCGGGTGCCGGTGATCAAGCACTACAAGGGCGTCTGCCACCTGTACGTGGATCGCACGGCCGACCTCGCGCTGGCGCTGGATCTGCTGCTCGACGGCAAGACCACGCGCCCGGGCGTGTGCAACGCGCTGGAGACGCTGCTGGTGCATCGCGACGTGGCCGCCGCGTTCCTGCCGCGCGCCGCGCAGGCCCTGCGCGAGCGTGACGTCGAGCTACGCGGCGACGAAGCCAGCCGCGCGCTGGTGCCCGGCATGCACGCCGCCACCGACGACGATTACGCCGCCGAGTTCCTCGACCTGATCCTCGCCGTGCGCGTGGTGGACGATCTTGATGCTGCCATCGCCCACATCCGCCGCTACGGCTCCGACCACACCGAGGTCATCGCCACGCGCGACGAGGCCGCGGCACAGCGCTTCGTGCGGGCGATCCGTTCCGCCGTGGTGACGGTCAACGCCTCGTCGCGCTTCAGCGATGGTGGCGAGCTGGGCCTGGGTGCGGAGATCGGCATCTCCACCACACGCCTGCACGCCTACGGGCCGATGGGAGCCGAGGCGTTGACCATCGAGCGTTTCGTGCTGCGTGGCGAGGGCCAGGTGCGCCATGCCGAAAGCCGGTTCCCGGCCGCCGGAGCCTGAGCCGACTCAGGCGCGCAGCGCACGCCGCCAGTGCAGCACGGCACCGACGGCGACCAGCAGCCAGGCCAGCAGGCTCACGTAGACGCCGATGTCGGCGACCGGCTGCAGCAGGTCCAGGTCCAGCGCCTGCGCCAGCGCATTCGTGCCCACCGTGTACATGCCCAGCGGAAACACGATGTCCCAGTCGTCCACCTCGTAGCGCAGGCGCACGTGGCGCATGCCGTGGCGCCACAGCTCCAGGATCGCCAGCAGCGGAATCCACCAGGTGGCGCTGGCCCAGAAGAACAGGGTGAAGCCCTTGATGAAGGGCACCAGCGCACCCAGCGGCGGCCGTGCCGGCGCATGCAGCATCAGCAGGCTGCCGGCCAGCGTGGTGATTGCCAGCGCGCCCATGTTGATCCAGTACGGCGGGGTGAAGCCGCTGGCGGGCAGCGGCAGGAACAGCAGGCGATAGAAGATCAGCGTGATCAGGATCAGGTACAGCGCCGCACCCACCAGATACAGGCACAGTGCGGCGAACAGCCAGCCGAGCGCGGGTGCTGCATGGCCGTGCGCCACCAGCAGGGTGATCGCCACCGCCAGCGACTGGGTCGACACCACCGCCACCAGCCAGCCGCCGTTGATGCTGCGCCGGAAGCCGGGCTTGCGCTGGCCGGTGATCACCGCGAGCAGCAGCAGGTACAGCAGGCAGATCCAGCCGACCGCGCCGAGCACGGTCAGCGCCACGGCCCAACGCGGCAGCGGCACCACCAGCATGCACTGGCTGGCCAGCACGCAGCTGGCCGCGACGAAGGTGAGAAAGCCCGCGCCCCGGGCCGGGTTGGCGAAGTCGTCCAGCATCTCCCGGCGGGCATGCAGCAGGCGCAGGCCGCTCAGCGCCAGCAGCACCAAGAAGGCCAGTGCGTTCAGCGCGAACAGCGCACGCGCCAGCACGGGCATGCCGTGCTGGCCGGCGTCGATGGAGACAATGCCGGTGGCCATCACCAGCGCGAACGCGCCGGGGTCCAGCCGGCGGATGCTCGATGCAAGGAAACGGGTTGGCTTCATCGTGTTGGCTCCGGCAGGCGCCAGCGCGACAGCCCGCGGACGATCCGTCCGTGGATCCGCCGCAACGGGCGCCGGTCAGCCCGACGGGATGAGCAGGGAGGTCAACTGGTCGAGCTGGGCGCGATAGCGGTCTAGCATCCGGGCAGTGATCGTCGCGTAGCGGTCGGCTTCGTCCCAGCGCCGCGCTTCGATCGCCTCGCGCACGCCGGGCACGGTCTTGACGCCATAGCCGGTGAGCATGCCCGGTGCGTAGATGAAGTGCTTGAACCACGGCCGGCCGGGCAGGCCGTCGGCGTCGGTCAGCAGTTGTTCCATCCGACCCATTTGCCGGTTGAGCTGGCGCAGCCGTGCGGCAGGCAGGGCGAAGCCGCCGGCAGCCTGCCGCGTGTAGGCGGCCTGGAACGCCTGCGCGCTCTGTTCCAGCTGGCTGGCGGCGCGGTCCAACGGGGCCAGCTGGATCGCCGGCACGTCAGAGTCGCGGGCGGGCGGCAGCAGCGGCCGGGTCGGGTCGCTGGTCAGCGCATAGGCGTGCGCGTCGAGCAGTTGGTGCTGCTGCGCGGTGGCCTTGCGCGTGGTCTCGACCAGCTTGTGCAGCTCGCCGACGTAGCTATTCAGCGTCTGGCTGAAATCGCCGAAGCGCAGCGGCAGCACGTCGGCGTCGGCGCTGCGCAGCACGACGTGGCCGGCCACCTTGGCCAGCGCCACGCCGTACTCGAAGCTGGGATCGCCGAAGCGGACGTAGTGGTCGAAGGAGTCGTAGCGCGAGTGGTAGATGCCGCCGTTGTCGTCTTCGCCGCTGAAACCCAGGTCGAGCGAGGCGATGCCGAGGTGTTCCAGGAACGGGCTGTAGTCCGAGCCGGAGCCGAGCGCCGCGATCGGCAGCTCCTTGCCGCTGGCTGCCAGCTTGGCGTTGGCCTTGGCCTCGGGCTTGGCGTCGGGGTGGCTGCCTTCGATCATCAGGCGTGCACGCCAGCGTTCGCCCACGCTCGCGTGCGTTTCCGGGTCGGTCACGCCATCGGCGACCTGGTTGACCAGGTGCTGCAGCGAATGGCTGCCGCCGGCGCCGAGGAAACCGCGGCCGTTGGTATCCGAGTTGATGTAGAGCACGGCCTTGGCCTGCAGCTCTTTCGCGTGCGCCTCGGCCCATTCGGTGGAGCCGAGCAGGCCCGGCTCCTCGCCGTCCCAGCTGGCGTAGACCAGGGTGCGCTGCGGCCGCCAGCCCTGCTTGAGCAGGCCGCCGATGGCCTTGGCCTCGGCCATCAGGGCCACGTTGCCGGACAACGGGTCCCACGCGCCGAATACCCAGCCGTCGTGGTGGTTGCCGCGGATGATCCACTGCTCCGGCGCGCTGGCGCCCTCGATCTTCGCGATCACGTCGTAGATCGGTTTGCGGTTCCAGTCCGACAGCACGGTCAGGTGCGCCTTGGCCGTGCTCGGCCCCACGTGATAGGTCAGCGGCAATGCGCCGCGCCAAGCCGCGGGCGCCACCGGGCCGCCCAGCGACTTCAGCAGCGGCGTGGCGTCGGCCCAGGAGATCGGCAGCACCGGAATCTTCAGCAGGGTTTTCGCATCCTTGATCGCCAGCCGCTTGGCGCCGGGCGTGGAGCCGATGCCGGGCGTCAGTGGATCACCGGGATATTGCTGCATGTCGGCGACCGAGCCGCGCTGCACGCCTTCGGCCGGGCGCCAGCCGCCTTCGGGATAAGTGTCGCCCTGGGCGTAGCCGTCATCGTGTGGGTCGGAATAGATCAGGCAGCCGATCGCGCCATGTTCCTGCGCCAGTTTCGGCTTGAGCCCACGCCAGCCGCCGCCGTAGCGGGCGAGCACGATCTTGCCGCGCACGTCGATGCCGCGGCGGGCCAGCTCCTTGTAGTCGTCCGGCATGCCGTAGTTGGCGTAGACCAGTGGTGCGGTGACATCGCCGTCGCCGCCGTAGACGTTGTATGGCGGCAGCGCGCCGGGCAGCGCCGAAGTGGCATCGCCGGCGACCGGCGGCTCGTGCAGGGTGGCGGTGAACGGCTGCGGCCCGAGCAGTTCCAGCGCAACCTTCTTCGGCGTCGGATACAGCACCTCGAACGTCTCGATGTGCGCATCCCAGCCCCACGCACGGAACTGCTCCAGCATGAACTCGGCATTCGCCTTGTCGTGCGGTGAGCCGACCTGATTCGGCGCCGATGCCATCTGTTTCAACCAGTCGCGCAGCTCGGCCGGATCGAGCTGGGCGTCGAAGCGTTGCTCCAGGGCGAGCTGGGTGGTGGCATGCGCAGGGGTGAAGCCGAGCATGTCGCCCGTCGGGGCGTCGGATTCCGTGGCGGCAACCGTGAAGGTGGCCAGCGCACTGGTCACGGCCAGCAGCACGCGCATTCTCGTTCGGGTCATCGGGAGCTCCCCTGTCAGTGGTTGATGAGGTGCATCGCGGCCGTCCATGCGTGCGCCATGGCCAGACATTCCCTGCGGATTGATCCGAGCCCATTGTGCTCCTGTTTCGAGGTGGCGCCCCTCGACGGTCGACACGGGCGGACCTCATGGCCCGACGCAACCTCGCGTGCAACCGCCATGCGGTTGCGACGATACTGGCAGCCACTCCTCAAGAACACGGAGCGTTCCATGCGTCCTTGCTGGTTACCGGTCCTCCTCGGCTGTGCATGGCTGGCTTGGCCAGGCACGCCGGTCCACGCCCAGTCGGCGGCGCAGTGGCACGCCCGTCAGATGGACGCCATCCGGAAATCCGATGTACTGATGCGCGAGGCCCGCAAGCATCCCGACCTGCTGGCACAGTACAAGTTTCTGCACGACGCTTACCTCGACAACAAGGACCCCGCCTTCCGGGTCATTTTCGGCCAGTACCTGAGCTCGACGCAGACCTTCGTCGGTGACTACCAGGGTGCCGCGAAAAGCTTCTCCATCAAGCAGGCGGCGGAGAGTGACGATCGCCCTTCGCCGCTGGACGATCCCGCCTACACCGCCCAGCCCGCGCTGACCGCCATTCCGGAACTGGCCAAAGGCTACCGCGCGGTGTTCTTCAACGAGGCGCACAACATTCCGCTCACCCGCACGCTGACCGAGCAACTGCTGGCCAGACTGCGCGCGGAGGGATTCAACTATTTCGCCGCCGAAACCATCAACCCGCGGGACATCGGTCTGCAGTCGCGCGGTTATCCGACGGACAACAGCGGTTTCTACACGGAAGAACCGATCGCCGCGGAAATGGTGCGCACGGCGTTGAAACTCGGCTACAAGGTCGTCGGTTATGACCCACTCTCGGACACCGTCACCGGTGATGCCCGCCAGGCGGAACAGGCGCGCAACATCTATCGACAGGTATTCAAGAACGACCCGAACGCCAGGCTGGTGCTCGATGCCGGTTACGCCCACATCATGGAAGAAGGCGTGTTCCAGGGTGGCTCGTCGATGGCCCAGTATCTGCACCGGTGGTACGACATCGACATCCTCACGGTGGAGCAGACCATGCTGTACGGGCATCCCGCCGCGAGCGACGATCATCCGTATTACGCGCCCGTCATGGAGCGACTGCACCCGAAGGAACCGCTGGTTTTCGTCGGCAAGGACGGCAAGCCCTGGTCGCTGCGTCCGGGGTATGACGTCAGCGTGTGGTTCCCAGCATCGATCATCCGTCGCGGCCGACCGACGTGGGCGTCGCTCGGCGGCGAGCGCGCGCCGTACTACGCCAGCGGCGAGCCCTGCAATCGGCATTATCCCTGCCTGGTCGAGGCGCGCTACGCCAGCGAGGGCGACGATGCCATCCCGGCGGACCGGCTGCTGCTCGATCCGGTGTCGCCCGACGCCAGCGCCGGCGAACGCGTCGTGACCAGCGCATCGCCTTTCGGCGAACTTTGGCTGCGCCCCGGCAAATATCGCCTGACCTACACCGACGTGGACGCCACCAAACTGTATTCGAACATCGTCAACGTCAAGGCGGGTGATGATGCGGAGCAGGCCAACGGCCCGCCGCCAGGCTCCAAGGTTCCCCAGAATGCCGCCTGCGAGCGCGCAGGCAAGCCCGAGCCGAACTGCAAACTGATGGATGCCATCCCGGCAGACCGGCGGTGGTAATCCGGAACCTCGCGAGGTTGCTGCATGCCTGCGTCGGACGTCACCGGGGCGTCGGTGGATCCGCCGCCGCATCATCGCGATGCGGCGCCGACGCCTCGTTCCCCTTGCGTATCGTGATGCTTCGCGAAAACAATCGCGTGGCATCCGCATCGGTGTAGGTCAGGCGGTATTTGCCGGGGCGCAGATAGAGCTCGCTGAAGGGCACCCGGGTATCGGTTACCACGCGTTCGCTGGACAAGGCGCTGAGCGGTACCGGATCGAGCACCAGGCGATCGGCCGGGATGGCATCGTCGCCCTCGCTGGCGTAGCGCGCCTCGACCAGGCAGGGGTAATGCCGATTGCAGGGCTCGCCATTGACGTAATACGGCGTGCGCTCGCCGCCGAGATCCAGCCAGGTGGGCCGGCCGCGACGCGTGGTCTGCGGCGGAAACCACACACTGACGTCGTAACCCGGACGCAGCGACCAGGGCCTGCCGTCCTTGCCGATGAAAACCAGCGGTTCTGCTGGATGCAGTCGCTCCATGACCGGAGCGTAGTAGGGATGGTCGTCGCTGGCGGCGGGGTGCCCGTACAGCATGGTCTGCTCCACCGTCAGCACGTCGAGATGGGTCAGCCGGTACAGGTGCTCGGCCATGGATCTGCCGCCCTGGAAGTCGCCTTCTTCCAGGATGTGCGCGTAACCGGCATCCACCACCAGCCGGGCGTTCGGATCGTTCTTGAATACCTGTTGATAGATGTTGCGCGCCTGTTCCGCTTCGCGCGCGTCGCCGGTGGAGTTGGACAGCGCGTCGTAGCCGATGACCTTGTAACCGAGTTTCAACGCGGTGCGCACCATTTCCGCCGCGATCGGTTCTTCCGTGTAGAAGCCGCTGTTGCTGGTCGGGTAGCCGCGTGACTGCAGCTTCGTGTCCGTCTGGTAGACGGTTTCGGCGGCGAAGTAGTCGAATCCCTCGGCGCGCAGTCTGGCCAGCAGTTGCACGGTCAGCGTGCGGGTGAGCGGAATGTTGTGCGCCTCGTTGAAGAACACCGCGCGGTAGCCCCTGGCCAGTTCCGGAATGGCGGTCAGCGCGGGCTGGGCGGAGTAGGCGGGATCGTCCAGCGGTGAAGGGCGGTCGTCGGGCAGCGGCCGTTGGGCGATCGAAAACATGCTCGCGGCGGCGTCGTAATCGCCGATGAAGGTCTGATACCAGCTCAGGTACTGGCCGAAAATGACCCGGAACACGGAATTACTGCTGGTGAAATAAGCGTCACGCATGAACTGGAACTGGGCCAGGATGCCGGTACGTTTGCCGGCCTCGTGCATGATCACATCGGACTTGTGCGCCGCCTCCATCTGCCGCACCTGCCACGCAGGAATCGACTGCGCATGCAGCGGTGTGGCCGGAGAGCCAAGCCACAGGCCAGCGAGGACGATCAGGATCAGGATGGAACGCACGGAACGCTCCCGTGGCCTCATGGGCGACCGGCAGGATTCGCTGCAGTTGCGGGTCGACTGCAGGTCGAAGCGTACGCCGAACCGTGTCGATTGCCTGTGCCAATCGGCACCGTGGGCGGTCATTCCGGAACAGGAGCACAATGGGGTTCGACCCACCAGCGGAGAACGTCATGCGTCCGACCATGCTCGCTTTGTTGCTCACTCTCGCGCTTCCCGCGGCCACTGTGGCCCAGGTGTCCAACCTGCACAGCGGCGCGATCACCGCCGCCGTGCAGAAAGGCGTCGACGATCCGGCGCGTGCGGCGGACAGCCATGAGGACGCCCGCCGCAAGGTGGCACTGGTGATGACCTTCGCCGAGGTCAAACCTGGCCAGAGCGTGCTGGAGCTGGCTCCCGGCAGCGGCTACTGGACGCGCGTGTTCAGCGCCATCGTCGGGCCCACGGGCCACGTCTACACGGTCTGGCCGGACGAGATGGGCAAGTACGCTGCCAAGAGCCTGGCCAACTGGCAAAAACTGGTGGCCACGCCGCACTACGCCAACGTGAGCCTGCTGCAGCAGCCGGCGGCGAAGCTGAGTGTGCCGGTGCCGGTGGACCTGGTGTTCACCTCGCAGAACTACCACGACTACCACGACCCGTTCATGGGCCCGGTCGACATGGCCAGCTTCGACAAGCAGGTCTATGACGCGCTCAAGCCAGGCGGCCTGTTCGTGGTGATCGACCATGTCGCCCCCGCCGGCTCCGGCCTGGCCGACACCGACACCTTGCACCGCATCGACCCGGAGGTGGTCAAGCGCGAGGTGGAGGCTGCGGGCTTCGTGTTCGATGGCCAGAGCAACGCACTGCGCAACCCGGCTGATCCGCATACGGCCACCGTGTTCGACAAGTCGATACGCGGCCACACCGACCAGTTCATCTACCGCTTCCGCAAACCGGCAAAGTAGCGCCGCGCATGAACCCCGACGCACCAACCCCGTCCGGCGGGGATGTCGTCGACCCCATGCCGCAGCGGCCGCCCGAGCCGGACGCTGCGGACTGCTGCGGCGAAGGCTGCGTGCGCTGCGTCTACGATGTGCACGATGAAAAGCTCGAACGCTACGAGCAGGCGCTGGCGGCATGGCGTGCACGGCACCCGGAGGCGGATCATTAGACCCGCCGGGAGAACTGGCAGTGGTGCACCCGGCCATGACGAAGGGCCGGGGATGTTCGACGCTTTCTGTGGTACATAGATGGATCGGCCCGCGAGAGGTGCCGAACCACGCGGGTGCGATTGGCGCGCCCGTTCAATGTGCGAGGAAGGTCGATGAGTAGGAAGCCAGCGGGTTTGTTGTGGATCGTGGCCTGCGCCGTGTTTGCGCTGCCGGTCCTGGGCCATGCCGTGGTCCCGGATTGGAAGATCGTGACGGATTCACCACAGGCCTTTGCCAAGCAGGCCGCCGAGGTGCGCAAGGAGATGGGGCCGCGCGGCGAATATGGTGGCATCAGCGGGAACGATCGTTCGGCGGTCAATGACGACCTGGACAAGATCGCGGCTCTGCTGAAGAGGCGCGGTTCGGCCAGCCAGCTCACTGACAGCGAGCAGGTCGACCTGATGAATGCACAGGAGCGCATCAATGCGGTGCTGACCAGGAACGAGGGCAACCGCCTGATCTGCACGATGGAGCAGCGCCTGGGTACGAACTTCAAGCGCAAGGTTTGCCGCACCCAGGCCGAGATCGACGGCATCCGCCGCAACTCCCAGGAGGGTTTTCAGAACACCGTGATGCAGGGGGGCGCCACCCAGCCCAGAGGCAACTAGGAGCGCGGGTGGCAGAGATCTTCTGGCTGCGAAAGCGGCCCCGTGGCCCGCACTTGACCGGCTTCGCTGTCGTGAAGCGCCTCGCCGATGCCTGATTCATGGAACCGCCATGGGCCGGTGAACCGCCGAAGGTTCTCCCTCGCGCACCCACATTTTTCGCCCCGGAAGGTTCTACCGCCATGCTCCTGGCAGCCGAGGCATCCCGTGCCGGGGCGGGACGGCGGGTTTGCCGTCACGGTTCCGGCGTTGCATCCAGCTTCACGTGCGTGAAACCCGGTTTGGTCGGCGCCTGAAGGGTTTCGTCGCAAGTCGGGCGATTTTCCGCGGCGGGGCCGTTAGTCTCGTTGGCAATCTCCCAGGCGTGGATGGTTGCCGTGTTTCGAAGCCTGTTTTTCTACTTCCGAGTGATCGTGGCCTGGTACCTGCTGGTGCTGGTGGCGACGTTGTCCGTGAGCTGGATCTGGTCGGGCTTCGGCAGCCTGGTGCAGTTGCTGGGGCTGGTGGTGATCGTGTTCGTGGTGATCCGCGCGCATTCGCACCTGGTGCGGGTGCGCATGATCGCGGGCAAGCTGACCTCGGCGACGCTGTCCACCCGGCAGCGGCGACAGATCGAGGTACCGTTCGAGGCGGACGAGGCCTTCGACCTGCTGGATGCCGCGATCCGCGACCTGCCGGGCGTCGAGCGCGTGGATTCGACGCGCAACCACCTGCAGATCCGCGCCACCGCGGTCTATGCTGATCCTTATGACCTGGCCCAGCTCGGACGCTGGAACCCCATGCGCTGGATCGTCAGCCAGCGCAACCGCATCCAGGCGACGGTGATCCGGGGCGAGGGCAGCAGCAGCTTCAGCCTGGTCTGCGAGCCCTGCAGCGCGCCGTGGAGCGACTGGCTGCAGGTGGACGACGGCGTCAACCTGGAGAATCTGGAAGCGATCGCGCGCGCGGTGACGCATGGCGTGGCCAGCCGCCGCCGCGGCGAGCAGGCGGCGGCGGCGCAGACGGCCACCGAGAAGGAGCTGGCTATCGCGAAACTGAGCCTGCTGCAGGCGCAGGTAGAGCCGCACTTCCTGTACAACACGCTGGCCAGCGCGCAGGTGCTGGTGCGCAGCGATCCGGCCGGGGCGGATGCGATGCTGGGTCACCTGATCCAGTACCTGCGCCACTCGCTGCCGCGCGCCGACCGCGCGCTCGCCAGCCTGGGCGAGGAGCTGGAGCGCTCGCGCGCCTACCTGGCGATCATGAAGATCCGCATGGGCGCACGTCTGAACGTGCAGATCGACGTGCCGGACGAACTGCTCGCCACGCCGCTGCCGCCGATGCTGCTGCAGACTCTGGTGGAAAACGCGATCAAGCACGGCCTGGAACCGCGGCCCGGCGACGGCACGGTGTGGATCTTCGCGCGCCGCCAGGATGGCCGCGTGGCGGTGACCGTCGCCGACGACGGCAAGGGCTTCGGCGCACAGGAAAGCGGCGCGGGCATCGGCCTGAAGAACGCGCGCGAGCGGCTGAAACTGATCTACGCCGGCCAGGCCAGCCTGGCCATCGCGGCGAATTTCCCGCAGGGCGTCGCCGCCACCATCACCGTGCCGGAACACTACAGCGAGGAGCAGGCCCATGGCTAAGGGTGTGATCGCCGAAGACGAGGTCTTGCTGCGCCAGTCGCTGCGCGCCGCGCTGGAGACGGCATGGCCGCAACTGGACATCGTCGCCGAATGCGAGGACGGTGCCAGCGCGCTGGAGGCGATCGTCGAGCACCGGCCCGAAGTGGCCTTCCTCGACATCCGCATGCCCGGCCTCACCGGGCTGGAGGTCGCCACCGCCGCAGCCGAGGCATGCCCGGCCACCCAGGTGGTGTTCGTCACCGCCTACGACCAGTACGCCATCGACGCGTTCGAGCGCGGCGCGATCGACTACCTGCTCAAGCCGGTCGTCCCGGAACGGTTGCGGGCGACCGTGGAACGCGTGCAGTCGCGCGTGGGCGCGGAGCAGTCCGACGCTGCCTCGCTGGCCGACCTGGTCCGCCAGATCGGCAGCCGGCTGGGGCCGGCGCGCCAGCAACCGCCGCTGAGCTGGGTCACCGCCAGCACGGGGCGGGAGACGCGGCTGATCCTGCTCGACGACGTCGCCTATTTCCGCGCCGACAACAAGTACACCACGGTAGTCACCGCCGAGGGCGAGGCGCTGCTGCGCACGCCGATCCGCGAGCTGCTGGAGGTGCTCGACCCGACCGTGTTCAAGCAGATCCACCGCGGCACCGTGATCAACATGAAGGCGATCGCCGCCGTCACCCGCGACGACACCGGCAAGGGCATCGTGCGCCTGCGCGAGCGGCCGGAAACGCTCAGCGTGAGCGCGCCGTTCATGACCTTGTTCCGCAACATGTAATTGCCGCGTTCGCAACGGTTTGTCGGGAGGACGACCATGCACTATCTGATCGCGCTGATCTGCCTGGTGCTGTCGCTGGCCGGGGTGGAAGGCTACGGCAGCCAGTCGCACGCCACGCATGCCAGCGTCAACGGCGTCGACGTGCTCTACAGCCGCACCCGGATCGTCGCCGACATCGCCGACATCACCTGTATGCGCAGCGCCAGCGGGCGTTGCCATTACCGCTTGCTGGCATGCCCGACGTCGGCCACGCACGCGGCCAAGGCGCTGGCCTGCGATCAGCACGGCGCGCAACAGTTCGTGCTGGCGAGCGGGGCGAGCCGGGACGTGGCGGGCCTGCCCGCACGCTTCATGCTTTGCGTAGGTGCCGCCGACGACGGCGTCGGCGCCGAATGCAACACGCTTTCCAGGCCGCGTTCGCCGCTCACCGACTGGTGAGGTGCAGGGCCCGCCCCGTGGGCGGGCCGCGGGTTACTTGTCTTTCTTCTTCTCCTGCTTGGCGGCGCGCTTCTCCTTCAGCGTTTTCGCCGGCTTCTTCTTCTCGTTCTTCTTCGAATCCATGCCCTTGCTCATGTGCGGCTCCTCGACGTGGACGATGGTGGTGGCGACAAGTCTAGGCGTTTCCTCGGCCCGGCGGGAGTCGTTGCCGCAGCCGGTCAGGCCGTGGCCGGGGTGGCGGCAAAGTGCAGGCCGAGGTCGCGCTGGCAGCGCGAGCACGGCCGGCGGCATGACGCCCGGCCAGCTGTGTGCCAGTTCCGTGTTGGCGGGGAACTCGCCGTTCTCCACCAGCAGGCTCAGGCTGGCAATGGCCCTGTTTGCCCCCAGATACAGTGCTTCCTCAGCAGGGTTTGCGCCATGATTCCGTTTTCCATCCTCGACCTGGCCCCGATTACCGAAGGCAGCAACGCGGGTCAGGCTTTCCGCAACACGCTGGACCTGGCCCAGCTGGGCGAGCGGCTGGGCTACCGGCGCTACTGGCTGGCCGAGCACCACAACATGCCCGGCATCGCCAGCGCGGCCACTGCCGTGCTGATCGGCCACGTCGCCGCGGGCACCTCGACGATCCGCGTGGGCGCCGGCGGCATCATGCTGCCCAACCACGCGCCGCTGCAGGTGGCCGAGGCGTTCGGCACGCTGGCTTCGCTGCATCCGGGCCGGATCGACCTGGGCCTGGGCCGCGCGCCCGGCACCGACCAGCCCACCGCGCGGGCGCTGCGCCGCTACTTCGACAGCGCCGAGGCGTTCCCGCAGGACGTGCTGGAACTGCTCGGCTATTTCGAACCCGCGCAGCCCGGCCAGCCGGTGCGCGCGGTGCCCGGCGCGGGCATCGAGGTGCCGGTGTGGTTGCTGGGATCGAGCCTGTTCAGTGCGCGGCTGGCGGCGCAGCTGGGGCTGCCGTTTGCGTTCGCCTCGCACTTCGCGCCGGATGCGATGGACGAGGCACTGGCGCTGTACCGGCGCAACTTCGTGCCTTCGGCGCGGTCGCAGCAGCCGTACGCGATGCTCGGCATCAACGTGGTTGCGGCCGACAGCGACGCCGAGGCGCGGCGGCTGTTCACCACCCAGCAGCAGAGCTTCATCACCCTGCGTCGCGGCAAGCCGGGCCTGATCCCGCAGCCGATCGACGACATCGAGGCGTACTGGACGCCGCCGGAGAAGCTGATGGTCGAGCGCGCGCTGGCCTGCGCGGTGGTCGGCGATGCGGCCACGGTGAAGGAGGGCATTGCGGCCTTCGTGGCCCGCCACCGGCCGGACGAACTGATGCTCACCGCCAACATCTTCGAACATGCGGCGCGGCGGCATTCGTTCGAGATCGCCGCGACGGCGCGCGAGGCATGAGCCACGCCACGGACGCGGCCGGCGTCGGCCATAATGGGCGTTCCCCCGTCGCCGCCTTGAAGCCACGCCACCGATGAAAACCCCCAAGGGCCTGCAGGAGCTGATCGACGACGGCGTGATCGACCAGGTGCTCCGGCCGCTCAAGAGCGGCAAGGAAGCCTCGGTGTACGTCGTGCGCTGCGGCGACGAAGTGCGCTGCGCCAAGGTCTACAAGGACATGGCCCAGCGCAGCTTCCAGGCGCGCGTGCAGTACCAGGAAGGGCGCAAGGTGCGCGGCAGCCGGCAGGCGCGGGCGATGGGCAAGGCGACGAAGTTCGGTCGCCGCGAGGCCGAGGAGGCGTGGAAGAACGCCGAGGTCGACGCGCTGTACCAGCTCGCCGCCGCCGGCGTGCGCGTGCCGCGACCCTACGGCTACTTCAACGGCGTGCTGGTGATGGAACTGGTCACCGATGCGGACGGCCATTCGGCGCCTCGGCTGGGCGAGGTCGAGCTGTCTGCCGACGAGGCGCGCGCGTATCACCGCTTCCTGATGCAACAGGTAGCCCGCATGCTGTGCGTGGGACTGATCCACGGCGACCTGTCCGAGTACAACGTGCTGGTCGGGCCGCACGGCCCGGTCATCATCGACCTGCCGCAGGCGGTCAGCGCCGCCGGCAACAACAGCGCGCGCACCATGCTGCGCCGTGACGTGGGCAATATCACCATCAGCCTGTCGCGCTTTGCGCCCGAGCTGCTCGACACCCACTACGGCGAGGAGATGTGGGCGCTCTACGAACTGGGCGAGCTGCATCCCGATACCGAACTGACCGGCCAGTTCCAGTTCGATGAGCACATCGCCGACGTCGACAGCGTGATGCAGTCGATCATCGACGCCCGCGAGGAAGCGCTCATCCGCCAGCAGGGCAGGGAAGCCGCCGAGCAGGAATGGTAGGAGCGCACCTTGTGCACGATGCTTTTCATCACGTGACGAAAGGCATCGCGCACAGGGTGCGCTCCTACAAAAGGCTCCGGTGAGTTCGTCGTATGGCGATGGCGGGCACTGCCCGCCATCGCCCGAGCCGTCTCAGGGCTTCTGGACGTCCAAAAGCTCCACGTCGAACACCAGCGAGGCATTCGGCGGGATGTCGTCGCCAGCGCCGCGTGCGCCGTAGCCCAGCGCGGCGGGGATCAGCAAGGTGCGCTTGCCACCCACGCGCATGCCGGCCACACCCTGATCCCAACCGTCGATGACCCTGCCGGCGCCGAGCACGAAGGAGAACGGCTCGCCGTGGTCGCGCGAGCTGTCGAACTGGCTGCCGTGCTTGTTGCCGGCGGTCTCGTCGTACAGCCAGCCGGTGTAGTGCACAGTGACCTTCATGCCCGCCACGGCCTCGGCGCCGGTGCCGACCTTGCTGTCGACGACGGTGAGCTGGTCCACGCTGCCGTGGGTCCGTTGCGGTGCGGGTGCCGAGCAGGCGGCGAGCGAGATCAGGACAAACAAGGAAAGCAGCCAGCGCATGGGGTGACTCCGGAAGGGATGGACGGTGAAACAGGTTGAGGGCAAGGGCGCGTCCGGATCAAGCCGCGGCAGCGGCCGGCGCCATGCGCACGAGCGGGTCGACCGCCACCGCGTCGGTGTCGTTCATGAGCTGCAACTGGCCGTCCTGGACCAGCGCCTGCAGGCGCATGCCCCGTTGCAGCAAGGTGACCAGCGTGGCGACGGTGTCGGCGTCGATGTCCAGCACGGTGAGGTTGCGGTGGCGGGCCAGCGTGGTGGCGTGGCGGTTCCACCAGATCTCCGCGGCGTTGCCGCCGTAGTTGATGACCACCACCTGGCGCGCGCGGCCGCAGGCCTTGCGGATGCGCGTCTCGTCGGGCTGGCCGACGTCGATCCACAGCTCGATCTCGTCGGTATACGCCTTGCGCCACAGCGCCGGTTCGTCCTCGTCGCTGAGACCCTTGCCGAACTCCAGCCGTTCGTCAGCGTGGAGGGCGAAGGCCAGCAGCCGCACCATCAGCCGCTCCTCGGTTTCCGACGGGTGACGCGCCAGGGTCAGCGCATGGGTGGCGTAGTAATGCCGATCCATGTCGCTGATCTGCAGTTCGACCTTGTAGATGGTGGCGTTGAGTGCCATGCGGGTGCCGTAAGGACAACAGCCGCGCATTGTACGCGGCGCGGCGCCTTGCTGCCGCTAGACTGGCCCGATCATGCCGAACATTCCCTTCCGTCGCGACCGCGACGCCAGCACGGTGCACCTGCCGCCCGGGCCGTGGCGGAGCGCGCTCGACGCGCTGTGTGCGCATTTCCCCGCGATCAGTCGTGCGCAATGGCTGGACCGGATCGCGCGCGGTCGCGTGCTGGATGGGGAGGGCGCGCCGATCGACGCGCACACGCCGTACCGTGCGGGGATGCGGCTCCACTACTACCGCGAGGTGGCGGAGGAGGCGGAGATTCCGTTCGTCGAGACGGTGCTGTACGCGGATGAACACCTGGTGGTGGTGGACAAGCCGCACTTTCTGCCGGTGATTCCGGCCGGCGGTTTCGTCGAGCAGACCCTGCTGCGCCGATTGATCCGCCGGCTCGACAATCCGCAGCTCGTGCCGCTGCACCGGATCGATCGTGCGACGGCTGGGCTGGCGCTGTTTTCGGCGAATCCCGCCAGCCGCGCCGCCTACCAGTCGCTATTTCGCGAGCGCCGCATCGTCAAGTGTTACGAGGCGCTGGCGCCGGCCTTGCCGGCGGAGGTTTTCCCGCTGTGCCGGCGCTCGCGCATCGTGCGGGGCGAGCCGTTCTTCCGCATGGCCGAGGTCGCGGGCGAGCCCAACAGCGAAACGCGCATCGAGGTGGTCGAGCGCGGCGACACCGACTGGCGCTATGCGCTGCATCCGGTGAGCGGGCGCAAGCATCAGTTGCGAATCCACATGGCGGCGCTGGGTGCGCCGATCCGCAACGACACGTTCTATCCCGTGCTGAGGGACGCGGCAGCGGACGATTATCGGCATCCGTTGAAGTTGCTGGCGCGGGAGCTGGCGTTCGTGGATCCGTTGTCGGGCGAATCTCGCCGTTTTCGCAGCGGCTTGACGCTCGGCGATGATGGCGCGCAACCGGGATGAAAGCCGGCGGGCGGTGCCCGCCCTACCACTCGCCGCGATATTCGATCGACCGCGTAGGGCGGGCACTGCCCGCCGCTCCTCGGTGCGGTGTTATTCGGCCGGCGTCTTGTGCTTGTAGCGGCACAGGTCGCGGATCACGCAATGGGGGCAGTCCGGCTTGCGCGCCTTGCACACGTAGCGCCCGTGCAGGATCAGCCAGTGGTGGGCGTCCTGCCTGAACTCGGCCGGGATCACCTTGAGCAGCTTGTCCTCCACCGCGCGCACGTCCTTGCCGGGGGCCAGGCCGGTGCGGTTGGCGACGCGGAAGATGTGCGTGTCCACCGCGATGGTCGGCTCGCCGAAGGCGGTGTTGAGCATCACGTTGGCGGTCTTGCGGCCCACGCCGGGCAGCGCTTCCAGCGCCTCGCGCGTGCGCGGCACCTCGCCGCCGTGCTGCTCGATCAGCAAGCGGGACAGGGCGATCACGTTCTTCGCCTTGGCGTTGAACAGGCCGATGGTGTTGATGTAGCGCTTCAGCCCTTCCTCGCCCAGGCCGAGAATGGCCTGCGGCGTGTTCGCCACCGGATAGAGCCGGCGGGTGGCCTTGTTCACGCCCACGTCGGTGGCCTGCGCTGACAGCACCACGGCCACCAGCAACTCGAACGGGCTGGTGTACAGCAGTTCGGTGGTCGGGTGCGGGTCGAGTTCGCGCAGGCGCGTGAACAGCTCCACCACGTCGCTGCGCTTCATGAGGATTTCCTTGCCTTCGCGCGCGCCAGCGCGGCCAGTACCGGGTTGGTCGAGGTGGCGGCATCCACCGCGGCCTTGCGCGCATCCAGCTCGGCATCGCGCTCGGCGCGTTCGCGCGCCAGCCGGGTTTCGCGGCGTTGGAAGTGCGTGCGCGCGGCATCGGCGTGCGCCTGATCGATCTGCTCCACCGGCATCGGCACCAGCTCGATGCAGTCGACCGGGCATGCCGCCACGCACAGCTCGCAACCGGTGCAATCGTCGGCGAGCACGGTATGCATCAGCTTGGGCGCGCCGATGATGGCGTCGACCGGGCAGGCCTGGATGCACTTGGTGCAGCCGATGCAATCAGCTTCCACGATGCGTGCCAGCATGCGCGGCTTCTCGATGCCGCAGGCGGGGTCCAGCGGCAGCGGCAGCCGATCCAGCAGTTGCGCCAGTTTCGCGATGCCGGCCGCACCGCCGGGCGGGCAGCGGTTGATCGCCGCCTCGCCACGCGCGATCGCCTCGGCATACGGCCGGCAGCCGTGGTAGCCGCATTGCTCGCACTGCGTCTGCGGCAGCAGGGCGTCGATGCGATCGGCCAGGATGGCGATGGGGTCACTCATGCGCGGATGCGGTACAGGCGATAATCGGCGCCCATTGTCCCGCAATTGATTTCCCTGTTGGAGTGTTGCCATGAAACCGACGTTCTTCGCTTCCCTGTTGCTGGCGGCCGTGCTGGGTGCCGGCGGCTCGATCCTGCTGACCCATGCCGGCACGGCGCAGGCGCAAACGAGCCCGACCGCCGACACGGTCACCGTCTTCGTCGACGCCACGCTGGGCTTCCGCAAGAAGCACATGGCGAATCAGCTCACCAAGTCGCACGCCGAATACGCCGCGCGCGGCTACCGCTACGTGGACATGGCGCCCTACAACGAGAACGGCGACCTGGTCGGCTTCTTCGTGACGTATACGAAGCAGTGACGAACTGCTTCCACGGCGGTCAGGATCGTCTGCCTGTCGGGGTTTCGATCGTTCCTGCAGGCCGTCTATCGTAGGGCGGGCACTGCCCGCCGCCCGTGGCCGCGATACATCGAAAAGCCGGCGGGCGGTGCCCGCCCTACGTGTCAGCGCACGGTGGCGCCAGGCTTGGCGCCCTGGTCGGCGTCGAGCAGGAACAGGTCGCTGCCGCCGTCGCCGGCGGACAGGATCATGCCTTCGGACAGGCCGAAGCGCATCTTGCGTGGGGCGAGGTTGGCGATGAACACCACGTTGCGGCCGACCAGCTTTTCCGGTTCGGCGTAGGCGGCGCGGATGCCGGAGAAGATCTGCCGCGTGCCGAGTTCGCCGGCGTCCAGTTCGAAGCGCAGCAGCTTGTCCGAGCCTTCCACGAATTCGCAGGTGATGACCTTGCCGATGCGCAGGTCGAGTCTGGCGAAGTCGTCGATGCCGATGGTGGCGGGTGCGTCGCTGGCAGCGGGTGCCAGGGCTGATTTGGCGGTGTCGTTCATGGCTTTCTTTTTCGCGGGAGCGGGTGCGGCGGCGGGAGCGCCAAGCGATTCCTTTGACGCCTCGACCATCGCTTCGATGCGCTTGGGGTCGAGGCGGGCCAGCAGGGGTTCGAAGGCGTTGACGGTGTGGCCGTGCAGTTCGCGGCGGGCGTCGTCGAAGCTGGTGATCGGTGCGGCGAGGAACTGTTCGGCGGCGGCGACGGTGGCCGGCAGCACCGGCTTGAGCAGGCCGGACAGCAGGCGGAAGCCATGCAGGGCCAGCGTGCAGACCTGCTGCAATTCGGCGCGCCGGACTTCGTCCTTGGCGATCAGCCACGGCGCCTTGGCCGCGATGTAGCCGTTGACCAGGTCGGCGATGGCGACGAAGCGGCGGGTGACCTCGGCGAACTCGCCGGTTTCGTACAGCGCGTCGATGCCGTCGTAATGCGACAGCAGGGTTTGCCACAGCGCGGCTTCCTCGGCTTCGAAATGGTCGGCCAGCTTGCCGTCGAAAAACTTCTGCACGAAGCCCGCGGTGCGGCTGGCGATGTTCACCCACTTGCCGATCAGGTGCGAATTGACCCGCTCCTCGAACGCCTTGAGGTCGAGATCCACATCCACCGGTGCCGCGCCGAGCATGGTGGCGAAGTTGTAGCGCAGGAACTCCGGGTGGATGCCGGCGTCGAGGTAGGTGCGCGCCTGGATGAAGGTGCCGCGCGACTTGGACATCTTGGCGCCGTTCACCGTCAGGTAGCCGTTGACGTGCAGTGCGGTGGGCGTGCGGAAGCCCGCGCCGTGCAGCATCGCCGGCCAGAACAGGCCGTGGAAATTGATGATGTCCTTGCCGATGAAGTGGTGCATCTCGGCGCTGCTGTCGGGGCCCAGGAAGTCGTCGAACGTCAGCCCGGTCTTGTCGCATAGCGCCTTGAAGCTGGCCAGGTAGCCGACTGGCGCATCCAGCCACACGTAGAAGAACTTGCCCGGCGCGTCGGGGATCGGGAAGCCGAAGTAGGGCGCATCGCGCGAGATGTCCCAGTCCTTCAGGCCGCCGTCCAGCCATTCGCGCAGCTTGGCCGCGACGCCGTTGTCGGCCACCGGTTTGCCGCCGGTGAACTTGCCCGCGAACCAGTCGCGCAGCAGTGTCTCGAACTTGCCCAGCTCGAAGAAGTAATGCTCCGAATCGTGCAGCACCGGGGTGGCGCCGGACATCACCGAATACGGGTTGATCAGGTCGGTGGGCGCATAGGTGGCGCCGCAATTTTCGCAGTTGTCGCCGTACTGGTCCGGCGTGCCGCATTTCGGGCAGGTGCCCTTGATGTAGCGGTCCGGCAGGAACATCTGCTTCTCGGGATCGAACAGCTGCTGGATGTTGCGTTTCGCGATGAACCCGCCGTCGCGCAGGCGCGTGTAGATCAGCGAGGACAACTCGCGGTTCTCATCCGAGTGGGTCGTGTGGTAGTGGTCGAAGCTGAAGTGGAAGTCGCCGAAATCCGCCTCGTGGCCGGCACGGATGCCGGCGATGAAGGCCTCCGGCGTCACGCCGGCCTTCTCGGCGGCCAGCATGATCGGCGTGCCGTGCGCGTCGTCGGCCGCCACGAAATGCACCTCGTTGCCCATCATCCGCTGCGCGCGCACCCAGATGTCGGCCTGGATGTAGCCCAGCATGTGGCCCAAGTGCAGCGGGCCGTTGGCGTAGGGCAGGGCGTGGGTGACGAGCAGACGGCGACTCATGGGTTGCGTGGCTTCCTTGGGCAGACTGCGCATTATGGCATGCGCCCCCGCCGGGATTGGCCGTCCGGATGGCTATGCGACACCGCGTGCGGGCCGGGTTTGCCGGCGATTCCGGTGCGGTTGTGTACAGTGCCGGGCTGGTGTCGCGGGTTTTCGGAGCGTATGTGAGCAGAGTTCTTCTGGCCGTCGCGGATCGCGGCGGCCTTGCGCCGGCGGCACGCGCCACGCGGCTGATCTTCCTGGTGTCGGGTATCGGCATGGCGGCGTGGGCGCCGATGGTGCCGTACGCGAAGGCGCGGCTGGGCCTGGACGATGCGGCGCTGGGCTTGGTCCTGCTGGCCTTCGGCGGCGGCTCGATGCTGGCGATGCCGCTGGTCGGCTGGCTTACGCAGCGATACGGCAACCGGCGGGTGATCGTCGTCGGCGGCGTGCTGTTGTGCGTGGCGCTGCCGGGGTTGGCGCTCGCTGCCCGCGCGGTCGCGCTGGCGACGATCCTGTTCTGCTTCGGCATGGCGCTGGGCGCGGTCGACGTGGCGATGAACGCCCACGCGGTGGATGTGGAGCGCCGTGCCGGGCGGCCGATGATGTCGGGCTTCCACGGCCTGTTCAGCGTCGGCGGCCTGAGCGGCGCGCTGGGCATGAGCGCGTTGCTGGCGCTGGGCCTGCCGCTGGTTGCCGCGGCGGTGCTGGTCGCGGTGCTGCTGGCGGCGGTGGTGGTGGCGCAGTGGTCCAACCTGCTTGATGAAGTGGACGCCACGGCGGCCCGCGCCAAGGCGTTTGCCATGCCGCGCGGCATCGTGCTGGTGCTGGGCCTGCTCTGCTTCATCAGCTTCCTGGCCGAGGGCGCGATGCTGGATTGGAGCGCGGTGTTCCTGCGCGAATTTCGCGGTTTCGACGCGGCCACTGCCGGCATCGGCTACGCCGGCTTCTCGGTGGCGATGGCGCTGGTGCGCCTCGTCGGCGACCGGGTGGTCTCGCGCATCGGCCCGGTGCTGACGGTGCGCCTGGGGGCCGGCGTGGCGGCGACGGGTTTCCTGCTGGCGGCGTTCGTGGCGTGGCCACCGGCGGCGCTGGTCGGCTTCGTGCTGGTGGGCCTGGGCGCGGCCAACATCGTGCCGGTGATGTTCGGTGCGGCCGGACGCTTGCCCGGCGCGTCGCCTGGGGTCTCGCTGGCCACGGTGACCATGCTCGGTTACGCCGGCCTGCTCAGCGGTCCGGCCTTGATCGGTTTTCTGGCCCAGGCCAGCAGTTTGCCGGTGGCGTTCGCTGCGGTGGCGGGGTTGCTGGTGCTGACGGCCGCGTCGGCACGATGGGTGCGTGCATGAAAACGCCCCGGACCGGCGGGCGGCGCGGGGCGTCGAGGATCAAGTCATGAGGCGTGCCGTCAGGGCTGACGTTCCCACTCCTGCGAGCGCCCGACCCAGGAGAAGCCGATGTAGCCGCGCACCTTCAGCTTCTGGCCGCCGTCGAGCATCGACAGCTTGACCTTGTAGACCTTGCCGGTCTTGGGATCGAGGATGTGGCCGCCGCTCCAGACGTCGCCGTCCTGGTGCACGCCCCACATGATGTTCATGCCCTCGATCGGCTTGTCCTTGAGCTCACCGTCGCACTTCTTGCACAGCGCCACCTCGCCGTCGCGGGCGATGTCCGAGGGGCTGCGGTTGAGCAGCTTGACGATGGTGGCCTTGAGTTCGCCATTCTCGTCGGTGATCTGCACGATCGACTTGGCCTGGCCGGTTTCGTCGTCGATGGTTTTCCAGTTGCCCACGGGGGTGTCGTTGGCGGCCAGTGCCGTGCCGGCGATGAACAGCAGGCAGGTGGCGAAGGCAAAACGTCGTGCTGATTTCATGGCGTCTCTCCCGTACGAAAGCGTATGGAATCGAGACTGGCGAGGTTCGGCGAGGTCGTCAAGCTGCATTGCGCCATGGCTGCCGCGGCGCCGGTGCGGCGCTGATCTGGGTCAGCCGGCCGTCTGCGGCGCGCTGGCATAATGGACGTCTCTCTTGATGACCGAACCGACATGACGCAGGTGAACGAAGCCCTGGTCCGCCAGATCCTGGGCGGGCTGATCGATACCCACACCGGTGCCCCGCTGGGCGAGGCCGTGCGCGCCGTGGGCGTTGATGGCGGGCGGGTGTCGGTGGACCTGCAACTGGGCTATCCCGCCGCCGGGGCGGTCGAGGCGATCAGCGCGCGGGTGCGCGAGGCGCTGCAGGCCGATCCGGGCATCGAGTCGGCGGCGGTGTCGATCACCAGCCGCATCCACGTGCACAAGGTGCAGGGCACGTTGGGGCCGTTGCCGAGCGTGAAGAACATCATCGTGGTCGCCTCGGGCAAGGGCGGCGTGGGCAAGTCCACGGTGTCGGCCAACCTGGCGCTGGCGCTGCAGGCCGAAGGCGCGAAGGTCGGCGTGATGGACGCCGACATCTACGGCCCCAGCCAGCCGACCATGCTCGGCGTGCACGGCAAGCCCGCGTCGCCGGACGGCAAGAGCATCCTGCCGATGCAGGCGCACGGCATGCCGGTGATGTCGATCGGCTTCCTGGTGGAGGAAGACACGCCGATGATCTGGCGCGGCCCGATGGTGACCCAGGCGATGATGCAGCTGATCACCGACACCCGCTGGGAACAGCTCGACTACCTGGTCATCGACCTGCCGCCGGGCACCGGCGACATCCAGCTCACGCTGTCGCAGAAGGTACCGGTGGCCGGCGCGGTGATCGTCACCACGCCGCAGGACATCGCCCTGCTGGACGCGCGCAAGGCGCTCAAGATGTTCGAGAAGGTGGAAGTGCCGGTGCTCGGCGTGGTGGAGAACATGGCCACCCACGTGTGCTCGAACTGCGGCCACGAGGAAAACATCTTCGGCGAGGGCGGCGGCGAGCGCATGGCGACGCAGTACGGCGCGGCATATCTCGGCTCGCTGCCGCTGGACATCCGCATCCGCGAGCAGGCCGACGGCGGCAACCCGTCGGTGGCGGCGATGCCGGATTCGGACATCGCCGCCCGTTACCGCGAGATCGCCCGCAACGCCGCCGGCCGGCTGTCGCGCCAGCGGCGCAACAAGTCGCTGGGGCTGGGCAAGATCGTGGTGCAGGGCGTGCCCTCTGCATGACGGGGCTAAACGTCCTGACCGGCGTTCCACCACACCCGGAGCCCGCTGGCGGGCGATGCTTTAAAAGCCGGGAACAGGGAATGGGGAATAGGGAATCGCAAAAGCTCAGGAGCATCGCCCGCCAGCGGGCTCCTGCAGATGGCGGCGACCTGGTCGGCTGGCGCAGCGACGCCCTCACCATGTATTTTTGCCCTTTTGCACCCGGCCTGCGGGCGCAACGCTACCGACCGGAGAGCGCGTGAGCATCAAATCCGACAAGTGGATCCGCCGCATGGCCGCAGGCCAGGGCATGATCGAGCCGTTCGAGCCGGGCCAGGTCAAGCAGAACGACGGCGGGCGCATCGTTTCCTACGGCACCTCCAGCTACGGCTACGACGTGCGCTGCGCGCGCGAGTTCAAGATCTTCACCAACATCAACTCCACCATCGTCGACCCCAAGGCATTCGATCCGAACAGCTTCGTCGACGTGCAGTCGGATGTGTGCATCATCCCGCCGAACTCGTTCGCGCTGGCACGCACGGTCGAGTACTTCCGCATTCCGCGCAACGTGCTGGTGGTGTGCCTGGGCAAGAGCACCTACGCGCGCTGCGGCATCATCGTCAACGTGACGCCGCTGGAGCCGGAGTGGGAAGGCCACGTGACGCTGGAGTTTTCCAACACCACGCCGCTGCCGGCGAAGATCTACGCCAACGAGGGCGTGGCGCAGATGCTGTTCTTCGAGTCCGACGAGGAATGCGAGACCAGCTACAAGGACCGCGGCGGCAAGTACCAGGGCCAGCAGGGCGTAACCCTGCCGCGCACGTGATCGGGCCGCGCCACGATCGCGCCCGCACCGCGCCGGGCTGCTAGACTCCACCGTTGCCCGAACGCCCTGTCTGGAGAGCTGCATGAGCCGAATGTCCACCCTGCTTGTCCGCATGTCCGCCGCGATCATGCTGGGCAGCGTGTTGCTGCTGGCCGGTTGCCACCGCAACCAGGTCAAGAACGAGCAGCACCTGGCGGCGTCGATGCAAGGTCAGTTCGACCTCACCTTGCGGGCCTACAAGGACGGCCAGTTCCTGCTCGACGGCGCGGTGCTGTCGGCGATCGACGTGGGCAGCCATTTCGCCTACCTGCGCGACCAGAAGCAGCTGCCCAAGAAGGTGCTGTTGATCGACAGCGACGACGCCAAGGTCGGCAAGAAGCACCTGCAGTACCTGGCGCGCATGGCGATCGACTACGGCTTCGGCGCCTATTTCTTCGACAGCAAGGGTCGGCTGACCGAGATCAGCCCGGTCGACGTCAAGGCCCGCAAGCTCGAGGATTACCACAAGCCCGAGCGGCCATCGGACAGCGGCCAGGGGGCAGACGCCAGCGGCCGTTCCTACGATCCGGCGGGGCACTGATCGAGTCGCCGCGCCCCGTCATGACATGGAAGAGCCCGTGGTGAGAGCCACGGGCTTTTTCGTGGACGGTTGACCGGCGCGGCCGGCCCGCTACTGGCCGGGTGCCGCGAGGGTCTGCCGCAGCGCGGTCATCCGTTCGTGCAGCATGGCTTCGGTGCAGGGCTCGCGCCGGCCGTGGCCCCACACGGGCCCGGGCCAGCCGGCGTCGCCCTCACGGCGCGCCACCACGTGCACGTGCAGTTGCCGCACGATGTTGCCGAGCGCGCCGAGGTTGAGCTTGTCGCACGGCATCGCCGCGCGCAGGGCAGCGGCGGCGCGGTTGACCTCGCGCCACAGCGTGGCCTGTTCGCCTTCGTCCAGATCGGCGATCTCGATCAGGCCGTCGCGGCGCGGCACCAGCACCAGCCAGCCGTAGCGCGCGTCGTCCATCAGGCGTACGTCGCACAGCGGCAGCGAGGCGAGCAGGCGGGTGTCCGCGGCCAGCCGGGGGTCGAGAGCGAACGCGTCGCTCATGCGCCGGCCAGGTGCTGGTCGAAGAAGGCCAGCGTGCGCTGCAATGCCAGCTTGGCGCTGGCCTCGTGATAGGGGGTCGTGCCGTCGCGGTTGAAGGCGTGATCGGCCGGGTAGGTGAACACTTCCATCTGCGGCAGCGCCTCGCGGTGTTTCGCCACCATCTCCGACGTGATGCTGCGGTCCTTCTCGCCGAAGTGGAACATCACCGGCGCCTGCGGCGTCTCGTGCAGGAACGGCAGGTTGCGCGCGCCGTAGTAGCTTACCGAGGGCAAGCCCAGACGCAACGCGGAAAGCAACGCCACGGTGCCGCCCCAACAGTAGCCGACGGTGCCGATCTTGCCGGCCGAGGCGATCGACTCGGCGGCGCTGGCAACGTCCTCCAGCGCGCGCTCCAGCCCCAGCTCGTTCACCAGTTGCTTGCCCTTGTTGGCGCCGACCTGGTCGTAGCTCAGTTCCACGCCGCTTTCCAGGTGGTCGAAGAACGCCGGCGCGATCGCGGTGTAGCCGTGCGCGGCAAAGTCGTCGGCCACGCGCCGGATGTGGGCGGTGACGCCGAAGATTTCCTGGATCACCACCAGGCCGCCCTTGGGCTTGCCCTTGGCGGTGGCCAGGTAGGCACCGATGCAATGGGTGCCGCCGGTGGGGATGGTGATGTCCTGGCCCATGGCCTGCCTCGATCAGCTGCTGATCCGACGATGGTAACCGTAGCGGCGAGGGCGCGACCGTCACGTATAATCAACCGTTTTCGCGTCCCTCTCCGGTAGCCGCCTGCCATGTCCCAGACCGCCCACAAGATCGGCTTCGTCAGCCTCGGCTGCCCCAAGGCGCTGGTCGATTCCGAGCGCATCCTCACCCAGCTCAAGGTCGAGGGCTACCAGATCGTGCCGAGCTACGGCGAGGCCGACGCGGTGGTGGTGAACACCTGCGGCTTCATCGACGCGGCGGTGCAGGAATCGCTGGACTCGATCGGCACCGCGCTCAACGAGAACGGCAAGGTGATCGTCACCGGCTGCCTGGGCAAGCGCGAGGCGCTGATCCGCGAGGCCTACCCGGACGTGCTCTCGATCAGCGGCCCGCAGGATTACGCCAGCGTGATGAGCGCGGTGCACCAGGCGCTGCCGCCGAAGCGCAACAAGTTCCTCGACATCGTGCCGGACACCGGCGTCAAGCTCACTCCGAAGCACTACGCGTATCTGAAGATTTCCGAAGGCTGCAACCACCGCTGCAGCTTCTGCATCATCCCGTCGATGCGCGGCAACCTGGTTTCGCGCCCGGTCGACGAGGTGCTGGTCGAGGCGGAGAAGCTGGTCAAGGGCGGGGTGAAGGAATTGCTTGTGATCTCGCAGGACACCAGCGCCTACGGCGTGGACCTGAAGTACGCCGAACGCGAATGGCATGGCAAGGCATACCGCACGCGCATGACCGAACTGTGCGAGGGCCTGGCGGAGCTGGGCGCGTGGACGCGTCTGCACTACGTCTACCCGTACCCGCACGTGGACGAGCTGATGCCGCTGATGGCGGAAGGGAAAATCCTGTCGTACCTCGACATCCCGTTCCAGCACGCCAGCCCGCGCATCCTGAAATTGATGAAGCGCCCCGGCAACATCGACAAGACGCTGGAGCGCATCCACGCCTGGCGCAAGCAGGTGCCCGAGCTCACCATCCGCAGCACCTTCATCGTGGGCTTCCCCGGTGAAACCGATGCCGAGTTCGAGGAATTGCTCGACTTCCTGCGCGAGGCCGAACTGGATCGCGTAGGCGCCTTCGCCTACTCACCGGTGGATGGCGCCAAGGCCAACGAGCTGCCCGGTGCCGTCTCCGAGGAATTGAAGGAAGACCGCCTCGAACAGTTCATGGCGGTGCAGGCGGAAATCTCCGCCGCCAAGCTGCAGCGCAAGATCGGCCGCACGCTCAAGGTGCTGGTGGACGAGGCGAACGCCGACGGCGCCGTGGCGCGGTCGGCCGCCGACGCGCCGGAGATCGACGGCAGCGTGCTGATCGCCGACGGGCAGTCGCTGAGGCCTGGCCAGTTCGTCGACGTGGTGGTCGAGGCGGCCAGCGAACACGACCTGCATGCGCGCCTGGCGCATCCGACGCTGAAGATCGTGTAGCGCACCATGCGCTACGTGGCGCCGGCTCGCGATGCGGTCGATCCGCTGGTGTTTCAGCGGATGCCGCTCACGGCGTGGCGTGAGTATGCCGGGCTGATCGAAAGCCGCGACTGGCCGACCATCGACGCGCTCAACGCCGCCCGCCCGGCCGACATGCGCGAGCGCTTCGTGACGCAGACCCGCGAGCTGCTGACCGATGGCCTGCACTACGAGCAGCGCATCGCCGGACGCGGCGACATCGCCACCCGCGAACGCAACTGGCACGACCTGTTCAACGCGCTGGTCTGGCTGCGCCATCCCGCGCTCAAGCGCGCGCTTAACGCGCGACAGGTGGCCGGGATCGCCCGCGTGGGCACGAAGCAGCGCTCGCGCGCGCAATGCGCGCTGACCCATTTCGATGAGGCCGGCGTGGTGGTCGTGCTGCGCGATCCGTCATTGCTGGCACTGTGGAACGTGCACGACTGGCATGGCCTGTTCTGGCGCGAGCGCGAGGCGTGGTCCGACGGACGCATCCATGTCGAGGTGTTCGGCCACGCCTTGCTCGAACATGCGCTGACGCCGGCGCAACTGCTGGTGGGCAAGGCGCTGGTGGTCGCCGGGCCGCAGGTGTCGCCGGCCGAAGCCCTCGGCACCTGCGTGCAGGCCATCGGCAACGGCCACTCGCTCCGCGATCCGCTGGAACTGCGCCCTCTGCCGCTGGCCGGCGTGCCGGGCTGGCACCCGGGCAACGTGCGGGAAGCGTTCTGCCGCGAGGCCGCGTGCTTTCGCCCGGTGCGGGCCGGACGAATCTATCCCGCGGCTCTGCCGAGGTAACCGCGTGGCGGCTGCGCGAACGTCCCGGATGAAAGTTGAAGCAAGGGTGGCGCGCTTGCCGAAGCGGTCGATCACGACTATACATGCCCCGGAAAGCGGGGTTCGAGGGAGCAAGGCATTGAATATCTCGGGTTTTCGACGACGCCATGGGCGCCCCGGACGTGGCGTGGCGTGGGCGCTGGCAAGCGTGTTCGCGCAAGGTTTGCTGCTGGTCTGCGGCAGTACGTGGGCAGCGCAGGCTGCCGCGCCAGTGCAGCCGATCCGCTTCGGCATCCTGCCGATCGGCAGTGCGGCCGAGTCGCTGGAGCAGTGGCGACCGCTGCTGGAGGACCTGCACAAGCAACTGCGATACCCGGTGACCACCGTGTCGGTGGGCAGTTACGCCGGCTTGTCCGATGCCATCGACGCGCAGCGGGTAGACGTGGCTTTTCTTTCCGGCAAGCTCGCGGTCGAGGCGGTGACGCAACAGCACATGCAGGTGTTTGCCCAGTTCGTGCGCAACGATGGCGTCAACGGCAATGTCGCCATGCTGGTGGTGCGCAGCGACAGCCCCATCCAGGATCTCGAGGACATGCTGCGCACGTCCGGCCGCGGCTTGCGCTACGCGCGCAGCGAACATCTGTCGGTCACCGGTTATACGGCGCCGGAAGCCTACGTGTTCGCGCCGCGCGGACTCAATTCGGACACTTTCTTCACCAGCGTGCGGGTGGGCGATCACCAGAGCAATCTGCTCGCGGTGGTCAACCGCGAGGCGGACGTGGCCAGCAGCAACAACCCGGACATGGACCTGTTCCGGCGCAATTTTCCGCGCGAGGCGGCGCAGCTGCGGGTGATCTGGCGCTCGCGGCTGATTCCCTCCGGCGTGCTGGTGATCCGCGACGGCATGCCCGCATCGTTGCGCCACAAGCTCACGGCCTTTCTGCTGGCCTACGGCAAGGCGCCCGGCGAGGCCGGCGAGCTGCAGCGCGAGCGGCTGGCGCGGATTCCGGACCTGGGTGGTTTCGCGGCGGAGACCAACCTCGTGCTGAAGCCCTTCGTGGACATGCAATACACCCTGCTGCGGCAGCAGGCCGAGCAGGGCCGATGGGTCAGCGCGCAGGCGCGGCAGGCGCGGCTGGCGCAGATCGAGCACGATCACCGGCACGCCTTGAAACTGCTGCAGCCGCATTGACGCGGCCGACCGGTTGCCCGTCAGGCTTCCGGCTCGTAGTCGACTGACAGCACGGCAAACTCCGTCCGCCCCCCGGGCAGTTCGGCGGAAAATTCGTCGTCGACGCGCTTCTTCAGTACCGCCCGTGCCAGCGGCGAATCGATGCTGATCCAGCCTTGCCTGGCGTCGGTCTCGTCCGGACCCACGATGCGGTAGCGGTGGGTTTCGCCGGTGGCGACGTTCTCCAGCTCGATGCGGGCGCCGAAGAATACGGCGCGGCGATCGCCCGGCACGCCCTCGGCGACTTTCAGTGCGGGGATGCGCTTGCTGAGGTAGCGTGCGCGGCGGTCGATTTCGCCGAGCTGTTTCTTGCGGTAGGTGTACTCGGCGTTCTCCGAGCGATCGCCTTCGGCGGCGGCCGCGGCGAGCGCCTTCACCACCTCCGGGCGCAGCACGTGCCAGAGGTGGTCGAGTTCGGCCTTGAGCCGCTCGAAACCGTCGCGGGTGATGATCGCGGTGGAGCCGGGCGAGGGCGGGCGCCAGCGGCTCATGCGGGATCGCCCAGCAGGCGGCGCTGGGCGTCGATCTCGCCGCGCAACGGATGCTCGGGCCAGGCCGCGACGATCCGGTCGAGCAGTGCCGCCGCGCTGGCGTGCTGGTCGGCATGGGCGGCCAGTGCGCGCGCCGCCAGCAGGCCGTAGTGCGGCGCCTGCGGGTCGCGCGGCCAGTGCGTGAGGAAACCCTGGCCGAGGTGGATGGCCAACCGGCTCATGCCCATGCGCGCGGCCAGATCGGCGAGTTTGCCGCAGGTTTGCGGGTCGTCCGGGATGAAGCTGGCGTCGAGGCCGATGCACTCCTGCAACACGCCGAGCGCGCGGCGCGATTCGTCCTGGGCGATCAGCGCGGCGATCCAGATCTGGCCGTGCACCAGCAGGTCGTCGCGCAGGCCTTGCCGATGCAGCAACTCGCGATAGCGCTGGTGGACGGCCGGCGGCGCCGCGCGTTCACGCAGACGGGCGGCGAGTTGACGCAGGGCGGCCATCGGGTCTTCGCCGGCTTGCTGGCGCGCCGCATCGACCAGTTCGTCGTCAGCGTCCTGCCCGGAAGCCTTGGCCAGCTCGGGCGCTTCGGGAACCATGCCGAAGCGTTCGTGGCGCTGGTGGATCATCGCGCCCATCAGGTGGAAGGCGAGCACGATCAGGTAGGTGTAGGCGAACGCGAACAGCGGCAGGGCGAGCAGTCGCGGCAACCGCGCGGTGACCACCGAAGCGACCACGATCAGGATGCCCAGCAGCAGGTTGATCGCCACCGGAATCAGATAGGCGGCACCGAAGGCCGCCATGACGCGCAGCCAGTTGAGCGGGTGGATGGCCAGCGCGAGGTTGCCGTCGAACGCCAGCGACATGTCGATCGCCGGCAACACCAGTGCGGCCAGGATCAGCACCGGCCACAGCAGGCGCGGGAAGAACACGATGGCGACCACGCACAGGGCGACCACCAGCAGGTGGATCGCGGTGAGTGCCCAGCCGCTGGTGCTGTTGCCGCCGCTGCCGACATCGGGCGGGTCGGCGTAGCCGTTGGCGGTGTGCAGCATGCAGTCGGCGGCATAGCGCCAGGTGGCAGCCCAGACCAGCACGCTGGCCAGTGCACCGACGTAGCCGGGCAACAGGCCGACGTAGTGGATCAGCGCCAGTGCCACACAGGTGGCCAGTGCGGCGCCGCGCAGCGGATAGCCGAAACCGTCCTGCAGGCGCTGCGCGAACGGCGTGTCGGCGGCGACGACCTCGACGCGTGGCATCGTCGGCCGCTCAGCGGCGCCTGCCGCCGAAGATGCCGCCCAGCACGCCGCGCAGGATCTGCCGGCCGAGCTGGCTGCCGGCGGTGCGCGCCATCTGCTTGCCCATCGCCTCGATCATGCCCTGGCGGCGCTTGGTGCCGAACAGCGCGTCGTGCACGGCGCCGCCCCAGCCGCCTTCCGCTTCCTTCACCGAGCCCTTGGCCGGCGCGTCGGCCGCGACGGTGGCGGCATCGGCGGCCTTGTCCCCGGCGCGCTTGGCCAGCATCTCGGCGGCCGACTCGCGATTGACCGCGGTGTCGTATTTCGCACCCACCGGCGAGCGCTGGCGGATGGTGCTGCGCTCGGCGTCGGTGATCGCGCCGATGCGGCAGCCCGGCGTGGTCACCAGCACCTGTTCCACCGGCGTGGGCACGCCGCCCTTGGCCAGCGTCGAGGCCAGCGCCTCGCCGACCGCCAGTTTGGTGATCGCTGCGGTGACGTCGAGTTTCGGGTTGACGACGAAAGTCTCCGCCGCCGCCTTGACCGCCTTCTGGTCGCGCGGGGTGAACGCGCGCAGCGCGTGCTGGATGCGGTTGCCGAGCTGGCCGAGGATCACGCCCGGCACGTCGTCGGGGTTCTGCGAGCAGAAGTACACGCCCACGCCCTTGGAGCGGATCAGCCGCACCACCTGTTCCACGCGCTGCAGCAGCGCCGGCGAGGCGTCGTCGAACAACAGGTGCGCCTCGTCGAAGAAGAACACCATCTTCGGCTGATCCAGGTCGCCCACCTCGGGCAATTGCTCGAACAGCTCGGACAGCAGCCACAGCAGGAAGGTGGAATACAGCCGCGGCTTCAGGATCAGCTGGTCGGCGGCCAGCACGTTGATGATGCCGCGGCCGCTCATGTCCTGGCGCATCAGGTCGGCCAGCTCCAGCGCCGGCTCGCCGAAGAACTGGTCGGCGCCGTCGCTCTCCAGCTTCAGCAGGGCGCGCTGGATGGCCGCGATGCTCTGCGTGCTGATCAGGCCGTACTGGGTGGACAGCGCCTTGGCGTTCTCGGCGGCGTAGGTGAGCAGGGCGCGCAGGTCGGCCAGGTCCAGCAGCAGCCAGCCCTGATCGTCGGCAGCCTTGAACACCACCTCCAGCACGCCTTCCTGGGTGTCGTTCAGTTCCAGCACGCGACCGAGCAGGGTGGGGCCCATCTCGCTGATGGTGGCGCGCACCGGGTGGCCGAGCTTGCCGTAGATGTCCCAGAAGATCACCGGGTTGGCTTGCGGCTTCCAGTCGGTGAGCTTGAGCTTGTCCAGCCGTGCCTTGAGCTTGTCGCCCGGCTCCCCGGCGGCCATCGAAAGACCCGCCAGGTCGCCCTTGGCGTCGGCCAGGAAGCACGGCACGCCCAACCGCGAGAAGCCTTCGGCCAGCACCATCAGCGAAACCGATTTGCCGGTGCCGGTGGCGCCGGCGATCATGCCGTGGCGGTTGCCGTAGTGCGGGTCGAGGTTGACGCTGGTGCTGTCGTTGCGGCCGATCAGGATGTCTGTCATGGCGGTCCTTCCGTTGGCGGTGACGCGATTGTAGCCAACCCGGCGCGTGGCTCGCGGGTGTGACGCCGTGCGTTGAGTCCGGTTGCGCGGCCGGCTATGGTGAATGCCTTTTGCAGGTGAAGTTCTCCATGTCGTTGTCTCCCGTGTTTCACCCGCGGCGCCTCGCGCCGCTCGTGCTGGCTTGCATCCTGCTGGGCGGCTGCGCCAGCAGCGGAGGTGACAAGGCCTCGACGCCGGCCGATGCGCTGTACGGCCAGCTCGACCAGGCCAGCAAGGGCTACGAGACGGCTCTGCGGCAGGCGCGCGAGGGCGACATGGATGCGTCGGCGCTGAGCCTGCGCCAATCGCTCGACTTGCTGAAGCAGGCCTCGGCGAAATGCGCCACGACGTCTGGCTGCGATCCGCAGCGCTTCTTTTCCGTGTTCGATCGCCTGCTGCGCCTGAAGGACGGCGATTTCGACGACGTCCCGGATCTGTCCGGCGATGTCGATTCCGCGCAGGCGGCGCTGGTCACCGGCCATGCCGGCGCGGCCAGCCTGCCGCAGGCGCAGCGCAGCGTGACCCTGCTGCACGGGCAGAAGCTGTCGCAGCTGATCGCGATGAACGGGCCGGTGAAGGCGGCGCTGGAGATGTGGCTGACCCAGCGTCGGCCGTACCTGATGGACGCCTGGGTCAATTACCAGTACCTGCGCCACGAAATGTGGCCGGCCTACCAGAAGGCCGACCTGCCCGAGGCGTTGCTGTTCGGCATGGTGGCCCAGGAATCCGGCGGCAAGGTACACGCGGTGTCGCGCTCCGGTGCTTCCGGCCCGCTGCAGTTCATGTATGCCACCGGCATGCGTTTCGGCCTGGGCGTGGACAACGGTTTCGACATGCGTTTCGACCCGGCCGCGTCGGCGCGGGCCAATGCCGAATACCTCAACGAGCAGCTGCGCATCTTCAACAACAACCTGGAGCTGGTCATCGGTGCCTACAACGGCGGCGAGGGCCGCATGCGCCGCGCGGTGGGCGACGACCCGTCGGTGAGCTTCTACGATCCGCGCATCTACGACCAGATGTCGCCCGAGACGCGCGACTACGTACCTGCGGTGCTGGCGGCGGCATGGCTGTTCCTGCACCCGGACAGCTACAACCTGCGTTTCCCGAAGATCGACGGCGCCCCCGGCAGCATCACGCTCAAGCGCGCCGCGTCGCTGGATGAACTCACCGTCTGCCTGGGCTCGGCCGATGGCATGGAGGAGGGCTGGTTCCGCACCCTGCGCAATCTGAACCCGCGGCTCGATCCCGACGCCACCCAGCCGGCCGGCGCCACGCTGCAGGTGCCCAAGCGGCTGGAGCGCGCCTACGCTGCCCGCTGTGTCGATGGCCCGTGGCCGATCCTCGCGGCGGACCTGCACCACGCCACGGTGCCGGTGGTACCCGATCCGGTGCCCGCGAAGGCGAGCGCGCAGCGAACGAAGACCTATCGCGTGCGCCGCGGCGACACCTTGATCAGCATCGTGCGCAAGCTGCATTGCTCCAGCGTGCAGGAGATTTCCGAGATGAACGATCTCCAGCACCACCGCATCCGGGTGGGCCAGCGCCTGACGGTGCCGGTCTGTCGTTGAATTGCGGGGTGGGGCGGCGCCGCGCGATCAGGCGACGGCGCTTTCCTCCATCCAGTGTTCCGCGTTGTCGCTGCGGTTGCCGCCGCCGTGGAGTTCCTTCAGCTCGCGCAGCAACTGCAGCAACTGCCGATGCTGGGCCTGCAGGCTGGGCTGGGTGGCGGTCTTGGTCTCGTGATAGGCCACTGCCAGCCACAGCGCGATACCGCGCAATGCGACTTCGGCGTTGCTGGAACGCGCACGCTCGTAGCCCAGGTCGGTGCCTTGCCCCCACGGCAGGTAACGCGCCTCCGGCGTGGTGCCGTACAGGTGCGGGAAATCGCAGCGCGAGGCCTGTCCGATCTCGCGCAGGGTGAGCATGCCGAGCCGGTCGCGGCTGCGCTTGGGCAAGGCCCGGATGCTGCGTTCGACATCGCGGAACTGGCGGCCAAGCTGACGCGAACGCATCACCGCAAAGAATGGAGTGAGTATCTGCATGGTTCCCCTCGGCACAGGTGCGGAACGGCGTGTCGACCGGCCCGTCGCGGGGAGGTTAACCGGCCACCCCCGGAATTAGCGCGCATAGCGTCACAAAATGACGCGCGACGTCAGTTCGCGGGAGAGTGACCGCCTGCCGCCCTGGTCAGGCCGATCCGCTGGCCCACGCGAACGTGCTGCTGCGGCGGCAGCGGATCGACCGTCGCGCTGCCCGGCGGCAGCAACACGATCACGGTCGAGCCCATGTTGAAGCGCGCCATCTCGGCGAAGCGCTCCAGCGTGATGTCCTGCCCGACGAACGACTTGCGCCGGATCGACGAGGCGTACGGCGGGATCACCAGGCCGTCCCACACCGTGGCCACCGACGAGACCAGGATCGCGCCCACCATCACCACCACGAACGGTCCGTGCTCGCCGTCGAAATGGCAGACCAGCCGCTCGTTGCGCGCGAACAGTCGCGGGATCGCCTCCACCGCGAATGGCGCCACGCTGAAGATGCGCCCCGGCACGTGCACCGTTTCGCGCAGGGTTCCCCTCAACGGCATGTGCACGCGGTGGTAGTCGCGCGGCGACAGGTAGACCGTCACGAAGCTGCCGTTGCGATACGGCACAGCGGCGGCATCGTCGCCACCGAGCAATTCGGCGGCGGTGTAATGCTGCCCCTTCGCCTGGAAAATCCGCCCCTCGACGATGACCCCCGCCTGGCTGATGCGCCCGTCGGCAGGCGAGAGCAGGGTGGCCGGATCGGCATCCGCCTGGCGCGCGCCCGGCTTCAGCTTGCGCGTGAAGAACGCATTGAAATGCTGGTAGGCCAGCGCATCGGGCTGCGCCGCCTCGGCCATGTCCACGTCGTAGTTGCGCACGATGCTGGCAATCAGCCAGTTCTTCCACGGCGCAAAGGTCCAGCGCGTCGCCCAGTAGACCAGGCGCGACAGGAAGCGGTGCGGAAGGGCGTATTGGAGGAATACCTTGAAAGTCATCCGGGCAGTATACGAGGCTCGCGCTTATAATCAGCGGCCTTTTGCCGTGCCGTGGGCCGCCCGTGACCGCCGAACTCGCTACCATCATCGACTTCATCCGTTACGGCGCCAGCCGTTTCTCGGCGGCAGGGCTGACTTTCGGCCATAGCCATGACAACCCGATCGACGAGGCCACGCATCTCGTGCTGGCCAGTCTGCATCTGCCGCCGGACATTCCGCCGGCCTACGGCGCCGGCCGGCTTACCGCGGACGAACGCGCGAAGGTGCTGGCACTGATCGAGCGCCGCGTCGCCGAACGCCTGCCGGTGGCCTACCTGGTTGGGGAGACCTGGTTCGCCGGACTGAAGTTCAAGAGCGATCGCCGCGCGCTGGTGCCGCGTTCGCCGATCGCCGAGCTGATCGAGACCGGCTTCGTGCCGTGGCTGGACGAGCGCCACATCGAGCGCGCGCTGGACCTGTGCACCGGCTCGGGCTGCATCGGCATCGCGATGGCCGAGTACAACCCGCAGTGGCAGGTCGACATCGTCGACATCAGCGACGAGGCGCTGTCGCTGGCGCGGGAGAACATCGCATTCCAGCACGTCGAGGGTCGCGTCGAGGCGATCCAGTCGGATCTGTTCGCCGGCGTGGCCGGGCGCCAGTACGACCTGATTGTCTCCAACCCGCCCTACGTCACCGAGGACGAGTACGCCGCGCTGCCGGGCGAATACGCGCACGAGCCGAAACTGGGCCTCACTTCCGGGGTCGACGGCCTGGACCTGTGCCTGCGCATGCTGGACGAGGCGGCCGATCATCTGACCGACGACGGCCTGCTGATCGTCGAGGTGGGCGAGAGCGAGCACGCGCTGGCGGCGCTGCTGCCGGAGGTCCCGTTCGTGTGGATCGAGTTCAAGGTCGGCCCGATGGGCGTGTTCGCGCTGGAGCGGCGCGACCTGGTCGAGCACGCGGCGGCGATCCATGCCGCGGCGGCCGCGCGCCGCCCGGGCTGACATGGAACTGGTCACGGCGCGACTGCGGATCGACCCGTTGCGCCCTGACGATGCCGCGGCGCTGTTCGCCCTGCGCGGCGATCCCGCGGTGGCGCGTTACCAGGGCTGGCGGCCGGCTGATGTCGCCGCCGCGCGTGCCTTCATCGAGCGGCAATCGCCCGCGGCGACGCCCTTTGGCTGGTTCCAGCGCGCGATCCGCCTGCGCGAGGACGGCCGGCTGATCGGCGACCTCGGCGTGAACCTGCCCGAGGATGCAATGGCCTCGGTCGAGTTCGGCATCAGCCTCGCGCCGACCGCGCAGGGTTGCGGCTACGCCGGCGAGGCCGTGCGCGCGCTGTTCGGCCAGGTGTTCGGCGCGTGGCGTCGGCACCGCATCCACGCCTCGGTCGACCCGCGCAACCAGGCCTGCCTCGCCTTGTTGCGCTCACTCGGCATGCGCCAGGAGGCCCATCACCGCGAAAGCCTGTGGCTGCACGGCGAATGGGTCGACGACATGATCTTCGCGATGCTCGCCCGCGATTGGCCTGGCTGATCTTCGCCCTGCCGGTCCGCCCCGCGCGCCATCTTGCTAAGCTGCGTCAATCCTTTGGTGGTGGGCCGAATCCGCGCCTCTCGCACGTACTCACGCCCAGCTTCTGATCTTCCGTATCCCCAATCCCCAATCCCGAATCCCGAATCCCGGTCCTCATGTCCAGCAACTCCTTCGGCAAGCTGTTCACCGTCACCACCTTCGGCGAAAGCCACGGGCCGGCGATCGGCTGCGTGATCGACGGCTGCCCGCCGGGGCTGGCGATCACGGCGGAGGAGTTCCGCCAAGACCTCGAACGCCGCGCCACCGGCCGCAGCCGCTACACCTCGCAGCGGCACGAGGCGGACGAGGTGGAGATCCTCTCCGGTGTCTACCAGGGCCTGACCACCGGCACGCCGGTCGCGCTCTTGATCCGCAACACCGACCAGCGCAGCAAGGACTACGGCGAGATCGAGCAGACCTTCCGCCCCGGTCACGCCGACTACACCTACTGGCAGAAATACGGCATCCGCGACCCGCGCGGCGGCGGGCGTTCCTCCGCGCGCGAGACCACCATGCGCGTGGCCGCCGCGGTGCTCGCCAAGAAGTGGCTGGCCGAGCATCACGGCGTGCGCGTGCGCGGCCATCTGGCGCAGATCGGCGAGATCGTGCCCGGCGCGTTCGACTGGGATGCGGTGGAGCAGAATCCGTTCTTCTGGCCCGATGCGGCGCAAGTGCCGGCGCTGGAGGACTACATCAACGCGCTGCGCAAGTCCGGCGATTCGGTCGGCGCGCGCGTCAACGTGGTCGCCGACGGCGTGCCGCCGGGCTGGGGCGAGCCGATCTACGGCAAGCTCGACGGCGACCTGGCCAGCGCGCTGATGTCGATCAACGCGGTCAAGGGCGTGGAGGTCGGCGACGGCTTCGCCGCCGTCGCCCAGCGCGGCAGCGAACATCGCGACGAAATGCGTTTGGACGGCTTTACGTCCAATCACGCCGGTGGCATCCTTGGCGGCATCAGCACGGGACAGGCGGTGACCGCCTCGATCGCGCTGAAACCCACCTCCAGCATCCTGATCCCCGGCCACAGCGTGAACCTGGCCGGCGAGCCGGTGGACGTGGTCACCAAGGGGCGTCACGACCCCTGCGTCGGCATCCGTGCCACGCCGATCGCCGAGGCGATGATGGCGCTGGTGTTGATGGACCACGCCTTGCGCCATCGGGCGCAATGCGGCGACGTGGGGCCGGTCGCGCCGCGCATCGCCTGAGGCCGAGTCACCGCCACCGGAATCCGTTCGATGACCGACAAGCCGCGCGTCTGGGTGTCCCGCCCCACTTTCCCCGGTGTCATCGCCCGGCTGGAACCGCATTTCCAGGTGAGCGTGGAAGAGACCGAGCGCAAGCTCAGTCCGTCCGAGCTGGCCGCCCGGCTCGCGGGACAGGATGCGGTGATCGTCGGTCTCAAGGACCGTATCGGCGCAGCCGAGGTCGGCGCGGCCGAACGCTTGCGCATTGTGGCCAACCTGGCGGTGGGCTACGACAACATCGACGTCGACGCGATGAGCGCGGCCGGTATCGCGGTGACCAACACCGCCGACGTGCTCAACGAGAGCGTGGCCGATTTCGCCTGGGCGCTGCTGCTGGGCACGGCGCGGAGGATGCCGGCAGCCGAACGATGGCTGCGCGCCGGCCACTGGCACGCCACCGAGTTCAAGGCTTGGCTGGGCACCGACGTGCGCGGCCGCACCCTGGGCATCCTCGGCATGGGGCGCATTGGCCAGGCCATCGCGCACCGCGCGGTCGGCTTCGCCATGCCGGTGATCTACCACAACCGCTCGCCGCTGCCCGAGGCGGTCGAGCGCGCCTGCAACGCGCGCCACGTCGACAAGGCGCAGTTGCTGGGCGAATCCGATTTCCTGGTGTTGGCTCTGCCGCTGAACTCGCGCACCCGGCACGCCATCGGTGCGGCCGAGCTGGCCCTGATGAAGCCGACCGCGATGCTGATCAACATTGCCCGCGGCGGCATCGTCGACGACGCGGCGCTGGCCGCGGCCTTGCGCGACCGCCGCCTGGCCGGCGCGGCGCTGGACGTGTTCGAAGGCGAACCGAAACTGCATCCGGCGCTGCTCACGCTCGACAGCGTGGTGCTCAGCCCGCATATCGCCAGCGCCACGACCGAAACCCGCCGCGCGATGACCTCGGTGGCGGTGGACAATGTACTGGCGTTGTTCGGCCACGGTCCGCATGCCGGGCGTCCGCCCAACATCCTCAATCCGAACGTGCTGTGAGCAGCTCACCCTTTCCTCCAGAGCAGATCTACCCATGAGTCAGAAGAGCAGCTACAAGGTCGCCATGGTCGGCGCCACCGGCGCCGTCGGCGAGACCGTGCTGGCGATCCTCGCCGAGCGCAATTTCCCGGTCAGCGAGCTGGTGCCGCTGGCCAGCGAGCGGTCGGCCGGCGGCAAGGTCAGCTTCGCCGGCAAGGACATCACCGTGCGGTTGCTGGACACCTACGACTTCGCCGGCGTCGACATCGCGTTCTTCTCCGCCGGCGGCTCGGTCAGCCGCGAGCATGCGCCGCGGGCGGCGGCGGCCGGCGCGGTGGTGATCGACAACACCTCCGAGTTTCGCTACCAGGACGACATCCCGCTGGTGATCAGCGAGGTCAACCCGCACGCGATCGCGCAGTACACCAATCGCGGCATCATCGCCAACCCGAACTGCTCGACCATGCAGATGCTGGTGGTGCTGGCGCCGATCCACCGCGCGGCGCAGATCGAGCGGATCAACGTGGCCACCTACCAGTCGGTGTCCGGCGCCGGCCGCAGCGGCATGGAGACGCTGGGGCGCGAGACCGCGGCCTTGCTGAATTTCCAAAGCGTGGAACCGGGCAAGAAATTCCCGGTGCAGATCGCGTTCAATGTGATCCCGCAGATCGACGACTTCCAGCCCAACGGCTACACCAAGGAGGAGATGAAACTGGTGTGGGAGACCCGCAAGATCCTGGAGGACGAGTCGATCCAGGTGAACCCGACCGCGGTGCGCGTGCCGGTGTTCTACGGCCATTCCGAGGCGGTGCACATCGAGACCAGCGACAAGATCACCGCCGAGGAAGCTCGCGAGCTGCTGCGCCAGGCGCCGGGCGTGGTGTTGATGGACGAGCGCAAGCCGGGCGGTTATCCGACCCCGGTGGCGCAGGCGGCGGGCACCGATGGCGTGTTCGTCGGGCGGATCCGCGAGGACATCTCGCACGAGCGCGGGCTGGATCTGTGGGTCGTCTCGGACAATATCCGCAAGGGCGCGGCGTTGAATGCAGTACAGATTGCCGAATTGCTGATCGAGGATTTTCTCTGACCATGCGTGTCCTGCCGTCTCTCGCCGTCATCGGCATTCTGCTGGCCGCGCCGGTCTGGGCCGCGCCGCCAACTGGCGCGGCGCCTGCCGGTTCGACGGCCGCGCCGGCGCAGCCGACCGTGCGGCAGCGAATGCAGCGAAACCAGGTCGAGGTGAAGCATCTCCAGCGGGAGGTGGCACGCCAGGAATCGACCAGCCAGCAGGCGAGCCGGCGCCTGGAGCAGCAGGATGCACAAATCGCCGAGTTGCGCCGCCAACTGTCGCAGTTGCGGGCCGAGGCGTCTGCCGACCAGCCGTGAACTCGTCCGCAGGGCAAGAACCGGCAGCAGAAATGTGTCGCAAGTATTCGTCGCAGCTATTGTTGATTGCCCTTCTTGTAACTAAAGTGGCGGCACGGTGACGCAGCCGCCGCCTTGGTGGCGGCATCTTTTCAACAAGAAAGCGTCAGGGATTGTTCGGGGGATCATGCATGAATCGTTCGTTGAAGTTGTCGATGCTGGTGGCGCTGGCACTGGGGAGCAGCCAGCTCCTCGCAGTGGATCTGGGCCAGGTCCAGGTCAAGTCGGCGCTGGGACAGCCGCTGCTGGCGGAGATTCCGTTGCACCCGGCCAATCCGGCCGAGTTGCAGAGCCTCAAGGTGAAACTGGCTTCCAGCGAGCAGTTTGCCCGTGCCGGCATCATCGGCGGGCGCACCGACATCCCGCTGCACTTCAGTGTGGCCACCGGCGCACACCCGGTGATCCGCATCACCAGCAGCGTGCCGGTGAACGATCCCTTCCTCGATCTCCTCATTGAAGTGGACGGCAAGGATGGGCCCAGCGTGCGCGAGTACGCGATCCTGCTCGATCCGCCGGGTGCGCACCCGGTCGCGGCCACCCCCGCGCCGGCGCCGGTGGCAGCACCGCGCCCGGCCAGTCCGGCGCCGCGTCCCGTGCAGCCCGCTCCCGCTCCCGCGCCGGCGCCCGCTCCGGCGCCGCAAGCGGCGGCAGTCACCCGCGCACCGGCTCCCGCCACGGTCGAGAACGGCCGTCTCGGCCCCGTGCAGAGCGGACAGACTCTGTCGGGGATCGCCCGCAGCGTGGCGCCGGCCGGTGTCGACGTGCGTCAAATGATGCTGGCCCTGCAGCAGGCCAATCCCGACGCGTTTTATCGCGACAACATCAACGCCCTGAAGAGCGGCGTGGTGCTGCGCGTGCCTACCGCCTCCGAGGCGCAGGCGATGACCCTGGCCGCGGCGGCCGCCGAAGTGAGCCGACAGAACAGCGACTGGCGCGCCGGCACGCCGGGCAAGCCCGCGGTGGTGGCCGACGCGGCCACGCTCGCCTCGTCTTCCGGTTCGCCCACGACCGGCACGGCCGGCAACGAGGATCGATTGGCCCTGGTACCGCCGCAGGCCGGCGGCGGACAGGCAGGCGGCAAGGCCGACCAGTCGGCTGCAAGCCTGCGCGAAGAGCTGCTGCGCAGCCGCGAGAGCGAGGCCAGCCTGCAGCAGCAGGGCAGCGACCTGAAGGCACGGCTGAAAGACCTCACCGACATCAATGCCAAGAACGAACGCCTGCTGGCGCTGAAGGACAGCGAGATCGCCGAGTTGCAGGCCAAGCTGGCCGCCGCCCGCAAGGGCATCGCTGAGCCGGTGACCGCCCCGGCGGCCGCAGGCACGGCGGCGGAACCCGCGGCGATCGAGCCAGCGGTAGCCCGTGCCGGCTCCAGCGCCGAAGCCGCCGAGAGCCCGGTGACCTCGGCCTCCGCCAGCCTCGCGACCCCGGCGTCGGTGGCGGCGGGCGCCGAGCTCGCGCCGGCCGGCTCGACCTCGCTGGCCACGGCCAGCACGGCGGTGGCTACGCCGGCGCCCGCCGTCGCGGCGACGGTCGCGGCCAAGCCGGCACCCGCGCCCGCGCCCGCGCCGGCGCGCGTGGTCGAGCAGCCGTGGTACATGCAAACCTGGGCCTGGGCCGCGGCAGCCGGCGCGGTCATCGTGTTGATCCTGCTCGCCGTCCTCGGTCGTCGCCGCAAGCCTGCGGCCACCGCGGCCAAGACAGGGGCTTCGCTGGCCGATCGCTTCGGCGCCACGTCGCCGACGGGCGAGGGCGACGACGACCTGCTGGCCGACGGCGATACCGACCAGGAGCAGTTGCTCGACCAGTTGGCCGAGCATCCGGACGACATCTACCTGCATCTCGAACTGGTCACGCTGTACTACTCGCGGCGCGACGTGGAACGTTTCGAAGCCGCGGCCGAGGCCATGCACGCCCACATCACCGACCCGGAACAGGACGAGTGGCAGGACGTGGTGCACATGGGCGAGGATCTCGCGCCGGGGCATCCGCTGTTCGACCACCATGCAGAGCCTGCCGACGTCGAATCCGAAGCGACCCAGGCGTTCGACATCGACGATTACGCCGACGATGCCGACGCGCCCACCGTGGTTTCCTCGCAGCCGCCGTCGCTGCCCGCCGGCAAGAAGAAGGTCTCCGAGTACAGCTTCGATTTCGACCTGACCCAGCAGCCCGCGAGCGGCGGCTCCCGCACGGCGCCGCCGGCCGCGGCCGACGACGTCACCGTGGTCAAGCCGCACGCCGAGCCGAAGGCTTCCTTGGATGCGCCGGAAACCGGTGCGTTCGCCGGGGAGTCGGTCGAGTTCAGCGACGATCCGGTCGACACCAAGCTCGACCTGGCGCGCGCCTACCTCGACATGGGCGATGCTGACGGTGCCCGCGCGATGCTGGGCGAAGTGCTCAAGGAGGGCAGCCAGATGCAGCGCGACGTGGCGCGCAAGCTGCTCGACGGCTTGAACTGAGCACGCCTGCGTAAGGTGACGGAACCGGGCCGGCCTTGCCGGCCCGATTTCTTTTTGGCGGGCGTGGCGCCGACGCCCGCCTGCTAATCTTTCACGCTTCCCTCCTGATCTGCGGCATCCATGCGCATCGCCCTCGGCATCGAATATGACGGCACCGATTTCTCCGGCTGGCAACGCCTGACCGAAGGGCCGAGCGTGCAGGGCGCGGTCGAGGAGGCCTTGTCGAAGGTGGCGGACCATCCGGTGCTGGTCAGTTGCGCGGGGCGCACCGACGCCGGCGTCCATGGCCGCTGCCAGGTGGTGCATTTCGATACCGACGCGCGCCGCGACATGCGCGGCTGGGTGCTGGGTGGGTGCTCGAACCTGCCGGCCAGCGTGGCCGTGCTGTGGGCGCAGCCGGTGCCGGACGACTTCCACGCGCGCTTCTCCGCGCGCAGCCGCCGTTATCTCTACCGCATCCTCAACCGGCCGGTGCGCGCGGCGCTGGATGCGCGCTACGTCACCTGGGAGCGCCTGCCGCTGGACGCGCAGCGCATGCACGAGGCCGCGCAATCCTTGCTGGGCGAGCACGACTTCAGCGCGTTCCGGGCGCTGTCTTGCCAGGCGCCGCACCCCCGGCGCTCGGTGCTGGAGGTCGGCGTGCGCCGCGAGGGCGAGCACGTCGTGCTGGAGATCGAGGCGAATGCCTTCCTGCACCACATGGTGCGCAACATCGTGGGCTCGCTGCTGCTGGTCGGTCGCGGCGAGCAGCCGGTGGAATGGATGGCCGAACTGCTTGCCGGCCGCGACCGTCAGGTGGCCGGGCCGACCGCGCCGGCGTCGGGGCTGACCTTCATCGGCCCGCGCTACGAGCCACACTGGGGCCTGCCGCCCGAAGTCTGCCTGACGGGAGTCGGCCGATGACCCGCATCAAATGCTGCGGCATGACCCGCGTCGAGGATGCGCTGCTCGCTGCACAGCTCGGTGCCGACGCGATCGGCCTGGTGTTCACGGCGCGCAGCAGGCGGCAGGTGACGCTGGCGCGTGCGCGCGAGATCGTCGCGGCGCTGCCGCCATTCATCGCTACGGTCGCCCTGTTCATGGACGACGCGGCAGCGCGGGTGCAGCAGGTGATCGACGAGGTCGCTCCCGCGCTGCTGCAGTTCCATGGCGAGGAGAGCGACGACTGGTGCGCGCAGTTCGACCGCCCCTTCGTCAAGGCGATCGCGATGGGCGAAGGCGCCGCCGCGCTGCCGCGCCTGCGCGATTACCCGCACGCCGCCGGCCTGCTGCTGGACGGCCATGCGCCCGGCGAGGCGGGCGGCAGCGGCAAGGCGTTCGACTGGTCGCTGCTTCCTGGCGACCTGGCGCAGCCGCTGATCCTGGCCGGCGGCCTGCACGCCGGCAACGTGGGCGATGCGGTGCGCGCGGCACGTCCGTGGGCGGTGGATGTGGCCAGCGGGGTGGAGTCGGCGCCGGGAATCAAGGATGCGGCGCGGCTCGAAGCCTTCATCCGCGCCGTGCGCGCGGCCGACGCGGAGCAGGCGGCATGCCGGGCGTGATCGAGGAATATCGCGACACCGGGCAGGCGCTCGAACTCGCGGGTCTGGTGGATCGGGCGCGCCCGCTGGTGATCCGCGGCCTGTGCCGCGACTGGCCGATGGTGGCGTGGGCGCGACAGTCGGACACAACGTTCGCGCAGGGCCTGGCGCGGCTGGACAACGGCAGCGAGGTCGACGCGCTGCTGATGCCGGCGGGCGAGGGCGGCGTGATCGGCTACAACGCCAACGTCGACGGCTTCAACTATGCGCGTCACCGCGTCTCGATCACCCGCGGCCTGCAGCGGCTGGCGACCTACAGCCGCCAGGACGATCCGCCGGGGCTGGCCATGCAGAGCGCGCTGATCGCCGATTGCCTGCCCGGCCTGCTGGAGGGCCACGCGGTTTCCTTCATCGACAAGGCGATCCAGCCGCGCATTTGGATCGGCAACAAAGTCACTACCCCGGCGCATTTCGACGAGTACCACAACATCGCCTGCGTCGTATGCGGGGTGCGGCGCTTCACCCTGTTCGCGCCGGAGCAGGTGCGCAACCTCTACGTCGGTCCGCTGGATTTCGCGCCGACCGGCGCGGCGATCGGCATGGCGCGGCTCGATCGCCCCGACGATCCGCGCTACCCGCGCCTGAAGGAGGCGCTGGCTGCGGCGCAGGTGGCCGAGCTGCATCCCGGCGACGCGATCTACATCCCGCCGATGTGGTGGCACCACGTCGAGTCGCTGCAGCAGATCAACGCGCTGGTGAACTACTGGTGGAAGCCGGTGCCGGCCGGCGGCGATGCACCGGCCACGGCGCTGGGCTGCCTGATGCACTGCATCCTCGTCTTCCGCTCGCTGCCGCCGGCGGAGCGGGCGGCGTGGAAGGGCCTGCTGGATCACTACGTCTTCGGCGACGACGACCCCGCCGCGCACATCCCCGTCGGGCGGCGCGGGATACTCGGCGCGCTCACGCCGGAACAACTGGCCGAATTCCGGGAGACCATCCGGCGTTATCTGTGAGCTATCCGCTAAGATGACCGCTTGCCTGCAGGAGCACAGCCTGTGCGCGATGCCTTGCTGGTACTTCGGCAAGAGCACCTACGATCATCGAGTAAACCCATGAGCAAGATTGCGGATTTCAACGCCTACCCCGACGCCCACGGCCGCTTCGGCGAGTATGGCGGCAGCTACGTCGCCGAGACGCTGATGGCGCCGCTGGCCGAGCTGAGCGAAGCGTACGGGCGACTGAGCGCCGACCCGGCCTTCCTCGCGGAACTCGACCGCGACCTGCAGCACTACGTCGGGCGGCCCAGCCCGATCTACCACGCCGAGCGGTTGTCGAAGCACGTCGGCGGCGCGCGCATCCTGTTCAAGCGCGAGGATCTCAACCACACCGGCGCGCACAAGATCAACAACACCATCGGCCAGGCGCTGGTGGCGCGGCACATGGGCAAGCAGCGCGTCATCGCGGAAACCGGCGCCGGCCAGCACGGCGTGGCCACCGCCACGGTGGCGGCGCGTTTCGGCATGCGCTGCGTGGTTTACATGGGCGCGGTCGACATCGAGCGGCAGAAGATCAACGTCTACCGCATGAAGCTGCTCGGTGCCGAGGTGGTGCCGGTCACTTCCGGCTCGAAGACCCTGAAGGACGCGCTGAACGAGGCGATGCGCGACTGGGTCTCCCATGTGGCCGACACCTTCTACATCATCGGCACCGTGGCCGGCCCGCATCCGTATCCGAAGATGGTGCGTGACTTCAATGCCGTCGTCGGGCGCGAGGCGCGCGCGCAGATGCTGGCGCAGTACGGCCGTCTGCCCGACGTGCTGACCGCCTGCGTCGGCGGCGGCTCCAACGCGATCGGCCTGTTCCACGCCTTCCTCAATGACGCCGACGTGCGCATCGTCGGTGCCGAGGCGGCGGGCGAGGGCATCGCCACCGGCCATCACGCCGCCTCGCTGGCCGCCGGCCGCCCCGGCGTGCTGCACGGCAACCGCACCTACGTGCTGTGCGACGACAACGGCCAGATCACCGAGACGCATTCGGTCTCCGCCGGTCTCGACTATCCCGGCGTCGGCCCCGAGCACGCCTTCCTGAAGGATGCCGGCCGCGCCGACTACGTCGGCATCACCGACGACGAAGCGCTGGAGGCATTCCACCTGCTGGCACGCACCGAAGGCATCCTGGCCGCGCTGGAGTCCAGCCATGCGGTGGCGCAGGCGATCAAGCTGGCGCGCGAGTTGCCGAAGGACGGCATCGTGCTGTGCAACCTCTCCGGCCGCGGCGACAAGGATGTGCACACCATCGCCGCGCGCGAGGGGGTGAGCGTATAGCGAGGAGTGAGTGGAGAGGAGTGAGAAGTGAGAGAAAGCTTCGCGCTCCGATACCGTTTGCCCTTGCCGTTGCTCTCTCTCACTTCCCACTTCTCTCCACTCACTTCTATCCTATGAGTCGCATCGACACCCGCTTCGCCCAACTCAAGGCCGCCGGCCGCACCGGCCTGATCCCGTTCGTCACCGCGGGCGATCCGTCGCCGCAGCACATGGTGGCGCTGATGCATGCGCTGGTGGAATCGGGCGCGGACCTGATCGAGCTGGGCGTGCCGTTTTCAGACCCGATGGCGGACGGCCCGGTGATCCAGCACGCCAGCGAGCGGGCGATCGCCCGGGGCGTGGGGCTGGCGCAGGTGCTGGGTTGGGTGCATGAGTTTCGGCAGCGCGACGCGGAAACCCCGATCGTGCTGATGGGCTATCTGAACCCGTTGGAGATCCACGGCTACGCGCGCTTCGCGCAGGAGGCCGTGCAGGCCGGCGTCGACGGCGTGCTGCTGGTCGATTGCCCGCTGGAGGAATCGGCCGTGCTGCAGCCGCTGCGCGAGGCGGGGCTGCGGCAGATCCTGCTCGCCGCGCCCACCACCGAACCCGCGCGTATGGCGCAGTTGTGCCGTTCGGCTGAAGGCTTCCTGTATTATGTGTCGTTCGCCGGCGTCACCGGTGCGGCGCAGTTGAGCGTCAGTGAAATCGCCGAGCGGGTTGCCGAAGTCAGGACGCTCGCCGGCACGCCGGTGGCGGTGGGGTTCGGCATCCGCGATGCAGCCAGCGCCGCGGCGATCGGCGGGTTCGCCGACGCGGTCGTGATCGGCAGCGCGCTGGTCGAAAGCCTGGCGGCGGGCACGGAGGCAGCGGATATCACGGGTCGTGTGCGCAGCTTTCTGCAGCCGATCCGTGCGGCGCTGGATGCACGCTGAGGGAAATGGTTACGGTTATTGCTGTTGGTTCGAGGTAGCGTGAACCCTCACCCTTTGCCCTCTCACCCACAAGGGGACTCCCTGTGGTCGCCAAAGGGAGAGGGGAACCTGTGGTGCCGTGCGGGATTCGCCTCGTGAGAGGTTGCCGCATACGAACGCTCTTGTGCCCGGATGGAATTCGATTGATATGAATTGGCTGCAGAAGATCATGAACCCGCGCACCCGCACGCTCCCTTCGGGCGGTGGCAAGGGCTCGGTGCCCGAGGGTGTGTGGGAGAAGTGCGCCGGCTGCGGCACCGTGCTGTACCGGCCTGAGCTGGAGCGCAACCTGATGGTGTGCCCCAAGTGCGACCACCACCATTACATCAGCGCGCGGGTGCGCCTGGGCGCGTTGCTGGACGAAGGTTCCGGCCAGGAACTGTGGGCCGGCATGGAGCCGGCCGACCCGCTGAAGTTCCGCGATTCGAAGAAGTACCGCGACCGCATCATCGCCACCCAGAAGAAGCTGGGCGAGAAGGACGCCATGGTCGCGATGAGCGGCCGGCTGAAGGGGCGCCCGCTGATGGCGGTGGCGTTCGAGTTTGCCTACATGGGCGGCTCGATGGGTTCGGTGGTCGGGGAGAAGTTCACTCGCGCCGCCGAACGCGCGTTGGCCGACAAGAGCGCCCTGGTGTGCTTCTCCGCCACCGGCGGCGCGCGCATGCAGGAGGCGCTGTTCTCGCTGATGCAGATGGCCAAGACCTCGGCCGCGCTGGCCCGTCTGCGCGATGCCGGCGTGCCGTACATCAGCGTGCTGACCAACCCGACCACCGGCGGCGTCTCCGCCAGCCTGGCGATGCTCGGCGACATCAATATCGGCGAGCCGAAGGCGCTGATCGGCTTCGCCGGCCCGCGCGTGATCGAGCAGACCGTGCGCGAGACCCTGCCGGAAGGCTTCCAGCGTTCGGAGTTCCTGCTCGAGCATGGTGCCATCGACATGATCGTCGACCGCCGCGAGATGCGCGACAAGCTGGCCGACCTGTTCGGTATCCTGATGCGGGCCGATCGCGCAGCCTGAGCGGTGTCGCGCCAGCGTCGCCATGCACGATGCCGCCCACGGGCGGCATCGTCGTTTCGGTGTCGGGTTTTCCACAGCTTTTGTGCGCCGACGCGGTAGAAGCCTGTGGACAACCGAGGCAGCTCCCTTTGCCGACAGTCACTTGCCTTGCGTTGATGATTTCCTGCGCAGCGGCGCGGCAGTTTTCCACAACCGATGTGGAGCATGTCGCGCAAAGCCTGTGGACAACGCGGTTATCTGCCTGAACGCAAAGGCCACGTCGACGGCGTGCGCAGAAGTTGCGCGAAATCGTGTCGATGCCATCGCCGCGGCAACCGCAGCGGCACTCCCGTACACTGGTCCCCCCATTCCGCTGGAGGTCCCCGATGAAACGCACCCTGTTCGCGCTTGTCCTGACCGGCCTGGCCGCCACCGCGATGGCGGCCACCGATGCGCCCGCACTGCCGACCACCGCCGCACCCGCCGGCGCCAAGGCCTACATCATCTCGCCAGCCGACAGCGCGACGGTCGGTCAGGAGGTCACCGTGCGCTTCGGCCTGAAAGGCATGGGCGTGGCGCCCGCCGGCGTGGTGAAGGAGAACACCGGCCACCACCACCTGCTGGTCGACGTGAAGGAACTGCCCGCCGCCGGCCTGCCGATTCCGGCCGATGCGCAGCACATCCACTTCGGCGGTGGCCAGACGCAGACCACGCTGAAGCTGGCTCCGGGCACACACACCCTGCAGCTGGAACTGGGCGACGCCAACCACGTGCCGTTCGAGCCGGCGGTGGTGTCGAAGAAGATCACCATCCACGTGAAATAGGGCGCACCCGGGGGCAGGGGCGGGTGAGGTGCGGCAGATCGGCTAAAATTGGCAGCTTCACCCCCGACGTTGCCGATATCTCGATGACCGTACGCACCCGCTTCGCCCCCAGTCCCACCGGCTTCCTGCACATCGGCGGCGCGCGCACCGCGTTGTATTGCTGGCTGGAGGCACGTCGCCGCGGCGGGCAGTTCATCCTGCGCATCGAGGACACCGACCGCGAACGCTCCACCGACGCGGCGGTGCAGGCGATCCTCGATGCGATGCACTGGCTCGATCTCGATGCCGACGAAGGCCCGTTCTACCAGACCCGGCGGCTTGAGCGATACAAGCAGGTCGCCGACGAACTGGTCGCCGCGGGCAAGGCTTACTACGCCTACGAGAGCAAGGAAGAGATCGAGGCGATGCGCGAGGCGGCCATGAAGGCCGGCGAGAAGCCGCGCTACAACGGTCATTATCGCGACCGCAACGAGCCTTTCCGCGAGGATCCGAATCGCGTGATCCGCTTCCGCAATCCCACCGAGGGTTCGGTGGTGTTCGAGGACAAGGTCAAGGGTCGCATCGAGATCGCCAACAGCGAATTGGACGACCTGGTGATCTTCCGCTCCGACGGCTGGCCGACCTACAACTTCGCCGTGGTGGTGGACGACATCGACATGGGTGTCACCGAGGTGATCCGCGGCGATGACCACGTCAACAACACGCCGCGGCAGATCAACATCTACCACGCGCTCAACGCCCCGGTGCCGGAGTTCGCGCACCTGCCGATGATCCTGGACAAGGAAGGCAAGAAGCTGTCCAAGCGCACCAACGCGGTCAGCGTGATGGACTATCGCGAGCAGGGTTTCCTGCCCCACGCGATTCTCAACTATCTGGTGCGGCTGGGCTGGTCGCACGGTGACCAGGAGATCTTCTCGCGTGAGGAGATGATCGCGCTGTTCGACATCGCCGACGTCAACAAGGCAGCGTCGCGCTTCGATACCGAGAAGCTGGCGTGGCTGAACCAGCACTACCTGAAGACCGATGAGCCGCAGTCGTTCGTCGCCGAGTTCGAGTGGCATCTGCAGCGCGCCGGCATCGACGTCGCGCATGGTCCCGCGCCGATCGAGGTTATCGTGGCACTGCGCGAGCGCGTGCACACGCTGAAGGAAATGGCCGAGCGGGCGAAGATCTGGTACGGCCCGATCACCGCCTGGGACGACAAGGCGGTGGCAAAACATCTCGGCAATGCCAGTGCCCCGGGCGTGCTGGCCGCGGCGAAGACGCTGCTGGCCGCGTGCGAGTGGAAGCCGGCGGCGATCCACCTGGTCATCGAGCAGGTGGCGGCGCAGTTGGAGCTGGGCATGGGCAAGGTGGCGCAGCCGCTGCGGGTGGCGATGACCGGCACCCAGGTCTCGCCCTCGATCGAGGACACGATCTATCTCACCGGGCGCGAGGAGGCGATCCGTCGCATCGACGCCGCGGTGGCCATGACCCATGCCTGAGCCGGCGGCGCGGCGCAGCCGGCGCTTGTTTCGTCGTGGATGAGCTGCTGGCCCGCGCCACCCAGGGCGTCGATCTCGACGCCCCCGGCGCGTTCTGGCACGTTTTCTTCAATCTGTTGAATATGGTGCCCTGGGCAGCCATGTTCTGGTGGAATCTGCTATTCGTCGCCGTGGGCCTGGTGCTGGGCTGGTGGCGCGGTCGGGTGCTGGAAGCGGTCCTGTGGTCCTGGCTGCTCGGACCGATCGGCTGGATCGTGATTCTGTGCAGGCCGCGCGGCAGGCCGGCCGTGAAACCGCCGTCGATGCCGCGCTGAGGCTGGCGATGGCGGATGTATGATCGGGCCGAGGTGAATGCTTTGAACCACGATGTTGCCGACAACGCGCACGCACACCACCCGCACCACCATCATGACGCGAAGGGTTTCGTGCGCGCAGTGGAACACGCCAGTGAGGAGCGCGGCCTGCGCCTGACGCCGCTGCGCAAGGAAGTGCTGGAGCTGATCGCGGCGTCGCGCAAGCCCGTCAAGGCCTATGACCTGCTCGACCAGCTGCGCGAGCAGCACGGCAATGCCGCCCCGCCCACGGTCTATCGCGCGCTGGATTTCCTGCTCGAGAACGGTTTCATCCACAAGCTGGAGTCGATCAACGCCTTCGTTTCCTGCCACCACCCGACCGAGGCGCATCAGGTACCGTTCCTGATCTGCGACAACTGTTCCAGCGCGCAGGAGGTCTGCGACGAGCGGGTCGCCGAGTTGATCGAGGCGCAGGCCCGCGCGCTGGGTTTCCGGCCGCAGGCGCAGACGCTGGAAGTCCACGGCTTGTGCCGGGCCTGCCGCAAGGTCTGAACGGGGCCATCGCCTGGTAGCGCGGCCGATTGTTATAATGTAACATGCCGCCAGGTTCCCCGGCCGCCTCGCGCGGCGACGGCAGGCAGGCAGATGCATTCCGGTCAGGCAGGCACATCGCGTGGGTGGCAGAGCGCCGATCGCATCGGCGCGATGGCCTCGTTCCTGTGCGCCATCCACTGCGCCTTGCTGCCCTTCGTTCTGGCGGCCCTGCCGCTGGTGGGGCTGGAGTTCCTGGCCGACCATCGCTTCGAGCGCGGTTTCGTGGCGTTTGCCTGCGTGCTGGCGGTGATCGCTCTGGTGCGTGGCTTCCGGCGCCACCAGCAGCCCTTGCCGCTGCTGCTGGCCATTCCGGGGCTGATTCTGCTGATCCTCGGCGTGACCTGGGCCGAGGGCGGGCTGACCCTGGTGCACAGCGCCCTGGTCACCACCGGCGGCCTGCTGCTGGCCTCCGCGCACTTCGTCAACCTGCGGCGCGACCGCCGTGTCGAAGTCCATGTGCATGGGCCGCAATGCGCGCATTGAAGCTGGTTGGCGGATGCCGCAGGTCACCTATGGCGTTGCCACTCGCGCTGCTATGATGGACGGCCGTACATCCATCGAATCAAGGAGTTCCCCATGGGCAAGGGCGATCGCAAGACCCGCCGCGGCAAGATCTACCGCAGCAGCTACGGCAATACGCGTGCGCACACGCTGGCCCCGGCCGTAGCCGGCGCGAAGCCGACGGTGACCAAGGCACCGGCGACCCGCAAGGCCGCCCCGCGCAAGAAGTCTGCCTGAGTCGACGCGGCTTTCCCGTGTCGCCATGAACCCCCGCCTCGGCGGGGGTTTCTGTTTTTTGGGGCCGGGATTCGGGATTCGGGCTAGGGCTAGGGCTAGGGCTAGGGGATTGCGGCAGCGCCGCATGGGTGTATGATGCGCGCCACTGTGTTAATGCGTTAGTACATTATGAAGCGTCGATCGCTTGATCCCGAAACCCCCGTCGAGTCCGCCGAGCGGAGCCTGTACGAGGCGTTGCTGTCGTTGAAGAACGTCGAGGAAGTCGGTGCCTTCCTCAGCGACCTGTGCACGCCGGCGGAGCTTGAAGTGCTGGTGGATCGCTGGCGGGTGGTGCCGTTCCTGCTCGAAGGCCTGTCGTACCGGGAGATCCATGAGCGCACCGCGGTCAGCATCACCACGATCGGGCGGGTCGCGCGCTACCTCAATCAGGGCAGCGGCGGCTATCTCGCGGCGGCGGCCCGCGCCGCGCGGCGGCAGGCGCAGGCGGCGAGGAAGAAGGCATGAAGCCGCGCGATCGCCTGCGCATCGCGATGCAGAAATCCGGGCGGCTGACCGAGCCGGCGCTGGACCTGCTCAAGCGTTGCGGCCTCACTTTCCGGCAGAGCCGCGACAAGCTGTTCTGCTTCGGCGAGGGCGAGCCGGTCGACCTGCTGCTGGTGCGTGACGACGACATCCCCGGCCTGATCGCGCAAGGCGTGTGCGACGTCGGCATCGTGGGGCGCAATGTGCTGGGCGAGTTTCAGCTCAACGCCGGGCAGGGCGGTGAACCGCTGGCCGAACTGCGGCCGCTGGGTTTCGGCCGCTGCCGCTTGTCGATCGCTGTGCCGCAGGAGCTCGACTACTCCGCGCCGGGCGATCTCGCCGGCCGGCGTATTGCCACCTCATACCCCGGCCTGCTCGGCGAATGGCTGCGTGCGCAGCACATCGACGCGGGCGTGGTGACCCTGGCCGGCTCGGTGGAAATCGCGCCTAGGCTGGGCACGGCCGACGCGATCTGCGACCTGGTGCAGAGCGGCGGCACCCTGGTGGCCAACCAGTTGCGCGAGACCGAGGTGCTGCTGGAGAGCGAAGCGGTGCTGGCCGGGCCGGTGACCCTGCCGACGGACGAGCGCGGCGACATGCTGGAGTTGTTGCTGAAGCGGCTCGATGGCGTGATCCAGGTGCGCGAATCGCGGCTGCTGCTGCTGCAGACCTCGCGGCACTCGCTGGACGCGGTCACCCGACTGCTCCCCGGGGGGCCGCAACCGACGCTGCTGGCGGTGGCCGGCCAGACCGATCAGCTCATGCTGCAGGCGTTGTGCGCCGGCGAGGTGAGCTGGCGGCAACTGGAGGAAATCAAGAAGGCCGGCGCACGCGAAATGTTCGTGCTGCCGGTGGAGAAAATGTTGGCATGAAGAGCTGGCTGGCATGAAGATCCTGGACTGGAACGCCCTCGACGCAGCGCGTCGGCGCGAGGCGCTGGCGCGACCGGCGCAGTCACGCGCAGACGACGTGCGTCATGGTGTCGAACGGATCGTCGCGGCCGTGCGCAAGGACGGTGACACCGCACTGCGCGAGCTTAGCGCCCGCTACGATCGCTGCACGCTGGATGCACTCGAAGTCGACGATGCCGAGTTTGCCGCTGCCGAGGCGGCGCTGGAGCCCGAGTTGAAGGCGGCGATCCGCGAAGCCGCCGCACGCATCGAATTGTTCCATCGCGCCGCAGCGCCGCAGGCGGTGGCGGTCGACACCGCGCCCGGCGTGCGGGTGGAGCGGATGCTGCGACCGATCGTTCGGGCAGGTCTGTACGTGCCGGCCGGCAGTGCGCCGTTGCCCTCCACTGCGTTGATGCTGGGCGTGCCGGCGCGCATTGCCGGTTGCCGCGAAGTGGTGCTGTGCTCGCCGGCGCGCGGGGATGGCCGCTGCGACGAGGCCGTGCTGTACGCTGCGCGCCTTACCGGCGTGCACAAGGTGTTCAAGCTCGGCGGTGCGCAGGCGATCGCCGCGATGGCTTACGGCACCGAATCGGTGCCGAAGTGCGACAAGCTGTTCGGCCCCGGCAATGCCTGGGTGACCGAGGCGAAGCTGCAGGTGTCGTCCGATCCGGATGGCGCCGCGATCGACATGCCGGCCGGCCCGTCCGAAGTGCTGGTGATCGCCGACGCCGACGCCAATCCCGTGTTCGTCGCCGCCGACCTGCTGTCGCAGGCCGAGCACGGCCCGGATTCGCAGGTGATCCTGCTCAGCGATTCGGCGCAGCTGATCGAGCGCGTGGAGCGTGAGGTCGAGCGCCAGTGCGCCGACCTGCCGCGCTCGGACATCGCGCGCCGGGCATTGGCGCAGAGTCGCTTGATTGCAGTCGACTCGCTGGCGCAGGCGATCGAGGTGAGCAACCGCTACGCGCCCGAGCACCTGATCCTGCAAGTGGCCGAAGCACGCGCGTTGCTCGACGGCATCGACAGTGCCGGCTCGATCTTCCTCGGCCCGTGGACGCCCGAATCGGTAGGCGACTACTGCAGCGGCAGCAACCACGTGTTGCCGACCTACGGCTACGCGCGCAGTTACAGCGGCGTGTCGGTGGCCAGTTTCCAGAAACAGATCAGCGTGCAGGAAGTCAGCACAGATGGCCTGCGCCGCATCGGCCCGTGCACCGCCACGCTGGCGGCGGCGGAGCAACTGGAAGCGCACCGCCGCGCGGTGACGCGGCGGCTGGAGGCACTGGCATGAGCGTGCTCGAGCTGGCGCGGCCGGAGATCCGCGCGATGCAGCCGTATTCCTCGGCGCGGATGGAGGCCAGCGGCGGCGAGGTCTTCCTCAATGCGAACGAGTCGGCGTGGGTCCCGGTGGGCGACGACGGACTTGGCTGCAACCGCTATCCCGAGCCGCAACCCGCGGCGCTGGTCGCGGCGCTGGCCGCGCTGTACGGCGTGCGGCCCGAGCAACTGCTGGTCGGCCGCGGCAGCGACGAGGTGATCGACCTGATGCTGCGTGCGTTCTGTCGTGCCGGGCGTGACGCGATCCTGATCCAGCCGCCGACCTTCGGCATGTACGCGGTCTGCGCGCGGGTGCAGGACGCCGGCATTGTCGAGGTGCCGCTGGCAGCGGATTTCACCCTGGACGTGGACGCCGTGCTGGCGGCACTGACTCCGGCGGTAAAGCTCGTCTTCGTCTGCACCCCGAACAATCCTTCCGGTCAGGCGGTGCCGCGCACCGCGATCGAACGGCTGGCGCGGGCGCTGTCAGGTCGTGCCTTGCTGGTGGTGGACGAGGCCTATGTGGAGTTCGCCGACGACGGCAGCGTGGCCGACCTGATCGACGACCACGACAACCTCGCCGTGCTGCGCACCCTGTCCAAGGCTTGGGCGCTGGCCGGTGCGCGCATCGGCAGCCTGCTGGCGAACGCCGAGGTAGTCGCCTTGCTGCGGAAGATCATGGCGCCGTACCCGTTGCCTTTGCCGTGTGTGGACGCGGCGCTGCTGGCCCTGTCCGGCTGGGGCCAGGCAAACGCGCGCGAGCACCTCGCCGTCGTGCGCGCGGAGCGCACGCGCATGCGTGGGGCCTTGCGCCGGTTGCCCGGCGTGCGCGAGGTACTGCCCTCCCAGGCGAACTTCCTCGCCGTGCGTTTCGACGATGCCGCCGACGCCTACCGGCGCCTGCTCGCCGCCGGCATCGTGGTGCGCGACGTGCGCCGTTACCCGAACCTCGGCGATGCTCTGCGCATCACCATCGGCACGCCGGCGGAGAATGAGCGCGTGCTGGCGATCCTGGCTTCGGCCCAAAGTGTTGTCAGTGGAGCGGCTTTTCTGAAGAGTCCGGCCATGGATGGCCGGGATGTTGCCGAGGGATCGGCATGACCACTCGCAAGATCCTTTTCGTCGACCGCGACGGCTGCCTCATCGAAGAGCCGGCCGACGAGCAGATCGACAGCTACGAGAAGCTTGCGCTGCTGCCGGGGGTGATCGCCGCGCTGCAGCGTTTCGTCGCCGCCGGCTATGCGCTGGTGATGGTGACCAATCAGGATGGCCTGGGTACCGACAGCTTTCCGGAAGCGGATTTCACCGGTCCGCACGAGCTGTTGCTGCGCATCCTCACCTCGCAAGGCATTTGCTTCGACGAGGTGCTGATCGATCGCAGCTTTCCGCACGAAGGTCTGGACACGCGCAAACCCGGCGTCGGCATGCTGCGCCATTACCTGGCCGACGACGGCTGGAGCCGCGCCGCGTCGGCGATGGTCGGCGATCGCGAGACCGACCTGCAGTTTGCTGCCAACCTCGGCGTGCGCGGCCTGCGCGTGGGGCCGCAAGGCATCGGTTGGAGGGAGGCGGCGCACCAGTTGCTCGACGCGCCGCGCATCGCGAGCGTGGTGCGCCACACGAAGGAAACCCGCATCACCGTCAAGGTTGACCTGGATCGCACGGCCGAGCCGAAGGTGCGCACCGGGCTGGGTTTCTTCGACCACATGCTGGAACAGATCGGCAAGCACGGCGGCTTCGCGCTGGAACTCGACTGCGACGGCGACACCCACATCGACGAGCACCACACCATCGAGGACTGCGCGCTGGCGCTCGGCCAGGCCTTGAAGCAGGCACTCGGCGACAAGCGCGGCATCGGCCGCTACGGCTTCACCCTGCCGATGGACGAAGCGCAGGCCAGCGCCGCGCTGGACCTGTCCGGCCGGCCGTACTTCGTGTTCGAGGGCAGCTTCCCGCGCGAGCGGGTGGGCGAGGTGCCGACCGAACTGGTGCCGCATTTCTTCCGCTCGCTGTGCGAGACGCTGGGTGCGAACCTGCATCTCGCCGTGCGCGGCGACAATGCGCACCACATGGTCGAAGCCTGCTTCAAGGCCGTGGCGCGTGCCCTGCGCCAGGCGATTGCACGCTCCGGCAGCGAACTGCCGAGCACCAAGGGCGCGCTGTGATGTCCTCAAGACCGGGATTGGGGATTGGGGATTCGGGATTCGCAAAGTCGAAAGCATCGCCCGCGAGCGGGCTCCTGCGTTGCGGGAGGTTTGCGTGAGCGTCGTCCTGGTCGATGCCGGCGGCACCAACATCGGCTCGGTGCGTTACGCGCTCCAGCGGCTGGGCGCGGACGCTGCGCTGACCTCGGATGCGGCTGCGATCCGCACCGCCGACAAGGTGGTCCTGCCCGGCGTCGGTGCGGCGGGCCCGGGTATGGCGCGGCTGCGCGAGCTGGGCCTGGTCGAGGTGCTGCGTTCGCTGCGCCAGCCGGTGCTGGGCGTGTGCCTTGGCATGCAGTTGCTGTGCGCGCATTCGGAGGAGAACGATACCGAGTGCCTCGGCCTGATTGACGCGCCGGTCCGCTGCTTCGCCGACACCCCCGGTCTGCGCGTGCCGCACATGGGCTGGAATGACGTGTCGGTCCAACGGGAGCATCCGCTGCTGGCCGGGTTGGGCGAGGGCGAGCAGGCTTACTTCGTGCACAGCTACGCGGTGCCCGTCGGCGAGTGGACTCTTGCCACGGCCGACTACGGTGGCGCGTTCTCGGCGGTGATCGCGCACGGCAACTTCCACGGCATGCAGTTCCACCCCGAGCGCTCCGCCGCCGTCGGCGCGAAGCTCCTCAAGAATTTTCTCGACCTGTGATCGCCTGCAACAGACAACTTGCTTCGTTGCCGTCATTCCCGCGAAAGCGGGAATCCAGGTTGCTGTTGCGCAAGATCAGCGTGGATTCCCGCTTTCGCGGGAATGACGGTTCAGGTGGGTTCCTGGAGATGCTTCCATGACGCATTTCGAAGTGATCCCGGCGATCGACTTGCGTGGCGGACGCGTGGTGCGGCTGAAGCAGGGTGACTACGCGCAGCAGACCATTTACGCGAGCGATCCGCGTGTGCTGGCGCGAGACTATGCCGCGGCAGGCGCGCGCTGGCTGCATCTGGTCGACCTGGACGGCGCGCGCTCGGGCGGCCTCGCCAATCTCGCGGTGATCCAGGCGATCGCCGCCGATGGCATGCAGCTGCAGGCCGGTGGTGGTGTACGCAGCCAGGACGATCTGCAGCGGCTGTTCGACGCCGGTGTGCAGCGCGTGGTGTTGGGCAGCGTCGCGATCCGCGAGCCCGAACTCGTCGCCAGCTGGTTGGAACGGTATGGCACCGAAAGGCTCACCCTCGCCCTCGATACGCGTCGCCTCGGCGGGCGCTGGAGCCTGCCCAGCGCCGGCTGGACCGAAGTCGAGGCGCGCACGCTGGATGAACTGGCGCCGTGGTACGCCGCGCGCGGCGCGCGCCACCTGCTGTGCACCGACATCGATCGCGACGGCATGCTTGCCGGCTTCAATCTCGACCTGTATCGCCATCTCGCCGCCAGCGTGCCGCAACTAGAGGTGCAGGCTTCCGGCGGCGTGCGCTCGCTGGACGACATCCGTGCCGCGCGCGATGCGGGCGCGAAGGCGGTGATCCTCGGCCGCGCCTTGCTGGAAGGGCGTTTTACCGTGGCGGAGGCGCTGACATGCTGAGCCGCCGCATCATTCCCTGTCTCGACGTGCGCGATGGCCAGGTGGTCAAGGGCGTGCGTTTCCGCGACCACGTGGTGATGGGCGGCATCGTCGATCTCGCGCTGCGTTACCGCGACGAAGGCGCCGACGAGCTGGTGTTCTACGACATCACGGCCAGCCCGGAAGGACGCAGCGTGGATCGCGGCTGGGTGGAAAAAGTCGCCCGCGTGATCGACATCCCGTTCTGCGTCGCTGGCGGCATCCGTTCGGCGGACGAGGCACGCGCGGTGCTGCATGCGGGCGCCGACAAGATTTCGGTGAACTCGCCCGCGCTGGCGCGGCCCGCGCTGATCGACGAACTGGCGACCGCGTTCGGTGTGCAATGCGTGGTGGTCGGCATCGACTCGCTGCGCGACGCCGACGGTGAATGGCGCGTGCGCCAGTACACCGGTGATCCCTCGAAAATGCAGGCGCTGCCGCGCCGCACGCTGGACTGGATGGTGGAGGCGCAGCAGCGCGGCGCCGGCGAGATCGTGCTCAACTGCATGGACAGTGACGGCGTGCGCCACGGCTACGATCTGGAACAGCTGCAGGCTGCCCGCGCGCTCTGCCGCGTGCCATTGATCGCCTCCGGTGGCGCCGGCGAACCGCGACATTTTCGCGATGCGTTCGTCGAAGCCGACGTGGACGGTGCCTTGGCGGCAAGCGTGTTCCACTCCGGCGCCATCGCGATTCCTCAACTCAAGCGGTACCTGCATGCGCAGGGTGTTGCGGTGAGGAGGAGCGAGAAGTGAGTGGAGAGGAGTGAGAAGTGAGCAAAGCCACGCCGATCAGCGTTGATGTTCACCCCGCCGTTCCCCCTGAGCGTAGGCGCGCAGCGCCGAAGTCGAAGGGCGCCCCGGGGCGCCCTTCGACTCCGCTTGCTGACGCAAGCTACGCTCAGCACGAACGGTCTCTGCAGGCGCCACCTCTCACTCCTCACTCCCCTTCACTCACTCCTCCTTTCCTCGGAGCCAACGATGACCGACGCCAACACTGACCTTTCCCGCCTCGACTGGACCAAGGGTGACGGCCTGCTGCCGGCGATCGTGCAGCACTGGCGGAGCGGCGAGGTGCTGATGCTGGGCTACATGAATGCCGATGCGCTGGCGCAGACGCAGGCCAGCGGCCGCGTCACCTTCTACAGCCGCAGCAAGCAGCGTCTGTGGATGAAGGGCGAGGGCTCCGGCCACGTGCTGGCGCTGAAGTCGATCCGCCGCGATTGCGACGCAGACACCCTGCTGATCCAGGCCGACCCGCACGGCCCCACCTGCCACACCGGCACGTCGAGCTGCTTTGGCGACAGCTCCGAGGTGCGCCCGCCGCTGGGTTTTCTTGCCGAACTCGACGCGCTGGTCGCGCAGCGTCATGCCGAGCGGCCGGCCGGCAGCTACACGACGCAACTGTTCGACGGCGGCATCCGCCGCGTCGCGCAGAAGGTCGGCGAGGAGGGCGTGGAAACGGCGCTGGCCGCGGTGGCGCAGGACGACGAGGCCCTGCGGGGTGAAGCAGCGGATCTGCTGTTCCATCTCGTCGTCGCGTTGCGGGCGCGCGGCTTGTCGTTGGCGGACGTGGTGGCCGTGCTCGCCGATCGGCACCGGCCGCGCTAGTGGGGCGCCGGTGCGGATCAGGGGGCGCGACAAGCCACGCCGGTTGTCGATGCGATCTGTTCGCCGGGCTTGAGTTTGGCAAGCCAGGCATCGTGCATGCCCTTGCTCCACCATTGCCAATGCTCGTCCACGTAGCGCGCGCCATCGGCCGAGATCGCTGCGTGCAGCCGATGTGTCTGCGAATCGAAGTCCAGCACGGCAGTTTGCGTGTCCGGATAGGTTGCCAGCACTGTGCGGCCATCGTCGCAGCGGTAGCGGATGCGGACGATCGCACCAGTTGCCGCGGTTGTCGTGCGGAACGGCGTGATCGAGTACGTAGACGGCTTGCCGCCGGCACCGCAGAGTTGGCCATGGAAGGGCGCCGTCACGGTTCCCGCGCCGATGGCCAGCGCAATCGAGGCAGGCGATTCGCAGTGGCCGTCGTCATAGACGTTGCCTGAAACCCAGCGCATGTCGCTTTCCACGCTCGCTCCGGGAGCCAGCGTGAGCCGCTGCGGTTGAACGGCGGGTGGTGGTGGGGTCTGCGGGGCGATGGCCAGCGTTTGTCGCTGCGCATCGCGCAATCTTGGCGAGGGCATGGCGACGATCGAGCAGGCAACCTTGCCCGCGTTTTGCACGACCAGCGTGGTGCCGGCGTGCGACATCCCGTTGAAGCGGCCGTTGCCATCGTCGAGGCGCAAGCTCAACTGTCCGGTCGGGCACGCCACGGGTTCGCCAGTCTGCAACGGGCGTGTCGTTGCCGGCTGCGGCGAACAGGCCGACAGCGCCAGCAGAGGCGTGGTGGCGAGCCACCAAGGTTGCAGGACTATCCCGTGCAGGCGATTGGGCGTGACGAGTCCGGCCTGGCGGCCGCATCGTGCGTTCATTCGTGTCTCCCGCTCAGGAGGGGCGACAACGCTAGCAGGCACCGCGCGTGAAATTCGTAAAGCCTCGCGGCGGCGATCCGCCGGTCAGGGCTTCGATGCCGTCTCGTGCGTTTGCGTGACCGTCGGCTTGAACGGCAAGGCGGGTGCGGGCGTGATGCCCTGGCGCCACGCCGCCAGCTGCGCGGTGATGCCGCTGCCGACGTCGATCTGCGGTTCGGACGGGGTGAGCTCGTCCTGCTTCTCCCAACCGGCGATGTCGCTGCGTGCCCGCTTGAATGCGTCGACAAAGTTGTCGGTATGGTTCAGCGCATCGACCAGCCAGGCCTTGCCGAAGTAGGTGATGTCCGAATCGCTGCCGCAGCCGAACGAACTGCGGTCGCTGCGCGCCGCGGTGAGCACCAGGGTGCCGGGCCCGCGCAACGGCGGCACGAAACCGCCGGAGTAGCACGCGTTGACCACCACCACTTTCCACTTGAAGTGGCGTGCGGCCAGGATGTCGGCGAGATCCTGCGCGCCGATCTGGTCCAGCGGCAGCGGGTCCATGTCGACCAGCAGGGTGTGGTCCTCGCCGCCGTGGCTGGTGACATAGAGCAGCAGGATGTCCTGGTTCGGCTGCATCACTTGCTGCATGCCGTCGAGCGCCGCCTCGAGGTTGCTCCAACTGGCCAGCGGGTGGGTGGAAAGCGTGGCCGGATTGTTCTCCAGCACCAGGCTGTGGACGGTGGGGCCGAAGCGCGAACCGAACAGGCGCGCGGCATACTCTGCCTCGTTGCGAAACACATCCTCGCCGCCGTCGCCGGCGAACGCCAGCAGGTAGAGGTTCGGCTTGCCCTCCACGCGCGGCGTCAGCCGGGCCAGGGCATCGCGCACCATCTGCGGCTGGGCGTAGAGCACCTGCTCCGGGCTGGGGGCGGATGCCGGCCAGTCGTCAGACACTGCCGCCGGTTCGACGGGTAACTCGGTTTGAACCGTCGTGGCGGACGGAGCGATGGCTGCATCGGGGAGATGGCCGACCGGCAGCCATGCGGCGAGCGCCACGCCGGCACCGAATGCCGCCGCGATGGTCAGCAGGGTGCGCACGCCCCGATGCATCTCAGCGGGCCGGCTCGATCGCGTTGAAGTCGCGATAGACCGGGTGGCTGGCCGCTTCCGGCAGCGGCTGCGGCTCGCGCACCAGCCAGGCGGTCTGGAAACCGGCGGCGCGCGCGGCGTCCAGCTCCTCGACGATGTCGGACAGAAACAGCAGATGACGCGGCTCCTCGCCCACGGCTTCGGCGATGCGGCGATAGGATTGCGCCTCGCGTTTGGGGCCGGTTTCCGTGTCGAAATAACCGGCGAACAAGGGCGTCAGGTCGCCGGCTTCCGAGTGGCGGAAGAACAGCTGTTGCGCCGGCACCGAACCGGAGGAATACACGTACAGGCGCAATCCGTCGGCGCGCCAGGCGCGCAGGCGGGCGGCCACTTCGGGGTAGACGTGGGCGCGGTAGGCGCCGCTTTCGTAACCTTCCTTCCAGATCATGCCCTGCAGCGCCTTCAGCGCGGTGGACTTGCGATCCTGGACGATCCATTGCAGCAGCAGTTCCACCACCTCTTGCCGTTCGGCCTCGATCATGCCAGCTTCGCGCGCGGCCTCGTGCAACCAGTGCTGCACGTCGGGATGATCGCCATGGGTTTCCACGAACGCGGGCAGCCGCTTGCGCGCGAACGGAAACAGCGCGTCGCGGACGAAGTCGATCGAGCTGGTGGTGCCCTCGATGTCGGTGACGATGGCGCGGATTTCGGTCATTGGGGCCGGGATTCGGGATTCGGAAAGGCTTACGGGTTCGGCTGCATGCGGGGGAAGCGGGCGGCGATGTCGTCGCCGGTGAAGTTGGCCACCCAGCCCTCCTTGTTGGTGAACAGGCGGATGGCGACAAAGTAGGGCGATTCGCTCATGTCGAACCAGTGTCGCGTGCCGTCGGGCACGCCGATCAGGTCGCCTTTCTCGCACAGCACGTCGTAGACCTTGTCACCCACGTGCAGGGTGAACTGGCCGGAGCCGGCGACGAAGAAGCGTACCTCGTCCTCGCTGTGCGTGTGTTCGCTGAGAAACTTCTGGCGCAGCGCGGCGCGGTCGGGGTGGTCGGGCGCGAGGCTGATCACGTCGACCGCCTGGTAGCCGGCTTCACCCATCAGGCGGTCGATGTCGCTGCGGTACGCGGCGATGACTTCCTCCTGGCTGGCGCCCGGGGCGATCGGCTGGTTCGCTTCCCATCGTTCGAAGCGCACGCCGACCTTGGCCAGTTCCGCCGCGATGGCGTCGTGGCGGTCGAGCGTGATGCGGGCGGTTTGTGGTTCGCTTTCGTCGAAGATGCGCAGGCGGCTCATGATGACCTCAGTGTTCGCAGATCCAGTTCGCAGCCGAGCAGGAACTCCAGCGCTTCCAGATGGCGCTCGCTCTCGGCCATGTCGCGGCCCCAGGCGTAGATGCCGTGGCCGTCGATCAGATAGGCGTGCAGCGGTTTGCCGGCATCGAGCCAGGCATCGACCTGCGCCACCAGCTCGGGCATGTGCTGGGTGTTGGGGAATACCGGGATCTCCAGCACGCTGTCGTGGCTGTGGTAGCCGCTGATCGCTTTCTGCAGTTCCCAGCCCTGCAGCCGGATCACGCCGTCGCGGGCAAACAGCCGTGAGGCCACGCTCTGCGTGCGCGAGTGGGTATGCAGCACCACGTTGACCTCGGGCCAGCGGCGATAGATCTGGGTGTGCAGCGCGGTTTCGGCGCTGGGGCGCGCGTCGGTGCCCACGGTATGGCCATCCAGGTCGATCAGCATGATGTCGGCGCGGCCCAGCGTGCCCTTGTCGCGCCCGGAGATCGTGATGGCGGCGTGATCTGCATCCACGCGCATCGAGAAATTGCTGCTGGTTGCCGGCGTCCAGCCCTTTTCGGCAAGTACCCGCGCGACCTCGACGACACGGTCGGTGCAGGCCTCGAAATGGCGGGCGGCGATGGTGTCGGGCAAGGTTTGGTTCATGGGATTTGGACGTCCAAACGAGGGGTCGATGATAACACGCGGCATGCGCGGCCTCTGCCGGAATGAGAGCCATTCTCGCAAGTCAGGAAAGATTGCGTCACCGGGCGTACCATCGCCGAGGGGCCGGGGCAGGGTGCATCGGCCGCAACCCGAAGGAGAGCTTGTGCCATGTCGAACGACAAAGATATCGAATCGCGTCGTCGGTTCCTCAAGGTGGCTGCAGGGACCACGGCTGCGGCCGTAGTGATGGGAGGCTTGCCGCGGTTCGCGCGCGCCGCCGACCTGCCGGCGTTGACCTCCGATGATCCCACCGCCAAGGCCCTGGACTACGTGGAAGACGCCACCAAGTCCACCAATGCCAAGTACAAGGCGGGCGATGACTGCGCCAATTGCCAGTTCTACTCCGGCGGCCCGACCGGTCGCGGCCCATGCCAGTTGTTCCCGGGCAAGTCGGTGAATGCGAAAGGCTGGTGCGTGTCGCACGCCGTCAAGAAAGCCTGACTGTCGCGCAACGAACCTGCGAGGCCGGCGATCTCGCCGGCCTTTTCATTTCACGGGGGCGGATTCCGCGGGCGAGGCAGCAACGGGTGCGCGGATGCCGGACAAAGTGCGGCCCGGCGACGTCAGGCTGAGGAGCTGCTTTGCCTGACGGCCGGGCCGCGATCCGGGGCCCACTGCCAAGTGATTTACCCTCGGACTGGGGATCATACTCCCGCGTTCGGCGAATGGGCGACCCCGGATGCAACTTGCCGCGACGGCACGCCGACAAATTGAGATAAATCAATAATATAACACGTATTTTACATTCAAATTCGCATATCGTGACGAGAATGACAGAACGGCGATGTTTGCTTGATTTTTCAGAAAATGCTGACTTTTAATCTATCTTTTGCGAAATTCACCGAAATTTCGTGACCGACGGCTGGCTGGTTGCCTGATGCAGCACGCTGTGCTTGCGGCTGTAGAGGAAGTAGATGGCGAAACCCAGCGCGGTCCACGCGCCCAGGATCGCCCAGTTGAACCAGTCGAGACTGAACAGCAGCGCGAAGCAGCACGCCACGCCGGCAAGGCAGGTGAACCAGACCCACGGCACACGGAAGGTGCGCGGCAGGTCGGGCAGGGTATAGCGCAGGATCAGCACGCCGGCGCACACCGCCGAGAACGCGATCAGCGTGCCCATCGAGGTGAGGTTGGCCAGCAGGTCGAGCGGAAACACGGCGGCCAGCAGGGCGATCATGCCGCCGGTGATCAGCGTGTTGATGTGCGGCGTGCGGTGACGCGGATGCACCTTGGCGAACACCTTCGGCAGCATGCCGTCGCGTGCCATGATCATGAAGATGCGCGGCTGCGCGATGATCATCACCAGGATCACCGACGACAGGCCGATCATGGCGCCGATCTCGACGATCAGGCGCAGCCAGTCCAGCTCGGGGTGCGCCGCCACCGCGGTGACCACCGGCTCGGCGGTATCGAGCACCGTGTACGGCACCAGGCCAGTCAGCACCGCCGCCATCGCCAGGTAGAGCACCGTGCAGATCACCAGCGATACCAGGATGCCGAAGGGCAGGTCGCGTTGCGGCGTCTTGCATTCCTGCGCCGCGGTGGAGGTGGCCTCGAAGCCGATGTAGGCGAAGAACACCATCGCCGCGCCGCGCATGATGCCCGACCAGCCATACCTGCCGTCGCCCTGCGGCTCCGGAATGAACGGATGCCAGTTCTCGGGGTTCACGTAGCGGTAGCCGGCAATCACCACGATGACGATCAAGCCGACCTTGACCAGTACCATCAGCGAGTTGAGGGTGGAGGACTCGCGGATGCCGATGTAGCACAGCCAGGTCAGCGCCATCACGATCGCCACCGCGGGCAGGTTGAACAGGTGGCCGGTGACCACGAGTTCGCCATGGGTGAAGGCCAGCGGCGCCTCGGTCAGCGCCACCGGCAGATGAATGCCCATGTGATCGAGCAGGCTGGTGAAGTAACCGGTCCAGCTCGCCGCCACGGCGGAGGCCGAGATGCCGTACTCGGCCACCATATTCCAGCCGATGAACCACGCCGCCAGTTCGCCCAGCGAGGCATAGGCATACGAATAGGAGCTGCCCGAGATAGGAATCAGGGTGGCGAACTCGGCATAGCACAGCGCGGCAAAGCCGCTGCAGATCGCCGCGATGATGAAGGAGATCAGCACCGCCGGCCCGGCGTGCTCGGCTGCGGCCGTGCCGGTGACCACGAAGATGCCGGTGCCGATCACCGCGCCGATGCCCAGCGCGGTGATGCCCCACGGCCCCAGCGTGCGGCGCAGGCCCGGACCATGGGCGTGGTCGTCGTTGCTGAAATCGGTCTTGCGGGCAAGCAACTGGCTGAGCATGAGAAAGTCTTCGTGGCCGGGACGGAAAGCAGCAAAAGCGTCGCGGCCGGCGTTGGAGGCGCCGGCCGCGGGTTGGTCAGTGGGCGTTCTGGCGCAACTTGCTGTTGCGGTAACCGTAGAAGCCGTAGATCAGGAAGCCGATCGCGGTCCAGCCGAGAATCAGCCACCAGCGCACCACGAAGGCCTGCCAGAACAGGAACAGGCACGCCGCCGCACCGAGCGGGCAGACGACCCACACGAACGGCACGCGGAACGCGCGCGGCAGTTCCGGGCGCGTGTGGCGCAGTACCAGCACGCCGATGCATACCGTGGTGAAGGCCAGCAGCGTGCCCATCGAGACCAGGTCGCCAAGCACGTCCACCGGGAACAACCCGGCCAGCACGGAGGCGATCACGCCCACGATGATGGTGCCGATGTAGGGAGTGCGGTGCTTCTTGTGCACCTTGCCCAGCAGCGGCGGCAGCAGGCCGTCGCGCGACATCGAATAGAAAATGCGCGGTTGGCCCATCAGCATCACCAGCACCACCGAGCTCAGGCCGGCCAGTGCGGCGAACACCACCAGGATCTTCAGCGTACCCAGGATGTGGCTGGCGCTGCTGCCGGCTGGCACGTTGCCCAGCACATAGTTGAGCGCCGTGGCCACCGGCTCGGGCGTGTTGAGTTCGGTGTACGGAGCCAGGCCGGTCAGCGCCGCGGACATCGCAATGTACAGCAGGGTGCAGATCGCCAGCGAGCCGAGGATGCCGATCGGCATGTCGCGCTGCGGGTTCTTCGCCTCGCCCGCGGCGGTCGATACCGCATCGAAGCCGATGTAGGCGAAGAACACGAGTGTCGCCGCGCGGATCACGCCGCTCCAGCCGTACTTGGCACCGCCCTCGTTCTCCGGAATGAACGGATGCCAGAGGTCCGGGTTGAGGTAGTGGAAGGTCACGGCCAGGAACAGCAGGATCACGATGACCTTGATCGCCACGATGACCGCGTTGACCGTGGCCGACTGGGTGATGCCGCGATAGCACAGCCAGCTGATCGCCGCCACGATGGCCACTGCCGGCAGGTTGATCAGGGTGCCAGTGGCAATGATGTGATGGCCGCTGGCGTCGAAGGTCAACGGTGCCGAGGCCAGCGCCGCCGGCAGCGAGATGTCGAAACCGATCCAGCCGCTGATCATGCGCAGCATTTCGTTGAAGTAGCCCGACCAGCCCACCGCCACCGTCGAGGCCGCGAACAGGTATTCCAGCACCAGGTTCCAGCCGACGAACCAGGCGACCACTTCGCCCAGCGTGGCGTAAGAGTAGGAGTAGGCGCTGCCCGATACCGGCAGCATCGCGGCGAACTCCGCGTAGCACAGGCCCGCCAGCGCGCAGGCGAAACCCGCGATCAGGAAGCTGATCACCAGTGCCGGGCCGGCGAACTGCGCCGCGGCGGTGCCGGTGAGCACGAAGATGCCGGCGCCGATGACCGCACCGATGCCGAGCATCACCAGGTGACGCGCGGTCAACGCGCGCTTCAGTGTCACCTCGCCGGTACCGCTGCCCTCGACGGGCTCGCCGGCGTCGACATGAGGCATTGCCTCGATGCCATGGGTGGCAAAAAGACCTTTTGTCATCGGGTTCCCCTCGGATGGATTTCCCGCCCCTTCCGTGCAGTGACGGAGTGTGTGGACAGGCTGGACAATGGCGGGCCAACATATCCCATGCGGCGAAGGTTGTACAAGCTTCGCGCATGTTGCGCCGAAGCATGCTGCGGCTGCTTTCATCCACCCTGCGGGTATCCATGCGCGAGCACATTGGCAAGCTGGTCAAATCGATCCGACGCTACCGTGACCAATGGCAGGGGGAGGCCGACATCGCCGCGCAGTTCGAGAGCTTTGCGCTGGCGCACGCCGATGCTTTCGAGCGCGGCAACCGGCTCGGCCACTTCACCGGCTCGGCCTGGCTGGTCAGCGGCGACGGCAAGCGCGTGTTGCTGATGCACCACCGCAAGCTTGATCGCTGGTTGCAGCCCGGTGGCCACGCCGATGGCGATACGGATCTTGCGCGTGTGGCCTTGCGCGAGGCGCAGGAGGAAACCGGCGTGGCTGGTTTGCACGTGGAAGGCGGCATTTTCGACCTCGACCGCCATCGCATCCCGGCGCGCGGGAACGAGCCGGAGCACTGGCATTACGACGTGCGCTACGTGGTGCGCGCGGGCGCCGACGAGTCGTTTGTGGTCAATGCCGAATCACATGCGCTGGCATGGCGAGCGGTGGCCGAGGTGGCTGCTGACGAGACACTCGACGCATCGTTGCGGCGAATGGCGCGCAAGTGGCTGGCGTAGGGCGGGCACTGCCCGCCATTGTGTGAAATCGCGCGGTGCCAAAAGCTGCACCGATTCGCGTTCGTGACGGCGGCGGGCGGTGCCCGCCCTACGCGTATTTCTCCGGGGCGGGGTGCACGTGGCCGCATTCGTCGCAGGTTCGCGCGTCGATCGAGCGATAGAAGCGCTCGAACACCGGCGGGAAATCCTGTTCGATGCTGGCGAGGGTGAAGTATTCCTCGTACAGCTTGTGATTGCACTGTTCGCAGAACCACATCAAGCCGTCCTTCTCGCCAGCGACGCGGCGGCGCTCGATCACCAGTCCGATCGAACCGGCGCTGCGGTTCGGCGAGTGCGGTACGCGCGGGCGCAGGTAGAAGATTTCGCCGGCGCGCAGCGGAATGTCGCGCGCCACGCCATCGTCCTGCACCTTCAGCGTGATCTCACCCTCGAGCTGGTAGAAGAACTCGGGACCTTCGTCGTAGTGGTAGTCGGTGCGCGCGTTCGGCCCGCCGACGATCATGATGATGAAGTCGCCGTCGACGATGCACTTGTTGCCCACCGGCGGTTTCAGCAGGTGGCGGTGCTCGTCGATCCAGCGCTGCAGGTTGAGGGGCGGGGTCAGGGACATGGCGTCGCTCGCGTTCGATGGCTGCATCTTAGCGCCGTCGCCGCGCTCAGACTTCCAGCGTGGCGAGGTCGCCCTTTTCCTCCAACCACGCCTTGCGGTCGCTGGCACGCTTCTTGGCCAGCAACAGATCCATGATGCGTGCGGTGCCGTCGCCATCGTCCACGGTGAGCTGCACCAGACGGCGGGTGTCGGGGTGGATGGTCGATTCGCGCAGCTGCGGCGGGTTCATCTCGCCCAGGCCCTTGAAGCGGGTGGTGCTGACGGCGCCCTTGATCTTCTCGCGCTCGATCCGCTGCAGCATCGCTTCCTTCTCGCCTTCGTCGAGGCAGTAGAACACCTGCTTGCCCACGTCGACGCGGAACAGCGGTGGCATCGCCACGAACACGTGGCCTTCGCTGACCAGTTTCGGGAAGTGCCTGAGGAACAGCGCGGAGAGCAGGGTCGCGATGTGCAGGCCGTCGGAGTCGGCGTCGGCCAAAATGATCACCTTGCCGTAGCGCAGGCCGCTCAAGTCATCCTTGCCGGGATCGCAGCCGATCGCCACGGCGAGGTTGTGCACTTCCTCCGAGGCCAGCACCGAGGTGGATTCCACTTCCCAGGTGTTGAGGATCTTGCCGCGCAACGGCAGGATCGCCTGGAACTCCTTGTCGCGCGCCTGCTTGGCGCTGCCGCCGGCCGAATCGCCCTCGACCAGGAACAGTTCGGTGCGGGTGAGGTCGGTGGCGGTGCAGTCGGCCAGCTTGCCGGGCAGTTGCGGGCCCTGGGTGATCTTCTTGCGCACGATCTGCTTGGCCGCCTTCAGTCGCGCACTGGCGCGCTCGATCGCCAGCTGGGCGATGCGCTCGCCCATGTCCACGTTCTGGTTCAGCCACAGGCTGAAGGCATCGTGGATCACGTTCTCGATCAGCCCGGCGGCGTGGCGCGACGAAAGCCGCTCCTTGGTCTGGCCGGCGAACTGCGGATCCTGCAGTCGCGCGGACAGCACGAACGCGATGCGCTCCCACACGTCTTCCGGCGCCAGCTTCACGCCGCGCGGCAGCAGGTTGCGGATGTCGCAGAACTCGCGGATCGCGGTGGTCAGGCCGCTACGCAAGCCGTTGACGTGGGTGCCGCCCTGCATGGTGGGGATCAGGTTGACGTAGCTTTCCTGGACCAGCTCGCCTTCGGGCAGCCAGGCCAGCGCGACCTCCATGCCTTCGGCGTCGCGCGCCATCTGGTGCACGAACAGCTCGGCCGGCAGCAGCTCGTTGCCGTTCAGTTCGCCGCGCAGGTAGTCGCGCAGGCCGTCCTCGTAACGCCATTCGACGACCTCGCCGCTGGCCTCGTCGGTGAGCTTCACGTCGAGGCCGGCGCACAGCACCGCCTTGGCGCGCAGCAGATGCTTGAGCTTGCCCAGCGAGATCTTCGGCGAGTCGAAGTATTTCGCCTCCGGCCAGAAACGCAGCGTGGTGCCGCTGCGCTTCTTCGGCACCGTGCCGACCACTTCCAGCGCACTGACCTTGTCGCCGTGTTCGAACGCCATCGCGTATTCCGAACCGTCGCGACGAATGGTCACCTCGACCCGATCGGACAGCGCGTTGACCACCGATACGCCCACGCCGTGCAGGCCGCCGGAGAAGCTGTAGTTCTTGCCGCTGAACTTACCGCCCGCGTGCAGCCTGGTCATGATCAGTTCGACGCCCGACACGCCTTCCTCGGGGTGGATGTCCACCGGCATGCCGCGGCCGTCGTCGCTCACCGACACCGAGCCGTCGGCATGCAGCAGCACCTCGATCGAGCTGGCGTAGCCGGCCAGCGCCTCGTCCACCGAGTTGTCCACCACCTCCTGCACCAGATGGTTCGGCCGGGTGGTGTCGGTGTACATGCCCGGCCGGCGCTTGACCGGGTCCAGGCCGGAGAGGACTTCGATGTCGACGGCGTTGTAGCGACTGCTCATGCGGGTGTTTCGATGGAGAAAAGACGGTGAAGCATGGAGGGCGGAGGCGGGCAGGGTCAAGCCGGCCGCCATATCTAGCAACGCGTGCGCCTGCAACGAGAACAGGTGCCCGTAATGCCCGTTCTCAGCCATCAGCTGTTCGCGGTTGCTGCGCTCAGAGATACTGCCGTCGGAGAGTTTGCGGGGGTGTTCGGAGGCGGCTTTGCTTGCCGTAAAGTGAACTTGGCCACGTTTGCCGCGCCCTCTGCGGCTCAGAAACCGGGAGTTGGTATCGTCATGCGGGCGTGCTCATTCCGTCATAGCGAAAAGTTGTTGACTGAACGATGGCTTTCTGGGAAGCCTCGGGGATTGACTCCATTTCGGAAGCAAAAAAGTGTCTGATACTCTTGACGCGTTCCTGACAAGGATTCAGAAGTTGCCCATCGTAACCGCGCATTTCACCCTCATTCCGAGAGATTTCGGTGGCACGCGATAATTTCTCCAAACGCATCATCGAACGACTGCGCTCGCGCGTTGCACAGCGTTGTTCCAATCCTGGCTGCCGTCGTCAAACGGCAGGCCCTTCGACCGATCCCGAAGGCGTGAACATTACCGGTGTAGCGGCTCACATCCACGCGGCCTCGCCAGGCGGTCCACGTTATCTGGCGTCGATGTCTTCAGCTGAGCGCGGTAGCATCAAGAACGCGATCTGGCTGTGCAGTGTCTGCGCTACGCTGGTTGATCGAGATATTGAGGCTTATCCGGCTGAGCTACTCGCGGATTGGAGGGATGCGGCGGAAGGCCTGGCGGCTAAAGAACTTAACACACGTCCGCCGTCGCCTGGCGATGCCTCGGCGCAACTCGTAGCTGCGCTTGCAGGGCAGTCGCCAACGTTTCTTCCGTCAGTCATTAACAATGCTCACGAGGCCTCCGCCAAGGCACTTGAGCGTTTGGATTCTCGCTTTCTGGTGGAGAGCAGTTATCAAGGTAAGACGACGACGTTCACGCTTAACGCTCGCGAGCTTGTCCCCTTCAAACTTTTGGTACCGGACGAGCGTGCACGCGAATGGCAAGCCAAGGTGCGCTCGGCGATTGAGGACGGACTCGCCTTTGAAATTGACGCATCGGGAGTCAAAGCGCTGGGTTCGCCCCTTTTGGAGACGCTATTCAATAGCGAAGACCCCATCCAGTGGACCACCATCAAGGTGTCACCTCGATCAACTTCCGTCCGCGCGAAACTCACCGCCGTAGAACTGGCGGGAGGTGTACGTCATGCTTTCGACGATATAGACGGGCATCTGTTCATGGGGCGGACTGGCCTCACGTTTAAGGGGGAATTGTGGGGAGGATTGGCCGAGTTGACCATTCAGCTCCGGCATGAAGGGATGCCACAGAGCGGTAACTTCTCTTTCAACATTGATCTGGACCGTTGGGTAGGTGTCGACATCCGCGCGCTCCCGTACCTTCCGTCCATCACCGAGTTTTTTTGCCACGTCGACGCGGGTGAAATGCTTGACGTCGCAGTTTTTTGGCAAGGACAGCAACTGCTTGGGCTCCGCGGGAAATTCGACGCGCTGGGGCTTGGCGCCGGGCGCCAATCTTCATTTTTTGCATATTTATCTCGCGCCCGTGCGGTGCTGCGGGTCTTGGATGTGACGGCCGACTGTAAAGCTACCCAAGCAGGTTGCTATTGGGGCGAACGATTTTGATGAGCTGACGCAAATCTATGAAATCGTGAGAGCGCCGGCTCGGATGGGCCGGGAATGCTTGGCCACCAATGCCTCCTTTACGCTGAATGCCACAGACAACGGTGAGAACATCCAGCAGCTCCGCGAACAAAGCGGGCCATCCGTCATCAAGTTTGAGCAATCGGTCCAAGGTGAGATATCGATCTTCGGACAGAGTGTCCGATTGCCGCTGGTCAATATGATTTTCAACGGTGTCTTTCCTCGAGTGCTCGATGACCGTCAGTCGTTCGAGGTGGGCGACTCAGTCCGTGTCGAACTCGAGCCAACCGAAGGCTTTTGGATGAGCTACGAACTGAGTTGCGAGAACGAAGATGACGCTCATCCTGTCGTTGGTCATTGACGAGAAAATATCTGGAATGGGGTAGGGCCCGGCTCCGAATGAGTCTGCGAAGAGTATGCGATGTTTGCTGCGGACTCTTACGATCTGCCCAACTTCGATGTCACTTCACCTCACCGATACCCCTGCGCCTGCAACGAGAACAGATGCGCGTAATGCCCGTTCTCGGCCATCAGCTGCTCGTGGTTGCCGCGCTCGATGATGCGGCCGTCCTGGATCACGATGATCTGGTCGGCCATGCGCACGGTGGAAAAGCGGTGCGAGATCAGGATCGCGATGCGGCCGCCGGAAAGTTCGCGGAAGTGTTCGAAGATGGTGGCTTCGGCTTGCGCGTCCATCGCGGCGGTGGGTTCGTCCAGCACCAGGATGTCGGCGCGTGAGCGCATGAAGGCGCGGGCCAGGGCGATCTTCTGCCACTGCCCGCCGGACAGCTCGCGACCGTCGTTGAACCACTTGCCGAGCTGGGTCTCGAAGCCGGCCGGCAGGCTGTCGATGAAGTCGCTGGCCATGCCCTTGTCGCTGGCTTCGCGCCAGCGCGCCTCGTCGTCGAAGTGGGTGACGTCGCCGGCGCCGACGTTCTCGCCCACGCGCATCTGGTAGCGGGCGAAATCCTGGAAGATCACGCCGATGCGCTGCAGCAGCACGGCTTCGTCCCACTCGCGCAGATCGGTGCCGTCGAGCAGGATGCGGCCGCGGTCGGGCGTGTACAGGCGCGTGAGCAGCTTGATCAGGGTGGTCTTGCCCGAACCGTTCTGGCCGACCAGGGCCAGCGATTCGCCGGGGCGGATGTGCAGGTCGATGTCGCGCAGCGCGGGTTCGCTGGCGCCGGGGTAGGTAAAGCTGACCTGCTCGAAGCGGATGCCGTCGTCGGGCCTGGCACCGCGCTGCGCCATGCCGGTGGCGGGCGGCACCGGGGTCTCCAGGTATTCGTACAACGTGGAGAGATAGAGGTTGTCCTCGTACATGCCGCCGATCGCCGACAGCATCGCCGACACCGCCGACTGGCCTTGGCGGAACAGCGCCAGGTACATCGTCATCTGGCCCAGGGTGATGCGCGCCATCACGGTGCTGGCGGCGATCCACGCATAGGCGCCGTACAGCGCCAGCGTGCCGAGCAGGCCCAGCACGAAGCCCCAGCTGTCGCGGCGCACGGCAAGGTCGCGATCGGCGCGATACAAGGTGTGGAAGATGTCGCGGTAGCGTTGCAGCAGCAGCGGGCCGAGGCCGAACAGCTTCACTTCCTTGGCGTGGTCCTCGCGCGCCAGCACGGTTTCCAGATACAGCTGCATGCGCGTTTCCGGCGAACGCCAGCGGAACAGCCGGAACGCGTCGCCGGAGAAGCGGGTCTCGGCGAAGAACGCCGGCAGCCCGGCCAGCAGCAGCACCGCCACCGCCCACGGCGAGAACTGGAACAGCAGGCTGCCGTAGCTGACCAGCGAGATCGCGTTCTGGCCCAGGCCGAACGTGCGCGTCACCAGCGACAGCGGCCGGCTCGATGCTTCGCGCCGCGCGCGGGTGAGCTTGTCGTAGAACTCCGAATCCTCGAAGTGCGCCAGCTCCAGGGTCAGCGCCTTTTCCAGGATCATCACGTTGACGCGCTGGCCCAGCTGCGCGCGCAGCAGCGACTGGCACAGCGACAGCCCGCGTTGCGCGCCGGCCAGCGCCGCCACCAGCACGCCTTCCAGCGCGACCCATTCGAAGACCGATCGCAGCGGCGCATGGCCGTTCGTCGCCCACTGCCGGCTGGCGGCCACCACCGCATCGACGATGTGCGCACCGACGTACGCAATGCCGGCCGGCAGCAGGCCGGCGACCAGGGTGAGCGCGGCGAGTGCGACGGTCAGCGCACGGCTGGTGCTCCACACCAGTTCCAGCGCACGCCCGCTGTAGCGGAACACGCCCAGGAAGCTGCGGGCGAGTTCCTTCGGTGGTTCGGGGGAGGCGGCGTGAGGTGGCACGTGGGGAGATCGTCGGAAGGCGCAGAGAGCGCGCGAAGCTTCTGACATGGGGGTCGTGCCTTCACACGCAAGACGAAACCTGTAGGAGCGCCCTTGGGCGCGATGCTTTTCGTGACGTCACGAAGAGCATCGCGCCCAAGGGCGCTCCTACAAAGAAGCCTGGTAGAGCTCCGGGAACAACTGCTGCAGGTGGGCCACCTTGGGCGCGTCGTTGATCACGATGTACGGGTTGCGCGGGTGCCGATCGTAGTAATGCTGGTGATACGCCTCCGCGGGATAGAACGCCTTGAGCGGAACCACCTGGGTGACGATCGGTGCGGCGAACGCCTTGGCCGTGGTCAGCTGGGCGATGTAGTCGGTGGCGATCTTCTTCTGCGCATCGTTGCCGTAGAAGATTACCGAGCGGTACTGGGTGCCGCGGTCCGGGCCTTGCCGGTTGAGCTCGGTGGGGTTCAGCGCGACCGAGAAGAACACCTGCAGCAGGGTGCCGTAGCTGACCTGGGTGGGGTCGAACTCGACCCGCACCGACTCGGCGTGGCCGGTGTCGCCGTCGCTGACTGCATCGTAGTGGGCGGTGCCGGCGGCGCCGCCGGAATAGCCGGCGGTGACTTGGCGCACGCCTTTCACGCGCTCGAACACCGCCTCGATGCCCCAGAAGCAGCCGCCGGCGAACACGGCCACCTCGTCGTGCGCGGCGGAAGGCGTCGCATCGACGATGGGGGCGGGCAGGCGCACCACATCGTGGGCGGCCGCGACCGGCTGGCAGGCAGCGAGGCCGACGAGCAGGAGCACGGCGGCAAACGGAAACAGGCGGCGTGGGCGGATCATGGGCAACCTCGCTGACGATGGCAGGCGGACGCACTCAACCAGTCATTCGCCGGCCGGGGCGCGGCGGTTACCCGCGACGGCGCGGCGTTACCATGGACGGCGAATCCGCCGGAGAGTTGCATGCCTGACGCCGTCAATCTGGACGCCTACCTGCGCCGCGTGGGCTGGTCTGGCCCGGTCAAGGTGGATCTGGCGACCCTGCGCGGGCTGGCCATCGCCCACGTGGCCACGATCCCGTTTGCCAACCTTGATCCGCTGATTGGCCGGCCGGTGGATCTCGGTCTGGCGGCGCTGCAACGCAAGCTGGTCGATGAAGGCCGCGGCGGTTACTGCTTCGAGCAGAACCTGCTGTTCGAAGCGATGCTGCGCGAGATCGGTTTCGAGGTAAACGGCCTGATCGCCCGCGTGCTCTGGGGGCATCCGGAAGATACGCAAACCGCGCAGACCCACATGCTGCTGCACGTCATGCTTGCCGGCGAGAGCTGGCTGGTCGACGTGGGTTTCGGCGGCCACGTGCTCACCGGGGCGTTGCGGCTGCAGCCGGACATCGAGCAGCCCACCGCGCACGAGCCGTTCCGGTTGCTGGAACGCGATGGCGAGTGGCGCATGCAGTCGCTGGCGCATGGGCAGTGGCGCACGCTGTACCGGTTTGACCTGCGCGCGGTGTCGATGGTCGATTACGTGGTGGCCAATCATTACGTGTCGAGCCACCCGACGTCGCGCTTCGTCAGCCATCTCCTGCTCGGTCGCACCACCGCGGACCGGCGGCTGGGACTGCTCGACTACGAGTTCACCATCCGTTGCGATGGTCGCGAGCCGGAGCGCCGCCAGTTGCGCGACGTGGCCGAATTGCGCGAGGTGATGGAGAACGAATTCCTGCTGCCGGCTGCCGCGATCGCGGCGATGGGCGATCGCCTGCAAGGCTTGCCGCGCGCCTGAGTCAGCAGCGTGCGTTGGCGGACGGGCGACCGTCGCCGCTCCCCAGCGGATCGGCCAGCACGCGGATCTCCACGTCGTCCAGGGTGACGAACTGGCCCGCGCGGATCTTGCAGGTCTTGCGCAGCTCAACCGCGCCGTCGACGTGCACCGCGCCGCTGGCCACGATCGCCTTGCCCGTGCCGCCGCTGTCGCACAGGCCGACCAGCTTCAGCAGCATGTTGAGCTCGACGTAGTCGCCTTCCAGTTCAAATTCGATCGTCTGCATGGTGTTCCGTGCCGGTGGGATATGTAGGAGCGCACCTTGTGCGCGATGCTTTTTTTGCGGGAATCGAGAATCGGGAATTGCAAGAGCATCGCGCACAGGGTGCACTCCTACGGGGGAGGTGGAGCGAATGCGCTGTCGGGCAGGGCGAGGAACGCGAACCAGGGGCGCTCGTGCTCTTCGCCGAAGGTCGCCGCGTCGTCCAGCACGCCGAGCAGGGTGTCGTAGTCGTCGCCGGCCGCGGCGCGCAGATCGTCGACGTGCTCGAACAGCAGCACGTGGCCCCACGCCGGCAACCAGCCGAGATCGCGCAGGCAATCGGCCAGTGCGTCCCAGTTGTAGCCGAAGGTCGCCGGCAATTGCAGCGACACGGCCAGGCGGCGCAGCAGTTCATCCTTGTCGCGACAGCCGGCCAGGTCGGTGCGGCGCACGCACAGGTCGGCATGCGCGGCCGCGCGGTCCAGCCGGTCGAGATCGTCGGCACCGACGAAATACACGCCGCTCTGGGCCGGCCGGGTCAGGTCCAGCTCGAAACGGTCCGCACTCATCGCGCCACCTCGAAACGGCGGAAGCTGCGGTAGTGGTCGTCGGTGTAGTACCACACCGTCGGCGGCGTGCCGCCGGTGACGATGCGCCGCGCGCCGCGATTGCGCGCGCCGGGCGTTTCCACCGTGTACTCGTGGTAGTAGCCGCGCGGTTGCTGCGGCAGAAGGCCTTCGTAATTGCCGAACACGGCGCCGTCCTGGCGGTGCTCGAACGGACCGCCGGCGACGATCCGCTGCACCATCGCACGCGCCTGCGGCGGCAGCGACGCCATCGAGTCATCCACCGTTGCGGCGCGCGTGGCGACAGTGTTGCCGGTAGTGCCGGCGGGCACGCCCGGTACTTCGCCGTGGCGCTGCCACAGCAGTACGGCGCCGATGGCGATCAGCAGCAACAGCAGCGGTCGAAGACGGCGCATGGTTCTCGCGGCAGGCGGTGGCGGGGCGAGCTTAACAGGGCCGAACGGGCTGCAGGCTTCCTTCATCGAAGGAAATTACGCACACTCCGCCTTTCCCCCGACAACAGCGCGTGCGCTGCCCACCCGACTTCCGGAGCCCGGATGAGCACCACTTCCGACCCGCATCGCGGCCGCTTGCCGCGGCAGATCGCCTACATCATCGGCAACGAGGGTTGCGAGCGTTTCTCGTTCTACGGGATGCGCAACATCCTCACCCCGTTCCTGATCACCTCGCTGCTGCTGTACCTGCCCGAGGGTCAGCGCGCACTGGCGGCGAAGGACGTGTTCCACACCTTCGTGATCGGCGTGTACTTCTTTCCGCTGCTGGGCGGATGGCTCAGCGACCGCTTCTTCGGCAAGTACAACACCGTGCTGTGGATGAGCCTGATCTACTGCGCCGGCCACGCCTGCCTGGCGATCTTCGAGGACAACCGGCTGGGCTTCTTCACCGGGTTGGGCCTCATCGCGCTGGGCGCGGGCGGCATCAAGCCGCTGGTGGCCTCGTTCGTGGGCGACCAGTTCGACCAGTCGAACAAGCACCTGGCGAAGATGGTGTTCGACGCGTTCTACTGGATCATCAACTTCGGCTCGTTTTTCGCGTCCTTGCTGATGCCACTGTTCCTGCACCACTTCGGCGCGGCGGTGGCGTTCGGCATTCCCGGTGCGCTGATGTTCGTCGCCACCGTGGTGTTCTGGCTGGGCCGCAAGCAGTACGTGATCGTGCCGCCGGGGCCGCCGGAGCCGCATGCGTTTTCGCGGGTGATCCGCACCGCGTTGCTGACGCAGCGGCCGGGGCAGGCGCGACCGGGCCTGTGGCTGGCGGTGGCTGCCGTGGTGGTGGCGCTGGCCTCGTTTGCGCTGGCGCCTTCGCTGGGCTTCGTGATCGCCGCGTGCATCGCGCTGGTGGTGCTGATCGGCGGCGTCGGCGGCGGCGCCTGGCTGCAGATGGATCGCGCGCGCGGCGTGCATCCGGACCATGCCGTGGATGGCGCGCGCAACGTGCTGCGCGTGCTGGTGATCTTCGCGCTGACCACGCCGTTCTTCTCGCTGTTCGACCAGAAGGCCTCGACCTGGGTGATCCAGGGCGGCGAGATGACGATGCCGTCGTGGTTCAGGCCCGCGCAGATGCAGGCGCTGAACCCGCTGCTGGTGATGCTGTTGATCCCGTTCAACAACCTGGTGCTGTACCCGCTGCTGCGCCGCGCCGGCTACGAGCCTACCGCGCTGCGCCGGATGACCGCCGGCATCGCGTTCAGCGGTCTGGCGTGGATCGTGGTCGGTGGTCTGCAGGTGGTGATCGACGGCGGTGATCCACTCTCCATCGTGTGGCAGGTGCTGCCGTACGCGCTGCTTACGTTCGGCGAGGTGCTGGTCTCGGCCACCGGCCTGGAGTTCGCCTATAGCCAGGCGCCGGCCTCGATGAAGGGTGTGGTGATGAGTTTCTGGAACCTCACCACCACGGTCGGCAACCTGTGGGTGCTGCTGGCCAACGCGGCGGTTCGCAACGACAGCGTCACCGGCGCGATCGCCCACAGCGGACTCAGCGTGACTGCCTTCCAGATGTTCTTCTTCGCCGCGTTCGCGTTGCTTGCGGCGCTGGCGTTCGGGCTTTACGCCAGGCGCTATCGCGAAGTCGATCATTACCGAGCGGCCTGACGAAAGTCCCGTAGGAGCGCACCCTGTGTGCGATGCTTTCCATCACGTGACGAAAGGCATCGCGCACAGGGTGCGCTCCTACACGTCATGTCGCGGCATCGCATCCACGCGCGATTGCAGTGCCATGGCCGCGGCGGGGTTGCGGTGTTTGGCGGCGCTGATGAAGAACACGAACACGTCGCGTGGCTTGCCTTGCGGTTGCACGCTGGCGGCGTGCGGCAGGTCGGCGATGTCCTCGCCGGCGGCCCAGCTCCGCACACGCCTGGCCCAGTGGTCGAGCGCGTCGGCGGCGTAGCCGGTAGGGATGCCGTCGGCGCTGCGCATCAGGCGCGCATAGGCGAAGTCACCGGTGAGATCGGCCAGCGAGGGGTACTCGGCCGAGTCGGTGAACACGGTGGGCACGCGATGCGCGCGGGCCAATTCCACATAACGCGCGTCGAGGAAGCCGGGATGGCGTACTTCCAGTACGTGGCGCAGGGGTTGACCGTTCAACTCGCGCGGCAGGCCGTCGAGGAAGGCCGCCAGGTCATCGGCATCGAACCGCCGCGACGGCGGCAGTTGCCACAGGATCGGCCCCAGCCGGTCGCCCATCTCGGCGAGCCCGCCGTGGATGAAACCGCTGACGCCCTTGCCGGTGTCGGCCAGCCGCTTGCCCTCGGTGATGTAGCGCGGCGCCTTCAGCGAGAAGACGAAACCTTCCGGTGTGTCCGCCGCCCATTTCGCGTAGGTCGCCGGCTTCTGCGCGCCGTAGAAGGTGCCGTTGATCTCGATCGTGCGCAACTGGCGGCTGGCGTACTCCAGCTCGCGCCGCTGCACGAGTTTGGGTGGATAGAAGTTGTTGCGCCAGGGCGCGTAGGTCCATCCGCCGATGCCGACGCGGATCGCGCCGTGCGCGCTCATGGTGTGGCTCCGGCGGGCCGATGGCGCAGCCACTCGGCGGTACCCACGCATAGCACCAGCCACGCCGCGCCCGTGGCGTAGCCGGCCAGCACGTCGCTGAGGTAATGCACCTGCAGCAGGATGCGGCTGATGCCGATCACCCCGACCATGAGCACGGCGCCGGCGATGATCGCGCGATGGAAGCGCGGCGACAGCCGCAGCAGCACGTAGGCCAGCATGCCGTAGAACACCATCGCGCCGAACGCGTGCCCGCTGGGGAAACTCCAGCCCGGCTCGACAATGAAACCATGGTCGTGCAGCGGCCGCGCACGGCGGAACAGCGCCTTCAGAGCACCGTTGATCGGCAGGATGCCGAGCAGGGCCACGCTCCAGCTCGCGGCCAACGGCCGCTGGCGCCGCAACAGCAGGATCAGCAGCACCACGGCTGCCATGCTGGCGACCCACAAGGTGTCGCCCAGGTGCGTGATGGCGGCGATCAGGCGCAGCGCCGGCACCGGCAGGTGGGTGCGCAGGCTGGCGGCGAGGCTGGCGTCGAATCCGCCCAGGCCGGTCGTCGGCTGGCCGGAAATCGCCAGCGCGAGGCCACCGGAGAACAGCACCAGCACCAGGCACAGCAGCAGGCCCGTGCGCCGGCGCAGCATGGTCGGCGGCTGACCCAGCAGCGCGGCGCGCCGTTGCCAGCGCACATTGCGTTGCCAGGCCAGGTCGCCGACCAGCACGGCCAGCAACAACAGCAGCGCCCATAGCGCCAGGGCGTGCAGCGCAATCCATTCCGCTGGCGTGTTCATTGCAATCATCGTTCCGCTTGCTGATCCGCGCATGATCGCGGTTGGCGCCGCCGGCGTCGAGTTGGGCGCCGCGCTAGCCTTGCGGGCGATTTCTCGCGATAGTGGGCGGATCGTCGCTTTAGGGGAGAACTTCGATGGTTCAGCGATTCGGGTCCGTACGCGGGCGGTCGTTCCGGCTGCTGGTCGGTCACGCCTTGCTGGTGCTCGGCACGTCGGCGCTGGCGCAGGCGCCGGCCACGCCGCCGCCGGTATCGACCGGCGACATCGTGCAGCCGCTGCTGCCGGCGCAGTTGCGGGATTTCGACGCGTACATGGCCCACACGCTGAAGACCTTCGAGGTGCCCGGCATCGCGGTGGCCATCGTCAAGAACGGCAGGGTGGTGATGGAGCGCGGCTTCGGCGTGAAGGAGCTGGGCAAGCCGGACCAGGTCGATGCGCACACCCTGTTCGCGATCGCCTCCAACACCAAGGCATTCACCGCCGCGGCGCTGCAGCAACTGGCCGACGCGGGCAAGCTGGACATGGATGACCGCGTGATCGACCACCTGCCGTGGTTCCGCATGTCCGACCCCTACGTGACGCACGAGATGCGCATCCGCGATCTGCTGGCGCACCGCAGCGGCCTGAGCCTGGGCGCAGGCGACCTGCTGTACTGGCCGCCGACCTCGTACACCACGAAGGAAGTGGTCGAGCGCCTGGCCAAGGTACCGTTGAAGAATGGTTTCCGCAGCCACTACGCCTACGACAACATCCTGTTCGCGGTGGCTACCCTGGTGATCGAGCAGGCCTCCGGCCAGAGCTATGCCGACTACGTGCGCCAGCAGCTGTTCAAGCCGGTCGGCATGGACGAGTCGCTGATCGACATGACGTATCTGAAGCCTGGCATGGACGTGGCCACCGGCCACGCGCCGTACGAGTTCAAGGACGTCAAGCCGGTACCGCCGATGGCCTGGCTCAACGATCCGGGCGCCGGCGGCATCTATTCCAGCGTGCATGACCTGGCCAAGTGGATGAACGTGCAGCTGGCCGGTGGCGTCTTGCCGACGATGGGCGTCGACGGCAAGCCGCAGCGGGTGTTCTCCGAGAAGAGCCACCACGAGATGTGGTCGATGCTGACGCCGATTCCGATCAAGGCGGCGGCGATCCCCGAGCTGGAGCCGCTGACGCCGGACTATTACGGTTACGGCGAAGGCTGGTTCCTCGGCCAGTACCAGGGTCGCAAGCTGGTCTGGCATACCGGCGGCTGGCCCGGCTTCGTCTCGCGCGTGACGATGGTGCCGTCGCTGAAACTCGGCGTGGTGGTGCTGACCAACCAGCAGTCCGGCGCCGCGTTCAACGCGGTGACCTACCGCGTGCTGGATGCGTACCTCAACCCGTCGCACGAGACCGACTGGGTGGCGGTGTACGAGAAAGCTGTGCAGCACGCCAAGGCCAAGGCCGACGACAGCGTGGCGAAGCACGAGCAGGCGCGCGACAAGCGCAGCAAGCCCTCGCTGCCGCTGGCCGACTACGCCGGCACCTATCGCGACCCGTGGTATGGCGACGTCATCATCAGCCAGGAACATGGCAAGCTGCGCATGCGCTTCGGCAAGACGGCGCAACTGGTCGGCACGCTGACGCCGTGGCAGCACGACAGCTTCACCGTGCGCTGGGACGACCGTTCGCTGGATGCCGATGCCTTCGTCGATTTCGCGCTGGACATGGACGGCAAGATCCGCGAAGTGCGCATGCAGCCGATCTCGCCGCTGACCGACTTCAGTTTCGATTTCCAGGATCTGCGACTGGTGCCGGTGGAAACCGCCAGGGAGGCATCCGCGGACAAGTGATCCATCACGGCGCCGTGCGCGGCGCCCATGCCGGAGGGGAAGGGACATGAACTATCGACGTCATGCGGTGGCGATCCTGCTGTCGTTCGGTCTGCTGGCCGGTGTGGCGCAGGCGCGCGACAACCACGCGGTGGAGCATCGCTTCTTCCGGGTCGAACTGGGTGCGGCCAGCGCGCAGGCGATCTCGGGCCGGTTGCTGCTGTTCGCGGTCGACGCCAAGGCGGCGCAGGCGGCGGCCCTGGCGGAGTCCAAGGGCAAGAGCAGCGTGGTCGAGTCGGTCGACGCCAATCCGTTCAGCGGCACGGTGACGAGCGTGGCGGCGCGCGAGGTGAGCCATTGGGCGCCGGGGCAGGCGATCGACGTCGACACCGACCGCATGGCGTATCCCGCCGGCTGGTCGCAGCTGCCGCCGGGCGATTACCTGGTGCAGGCCGTGCTCGACGTGAACCATGACTACAACTACACCGGGCGCGGTGCCGGCGATCTGGTCAGTGACGTGGTCAAGTTGCATCTGCCCGCCGCCGGCGTGCCGACACTGGTGCTGGCGAAGGCCTTGCCGGCCGACGGCGATCCGTGGGCCGTGCCGGATTCGGCGTCGCCGGACTTGCGCGAACGCGTGGCGGCGACACGCCCGCATGCACACCTGGTCGATTTCGCCAGCCCGTCGCTGGGTGCGTTCTGGGGCCGGCCGATCCACATGCGCGGCTGGGTGCTTACCCCACCCGGCTACGACGCCAACGCCGCCGCGCGTTACCCGACCGTCTATTACACGCAGGGCTTCGGCGGCAACAACGAGCGCGTGATCGGTCCTGTCGTCACCGTCTACACCGCGATGGCGAAGCAGCAGATGCCGCCGATGATCTGGGTGTTCCTGGACGAGTCCAGCCCCACCGGCACCCACGAGTTTGCCGACTCGGTCAACAACGGCCCGTGGGGGCAGGCGCTGACCACCGAGCTGATTCCGCACCTGGAAGTGGCCTACCGCATGGATGGCGACGCCAACGGCCGCTTTCTCAACGGCCACTCCTCCGGCGGCTGGGCCACGCTGTGGCTGCAGACGCGCTACCCGAAAATCTTCGGCGGCACCTGGTCAACCTCGCCCGATCCCAGCGACTTCCACGATTTCACCGGCGTGGATCTTTACGCGCCGCACGCCAACGTCTACCGCCGGCCCGACGGCTCGGCCTATCCGCTGGTGCGCAACCACGACAAGGTGCTCGGCACGTTCGAGCAGTTCGCGAAACTCGAACGCGTGCTGGGCAGCTATGGCGGCCAGCTGGCCTCGTTCGAATGGGTGTTCTCGCCGCGCGGCAAGGACGGCCGGCCCGTGCCGATGTTCGACCGCGACACCGGCGCCGTCGACCCGGCGGTGGCGGCGTACTGGCGTGACCACTACGACATCGCGCACCGCCTGCAGCAGCGGTGGCCGCAGCTGAAGCCCGACCTGGACGGCAAGATCCACCTCTACGTGGGCACCGCCGACACGTTCTACCTGGACGGCTCGGCGCACAAGCTGAAGGCCGTGCTCGACGGCCTGGGCGCGAAGACGGAGTTTCGCTTCCTGCCCGACCGCACCCACGGCAACCTCTACTGGATCGGCGATGACCACCACGGCCTGCTCAAGCAGATCAGCTGGGCTATGTATGCCATCGCGCGGCCGGATTCCAAGCTGAAGCCCGTCGCCACACCCTGATCTTCATCGCGCCGTAGGGCGGGCACCGCCCGCCGCCCGCGCCCGCACGTGAAGCCGGCGGGCAGTGCCCGCCCTACGCGCCTAGCGGGCCGCCGCCCGCGCGGTTTCGGATCACTCCGGCTGCCACGGGTCATAGCTGCCGATGTACCAGAGGTGGCCTTCCGGGTCGTGGCAGCTGTAGCCGGCGCCGCCGTAGTCCTTTTCGGCGTAGTCGTCGACGATCACCGCGCCGGCTGCCTTCGCCTGCTCGTAGTGGGCCCTGCAGTCGGTCACGGTCACGCAGGCGCACTGGGTTTCGCGGCCGCCGATTTCGTCGGGTTGGGCGATGTGCCGGCCGAAGTCGTCATGGTGCACACCGCTGAGCATGACCATGCCGCGGCCATACGTCAGTTGCGCATGCTCGACTTCGCCGTTGTTGTTCTCGTAGATCGCGTGCCGCTTGAAGCCGAACGCCTGGCAAAGCCAGTCGATGGCCGCATGCGGATCGCGATAGCGCAGGCAGGGGATGATGGTGCTGCCGCCGGCATCTGCCATGGCCGTCTCCTGCGCGGGGATGGGCTGGCAGCTTAGCGCGACGGGCGAGAACGCCGCGTGGATTCCCGAGCGCCGCCGCCGTGATGGCCGGCTCAGCCGGTGTGCTCGTCATCCTCGGCCAGCGGCGGCAGGGTGCGCACCAGTTGCGCGCGCACCAGCGGCAGGCGCGCGCGGCGCAGGCGCTGCAGCAGCTCGAACAGCAGCTCGCTCTTCACGCTGCCGGTGTCGCGCGGGCTGCCGACGTAGGCCACGCAGTTGAAGGTCATCGAGCCGGCATCGAGGCCATCCAGCTGCACATAGGGTGCCGGCGCGGCCAGCGTGCCCGGGTGCGCATCGAGCACCTCCAGCGCCAGCGTGCGCACCTTGTCGGCGTCGGTGTCCAGCGGCATCGGCAGCTTGATCTGCACGCGGCCCAGCGCGTTGGCCTGGGTCACGTTGCGCACGTTCTCGGTGATCAGCTGCGAGTTCGGCACGATCACGGTGGAGCGGTCCCACAACTGGATCTCGGTGGCGCGCACGTTGATCCGGCGGATATCGCCCTCGACCTCGTTGAGGCTGACCCAGTCACCCACCTTCACCGGCCGCTCCACCAGCAGGATCAGGCCGGAGATGAAGTTCTGCACGATCGCCTGCAGGCCGAAGCCGATGCCCACCGACAGCGCGCTGACGATCCAGGTGATGCTGGTCAGGTTGACGTGCAGCGCGGCCAGGGTCAGCACCAGCACCAGCAGGCCGCCGAGGTAGCCGAGCAGGGTGACGATGGAATCCTGCATGCCCGGTTCCATCGTCGACTTGGGCAGTAACTGCTCGCGCAGCCAGCGCTTGAGCATGTGCAGCAGCACGCCGCCGACCACCAGCACCAGCACCGCCCGGAAGATGTTGCCGGGATTGATCGGCAGATCGCCCAGTTTCAGGTTGCCGAAGGTGCGCACCGCGCCGGCCAGCAGGTCGCCCGGGCCGGCGCCGAACGGGGTCAGCACGATGGCGATGGCCAGCAGGGTCAGCAGCACCCTGGCGATGCCGGCGAGCAGGGTGGCGGCCTGGTCCAGTGCATGCGGCGCCAGCTGGAAGGATGCCTGCAGCCGCTGGCCGCCGCGTTCGTGCGGCGAAAGCGCGAGGTGGATGATGTCGTTCAGCAGGTGGCCGAGCAGCCACGCGCTGGCCACCACCACGCCGACCCACAGCATCTGCACTGCGGCGAAGAAGGCCAGCGCGATGTAGCCGGTGGCCACGCCCAGCCAGCTCACCAGTACGCCGAACACCGCGCCAGCGCCGAGCGCGCCGACCCACAACGGCCGATGCTCGACCACGCCCTCGGCCACCGCCTGTCGCCGCGCGCCGCGCAAACGCCACCAGCCCGCCGCGATCAGGCCGCTGACCACCAGCGCCACCGCGCCGCGCGTGGCCACCGTGGTCGGCAGGCTGGAGCCGATCGTGCGGCTGATGCGCTCGATCAGGCCGAACAGCAGCGCGGCCGCGCCGAGCAGCCAGGGAATCATGTGCAGGCGTTGCGCGGCGAGGTCGGACAGCGGCGGCAGGCGCCAGCTCGGCCGGCGCACGGAGAGCAGCGCGCGGCCCAGTCCGGTGACGAACGCGGCGAACAGCACCAGGCGCACCGCCGAGCGCGCCAGCGCGTCGAGGTCGGGGGCGAGGATGTCGTTCCAGTTCAGGCCCAGGTACGCCAGCTGGGCGGCGATGCCGGTGGTGGGCAGGGCGGTGAGCGCGACCGCCACCGCCATCGCGCTGCGGCGCAGGTGGCCGTCCGGTACGTGGCGCGTGGCCAGGCGCAGCAGCAGACTATCGAGCAGCCAGCGGCCCACGCCCAGCCACAGCAACGCGCCGATCAGGCACAGCAGCAACGGCGTGCGGTTCGATGTTTCCCACGCCTCGCTCCAGGCATCGGCCACGCGGTTGCCGAGACGGTCCAGCCGCGCCAGGTCGTCGGGGAAACTGCGCGCCGGCTCGCTCCAGAACGCGCTGCCGAACGGCGACGCCGTGCGCGATGCCAACCGGGCCTGGAACTCGTCGTTGCGCAGGCCGGTGATCTGCGCGGCCAGTTGCAAAGCGTTCTGGCCCAGCAGCTGCGCCTGCTTGACCTGCGCATCCAGCGCGGCGCCGGCCTTGTCCAGTTGCCGCCGCTGGGCCGCGACCTGCGCCGCTTCCGGCGCCGCGCCCTTGGCTGGCGGCGCACCCAGCACGTCGAGCTGCGCCTGCAGCGCGGCCAGTTGGGGCGTCAGATCACTGACCAGTTGCCGCGCCTGGTCCTGCACCGCCAGCGCGTCGTTGCGCAGGTCGCCGAGCGAGCTGGCCGCGTGCTTGTCCTTCAAGGCGGCCTTGAGTGCATCGAGGCGATCGTCCAACTGCTCCAGCGACTGCGCCGGCGTAGCGGCGCTCGCTGCCGACGCCGGCGCCGCAGCGCCCTGCTGGGCGTGCACGGCAAGGCTGCCGAAGGCGAGCATGGCAAGCAGGAGAACGCGGCATGAGATGGGCATCCGCGCATGATCGGAGCGCCGCTGCGGGTGGTCAATCGCCTGGGCGAGGGTGCCGCAAGGGGCGCAAGGCGTGCGTTCAGATTGGGCATCGCGGACCTGGCACTTGACGTCAACAAGTTTGTAATGCAAACCTATTTGCACGTGTTGAGAGGAGCGACCGATGAGCGACGAAGTCCACGACCGCCTGCAGGATCTCGAAGGGCTGACGCGAAGCTATGCGCGCTATTCGCGCAACGCCGGCGGGCTGTCTTCCGTGCTCGGCGGCGTGCTGTGCCTGCTCGTCTATTTCGGCGGCCAGTTGCTGCATGGCATGGCGGTGGCCAGTGCGGTGCTGATCGCGATTCCCGCGGTGTGGCTGCTCGCCAAGGGCTGGATGACGCGCCGCTACTACCAGCGCTGGGGCCACGTCGAGGAGCAGGAGTCGCCGGCGGAGCGGCGCACGCACTGGTTCTGCGTCGGCGTGGTGCTGCTGGTGGCGCTGGTGATCACCGTCGGCCTGGCGGTCACCGCGCGACCGCACCCGTGGTCGCTGCCGCCGGGGATGATTGGCTACCTGGCGCTGCTGTGGCTGCTGGTGCTGGCCGCGTGGCGCTGGCTGCGCAGCCCGCTCGATTTCATCGTTGGCGTGTTCCTGTTCTGCCAGGCGGCGATGGTCAGTGCCGGCGGCTACTACCCGCTGATCGGCACTACCCACACGCCGCAGGCGACGCAGATGTCGCTGGTCGCGCTGATGTTTCCGCTGGCCGCGCTGGTGATGATCGCCAACGGCGTGCGCGAGCATCGCCAGTTCCAGCAACTGCGCCAGCGCCTGCAGCAACTGCATCCCGGGCAGGAGGACGGGGCATGAGCGCCGCGGGCGACATCACCGAAGTCATGGCGCTGGACCGGCTGGTGCACGAGCCGGCGCGGCTGCTGATCCTGGCGGTGCTGTCCGGGGCCAAGCTGGTCGAGTTCGGCTTTCTCGAGCAGGTCAGCGGGCTCAGCAAGGGCAACCTGTCCAGCCACATGAGCAAGCTCGAGGCCGGTGGCCTGATCGAGGTGAGGAAGAGTTTCCGCGGCAAGCGCCCGCTGACCGAGTTGTGCATCACGCCGGCCGGCCGGCGCGCGCTGGCCAACTATCGACGCCAACTGGCGACCGTGATGCAGGGCATCCCTGCGCCGGCCGCTTCCACGAAACGGAGACGCGACGAATGAAACCCGTCACGAGACTCGTCCTGGGCACCGCGCTGGCGGCCGCGCTGGGTACGGCCACTGCCGCCGAAACGCCGGTGCTCCCTGCGCGCATCGCGCAAGTGGCGCAGCAGTACGTTGAAGCCGGCACGTATCCGGCGATGGTGGTGGTGATGATCGACGGCAGCCGCAGCCAGATCGCCGGCTTCGGCAAGCTGGCCGACGGCCGCGCGCCGGACGGCAGGACCATGTTCGAGATCGGCTCGGTAACCAAGACCTTCACCACCTTGCTGCTGGCCGAGGCGGTGCAGGCGAAGACACTGGCCCTGGATACGCCGGTGGCCGATCTGCTGCCGGACTTCAGCATTCCGGCGCGCCACGGGAAGCCGATCACGCTGGGCCTGCTGGCCGAGCAGTTCTCCGGCCTGCCGCGCTTGCCGGGCAACCTGCAGCCGGCGGACCTTGGCAACCCGTATGCCGACTACAGCCACGACCGGCTCAAGGCCTTCCTGGCCGGCTACCAGCTGCCGCGCGATCCGGGCGCCGCCTACGAGTACTCCAACCTCGGTTTCGGCCTGCTCGGCGAGGCATTGACGCAGCACGCCGGGATATCCTACGGCGAGCTGGTACGGCGCAAGGTGCTGGTGCCGCTCGGCATGCAGTCCACCGGCACCGGGCTGACGCCCGCCGTGCGCGCGCGTCTCGCCCCGGGTCACGACGAAGTGGGGCAGGCCGCCAGGCATTGGGACTTCGGTGCGCTGGCCGGGGCCGGCGGGCTGCTCAGCGATGGCGACGACATGCTGCGTTACCTGCAGGCCAACATGGGCAAACTGAAGACGCCGCTGGCCTCGGCCATGCGACTGGCGCAGGTGCCGCGGCGCGACATTGGCGGCGGCGACCACATCGGCCTGGCCTGGATGACCCACCACACGGCCGGCGGCGACGTGATCTGGCACAACGGCGAGACCGGCGGCTACAGCAGCTTCATCGGCTTCACGCCCGACGGCCAGCGCGGCGTGGTGATCCTGACCAACGCCACCAGCGCGCCGCAGGACCTGGGCTTCGCCGCCTTGCTGCCGTCGGCACCCTTGCCGGTGGTGCGCAAGGCGATCGCGCTTCCGGGTCCGCAGCTGGATGCCTACGTCGGCCAGTACCGGCTGGCGCCGGACTTCGCGTTGACCGTGTTCCGCCGCGCCGACCAGCTGTTTGTGCAGGGAACCGGGCAGGGCGCGATGCCGTTTTCGCCAGCGCGCCGGATGTCTTCTTCGCCAGGGTCGCGCCGATCACTGTCGATTTCGGGCGCGGTGCCGACGGCAAGGTCGATGCCCTGACCCTGCATCAGGGCGGCCACGACCAGCACGCGCCGCGCACGGACACGGTGCGCGCGGCGGACGGCACACTCAGCGTGCGGCTCGACCCGGCGCTGCTGCACGATTACGTCGGGCGTTATGTGCTGGGCGCCGGCGTGGAATTCGCCGTCACCGTCGCGCATGACCAGCTGTACGTCCAGCTCACCGGCCAGGCCGCATACCCGGTGTATGCGAGGGCGAAGGACCATTTCTTCTACACCGCGGTCGACGCGCAGCTGGGTTTCGAGCGCGATCCGGCCGGCAAGGTGGTGGCGCTGGTGCTGCACCAGAACGGCGCGGACCAGCGCGCGCCGCGGCGGCCATGACCGTCGTTTCCATACTTCGCAAGGAGAGTTCCCATGTGGGCAGCCATCATGGCCATTTTCATCGTCTTGTTCGTTTCGATTTTCGACCGCGACCGTGCATGCGGCAAGGGTGAGCGGAAGAAGCGGTAGCCGCCGACCGCCGGCGTCGGCGCTTGCGTCGACGCCGGGCGCCATCCACGCTATCGGTCCCCCCGCTGTCCGCGCGCACCGATGATCTTCCGCTGGTTCGAATCCCTGATCGACGCGTTCAAGGAACCCGTCGACGGCATGCCGCCACCATCGGTATGGCGCTTCTACGCGTTCTATCTGCGCCAGGTGTGGCCGGTGTTCGCTGCGGCGATCGTGGTGGGTTTCGTGGTGGCCATCGTGGAAGTGTCGCTGTTCGGTTTCATCGGCAGCATCGTGGACATGGCGCGCGGCGTGCCGGCGGCGGATTTTTTCCAGCGGCACGGCAGTGAACTGCTGTGGATGAGCTTCGTGGCGCTGATCGTGCGCCCGCTGGCGATCGGCACGCACGACCTGCTGGTGAACCAGGCCATCGTGCCCAGCCTGACCAACCGCATCCGCTGGCAGAACCACCGCTACGTGATCCGCCAGAGCCTGGGCTTCTTCCAGAACGACTACGCCGGGCGCATCGCCAACCGCATCATGCAGACCGGCGGCGCGTTGCGCGAATCGGCGGTGCAGATCGTCGACGCGATCTGGTACGTCACCATCTACACCGGCAGCGCGATCGTGCTGTTCGCGCAGGCCGACGTGTGGCTCGCCGCGCCGCTGTTTGCGTGGGTGTTCGCGTACGTGGGCCTGTTGTGGATCTTCATTCCGCGCATCAAGCAGCGCTCGTGGAAGGCCTCGGAGGCGCGCTCGAAGCTGATGGGCCGCATCGTCGACGGCTACAGCAACGTTCTCACGCTGAAGCTGTTCGCGCACACGCGCCGCGAGGAAGCCTACGTCGCCGACGCGATGGCCGAACAGACCGACAAGCTGCGCCGGATGACCCGCGTCACCACCGCGCTGGACGCCAGCATCACCACGCTCAACGGCTTCCTGATCGTGGGCACCTCCGCGCTGGCGCTGTGGCTGTGGAGCGAGGGGCGGGTGACGGTGGGCGCGATCGCGCTGTCGACCGGGCTGGTGATCCGCATCAACAACATGTCCGGCTGGATCATGTGGGTGGTCAACGGCATCTTCGAGAACGTGGGCACGGTGCAGGACGGCATCACCACCATCGCGCAGCCGCGCACGGTACAGGACCGCGAAGGCGCGATGCCGCTGGAGGTGACCAACGGCGCGGTGCGCTTCGAGAACATCCACTTCCACTACGGCAAGCGCGGCGGCGTCATCGCCGGGCTGGACCTGGCCGTGCACCCCGGCGAGAAGATCGGCCTGGTGGGCCCCTCCGGCGCGGGCAAATCCACCCTCGTCAACGTGCTGCTGCGACTGTACGACCTCGAAGCCGGGCGCATCCTGATCGACGGCCAGGACATTGCCGGCGTCACCCAGGAAAGCCTGCGCTCGCAGATCGGCGTGGTTACCCAGGATACCTCACTGCTGCACCGTTCGATCCGCGACAACCTCCTGTATGGACGTCCGGATGCCAGCGAGGCGCAGATCATGGATGCCGTACGCAAGGCTCGCGCCGACGAATTCATCCCGACCTTGAGCGATGGCGAAGGTCGCATCGGCTATGACGCCCTGGTCGGCGAGCGCGGCGTGAAACTCTCCGGCGGGCAGCGCCAGCGCATCGCGATCGCCCGCGTGCTGCTGAAGGACGCGCCGATCCTGGTGCTGGACGAAGCCACCAGCGCGCTGGATTCCGAAGCCGAGGCGGCGATCCAGGACAGCCTCGACTTGTTGATGCAGGGCAAGACGGTGATCGCCATCGCCCATCGCCTGTCCACCATCGCGCGGATGGACCGCTTGGTGGTGCTGGACAAGGGGCAGGTCGTCGAGACCGGCACCCACGCCGAGCTGATCGCGCGTGAAGGCCTCTATGCACGGCTGTGGCGGCGGCAGACCGGCGGCTTCGTGGCGGCGGAGGATGCGCCGGTCTAGCTGGCGGTTGCGGCAGACGTCCGTCGCGGGCTCAACACGCTCCGCTGCTGCAGCAGGCCGGCTTGCCCGCCGTCGCCGCGCTTTCCAGTACCTCGGCCGCGGCCGTCAGCGCCTTCGCCGCGGCGGCGCCCTTGCGTTCGCTGTAGCGGCTGACCAGATACTCGCTGCGCCCACGCACCAGCAGGGTGAACTTGAACAGCTCCTCCATCACGTCCACCACGCGGTCGTAGAACGGCGAGGGTTTCATTCGGCCGTCGTCATCGAACTCCTGCCAGGCCTTGGCCACCGACGACTGGTTCGGGATGGTCACCATGCGCATCCAGCGGCCCAGCACGCGCAGGGTGTTGACCACGTTGAACGACTGCGAGCCGCCGCAGACTTGCATCACCGCGAGCGTGCGCCCCTGCGTGGGTCGTACGCTGCCGTCTTCCAGCGGCAGCCAGTCGATCTGGTTCTTGAACACGCCGGTGATCGCGCCGTGCCGCTCGGGGCTGACCCACACCTGACCCTCGGACCACAGCGACAGCGCGCGCAGTTCCTGCACCTTGGGGTGGCCGGCCGGCACGCTGTCCAGCAGCGGCAGTTCGTGCGGGTCGAACACCCGCGTCTCGGCGCCGAAGTGGCGCAGGATGCGTTCGGCTTCCAGCGCCAGCTTGCGGCTGAACGACTGCGGGCGCAGCGAGCCGTACAGGATCAGGATGCGCGGCGGGTGGCCGGCGTCGGCCGGCAAGGCCAGCTTGGCCAGGCTGGGGGTATCCAGCACGTCGGCGGCGACATGGGGCAGATCCGGGATCACGGCAGTTCCTGTTGCATTGGTTTGACAATTCTATAATCATGGAAATATAGAAGCCAACCCGGAACCGCCGCCCATGCACCCGTGTCGTGTCCTGTTCATCTGCACCGGCAATTCGGCCCGCAGCATCCTGTCCGAGGCCACCCTCAATCACCTGGGCGCGGGGCGCTTCGCGGCGTTCAGCGCCGGCAGCCAGCCGACCGGGCGCGTCAATCCTCATGCGATCGAGCAGCTCAGGGCGGCGGGCATCGTCACCGAGGGACTCGCCAGCAAGTCGTGGGACCGCTTCACCGAAGCGGGCGCGCCGCCACTGGATATCGTGATCACGGTTTGCGACAACGCCGCGAACGAGACCTGCCCGGTGCTGTTCGGCGACTTCGTGAAAAGCCATTGGGGTTTGCCCGATCCGGCCGCTGCGCGGGACGCGGACGCCGCGGCGGCGTTCCGGCGTGCGTACACGCTGATCGCGCGGCGGATCACCGCGCTGCTGCAGCTGCCGGTGGAAACGATGGGCCGCGACGAGCTGCAACAGGCACTCGACCGCATCGGCAGCCTTACCGACGAGGAAGCCCACGCATGAACCAGCCATCCGCCGCACTCGCCGCCGACGCGGTTGCTCCGGACGGCGCCCGTATCGGTTTCTTCGAGCGCTGGCTCACGCTCTGGGTGTTGCTGTGCATCGTCGCCGGCACGCTGCTGGGCTATCTTTTTCCCGGCAGCTTTGCGGCGCTGGGCGGCATGCAGGTGGCGCAGGTGAACCTGCCGGTCGCCGTGCTGATCTGGCTGATGATCATCCCGATGCTGCTGAAGATCGACTTCGGCGCGCTGGGCGGCGTGCGCCGGCAGTGGAAGGGCATCGGCGTCACGCTGTTCGTCAACTGGGCGGTGAAGCCGTTCTCGATGGCGCTGCTGGGCTGGATCTTCATCCGCCACCTGTTCGCCGGCCAGCTGCCGGCGGCGCAGCTCGACTCCTACATCGCCGGCCTGATCCTGTTGGCCGCCGCGCCGTGCACCGCGATGGTGTTCGTGTGGAGCAACCTGTGCCGCGGCGAGCCGGCGTTCACGCTGAGCCAGGTCGCGCTGAACGACGCCATCATGGTGGTGGCGTTCGCGCCGATCGTGGCGCTGCTGCTGGGCATCTCCTCGATCACGGTGCCGTGGAACACGCTGTTGCTGTCGGTGCTGCTGTACATCGTGGCGCCGGTGGCGCTCAGCATGCTGCTGCGGCGCCAGCTGCTGGCGCATGGCGGCGAGGCGCGGTTGCAGACACTGCTGCAGCGGCTGGGGCCGGTGTCGCTGGGCGCGCTGCTGGCCACCCTGGTGCTGCTGTTCGGTTTCCAGGGCCGGCAGATCCTTGCGCAACCGGCGATCATCGCGCTGCTGGCGGTGCCGATCCTGATCCAGGTGTATTTCAACGCCGGTTTGGCCTACTGGCTCAACCGCCGCTTCGGCGTGCCGCACTGCGTGGCTGGTCCCTCGGCGCTGATCGGCGCCAGCAATTTCTTCGAGCTGGCCGTGGCCACCGCGGTGGGCCTGTTCGGCGTGCATTCCGGCGCGGCGCTGGCGACCGTGGTGGGCGTGCTGATCGAGGTGCCGGTGATGCTGTCGGTGGTGCGCATCGTCAACCGCAGCAAACGCTGGTATGAAGCAGCTTGAGGAGTAGCGCCATGCAGAACAGGCAAGCCATCACGATACTTGCCGCGCTCGCGCAGGAGTCGCGGCTGGCGGTCTATCGGCTGCTGATCGAACATGCGCCGGAAGGACTGGCCGCCAGCGCGATTGCGGAGAAGCTGGGCCTGGCCAACGCCACGCTGTCCTTCCACCTGAAGGAGCTGTCGCATGCGGGCCTGGTGAGCAGCCGGCAGAGCGGGCGCTTCATCTACTACGCGCCGGTGATCGAGACGATGGACGAGTTGATCGGCTACCTCACCGACCATTGCTGCAGCCAGTCGGGCGGCTCGTGCACGCCGGCTGCTGCCAGCTGCGCACCGGGCAAGCGAAAACTCGCCGCCCGGCGCCGGTCGAGCCCTGCCTGAGCGCGGGTCAGTCCAGCAGATCCAGCGCCACCAGGCCGTGTTCGCGGCAATGACGCCGATGCTCCGCCAGTCGGGTGCCCGCCGACGCGCGGGCCGTGACCACGCCACCGGGGCCGAGGAACTCGACCGCGCCCATCGCGACCACCAGCGCCAGCATCGGCTCGTCGCCGACGATCTTCCACCAGTCGGTGTTGCCGGGTGGTTCGTAGACGCAATTGCCCGGGCCGATCAGCTCGCCGGTACACAGCTTGCGCGTGCCGCCGAGGTTGCAGGCGTGGATCTCGCCGGTGTGGCAAAGCAGCGGCATCACCGTGCCCGGTTCCACACGCAGCAGTTCGACGAAGCCGCGGTCGCCACCTTCATCCGCGACGGCCACCTCGCCCGGCACGTGCGCCACATGCGGCCGATCTACGCCGAGCGCCGCGCGGCGCTGCTCGACGGGCTGCAGCGCAGGCTTGGGCGCTGGCTGCGACCGATTCCGTCCGAAGCCGGCCTGCGCCTGGCTGCGCCTGGCTGCGCGCTTCCGCGACCCGGCGCCGGCGGCGCGGCTCATGCCGATCATCCTGCGCCACGCGGTCGGCGCGGAATCCACCGTCGACCATGCGATGACTCGCACGATCGAGCCGGCGGTGACATTCGGCTACGGCGTGATCGACCCGCATGCCATCAGCAAGGCGTTCGCGCAGCTGCGCCGCGCCCTGGCCTGATCCCTGCCGACCGTGTACGCACCGCGCGGGCAGGCGATACTGGCTGCCCCTGTCGACCGGAACTGCCCCATGACCTCACGCGTGATCCTCGCCATGCTGCTTGCTGCGCTGGCCCTGCCGACACTGGCCCGGGCCGATGCCGTGTCCGACCTGCGCGCCACGCTGGGCAAGCTGCGGCCGGCGCAGCCGCTGGTGGCCACGGCGCGCGTCAGCAGCACGGTGAAGAAGGAAGACGGCAAGACCGAACGCGCGCAGTTGCAGCTGGGTGTGCGCAGCGGTGCCGACGGCCTGGAGTTGCGTTTTTCGCCGGCGCTGCTGCAGCGCGCCGCCGCCGAGGCAGCGGTCAACGCGAAGGACAAGGACGCGCCGACGCCGGTGCAGGACCTGCTCGGCCAGCTCAGCCCGGTCAACGTGCAGCCGATGGTGGATTACGCGCCGGTGCTGCTGCGCCAGCTCGACGGCGCGACCCTGGCCAGCCAGCGCGAGGACACGCGCGACGGCAAGCGCTTGCACCTGCTGGTGTTCGACGTGCCGATGCCGCCGTCGGCGGACAAGGAGATGTCGGTCAAGAAGTACACCGGCCAGCTCAACGTGTGGCTGGGTGCCGACGGCGTGCCGGTGGCGGTGCGCAACGTGATGGCGATCAAGGGGCGCAAGCTGCTCATCCGCATCGAGTTCGACACCACCACCGACTACGCGTTGCAGCAGGTCGGCACGCGCCTGCTGGCGGTGTCGCGGCGCACCGGAGAGAGCCACTCCGTGTTCGGTCATGACGGCAGCAGCGTGACCGAGGCCGTGCTGACGCCGGTGGCGGCTTCGGACCGCTGAAGTGGCCGAAGCCGCCACCGGTGGAGGCCATGGACTGGCGTGAACGGACGGAGTGCGACATGGTATCCAGAAGGCAGCCCCTGCGCGGCGCACGCTCTGCGTGCGGCCAGCGCAATCGGTGCAACCATTTCGCGGCGCCGCCCGGCGGCGCCCGATTCGGGACCGGCAGCAGTCCAGCGCGCGGTCAGGCAAGGTGAACCATCGCAGCACCCACCTGTACAGGAGATGGAAGATGAACACCCGTTTTGAACGTACCGGCCCGCTCACCGAACTGGCCAGCTACCCGCCATGGGCGCAAGACATGGTGGCCGATTGCGAAAGCACCAGGCAATTGGTGCTGGACCACCAGATCTGGAAGATGATGACCGCGCTGCAGCTCGACCGGGAATCCACCTGGAACTTCATGGCGGGCCTGTGGCCTTTCATCGAGCGCTTCCCTGCGTTCATGGCGCTGAACCTGCTGAAGACCCGCTACGGCCGCAGCCCGGGCGACGACAAGGCGCGGCGCTGGCTGGTGCGCAACATCCGCGTCGAGCAGAACCATGCCGAGTACTGGCTCAACTGGGCCGAGGGCGCCGGCGTGCCGCGCGAGCAATTGTTGAACGAAAAGCCGCCGCATGGCACCGACGGGCTGGCCCGCTGGTGCGAGGAAGTCAGTGCGCATGGCACGCTGGCCGCCGGCATGGTGGCCACCAATTACGCGATCGAAGGGGTCACCGGCGAATGGTCGCGGATGATCTACGACAGCGAGCAGTATCGAGAGAGCTTCGAGCCATCCGTGCGCGCGGCGAGCCTGCGCTGGCTGCACCTGCACGCCGCCTACGACGACGTCCATCCCTGGGAGGCATTGGATATAGTCTGTACCCTGATGGGCGAGAAACCGTCCGCGACCGACGTGGCGCATCTGGGAGAATGCATCAGGCGCAGCTACATGAGCATGGTTCTGCTGGGTGACCGCTGCATCAAGACTTGCCGTCACCTGTGGGAAGCCAGCGAAGCGGCTGCGTGATACGGGATTTCCGAACTCCCCTGAGCCAGGGAAGGCATCGCCCCACGCACTGAATCAGGAACACGATGCAAACACCGGGACACAGCCTGCAAATACCCCTGGTTCGGCGGCTGATGCCGCTGGCGTGGGCGCTGGCCGTGGCGATCGTGCTGATCATGGTGCTGACCTGGGGCGTGCTGCAGGTGCAGGTCACGCTGGCCGGCTTCCTCAACAGCGAAAGCGTGTGGTCGAAGGCGCAGAAGCAGGCCGTGATCGACCTGGACCACTACGCGACCAGCGGTGCGGCGGAGGATCTCGCCGGTTTTCTCGACAATTACGGCCTGCTCGATGCCGATCGCCGGGGCCGCGACGAAGTGATTTCCGGCGACTACGACCAGCAGGAGATCATCAAGGTATTCCAGCGTGGCAACGTGATGCCCGCGGCGCGCCCGGGCATGACCTTCATGATGGAGCACATGTCCTGGGCGCCGCACATGCGCGAGGCCCTGGCAGCCTGGCGATCCACCGATGCGTCGATCGCCGAACTGCACACGATCGCCGGCGAACTGAGCGAACTGTACCGGGGAGGCGGGCCGACCGCTGCGGAGATCGCCGTCAAGCGGGCGCGCATCCGGGCGCTCAACGCCTACATGGCGCCCCGGACCAACCTGTTTTCGGTGGAGATGGTCAAGGGCGCCCTGCTGCTGGGGCAGATCCTGTTCTGGGGCGTGTTCGGCGCCTTCATCATCGCGGCCATGGTGTGGCTGGGCATGGCCCGGCGTATCCTGGAAAGCATCCGCGGCAGCGAGGAGCGCTACCGCCTGCTGTTCGACAGCGCGGCCGACGCGATCGTGATGATCGACGAGAACAGTGGTCGCATCCTCGACGTGAACCGCACCGCCGCGGCGTGGACCGGACGCAGCGCGAAGGAACTGGTCGGCGACCGCTACGTGCACCTGTTCCTGCAGCCGCTGGTTGGCCAGCAGGCGGGGCGCGCCGCCACCAACGCGCTGCTGGCCGCCGACGGCAGCAGCCGTCCGGTGGAGACGCAGACCAGCATCGCCCGCTGGGGCGACGCACCGGTATGCCAGGCGATCATCCGCGACATTTCCGAACGGGTGGCGATGGAGCAGGAGCGCCGCGTCGCGGCCGAGGCGCTGGCCAGCATCGCCGAAGGCGTGGTCATCGCCGATGCGCATCAGCGGATCACCTCGACCAACGCCGCGCACACCGAGCTGACCGGCTTCAGCAGCCTGGCGCTGCAGGGCCGGCGGCTGGGTGACACGCGCCGCATGCCGGACGGGCGTCCGCTGCCGAAAACCATCTGGGACGAGGTGGCCGCCGGCGGCAACTGGATCGGCGAGGTGCTGAGCACCCGCGCGGACGGCACGACCTATCCCGAGCACCTGAGCCTCAGCGCCATCCGCAACGCCGACGGCCACGTGACGTATTACGTGGCAGTGTGCACCGACATCCACGAGGCCAAGGCCGACCAGCGCCGGCTGGAATACCTGGCCCGGCACGATCCGCTGACCGGCCTGGTCAATCGCGCCGAGTTCGAACGCCACTGCAGCGAGGCGATCGCCCAGGCCGAGCGCGAGCGGCTGGCGGCGGTGGTGCTGTTCATCGACCTGGACGCGTTCAAGATCGTCAACGACAGCTACAGCCACGCGATCGGCGACCGCCTGCTGGTGAAAGTGGGGGAACGCATCAGCCGGCAACTCTCCGACGGCGACGTGGCCGGGCGCATCGGCGGCGACGAGTTCACCGTGCTGCTGCCGCGGCTGAGCCTGCGCGAGGATGCGCGGGCGATCGTCAACCGGTTGCTGGCGACCCTGTCCGAGCCGCTGGTGCTGGACGATTACGAGGTCGTGCTCACCGCCAGCATCGGCGTGGCCGGCTATCCGCTGGACGGCAACGACGCGGCCACCCTCATCGCCAATGCCGATGCGGCGATGTACGCGGCCAAGACCGAGGAGCGCAACGCGTTCCGCTTCTACACGCCGATGATGCACGCCGACAACCGCCGCCGCCTGCAGCTGGCGACCGAGCTGCGCCAGGCGCTGAGCCGCGGCGAGTTCCGCCTGGTGTTCCAGCCCAGCATCGAGCTGGGCAGCGGGCGCATCGTGGCGGTGGAGGCGCTGCTGCGCTGGCAGCATCCGGAGCGCGGCGAGGTGCTGCCCGGCGAGTTCATCCCGGTGGCGGAGAACCTGGGCCTGATCCGGCGCATCGACGAATGGGTGCTGCAGGCCACCTGCGCGCAGATCCAGGCCTGGGACCTGGCCGGGGTGCCGCCGATCCGCGTGGCGGTGAACATCTCCGCGCGCTGGTTCGGCCATCCGTCCTTCGTCGACGGCGTCAGCCGCACCCTGCAATCGCGCCGCGTATCGCCGCACCGCCTGCTGCTGGAGATCACCGAGAGCGCGATGCTGCGGCTGGGCGACGATACCCAGCGCACCATGCAGACGCTGGACATGCTGAACATCGACGTGGCCATCGACGATTTCGGCACCGGCTATTCCTCGATGGCCTACCTCAAGCTGCCGGCCGTCACCTATCTGAAGATCGACCGCTCCTTCGTCACCGGCCTGCCCGGCGACGCCAACGACGCGGCGATCACCGAGGCGATGCTGGCGATGTCGCGCAGCCTGGGCCTGGTCACCATCGCCGAGGGCATCGAGACCGAGGCGCAGCACGATTTCCTGCTGCGCGCCGGCTGCGTCGAAGGGCAGGGCTACCTCTACTCGTACCCCCTGCAGGCCGAGGAAATCCAGGCGCTGCTCAGCCCCAGCCAGCACAGCGGCTCGCCCCGGCTGCGGCTGGTGCCGCCGCGGCGCGGGTGACCGGCACCTTTCGGGCGGCATCGGCCCGGGTCTTTTGATGTGCATCAGGGCAGGTGCAGGCGCGGCGCGGGACACTGGCGGGAATCCAGCCAGCCCGCACCTCCATGTCCAGCAACCCTTCCATCCCTGACGGCAGCAAGTTCACCAGCCCGCAGGGCACGCGTGCAGTAAAGGGCGGCCAGAAGCCGAACGCGCACAGCCACGAACCCGACGTCAGCCGCAAGCCGCCGTGGCTGCGCGTGAAGCTGCCCAGCGGCGCGCGTTACGAGGAAGTGGCCGACATCGTGCGCACGCACCAGCTCAACACCGTGTGCGCCGAGTCCAAGTGCCCCAACATCGCCGAGTGCTGGGGCCGCGGCACGGCCACGCTGATGTTGATGGGCTCGGTGTGCACGCGTGCCTGCAAGTTCTGCTCGGTCTCCACCGGCAACCCGAACGGCTGGCTCGATCCGCTGGAGCCGGCCAAGGTGGCCGACGCGGTGGCGCTGATGGGGCTGAAGTACGTGGTGCTCACCTCGGTGGATCGCGATGACCTCGCCGACGGCGGCGCCGCGCACTACGCCGCCTGCGTGAAGGCCATCCACCTGCGTTCGCCCGACACCGCGGTGGAGGCGCTCACCCCCGATTTCGCCGGCAATCATGCCAGCGTCGCCACCGTGCTCGACGCCGGCCTGGCCACCTATGCGCAGAACTTGGAGACGGTGCGCCGGCTGACCCACCCGGTGCGCGATCCGCGTGCCGGCTACGAGCAGACCCTCGGCGTGCTGGCCTTCGCCAAGCGCCACGCGCCCGGTACGCTCACCAAGACCAGCCTGATGCTCGGCCTGGGCGAGACCGACGACGAGATCGAGCAGGCGCTGGACGACATGCGCGCCGCCGCCGTCGACGTGGTCACGCTGGGCCAGTACATGCGCCCCAGCCCGCACCATCTGCCGGTGGAGCGCTTCGTCACCCCGGACGAATTTCGTGCCTATCGCGAACTGGCGCTGGGCAAGGGGTTCGTGGAAGCGGTCGCCGGGCCGCTGGTGCGTTCGAGCTATCGCGCCGAACGCGTGCTGGAGCACAACAACCTGGGGCTGTGAGCCGCGGCGCGCCGGCCGGTCCACGAGACCTGCCGCAGGGCGCGGCCTACAGCGGCGCGCAGTGGCGGTTCAGCCACTCCAGATCGGCGTCGGCCAGCAGCGGGCTGAGCGCGGCGCGCACGTTGGCGTGGTAGTCGTCCAGCCACGCGCGCTCTTCCGGGTTGAGCAGGTTCGGTTCGAGCGCGCGGCGATCGAACGGGCACATCGTGAGTGTCTCGAAGGCGAGGAATTCGCCGAACTCGGTGCGGTCGGCCTCGACCACCACGGCCAGGTTTTCGTGGCGGATACCGTGCCGGCCGGGCTTGTACAGGCCCGGCTCGATCGAGCTGATCATGCCCGGTTCCAGCGGCACCAGCGCGCCGCCCGGCGCCGGTGCGCGGATGCCGTGCGGGCCTTCGTGCACGTTGAGGAAGTAGCCCACGCCGTGGCCGGTGCCGTGGCCATAGTCCATGCCCGCCGCCCACAGTGGCGCACGCGCGAGCGCATCCAGCTGCGGGCCGCTGGCGCCCTTGGGGAAACGTGCGCGCGACAGACCGATCATCCCTTTCAGCACCAGCGTGGCGTCGCGGCGCTGCTCGGCGGTGGTCTCGCCCAGGGCGAGCACGCGGGTGATGTCGGTGGTGCCGCCGAGATACTGTCCGCCCGAGTCGATCAGCAGCAGGCCCTTGGCTTGCAGCGTGCTGTGCGACTGCGGCGTGGCGCGGTAGTGCGGCAGTGCGCCGTTGGCCTGGTAGCCGGCGATGGTGGCGAAACTCTCCCCGACCCAGCCGGGCTGGGCCGAGCGTTCCTCGTGAAGCAGCGTGTCCACGTCCAGCTCGGTCAGCGTCATGCCGGCGGCGAGCCGCTGCTCCAGCCGGCGAAAACCGCGCACCAGCGCCGCACCGTCGCGCCGCATCGTGTCGCGGACGTGGTCGAGTTCGGCGGCGCTCTTGACCGCCTTGAACGCGGTGCTCGGATTGGGCGCCTCGATGCGGACGACCTCCGGCGCGATTGCTGCGGCGATCGAGCTGACCACCCGGCCGCCGTCCAGCAGCAGGCGGTCGTTCGCGCCCAGCTCCCGCAACGCCGAGGTGATCGAAGCGTAATCGGCGATGCCGATGCCGTCGGCGGCCAGTGCCGCGACCAGCGCATCGTCGAGTTTGGCGCGGCCGACGAACAAGGTGGCGCCGGCGTCGGCGCGCACCAGCAGATGGGCGAGGAATACCGGGTTGCACTCGACGTCGCTGCCGCGCAGGTTGGTCAGCCAGGCGATGTCGTCGAGGCTCGACACCAGATGATGGCTGGCGCCGAGCTTGCGCATCGCCTTGCGCAGGCGCGCAAACTTTTCCGCGCGCGGGACGCAGGCCCAGGCCAGCGCGTGCTCGACTACCGGCGATGCCGGCAGGGCCGGGCGATCCGTCCAGATCTCGCCGGGCAGGTCCAGATCGGTGCGCACGGTGGCGCCGTTCTCTGCCAGCCGCTGTTCGATCTGGCGCCGGGCGGCGACCGCCACGCTGTCGCCGGCCACCGCCAGCACGTCGCCGTCATGCAATTGCTGCTGCAGCCATTCCAGATGCTCGGGCGTGTGCGGCACGCGCAGCTTCATCAGCGCGATGCCGCTGCCGGCGAGCTGCTGCTCGGCCTGCGCGAAATAGCGCGAGTCGGTCCACAATCCGGCCTGCTCGCGGCCAACGATGAGGGTGCCGGCCGATCCGTCGAAACCGGACAGCCATGTCCGCGCCGACCAGTGCGCCGGCAGGTATTCGGACAAGTGCGGATCGGCACCGGGGACGAGCACGGCAGTGACGCCGTGCTGCTGCATGGCCACGCGCAAGGCGGCGAGACGGGCGGGGACGGGATTGTTCATCCTGTCATGCTAGCAGGCGCCATCCGCCGTTTTCATGCGTGCGTTGCGCCGGAAATGAACCGATAGGGTCGATTTTTCGTACGCCATCTCGCCGCCGGACGCTTCTGCAGCTAAAATGCCAATTTCCCGCACGGCTGCTTTCCATGACCCCCCTGATTTTCGTCACCGGCGGTGTGGTGTCCTCGCTTGGCAAGGGCATCGCGGCGGCGTCGCTCGCCTCCATCCTCGAAGCGCGCGGCCTCTCGGTCACCATGATGAAGCTCGATCCCTACATCAACGTGGATCCGGGCACGATGAGTCCGTTCCAGCACGGCGAGGTCTACGTGACCGACGACGGCGCCGAGACGGATCTCGATCTTGGCCACTACGAGCGCTTCGTGCGCACCCGCCTGTCCGGCAAGAACTCGATCACCACCGGCAAGATCTACGAGGCCGTGATCCGCAAGGAGCGACGCGGCGATTACCTCGGCGCGACCGTACAGGTGATTCCGCACATCACCGACGAGATCAAGCACTGCATCCACGAGGCCACCCGCGGCTTCGATGTGGCGCTGGTCGAGATCGGCGGCACCGTGGGCGACATCGAGTCGCTGCCGTTCCTGGAGGCGATCCGCCAGCTGCGCATCGAGCACGGGCCGGAGAAGGTGGTATTCATGCATCTGACCCTGGTGCCGTACATCAAGGCCGCGGGCGAGATCAAGACCAAGCCGACCCAGCATTCGGTGAAGGAACTGCGCTCGATCGGCATCCAGCCGGACATCCTGCTGTGCCGCTGCGAACAGCCGCTGCCCGAAGGCGAACGGCGCAAGATCGCGCTGTTCACCAACGTCCCGGAAAATGCGGTGATCAGCGCCGCCGACGTGGACATCATCTACAAGCAGCCGCTCTGGTTGCACCAGCAGGGGCTGGACGACATCGTGGTGAAGAAGCTCGGCCTGGCCGCCAAACCGGCGGACCTGTCCGAGTGGCAGCGCACGGTGGACTCGGTGGAGCACCCGAAGGACGCGATCACCGTCGCCATCGTGGGCAAGTACGTCGAGCACAAGGATGCCTACAAGTCGCTGGCCGAGGCGCTGCGCCACGGCGGCATCAAGCAGCAGACGCGGGTCAACCTGGACTGGATCGACTCCGAGCGGGTCGAGGCCGAAGGCGCCGCCAAGGTGCTGGGCAAGGCCGACGCCATTCTGGTCCCCGGCGGCTTCGGCAAGCGCGGCTTCGAGGGCAAGGTGCTGGCGGCGAAGTACGCCCGCGAGCACGGCGTGCCGTATTTCGGCATTTGCTACGGCATGCATGCGGCGGTGGTGGATTTCGCCCGCCACGTGGCCGGCCTGGCCGACGCCGACTCCAGCGAGAACGACCGCAACACGCCGAATCCGGTGATCGCGCTGATCACCGAGTGGACCACCGCGACCGGCGAAGTCGAGCAGCGCAGCGACCGATCCGACCTCGGCGGCACCATGCGCCTGGGTTCCCAGGAGTGCCGCCTCAAGGCCGGCACGCTGGCGCGCGCCCTGTACGGGCAGGACGTGGTGCGCGAGCGCCATCGCCACCGCTACGAGTTCAACAACCGCTATCGGCAGACGTTCGAGGACCTGGGTCTGGTGATCTCCGGCAAGTCGATGGACGACCTGCTGGTGGAGATCGTCGAACTGCCGCAACAGCAGCATCCCTGGTTCCTCGGCTGCCAGGCGCACCCGGAGTTCACCTCGACCCCGCGCGACGGCCATCCATTGTTCAGTGGCTTCGTGCGTGCAGCGCGCGAGTACAAAGCCGTGCGCGACGGCGAGAAGCTGGCCAGGGAGCACGTGGCATGAAGCTGTGCGGCTTCGAGATCGGACTGGACCGCCCGCTGTTCCTGATCGCCGGCCCGTGCGTGGTGGAGTCCGAGCAGCTGCAGCTGGACACCGCCGGCACGCTCAAGGAGATCACCGGCCGGCTCGGCATCCACTTCATCTTCAAGTCCAGTTTCGACAAGGCGAACCGCTCCTCCGGCGAGAGCTTCCGCGGGCCGGGGCTTGAAGAAGGCCTGCGCATCCTCGGCGAAGTGAAGCGGCAGATCGGCGTGCCGGTGCTTACCGACGTGCACGAGTACACCCCGATGGACGAAGTGGCCGCGGTGGTCGACGTGCTGCAGACGCCGGCCTTCCTGTGCCGGCAGACCGATTTCATCCAGAAGGTGGCACGCGCCGGCAAGCCGGTGAACATCAAGAAGGGCCAGTTCCTGGCGCCGTGGGACATGAAGCACGTGGTGGCCAAGGCCAAGGCCGTCGGCAACGACGCCATCATGGTGTGCGAGCGCGGCGCCAGCTTCGGCTACAACAATCTGGTGTCGGACATGCGCTCGCTCAGCGTGATGCGCGAGACCGGCTGCCCGGTGGTGTTCGACGCCACTCACTCGGTGCAGCTGCCCGGCGGGCAGGGCACCAGCTCCGGCGGCCAGCGCGAGTTCGTGCCGGTGCTGGCGCGTGCGGCGGTGGCCGTGGGCGTGGCCGGCCTGTTCGCCGAGACCCATCCCGATCCCAGCAAGGCATTGTCCGACGGCCCGAATGCGTGGCCGCTGGGCAAGATGGAGGCGCTGCTGGAAACCCTGCTGGAGCTGGACGCCGTGACCAAGCGGCACCGCTTCCTCGAACAGGACGTGTAACCGACCCCGTAGGAGCCCGCTCGCGGGCGATGCCTTTGGTCGGGAATTGGGAATCGGGAATAGGGAATCGTAAAAACCAAAAGCCAAAAGCATCGCCCGCGAGCGGGCTCCTACGACAACACTTCACTGACGGATAACCATGACCACTCTGATCACCCGCATCCACGCCCGTGAAATCCTCGACTCGCGCGGCAACCCCACGCTGGAAGCCGAAGTCACCCTGGCCGGCGGCGGCTTCGGCCGCGCCGCGGTGCCCAGCGGCGCCTCCACCGGTTCGCGCGAGGCAGTCGAGCTGCGCGACGGCGACAAGTCGCGCTACGGCGGCAAGGGCGTGAAGAACGCGGTGGCCAACGTCAACGGCACGATCGCCGACACGCTGAAGGGTTTCGACGCGGCCGACCAGAAAGCTTTGGATGCGAAATTGATTGCGCTGGACGGCACGCCGAACAAGGGCCGGCTGGGCGCGAATGCGCTGCTCGGCGTGTCGATGGCGGCGGCGCATGCGGTGGCCGGCTCGCGCGGCGAGCCGCTGTGGCAGTACCTGTCGAACGGCAAGCCCGGCGCGTTGCCGGTGCCGATGATGAACATCATCAACGGCGGCGCGCATGCCGACAACAACGTCGACGTGCAGGAGTTCATGATCCTGCCGGTGGGCATGCCGAGCTTCGCCGAAGCGCTGCGCGCCGGCGCGGAAATCTTCCACGCGCTGAAGAGCGTGCTGCACGGTCGCGGCCTCGCCACCGCGGTGGGCGACGAGGGCGGCTTCGCGCCGAACCTGCGCTCCAACGTCGAGGCGATCGACACGATTCTCGAAGCCGTGAACAAGACCGGCTACAAGGTCGGCAGCGAGATCCTGCTCGGCCTCGACGCGGCCAGCTCGGAGTTCTACAAGGACGGCAAGTACGACCTGGCCGGCGAAGGCAAGCAGTACAGCTCGGCCCAGTTCGTCGACCTGCTGGCCGGCTGGGCGAAGCAGTACCCGATCGTCACCATCGAGGACGGCATGGCCGAGGGCGACTGGGACGGCTGGAAGCTGCTCACCGACGCGATCGGCGAGCGCGTGCAGGTGGTCGGCGACGACCTGTTCGTGACCAACCCGGCGATCTTCCGCGAAGGCATCGAAAAGAAGATCGCCAACGCGATCCTGATCAAGGTGAACCAGATCGGCACGCTGTCCGAGACGCTCGAAGCAATCGCCATGGCCGACGCGGCGAAGTACGCGGCGGTGATCTCGCACCGTTCGGGCGAGACCGAAGACACCACCATCGCCGACATCGCGGTGGCCACCACCGCCACCCAGATCAAGACCGGCTCGCTGTGCCGCAGCGATCGCGTGGCGAAGTACAACCAGCTGCTGCGCATCGAGGAGGCGCTGGGTTCGGCCGCGCGCTACGCCGGCCGCGAGGCATTCCCCAATCTCGGCCGTTTGCCGGGCTGAGCGGGGCGCGCCGGCATGCTGCGTTGGATCGCCCTGCTGTTGCTGCTGCTGCTGGTCGGCTTGCAGCTGAAGCTGTGGTTCGGCAGCGGCAGCATGCAGGAAGTGGACAGTTTGCGCATCGCGGTGAACAAGCAGGCCGGCGACAACGCGCGCTTGCAAAAGCGCAACCAGGCGCTGGCCGCCGACGTGCACGATCTCAAGCATGGCGATCAGGCGGTGGAGGCGCGCGCGCGTACCGAGCTGGGGCTGATCAAGCCCGGCGAGGTGTTCTACCAGGTGGTCGAACCTGCCCGTGCGGGCAGCTCTCCGGCCACCGCCGCGTCCGCCGCGCGCGGCTTGCCGTGACCGGCGCCACGTTGTGGTGCGTGGTGCCGGCGGCCGGGCGCGGCGTGCGGGCCGGTGGCGACCTGCCCAAGCAATACCAGTTGCTGGCCGGCCGGCCGCTGATCGAACACACGCTGGAGCGCCTCGCCGCGCATCCGCGGATCGGCGGCCTGCTGGTGACGCTGGCAGCCGATGACCGGCACTGGCCGGGTTTCCGCGACGTGCGCGGCAAGCCGGTGTTGGCTGCCATCGGCGGCGCACAGCGCAGCGAATCGGTGCTGGCCGGGCTAGACGCCCTGCCGGCGAGTGTCGGCGACGAGGAGTTCGTGCTGGTGCATGATGCGGCGCGCCCGTGCGTGCGGCTGGATGACATCGGCCGCCTGATCGAGCGGGCCATGCAGCGCGACGGCGGTCTGCTCGGTGCGCCGCTGCGCGACACGCTCAAGCGCGCCGGCGGGGACGGATGCGTCGAGCGCACCGAATCGCGCGAATCGCGCTGGCGCGCGTTCACGCCGCAGATGTTCCGGCGCGGCCCTTTGACGGCGGCGCTGCGCGAGGCTGGCCGGCAGGGCATGAACGTCAGCGACGAGGCGATGGCGATGGAGCTGGCCGGTTTCTCGCCGTTGCTGGTCGAGGGCGCGGAAGACAATATCAAGGTGACCACGGCGGCGGATTTCGCGCTGGCGCAGTTCCTGCTCGCAAGGACAAGCTCATGAGGATAGGCAGCGGTTTCGACGTGCACGCATTCGGCGAGGGCGACCACGTCATGCTCGGTGGCGTGCGCGTGCCGCACAGCCGCGGCGTGGTGGCGCACTCCGACGGCGACGTGGTGATCCACGCGTTGTGCGACGCCATCTTCGGCGCGCTGGCGCTGGGCGACATCGGCCAGCACTTTCCGCCCACCGACGCGTACTGGCGCGACGCGGACAGCCGCCAGTTCCTGCGTCACGCGGCGCTGCTGATGGCCCAGCACGGCTACGCGCTGGGCAACGCCGACGTCACCGTGATCGGCGAGGCGCCGAAGGTCGGGCCACACGCGCAGGCCATGCGTGAAAACCTGGCTGCCGACCTGGACAGCGAGATCGGCCGCATCAGCGTCAAGGCCACCACCACCGAGAGACTCGGCTTTTGCGGCCGAGGCGAAGGGATTGCCGCGCAAGCGTGCGTCCTGCTGGAGCGCGCGTGACCGAAGTAGAAGCCCGCAGCGCCGCGAACCGGCTGCACGACCAGCTCGAAACCATCGTCGAGCTGCTGCACCGGCACGAAGAGGGTGGCCGGCTGCCGGCAGACGCGCTGGCGGAATTGCGTCAGCAGCTGGACGAACTGCACTCGGCCGACATCGCCTTCGTCCTCGAATCGCTGCCGCTGGACGAGCGCCTTGCGGTCTGGCAGCTGGTCAAGGCCGACCGCGACGGCGAGATCCTGCTGGAAGTGTCCGACGCCGTGCGCGAGTCGCTGATCGCGGACATGGATCGCCACGAGATCCTCGCCGCCGCCGAAACACTGGACGCCGACGAACTGGCCGACCTGGTCGAGGACCTGCCCACCGCGATGCTGCCGGAGCTGATGGCCAGCCTGGACACGCAGCAACGCGAGCAGGTGCAATCGGCGCTGTCCTACGAGGACGACCAGCTCGGCGCGCTGATGGATTTCGAGATGGTCACGATCCGCGAGGACGTGAGCCTCGAGGTGGTGTTGCGCTACCTGCGCCGCTGGGACGAACTGCCGCCGCAGACCGACAAGTTGTTCGTCATCAACCAGGACAACCTGCTCACCGGCGTGCTGCCGCTGCACTGGCTGCTGGTCAATTCCCCCGAGCGCATGGTCAGCGAAGTCATGGCGCCGGACGTCAACACCTTCCATCCCACCGACGACGCCAACGACGTGGCCCAGGCATTCGAGCGCTACGACCTGGTCACCGCGCCGGTAGTGGACGAGCGCGGCCACCTGATCGGCCGCATCACCATCGACGCCATGGTCGACGTGATTCGCGAGGAGAGCGAGAGCGAGGCGCTGGGCCGGGTCGGCCTGCGCGAGGAGGAGGACATCTTCGCCTCGGTCTGGGCCAGTCTGCGCAACCGCTGGCTGTGGCTGGCGATCAACCTGATGACGGCGTTCATCGCCTCGCGCGTGATCAGCCTGTTCGAAGGCTCGATCGAGCGCCTGGTCGCGCTGGCTGCCCTGATGCCGATCGTGGCCGGCATCGGTGGCAACTCCGGCAATCAGACCATCACCATGATCGTGCGCGCGCTGGCGTTGAACCAGATCAGCGCCGACAGCGCGCGGCGGCTGTGGCGCAAGGAGATGGCCGTGGCACTGCTGAACGGACTGGTGTGGGGCGGGGTGATCGGTATCGTGGCGTGGCTGCTTTACGACAGCGCCTCGCTGGGGCTGGTGATGACCGCGGCGATGACGCTCAACCTGTTGCTGGCGGCTTTCGCCGGCGTCGGCATCCCGATGTGCATGACCCGGTTCGGCCGCGACCCGGCGCTGGGCTCGAGCGTGTTGATCACGGCGATGACCGACAGCGGCGGCTTCTTCATCTTCCTGGGGCTGGCCACGATCTTCCTCTTGTAGGAGCCTGCTCGCAGGCGATGCCTTCATTGCAGGAAACGGGAAACGTGGGACAGGGAGTCGCAAGAGCATCTGCAGGCGAGCGATGGTTACAGGATTCCACATGCAAGAACTTCCCCGTGCTTTCGGCGAACCGCCACTGACCGCGCGTCTGCGGGCCAGCCCCGAGGACTTCCTGGTCGAGGAGATCCTCGGCTACGACGCGGACGGTGCCGGCGAGCACCTGCTGCTGTGGGTGGAGAAGCGTGGCGCCAACACCGACTGGGTCGCGCGCGAGCTGGCGAAGTTCGCCGGCGTGCCGCCGGTGGCGGTGGGCTACGCCGGCCTCAAGGATCGTCATGCGGTGACCCGGCAGACCTTTTCGGTGCAACTGGCCGGTCGGCCCGATCCGGATTGGTCGACGTTTCCGCACCCGGAAGTGAAGGTGCTGGCGGCGAGGCGGCACTCACGCAAGCTCAAGCGCGGCGCGTTGCGCGGCAACCGCTTCGTGCTGGTGTTGCGCGAGGTGAACGGCGATCGCGTGCAGGCGGAGTCGGTACTGCAGCAGATCGCCGCGCGCGGCGTGCCGAACTATTACGGCGAGCAGCGCTTCGGCCGCGAAGGCAGCAACGTGGCGCAGGCGCGCGCGATGTTCGGCGGCCGCCGGGTGGATCGGGACAAGCGTTCGTTCCTGTTGTCCGCGGCGCGCTCGCACATCTTCAACGCCGTGCTGGCGGCGCGGGTCGAACGCGATGCGTGGGACCGGCCGCTGGACGGCGAAATCTGGTCGCTGGCCGGTTCGCGCTCATGGTTCGGGCCGGAACCGTTCAACGACGATCTGGCCGCGCGACTGGCGCGCGCCGACATCCATCCCTCAGGCCCGCTGTGGGGGCAGGGCGAGCCGCCGAGCCAGGGCGATGCCGGGGCGCTGGAGCGCGAAGTTGCTGCGGCAAACGAAGACCTCGTCACCGGCCTGGCCGCCGCGCGCATGGACCAGGAACGCCGCCCGTTGCGACTGATTCCGCACAACCTCCGCTGGCGCTGGCAAGGCGACGACGCGCTGGAACTGTCGTTCGAATTGCCGCCTGGCGCATACGCCACGGTGGTGGTGCGCGAGCTGGCGAAAGGCGAGGAGTGAGCGGAGAGGAGTGAGAAGTGAGAGAAGGCACGAGCGCACCGGCTCCTCTCTCACCGCTCACTCCTCTCCACTCACTTCTGCTCTTTCAGCAAGACAATCACCGCCCCGGTGCCGCCCTGCGCCGGGCGCGCCGAGGCAAATGCGATCACGTCGTCGCGCCGGCGCAGCATGCGGTCGGTGAGGGCTTTCAGCACTGGCCCGGCGGCTTTGGAGCGCAGTCCCTTGCCGTGGACGATGCGCACGCAACGCACGCCGGCCTGCCGCGCTTCGGCCAGGAACACGACGATGCTGGCCTGGGCCGCGGCCGCGTTCATCTGGTGCAGGTCCAGGTCGTCGCCCACGCTGAACTGGCCGCGTTTGAGTTGCCGCAGCAGCCGGGGCGGATAGCCGTCGCGCAGGAAGCCGAGTTCCTCGCCGACTTCGAGCATGGCCGGGTCGAAATCCATGTCCAGCAACTCGCTGGCCACGGCGGCTTCGTCGGCCTCGAACATGCGCGGATGCGGCGCGGGTTTCTCCGTCGCCGGCGGCGGGGAAACCGGCGCCAGTCGCTGCACCTCGCCGATCGCCTCGCGGAACAGGCGGCGATCGTCGTCGGTGATTCGGGGCGGGCTGGGTCGCTTCATGTGCTCATCCTAGCCAGAAGCGACCGCACGATGCGTTGCATCCCGGTGAAACTTGGGGGCGCGCTACGGTAGACTTGCAACATCATGCGATCGCCGCGCACGGGCTGCCGGCGCGGGCAGTCAGTTTTCGACGGAGCATCATGCGAGTTCTGGTCAGCAACGACGATGGCGTGGATGCGCCGGGCATCCGCGTGTTGGCAGAGCGCCTGCAGGCGGTGGGCGAGGTCACCGTGGTGGCGCCGGATCGCGATCGTTCGGGGGCCAGCAATTCGCTCACGCTCGACGCACCGATCCGGGTGCTGCCGATGGGCAATGGCTACTATCGCGTCGCGGGTACGCCCACCGATTGCGTGCACTTGGCGCTGGCCGGCCTGCTCGACGACGAACCCGACATGGTGGTGTCCGGCATCAACAACTCGGCCAACCTGGGCGACGACGTGATCTATTCCGGTACGGTCTCGGCGGCAATGGAAGGGCGGTTTCTCGGTTTGCCGGCAATCGCCATCTCGCTGGTCAGCGCCGACCACCAGGGCGTGCACTACGACTCGGCGGCGCAAGCGGTGCTGTTGCTGATGCAGCGCCTGCTGATCGATCCCCTGCCGGCCGACACCATCCTCAACGTCAACGTGCCGGACCGACCCTGGGCGGAGATTGCCGGCTTCGAAGTCACCCGGCTGGGGCGGCGCCACCGCGCGGCGCCGTGCATCGCGCAGACCGATCCGCGCGGACGGCCGATGTGGTGGATCGGCCCGGCCGGCGAGGTGGACGATGCCGGTCCCGGCACGGATTTCAACGCAATCCATCGCGGCTTCATCTCGGTCACGCCGATCCACGTCGACCTGACCCGGTTCCAGGCACTGGACAAGGTCAGCAGCTGGATGAAGACGCTCAGCGACGGCATGGCCGGTCGCCGCAGCAAGGGCAAGGCGGCCTGACCGATGACCACCTATCCGCTGCCGGCAGCCCAGCTCAAGGGCGAGGGAGTGACCTCGCAGCGCGCCCGCAACCGGCTGGCCGCCACCTTGCAGGAGGCGGGTATCCGCGACCCGCGCGTGATCGAGGTGATCCGCACCGTGCCGCGCCATCATTTCATCGACCAGGCATTGCAACTGCATGCCTACGAGAACGATGCGCTGCCGATCGGCCATGGCCAGACCATCTCGCAGCCATGGGTGGTGGCACGCATGACGGAAGCCCTGCTGGAGCATTTCGAGGGGCAGAAGGAGATGCCGCGCAAGGTGCTGGAGATTGGCACCGGTTCGGGTTACCAGGCCGCGGTACTGTCGGCGCTGGTCGGCGAGGTGTACACGGTCGAGCGCATCGAGGCGCTGCTGCGCCAGGCGCGACGCCGCTTCCGCCAGCTAGGCCTGACCAACCTGCGCTCGCGCTATGACGACGGCAAGCTGGGCTGGCCGGACGAGGCTCCGTTCGATGCGATCATCCTCACCGCCGCGGGCGACACGATCCCGAGCCGCATTCTCGAACAGCTCAGCCCGACCGGAGTGCTGGTGGCGCCGGTGGGGTCGCCGAGCCGGCAGAACCTGATCCGCATGCGCGGTGACGGCCAGGGTGATTTCGCGCTGGAGGAACTCGGCCCGGTCAGTTTCGTGCCGTTGCTGGGTGGTATCGGCTGATGCGCCTTTTCGAACCCCTCTACGCTCGCGCGCTGGTCTGGGCTCGCGCACCGCGCGCGGTGCACTACCTGTGTGCTCTGAGCTTCTTCGAAGCATTCATCTTCCCGGTCATGCCGGAGGTGATGCTGGCGCCGATGATGCTGGCCAAGCGACTCAAGGCGTTCTTCTACGCCAACCTGTCGCTGCTGTTCTCCCTGCTCGGTTCGGTGGTCGGCTACGCGCTGGGTCACTGGGCCTACGAGTCGGTGAAACCACTGCTCAGCCTGCACATGCAGGACGTCATCACCACGTGGGTGGGCAACCTGCGCACGGACATGAACCAGCACTGGCTGACCATGCTGGGTGCGTTGATGCTGGCGGCGCTGCAGCCGGTGATCCCGATGAAGTTCGTCACCTGGGCGGCCGGCATTGTCGGTGTGCCGATCCTGCCGTTCCTCGCTTGCATGGCGGTAGGCCGCGGCAAGCGTGTGTGGCTGCTGGCGCTGCTGATCCGCCTGTTCGGCGAGCGTGCCGAGCGCATGTTGCACAAGAACATCGAATGGATCGGCCGGGGCGCGCTGGTGTTGCTGGCCGTGCTGCTGGCATGGTGGCTGTGGCCGCGCTGAACGGCAGTGCCGCGCGCATGAAAATGGCGGCGCGCCTCGGTATGCTGGCCCGCATGGATCATTCCGTTCGTCTCCTGTGCCTGATCGTCGCCACGGCGTTGCTGCCCGGATGCGGCACCATGCGCAGTTCGGTGGTGATCGAGCCGGCTGCGGGCAGCTATTCGTCGCCCGCATCGGCACCATCGTCACAGCCTGCACGCACGCCGATTCCCGGTGGCAGCTACGTGGTGGCGAAAGGGGACACGCTTTATTCGATCGCTTTTCGCAAGGGCGTGGATTTTCGCGACCTCGCGCAATGGAATGCCATCGCGGCGCCCTACACGATCTGGCCGGGCCAGCGCTTGACGTTGTCGCCGCCGACAGCGACAGCGACGAAGCCGGCCGCGGTGAACACGGCAGGTGCTGTCGCCGGCTACCCCCAGGCGTCCGGCGTGGCGGCTTCGGCGCCGGTGTTCGAACCAGTCACCGAGGCCGCGCCAGTCGCGGCGGCGACGGCGCCAGTGCGCGCCGCCGTTTCTCCCGCGGTGCCTGCGCCGGCGGCTGACACCGTGCCGGTGGCCGGTATTTCCGCCGCACCCCCGCCGAAAGCACCGTCGGTCACCAGGCCGGTGGCCGCCGGCCCGGCGCGTGACGTCGGCGGGGTGAGCTGGCGCTGGCCGGTGGAAGGCGGGGCGGTCGTCGGACGCTTCAACGGCAGCGATGCCATTCCGGGCATCGAGATCGCGGGCAATTCGGGCGACCCGGTGCGGGCTGCCGCCGATGGCGTGGTGGTCTACAGCGGCAACGGCCTGGTCGGCTACGGCGAACTGGTCATCATCAAGCACAACGACAGTTTCCTGTCGGCCTACGGGCACAACCGCAAGCGCCTGGTGAAGGAAGGGCAGCGGGTGACGGCGGGGCAGCAGATCGCCGAGATGGGCTCCACCGGCACGACGCGCAACGAGCTGGAGTTCCAGATCCGCAAGAACGGCAACCCGGTGGACCCGCTGAGCTATCTGCCGCCGCGTTGACCGCGAAGGCGCAGGGCGTGCCCGATCAGGCGGGCGGCAGGATGAAGCCGGCCACCACCTGCCGATCCTCGCCGGCCAGCAGGTTGTAGGTACGGGCGGCCGCTGCGTTGTCCATCACTTCGATGCCGATGCCCTGGCGCAGGAAGCCGGCCATGAATGCGGCGGCCGGAAATACCTGACGCTCGCCGGTGCCCACGATCACCACCTCGGGCTTCAATGCCAGAAGCGGCGGAACGTCCTCGACGCTCAGGCAGCTCGCACTCGTGACCGGCCACGCTTCGGTGATGCCCGCGGGGGTGAGCAGGAAGCTATGTTCGACGACGCGGTCCAGCAGGGTGACGCTGCGCGCGTCTACCCGGCGTACCAGGAGATACCCTTCGGCCTGGTCCAGTGACAGATCCATCAGCGGGGCAGCGCTATCCGCGGTTCGTCGGCGTTGCGGCGGAACAGCACCACGACGTGGCCGATCTGGTGGATCGTCTCCGCGCCGGTGCCGCCGGCAAGCACGTCGATCTGCGCCTGCCGCTCCTGCTTGTCGCCTCCGGAGAGCTTCACCTTCACCAGTTCGTGGATGTCCAGCGCCTGGCCCAGTTCCTTCACGACGGCCTCGGTGGCGCCCTTGTTGCCCAGCAGCACGACAGGTTTCACGTCGTGCGCGAGGCCGCGCAGGTAGCGGATCTGCGAGGGGGTAAGCGGCATGGGGCGGGCCAGGTTCACGGTCAAGGGACTGCACAGGGTATCATGCAACGGCCCCTTCCCGATCAGATATTCCCTCAAACATGGCCCGCAGCAAGAGCAGCGCAGTCTGGCTGCGCGAACATTTCAACGACGAATACGTCAAGAAGGCACAGGCCGAAGGGCTGCGTTCGCGCGCCGTCTACAAGCTGGAGGAACTGATCGAGCGCGACAGGCTGCTGAAGCCGGGCATCAACGTGGTGGACCTCGGCGCGGCACCGGGCAGCTGGTCGCAGCTGGTGCGCAATCGGCTGGGCGACAGCGGCAAGGTGTTCGCACTGGATATCCTGCCGATGCAGAGCATCGCCGGGGTGGATTTCCTGCAGGGCGATTTCCGCGAGGAATCGGTGCTGCGCCAGCTGGAGGCCCGCCTGGAGGGGCATCGGCTGGATCTTGTACTGTGCGATATAGCCCCCAACATGAGCGGAGTGGCGCTTGCCGACCAGATTCGCGCGATGGCACTGGCGGAGTTGGCGCTGGATTTCAGCAGGCAGTGGCTCAGGCCGGGCGGCTCGTTCCTGATCAAGTTGTTCCAGGGAGTCGGTTTTGACGATTATCTGCGTTGCTTGCGCACGGACTTCAGTCGCGTGACGATGCGTAAACCCAAGGCCTCGCGCGCGCGTTCGCGTGAGGTGTATGCACTGGCGACCGGGCGCAAACCCGCCGCAGTGCCACTGGCGAGTACTGTTCATGAATGAAACGGCGAAAAACGTGTTGCTCTGGGTGATCATCGCGGTGGTCCTGTTCACCGTGTTTGAAAGCTTCAACCCCCGCAGCAGCCGTTCATCCGACCTGGCCTACAGCGCGTTCGTGCAGAACGTGAGCAGCGGCAATGTCTCCAGCGCCACCATCAGCGCCGACCAGCCGGCCACGATCAGCGGCAAACTGAAGGATGGCAGTGCCTTCCGCACCGTCGCGCCGATGCTGGGCTTCTCCACCAATGCGGTGGTCAAGCAGATGCAGGACCAGGGCGTGGAAGTGCGCCAAGACCCGTCCGAGGGTTTCTCGCTGATCGGTTTGCTGATCAGCTGGCTGCCGGTGTTGTTGATCGTTGGCGTGTTCATCTGGTTCATGCGCCAGATGCAGTCCGGTGGCGGCGGGCGCGGTGCCATGAGTTTCGGGCGCTCGCGGGCCAAGCTGCAGGGCGAGGACCAGATCAAGGTCAATTTCAGCGACGTCGCCGGTTGCGATGAAGCGAAGGAGGAGGTCGGCGAGCTGGTCGAGTTCCTGCGCGACCCGGGCCGCTTCCAGAAACTCGGCGGCAAGATTCCCCGTGGCGTGCTGATGGTGGGCCCGCCCGGCACCGGCAAGACCTTGCTGGCCAAAGCGATCGCCGGCGAGGCGAAGGTGCCGTTCTTCTCGATCTCCGGCTCGGACTTCGTCGAGATGTTCGTCGGTGTGGGCGCCAGCCGCGTGCGCGACATGTTCGAGCAGGCCAAGAAGCACGCGCCGTGCATCATCTTCATCGACGAGATCGACGCAGTCGGCCGCCATCGCGGCGCCGGCCTGGGCGGCGGCCATGACGAGCGCGAGCAGACGCTGAACCAGTTGCTGGTCGAGATGGACGGCTTCGAGGGTACCGAGGGCGTCATCGTGATCGCCGCGACCAACCGCCCCGACGTGCTCGATCCGGCGCTGCTGCGCCCGGGTCGCTTCGACCGCCAGGTGGTGGTGGGCCTGCCGGATGTGCGCGGGCGCGAGCAGATCCTCAAGGTGCACATGCGCAAGGTGCCGATTGCCAGCGACGTCGACGCGATGACGATCGCTCGTGGCACGCCGGGCTTCTCCGGCGCGGATCTCGCCAACCTGGTCAACGAGGCGGCGCTGTTCGCCGCGCGCGAGAACGCCCGCGAGGTGCGCATGAGCCACCTGGACAAGGCGCGCGACAAGATCCTGATGGGCACCGAGCGCCGCTCGATGGCGATGAGCGAGGACGAGAAGAAGCTCACCGCCTATCACGAGGCCGGCCATGCCATCGTCGGCCGCCTGGTGCCGGAGCACGACCCGGTCTACAAGGTGACGATCATCCCGCGCGGGCGAGCGCTGGGTGTCACCATGTACCTGCCTGAGGGCGACAAGTACAGCATGAACCGGGTGGCGATCGAGTCGCAGTTGTGCTCGCTGTACGGCGGTCGCGTGGCCGAGGAGCTGATCTTCGGCAACGACAAGGTCACTACCGGTGCGTCCAACGACATCGAGCGCGCCACCAAGATGGCACGCAACATGGCGACCAAGTGGGGTCTGTCCGACGAGCTTGGCCCGATCACCTACGGCGAGGACGAGGACGAGGTGTTCCTCGGGCGTTCGGTGACCCAGCACAAGAGCATTTCCAACGAGACGGCCAGCAAGATCGACGAAGTGGTGCGGGGCATCCTCGACCGCGCCTATGCGCGCAGCAAGGAACTGCTCACGGCGAACCTCGACAAGTTGCACGCGATGGCCGAGGCGCTGCTGCAGTACGAGACCATCGACGCGCACCAGATCGACGACATCATGGCCGGACGTCAGCCCGGTCCGCCGGCGGACTGGGGCAAGAACGCCCCGGGCGGATCGACGCCTCCGCCACCACCGCCCAAGAGCGACGCCGGAGCGCCGGTGGGCAAGGTTGGCGACCCCGCCGCACAGAGTCGTTTCCCGCTGGACGACTGACGCGAAACCGCAGGCACGTGCGCAATACCTGCCTGCGGTCTTCCGCAACGGTTGCATCAGCTGGCGAGCTGTCGAACCGGAGATGAAGAAATTTTGCAAAAAGGGTTGACGCGTGCGTGCGGAGTCTGAATAATTCCGCCTCTTGCTTGAGCGGCCCGATGCACCGGCATCGACGCATGGCATGACAAGTTTTTCAGTGCGCCCGTAGCTCAGTTGGATAGAGTACCTGGCTACGAACTAGGTGGTCGGGAGTTCGAATCTCTCCGGGCGCACCATTTTTATTCGATGGAGCGGGGTGCTTGCGCCCCGTTTCGTTTTCATCGCAACGAGAGCTTCGCGGCGACGGAAACGACAGTTTCAAGTGGATGGTGCGGCTTGTACGGATTGACTGGGCCAGGCGTCACCCGTAACATTTCAAGGCTTCGATGGTGCGTGTGTCGAGGGCTCGAAACCGGGGTATAGCTCAGTCTGGTAGAGCGTTGCGTTTGGGACGCAAAAGTCGGGGGTTCGAATCCCTCTACCCCGACCAGCAACATGTTCTACTGGTGATGACTGCGCTTGTAGCTCAACCGGATAGAGCATCGGCCTTCTAAGCCGAGGGTTGCAGGTTCGAATCCTGTCGGGCGCGCCAGTATCAAACGATGGTGGATGTAGCTCAGCTGGTTAGAGTCCCGGATTGTGATTCCGGTTGTCGTGGGTTCGAATCCCATCATCCACCCCAGTTCCACCCCGGGTCTCCGGGTACATCCCAGTCAATGGGCCGTTAGCTCAGTTGGTAGAGCAGTTGACTCTTAATCAATTGGTCGAAGGTTCGAATCCTTCACGGCCCACCACCATGGACAGGCGCCCGGAAACCGGGCGCCTGTCTGCTTTTGGGTGCCCCGACGTTCAGGACTCTGCTTGTGCTGCTAGCCCGCGCAACCGTAAAATGATCCGCTTTCGTACAATGGAATCATCGGCTTGGAGGATGTGCGGCGACGTCGCGGTGATGGCAGGCAACGGCCTGGGTCGCCCGGCATCATCGGACACGCGGTCGGGGCGGACGCATTCGCGAAAGTGGCGGAATTGGTAGACGCACTGGATTTAGGTTCCAGCGGGTAACCCCCGTGGGGGTTCGAGTCCCCCCTTTCGCACCATGTCCGGTCGGTTTTTGCAGGCGGGAAATCCCGCCATGGCGCCTGTGGCAGGGCCACAACACGAGAGTAGTACCAGGAGACGTCATGCAGGTTTCGGTTGAGAATGTCGGTTCGCTTGAGCGCAAGCTCACGGTGAAATTTCCCGCGGAGCGGTTCGAGACGCAGGTCAGCGCACGGATCGCGGAAATGGGTCGTACCGTTCGCTTGAAGGGGTTCCGGCCGGGCAAGGTGCCGACGACGGTGATCAAGCAGCGCTTTGGCGAGCAGGTGCGCGGCGAAGTGCTTTCCGACCTGATCGGCAGCACCCTGCGCGAAGCGGTGGAGCAGGAGAAGCTGCAGCCGATCGCGAATCCGGCGATCAACACCACCGGTCGTCCCGAGAACGGCGAGATCGCCTACACGGCGACTTTCGAGATCATGCCGGAGTTCCCCGACGTCGACGTCTCCGCGCTGGAAGTGCAGCGCGCCGCGGCGGAAGTCACCGATGCCGACATCGATCGCATGCTGGAGACCCTGCGCCTGCAGCGGCGCAGCTTCGAGGAGGTCGAGCGTGCCTCGGTCGCCGGCGATTTCGTGATGTTCGAATACGCCGCCACGGCGGACGACTACCGTTTCCCGGCCGAGGGCCAGGAGCGTGCCGGCAGCGTGCTGGGTTCGGGCACGCTGTTCGCGGCGCTGGACGAGGCGCTCACCGGCCACGTGGCCGGCGACCAGTTCGAGGCGACGATCGAGTTCCCCGCAGATTTCCGCAACGACCAGTTGGCCGGCAAGAGCGCCAAGGTCAGTTTCCACATTATTAAGGTGCAGGAACCGAAGCTGCCGGCGGTGGACGGCGAGTTTGCCAAGTTGTTCGGCATCGAGGATGGCAACCTGGAGACTTTCCGCAAGGAAGTCCGCGCCAATCTGGAGCGCGAGCTCAAGGCGGCGCTGATGGCACGCCTGAAGTCGGAAGTGGCCGGCAAGCTGGCCGATGCGCACGGCGATCTGGACGTGCCGAAGATGCTGGTGCAGTCCGAGGCGCGCGCCTTGGCCGCGGGCAACGTGCCCGAGGGCCAGCAACCGCCGCAGCAGCTGATCGACGCCGCCCTGCCGATCGCCCGCAAGCGGGTGATCGCCGGCTTGCTGATGGGGGAAATCTCCCGCAAGCAGGGGTTGAAGATCGACCGCAAGCGGGTCGCCGAACAGCTTGCCGCGATTGCCTCGACCTACGAAGAGCCCGAGAAGGTCATTGAACTCTACAACGGCGACCCCCAGTTGATGTCGGGACTGCAGAATCGCGTGATGGAAGACCAGGTGGCCGAGTGGGTGGCCGAGCACGCCAGGACCACCGTGCAGGAACTGAGCTTCGATGACGTGATGCGCCCAGCCAACGCCTGACAACTGCGAGGCCCGTCCACTCCCCAGCCGCGAGCATGACCATGGATCCCATCAAGAATCTCAACCTGGTACCGATGGTCGTCGAGCAGACCGCCCGCGGCGAGCGCTCCTACGACATCTACTCGCGCCTGTTGAAGGAGCGGGTGATCTTCCTGGTGGGCGAAGTCAACGACCAGGTGGCCAACCTGATCGTGGCGCAGATGCTGTTCCTGGAGTCGGAGAATCCGGACAAGGACATCAACTTCTACATCAACAGCCCCGGCGGTGCCGTCACCGCCGGGCTGGCGATCTACGACACGATGCAGTTCATCAAGCCGGCGGTCAGCACCATGTGCATCGGCCAGGCCTGCAGCATGGGCTCGTTCCTGCTGATGGCCGGCGCCAAGGGCAAGCGCTTTGCCTTGCCGAACTCCCGCGTCATGATCCACCAGCCCTCCGGCGGCGCGCAGGGCCAGGCCACCGACATCGAAATCCAGGCGCGCGAAATCCTGTACATCCGGGAGCGCCTGAACAGGCTGTACGTCGAACACACCGGCCAGCCGCTGGAGAAGATCGAGGCGGACATGGAACGCGACCGCTTCATGAGCGCCCAGGATGCCAAGGCCTACGGCCTGATCGACGAAGTGCTCGACAAGCGCGCCGTGGAATCCGTGAAATCCGCCTGATTCGACGACTTTACCCGGTGTCCCGCCATGGGCTCTGCGTCTGCAGGCAGACGCGGGGCCCTGTGGTATTCTCGCGGCGCACCCGGATTTACCAGCAGGATCGAGAGTATGAGTGACGACCGGCAGGGGCGTTCCAGCGACAGCGGCAAGATTCTCTATTGCTCGTTCTGTGGCAAAAGCCAGCATGAAGTGCGCAAGCTGATCGCGGGTCCGTCCGTGTTCATCTGCGACGAGTGCGTGGAGCTGTGCAACGACATCATCCGCGAGGAGCTGGAAGAGAAGGCCGCCGCCGGCCATACCCAGCTGCCCAAGCCGCGCGAAATCCGCGAATCGCTTGACCAGTACGTGGTCGGCCAGGCGCGTGCCAAGAAGGCCCTGGCGGTCGCCGTGTACAACCACTACAAGCGGATGGAATCGCGCCAGAAGAGCGACGACATCGAGCTGGGCAAATCCAACATCCTGCTGATCGGCCCGACCGGCTCGGGCAAGACGCTGCTGGCCGAGACGCTGGCGCGGCTGCTCAACGTGCCATTCACGATCGCCGACGCCACCACGCTGACCGAAGCCGGTTACGTGGGCGAGGATGTGGAAAACATCATCCAGAAGCTGCTGCAGAAGTGCGATTACGACGTCGAGAAGGCGCAGTCGGGCATCGTGTACATCGACGAGATCGACAAGATCTCGCGCAAGAGCGAGAACCCGTCGATCACCCGCGACGTTTCCGGTGAAGGCGTGCAGCAGGCACTGCTGAAGCTGATCGAGGGTACGCTGGCCTCGGTGCCGCCGCAGGGCGGGCGCAAGCATCCGCAGCAGGAGTTCCTGCAGGTCGACACCAAGAACATCCTGTTCATCTGCGGCGGCGCGTTCGCCGGGCTGGAAAAGGTCATCCAGCAGCGCTCCGAGAGCACCGGCATCGGTTTCGGCGCCGAGGTGCGCAGCAAGGAGCGCACGCAGAACCTGGGCAAGGTGCTGGCCGACGTGGAGCCGGCGGACCTGGTGCGCTTCGGCCTGATCCCCGAGTTCGTCGGGCGCCTGCCGGTCGTCGCCACCCTGGACGAGCTGGACCAGGCCGCGCTGGTGAAGATTCTCACCGAGCCGAAGAACGCAGTCACCAAACAGTTCAAGAAGCTGTTCGAGATGGAAGACGTCGAGCTGGAGTTCCGTCCCGAGGCGCTGGAGGCGATCGCGCAGAAGGCGCTCAAGCGCAAGACCGGCGCGCGCGGCCTGCGCACGATCCTGGAGCAGGTGCTGCTGGACACGATGTACGAACTGCCGTCGCTGGAACACGTCAGCAAGGTCGTGGTTGATGACGCGGTGATCGAAGGCCAGGCCGAGCCCTACCTGATCTACCGTGGCAACCTGCAGCAGCGCGTGGCGGGTGACGGCGGCGACGCCGCGGCCTGATCGAATCCGCTGTGCCCATTCGCGGCCCCGGTGGTTTCACCGGGGCCGCATCGTTTTGCGGACCGCCGCAAGCCTTGCACTGCCACGGGATCGCCTCCACTTGACGTGCTGAGAGCCCCGGTGCAGTGTCGGGACGAAACCACCCAGAATTCGAGGAATCGCTTTTCCATGGCCAAGCATGCCCCCGCACCCGTCGCGCTGGACGCCCTGCCGGTACTGCCCTTGCGCGACGTGGTGGTCTACCCGCACATGGTGATCCCGCTGTTCGTCGGCCGCGACAAGTCGATGCGGGCACTGGAGCGCGCGATGGAGGGCGAACGGCAGATTCTGCTGGTCGCCCAGACCAGCCCGGACATCGACGACCCCGAGGTGGCCGACCTGCATCAGGTCGGCACGCTGGCCGGCGTGCTGCAGTTGCTGAAGCTTCCGGACGGCACGGTCAAGGTGCTGGTGGAAGGGCAGTCGCGCGTCGCGATCGAGGATTTCAAGGAAGTCGACGGCATGCTGACCGCGCGCTCGCGCGTCATCGAGCCGGCCTACAACGCCAAGGAGCGCGAGCTCGACGTCGTTTCGCGCACGCTGATCTCGCTGTTCGAGCAACTGGTCAAGCAGAGCCGCAAGCTGCCGCCGGAAGTGCTGGCCAGCCTGTCCGGCATCGACGACCCCTCGCGCGTGGCCGACTCGATCGCCGCACATCTTTCCGTGCGCATGGCCGACAAGCAGAAGGTGCTGGAGACAGCCGACGTGGGCAAGCGGCTGGAGCTGCTGATCGGACTGGTCGATGGCGAGATGGATCTGCAGCAGGTCGAGAAGCGCATTCGCGGCCGGGTCAAGTCGCAGATGGAGAAGAGTCAGCGCGAGTACTACCTCAACGAGCAGATGAAGGCGATCCAGAAGGAGCTGGGCGACGGCGAGGACGGCCCGAACGAGGTCGAGGAACTGCAAAAGAAAATCGAGGCCGCCGGCATGCCCAAGCCGGTGCTGGCCAAGGCGCGGCAGGAATTCGGCAAGCTGCGCCAGATGTCGCCGATGTCGGCCGAGGCCACCGTCGTGCGCAACTACCTCGACTGGCTGGTGGGCGTGCCCTGGAAAAAGCGCAGCAAGGTGCGCAAGGACCTGCAGATGGCGCAGGAGGTGCTCGACGCCGATCACTTCGGCCTGGAGAAGGTGAAGGAGCGCATCCTCGAATACCTCGCCGTGCAACAGCGCGTGTCCGTGATGAAGGGGCCGATCCTGTGCCTGGTCGGTCCGCCCGGTGTCGGCAAGACCTCGCTGGGGCAGTCGATCGCCAAGGCGACCAACCGCAAGTTCGTTCGCATGAGCCTGGGTGGCGTGCGCGACGAGGCGGAGATCCGCGGCCATCGACGCACCTACATCGGCTCCATGCCGGGGCGCATCGTGCAGAACATCAACAAGGCCGGTACCCGCAACCCGCTGTTCGTGCTGGACGAGATCGACAAGATGTCGATGGACTTCCGAGGCGATCCGTCGTCGGCGCTGCTGGAGGTGCTCGATCCGGAGCAGAACCACGCCTTCAACGACCACTACCTCGAGGTCGACCTGGACCTGTCCGAGGTGATGTGGATCGCCACCGCCAATTCGCTGAACATCCCCGGTCCGCTGCTCGATCGCATGGAGGTCATCCGCATCCCGGGTTACACCGAGGATGAGAAGCTCGGCATCGCGCGCAAGTACCTGTTGCCGAAACAGCTCAAGGCCAACGGCCTGAAGCCGGAAGAGCTTGACGTCACGGAAGAGGCGTTGCGCGATATCGTGCGCTACTACACCCGCGAATCCGGCGTGCGCAATCTCGAGCGCGAGATCTCCAAGATCTGCCGCAAGGTAGTCAAGGAGCTGACCCTTGGCCAGGTGAAGAAAGCCAAGACCAAGGCGAAAGCCGCGGCGTCGCGGGCGAAAGCCGCCGCAGGCAAGTTGAAGGTCGCGCCGGGCAGCATCAAGGTGGATGCGGCGAACCTGGGTGACTACCTCGGCGTGCGTCGTTTCGACTTCGGCCGCAAGGAGTTGCAGAACGAAGTGGGCCTGGTCACCGGCCTGGCGTGGACCCAGGTCGGCGGCGAGTTGCTCAGCATCGAGGGCTCGGTGGTGCCGGGCAAGGGTCGGCTGGTGCACACCGGCCAGTTGGGCGACGTGATGAAGGAGTCGATCCAGGCCGCGCTTTCGGTGGTGCGCGCGCGCGCCGACCGGCTCGGCATCGATCCGGAGTTCCACCAGAAGCTCGATGTGCACATCCACGTTCCGGAAGGCGCCACGCCGAAGGACGGTCCCAGCGCCGGCATCGCCATGTGCACCGCACTGGTGTCGGTGTTGACCAAGGTGCCGGTGCGTTCGGAGGTGGCCATGACCGGCGAGATCACCTTGCGCGGCCGTGTGCTGCCCATCGGCGGTCTCAAGGAGAAATTGCTGGCGGCGCATCGTGGCGGCATCACCACGGTGATCATTCCCGAAGACAACAAGAAGGACCTGGCCGACATGCCGGCCAACATCACCGAGTCGCTGGAGATCCACCCGGTGCGCTGGATCGATGAGGTCCTCGACATCGCACTGGAGCGCCCGGTGCAGCCCAAGCCGGCGACCGAAGCGCCGCCGGCCGCCGTTGCCGGGGAATCCGCCGAGGGGCATGCGCTGACGCACTGATGGTGCGCGATGGCAGCCGCGTGGGTCGGTCGCGCCGTGCGATCGACCCTTGATGCGGTCGTGTCGGCGTCGATCGGCGAAGTTCCGGACCGTGTCGGAAAGCTGCTTGTGCATACGCATTTTCGCTGGCCCGGACAGGGCGGAAACGTTGCTGTGCCTTGTGTTGCGGATTGCGGCGGGGCACTGGTATAAAGGCGATGCCGCAGCTCCCCGCTCTTGCTTGACGGCGAGGCGATGCGGAGTTGCGCTACGGCTCTGGCACCAGCCAACCATCCATGCCCGCGTCATCCGTCCCGCGACGGATCGCGTGGACGAAATCCGAACGAGGGAGTTTTCAATGAACAAAACCGATCTGATCAATGCCATTGCCGAGAAGGCCGAGCTGACCAAGGCAGATGCTGGTCGTGCGCTGGAGGCCTATCTGGAGGCCGTCCAGAAGTCGTTGAAGAAAGGCGAGGATGTCTCGGTGGTGGGCTTCGGTACGTTCACCGTGCGCAAGCGTGCGGCGCGCACCGGGCGCAACCCGCGGACCAACGAAACGATCAAGATCAAGGCGTCGAAAGTCCCGGCGTTCAAGGCTGGCAAGACCCTGAAGGATGCCCTAAACTAAGCGGCTTGCGCTTGGTTTCGGGGTGCTTAGCTCAGCGGTAGAGCGTCGCCCTTACAAGGCGGTGGTCGTAGGTTCGATCCCTACAGCACCCACCAGATTGTGCGGAGTGGTAGTTCAGTTGGTTAGAATGCTGGCCTGTCACGCCGGAGGTCGCGGGTTCGAGTCCCGTCCACTCCGCCACGTTTAGCAAGGGCGCCCGTGGGGCGCCCTTGTCGTTTGAGACCCGCGTGTTCCGGCGCTTCGGCACGCGGCGATGAGGCATCCGTTGCCTCGTGTGGACCATGCGCTTCGCGCGCCTCCAAATCACGTTGCGGGAAGGTTTCTATGCTGCTGGCAATGCGTAACAAGATGCACGGATGGCCGTCCATCATCGTTCTTGGCTTCGCCGTGCTGGCGATGTCGCTGTTCGGCATGGAGAGCTACTTCACCTCGCAGAGCGACACGTTCGTGGCCAAGGTGGGCAAGCGCGAGATCAGCCAGAACGCGTTCCAGAACCGCATGAACCAGTTGCGGCAGCAGTTCAGCGCCCAGCAGGGCGACCAGTTCGATCCGGCGATGTTCGAGAAGCCGGAAACCAAGCTGCAGGTACTCGATGCGATGATCGACGAGCAGCTCCTGCTGCAGGCCAACGACGACTGGGGCATGCGCGTCTCCGACCAGTCGCTGCGCGACGCCATCGCGGGTATTCCCGCGTTCCAGGTCAATGGCAAGTTCGATCCGACCAGCTACCGGGCGTACCTCTCCGGCAGCGGCAAGACCTCGGCCATGTTCGAGGACGAGATCCGTTCGTCATTGGCGGCGCAACTGCTGCCGCAGGCGATCGACGACAGCGCCATCATCAGCGACGAGCACGTCAGCGACTACCTCGGCCTGGCCACCCAGCGGCGCGACCTGCGCTATTTCGTGCTGCAGAAGCCCGAGCCGGCCGAGAAGCAGGTGACCGACGCGCAGATCGAGTCCTGGTACAAGGCCCACCAGGCCGACTACATGAATCCCGAGCAGGTCTCGGTGAAGTATGTCGAGGTGGACAGTGCCAAGCTCAAGCCGAAGGAAGCCCCTAGCGAAGAGGATCTGAAGGCGCGTTACGAGGAGGAGAAACAACGCTTCGTGCAGCCGGAACAGCGGCTGGTTTCGCACATCCTGATCAACGTGCCGACCAATGCCACGCCGGATCAGCAGAAGGCCGCGCTGGCCACGGCGGACAAGATTGCAGCTGAGGCCACGCCGGCGAATTTCGCCCGGCTGGCCGAAAAGGACTCGCAGGATCTGGGTTCGCGGCGCCAGGGCGGCGACCTCGGCTGGCTGGAGAAAGGCGTGACCAACGCGGCGTTCGACTCGGCCATGTTTGCCCTGCAGAAGGGGCAGATCTCCAAGCCGGTGTTGTCGTCGGATGGTTATCACATCATCTGGTTGCGCGACGTGCGCAGCGGCGAGTCCAAGCCGTTCGCCGAGGTGCGTGACCAGTTGCTGCAGGAGGCGACCACGGCCTCGCGCGACCGTGAGTACAACGAGCTGGCCGGCAAGATGGCGGACCAGACCTACTCGAACCCGAGCTCGCTCGAACCCGCCTCTGCCGCGCTTGATCTGCCGATCCAGACCCTGCCGTTGTTCTCGCGAACCGGCGGCGAGGGCCTGGCGGCCAACCCCAAGGTGATTGCCGCCGCGTTCAGCGATGACGTACTGGTCCAGGGCAACAACTCCAGCCTTATCGACCTGGGCAACAACCACTCGATCGTGATCCACGTCGACAAGCACGTGCCGGCTGCGGTCAAGCCGCTGGAAGAAGTTCGCGCCAGCGTGCAGCAGAGCATCCTGATGGAGCGCATCACCGTGGCTGCCCGCAAGCAGGCCGACGACGTGCTGGCTCGCCTGAACAAGGGCGAGGACATGGCAGCAGTGGCCAAGTCGCTCGATGCCAAGGTCGTCACTGTGCCCGAAGCGGTGCGTGGCCAGTCGTTCCAGGTGCCGGCCCCGGTGCTGAAGGAAGCGTACCTGTTGCCACATCCGGCTGCGCCCGACAAACCCCGGTTCGCCGAGGTCGACATGGGCGATGGCAGCTTCGCGATGGTCGCGGTGGACAAGGTGCAGCCCGGCGACCTGTCGAAGATCTCGCCGGAAGATCGCGAGACCTTGCATCGCCAGATGGCCCAGGCCTACGCCGGCGAAGCGACACGCGAGCTGCTCCAGGTCATGCGCGCCAGGACCAAGATCAAGATCAACAAGAACCTGCTGTAGTCGGGTTCGCCTGGCTGGCCGCGGGCCAGCCAGTGGCGGCGCGCACGGCGCGTCGGGTGCGTGCCGGAGATGGCTGGGCGGATCGGAGCTGGCTGCCGCGGATTCAGTGCGTGGCGAAGCAGGCCTTCAGTCGATGTCGTCCAGCTTCAGCACCTGGCCTGGCTGGATCGCCTGGTCCTGGGGCAGGTCGTTCAACTGCTGCAGATGGGCGACGCTGGTCGAGTACTCGCGCGCAATCTGCCACAGGCTTTCGCCGGAACTGACCACGTGGGTGCTGTGCCTGCGCTGTGACGCGCCGCCGCCACGCTCCGTCATGGCGGAAGGGGAGGCGGCAGCATCGGCGGGCATGGCGCTGTCGACGAACCGGCTGGCGTGATCGGCTGGCAGCATGAGGTACGCCGTCGTGCCCGCGTGCAGCCTGTTGCCGCGGAACGCCGGGTTGAGCTGGCGCAGGTCGGCCTCCGACATGCCCGCCAGTTCGGCGGCACGCGCCATCGTGATGGCATGTGTCACTGGCGCCTGCACCAGGTGTTCCGATGCCGGCAGGTTCGGCAGGCTGACCTGGAAGCGTGCCGGCTCGCGTATCACGCAGGCGATCGCCAGCAACTGGGTCAGGTGCTCGCGCGTGATGCGGCGTACCGGCAGATCGGGAATCACGGGTTTGTCGGCCGGTGCGCCGTGCTGCCGGATCAGCCTGCGTATCCTGAACTCGCCGGCGTTGTAGGCATAGTCGGCCACGCGCCAGTCCTGGAAGCGGTCATGGTATTGCCGCAGCAACTTCATCACCGCGTGCGCGGCGGCCGGTATGTCCAGGCGAGCGTCGTAGTGGCGGTCCACGCGCAAACCCATCGAGCGGGCAGTCACCGGCATGATCTGCCACATGCCCGCGGCGTGGTGTTTGTCTCCCTGTGCGGGACGGTAGCGGCTCTCCACCCACGGCAGCAGCACGAATTCGCCCGGGACGCCGTACTGCTCGGCGACCTGCTGTACGTATGTCAGGCGCGGCAATGCCTGACGCAAGGTCTTTTCGAACAGCGCCGGGTTGCGCGTATAGCGTCGTGCCCATGCCTGCACGGCGGGGTCGGCGTCACAGTCCGGCATGGCGAAGCTGTCGCGCAACCGGCCCCACGGGTCGGCCACCGGCACCGGCGCCGCGGCACTGGCGACGACTACCGGCGGCGTTGAAGTGGCGGGGGCAACGATGGCCGCGGGCGCCTGCGCCGGTTGCGAAGGCATGCTGGTGCAGGCGGCCAGCGCGGTAGACAGCGCCAGCGGCAGCAGCAGGTGTCGGGGTGCCCGGTTCATGCGCGAAAGGTGTCCTTGGCCGCCCGCAGGGCAGCGAAGCGGGCCACGCGGTCGCCGTCGATGCCGCGCTTGGCGCACCAGTGGGTTACGGCATCGGCATCGACCCGGAGGAAGGGATTGGTCATCAGTTCCATGTCCAGCGTGACGGGCAGGCTGGGCTGACCGTCGGCACGCAATCGGGCCACCTCGCGTCGACGCTGTTGCAGCGCGGGGTTGTCCGGCTCCACCTCGTGGGCGAAGAGCCCGTTGGCATGGGTGTACTCATGCCCGGCACACACCCGGGTCGAGCCGGGCAGTGCTGCCAGGCGGTCCAGCGAGGCGAGCATCTGGGCCGGCGTACCCTCGAACAGGCGACCGCAGCCAAGGCTGAACAGGGTATCGCCACACAGCAGCAGGCCAGCGCCGACGTAGCCGATGTGGGTGAGCGTATGTCCCGGGATCGACAGCACTTCGAAAGCCAGCCCGGGCGCAGGGAACTCCACCGAGTCGCCATCACCGACCACGTGGGTCAGGCAGTCGATGCGCGGATCACGCGGTCCGTACACCGGCACGTCGTGCCGTTGCCGCAGCGTAGCCGCGCCACCGATGTGGTCGTTGTGGTGATGCGTCAGCAGGACGCCGCGCAAGCGCCATTGCCGCCGCTCCAGCGCCTGCTCGACGACGGCCGCATCACCCGGATCGACGACCACGGCCTGGCCTTCGTCATCATGAAGCAGCCAGATGTAGTTGTCGGTCAGGGCCGGTAGTGGCAGCAGATGCAAAGGCGGCTCCGGTTGATGGGCGACACCGGCCGCGCGTCGGGTGCCGATGCTTCACCGACAGACGCGGCTGGCTGGCCGCATGAAGCGTTGGACTATAAAGGCGCCTCGGCGGCCACTCGTTAGCATGACGTTAAGAGGCGAGTCGGGCATTCAGATGCGTGAGGCAGGTCCGCGGCGACTGCGATCAATCACTCACTGCAGCTAAACTGCGAGTTTGCGAAAGCGCCGGGCCCGTTGCATGCATCGACAGGACAACGACATCTACGCCAGTGCACCGCTGCGTCGATTGCGCGATGCCCAGGCGCGGGTGCTCGCGCCTGAGTTGCAACGTTGTTTCGGCACGCACGCGCTGCTGCTGGGCGTTGCCGCCGACGAGGTACCGCCGGCACTGCCGATGCTGGGCAGCTGGGTTCGTCTCCATCTCGATGGTGAACAGTACGTGGGCGATCTGCGTGCCGCCGTGGACCAGCCGCTGCCGTTCGTGGCCGATGCGTTCGATCTGGTGCTGCTGTGCCACGTGCTGGAGGTTTCGCCGGCGTCCTCGGCGTTGCTGGAGGATGTGCTGCGGGTGCTGGCTCCGGGCGGGGTGCTCGCCTTGACCGGCGTGCATCCGGTCAGCGGCTGGTCGCCTTGGCTGCGCTGGCACGCACGTGGCCGGATGCTCAGGCTGCAGCTTCCCCTGCAGTTGGAACGCGTTCTGCGACACGCCGGCATGGATATCGAACTGGCCCGCCGCGTGGGCCGCAGCTGGCCCGGATTGCCGGCGACATCAACCGCAACGGACAGCGCGTTGGGCGGCGGTTACGTGCTGCTCGCGCGCAAGCATCGCCGGTTGGCCACGCCGCTGCGCGTCAAGCCGGCGAAACGGCCGGTACCGGCAACGGGCAGGTTGTCGCCCGGAACACGACGCAACCCGGCCTTGCAGGCCGCAGAGGAATACCTGAACACCCATGAGTGAAGTGGAAGCCTTTACCGACGGCGCCTGCCTCGGCAATCCCGGGCCCGGCGGCTGGGCTGCATTGCTGCGGGCGCCGGGCGGCGAGCGGATGGTGGTCGGCCGGGAGGCTGTCACCACCAACAACCGCATGGAGCTGATGGCCGCCATCGGCGCCCTCGAGGCACTGAAGCGGCCGTGTACGGTCACCCTCACCACCGATTCGCGCTATGTCATGCAGGGCATCGAGCAATGGATGCCGAAATGGCGCGCCAACGGGTGGCGTACGGCCGACCGCAAACCGGTCAAGAACCAGGATCTGTGGCAACGCCTGTCCGACGCGGTCGGCACGCACCAGGTTCGCTGGCAGTGGGTGCGGGGCCACAACGGCCACGCGGAAAACGAGCGCGTCGACCGCGCCGCGCGCGAGCAGGCAGAATCGATCAGGAGCGGCGCATGAGGCAGATCGTTCTCGACACCGAAACGACCGGCCTGGAGGTGCGTCAGGGCCATCGGTTGGTGGAAATCGCCTGCGTCGAGATGGTTGAGCGCAGGCTCACCGGGCGGCACTACCAGACGTACCTCAATCCCGATCGCGCGATCGACGAAGGCGCGCGCCAGGTGACCGGCATCGAGGACGAGTTCCTGCTCGACAAGCCGCGGTTTGCCGATGTGGTGGACGAGTTCCTCGCCTTCATCGAAGGTGCCGAGCTGGTCATTCACAACGCGGCTTTCGACGTCGGTTTTCTCGACGCCGAACTGGCACGCCTGGGTGCCGCTCGCGGCCGCATCGCGGATCGTTGCAGCGTGCTGGACACCCTGGCCATGGCACGTGAACGCTATCCCGGCCAGCGCAACAGCCTGGATGCCTTGTGCAAGCGGCTGGGCGTGGACAACTCGCGTCGCGACCTGCATGGCGGCCTGATCGACGCGCAGCTGCTGGCTGACGTCTATCTGGCGATGACGTCGGGTCAGGTCGGGCTGGATCTGGAGTTCGACACGGTTGTCCCGCAACACGCGGTGGTAATGCCGTCGGCGAATCCGCAGGTGCGCCCGCGCGTGCTGCGCGCATCGCCAGACGAGTTGCTGGAGCATGAGCGGCGACTCGATGCGCTGGACAAGAGCGCGGGTGGCCAGAGCGTGTGGCGCCGGTTGACGTAGGCCACACCGACGGCGTGCTTCAGCTGTAGCGCACGAGGACGACGGTGATGTTGTCGTCGCCGCCGCCATCGAGCGCGTTCAACAGCAGTTGGTCGGCACATTCCTGCGCGGCAAGGTCGTTGCGCGCGACGGTGCGGGCGATGGCGTCATCGTCGACGCACTCCGTCAGCCCGTCACTGCACAGCAGGAAGGTCATGCCCGGTTCGAGCGTGCCCCTGGCCATGCCGATGCGCAGTTGCTCGGTAGCGGTGACGCCGAGCGCCTGGGTGAGCAGGTTGCGTTGCGGATGCTGCGCGGCCTGGGCCGGATCGAGCTGGCCGGCCTCCACCAGCGCCTGGACCAGCGAATGGTCGTGGCTGACTCGACGCAGGTTCTTCTGCCACAGGTAGATGCGACTGTCGCCGACCCAGGCCACTTCGTACGCGTCGCCGACGATCCGCAGTGCCGCGATCGTGGTGCCCATCGGCAACAGGTCGAAGCTGGGCCTAGCGTGCGCCAGCAGCCGTTCGCCGGCGCCATTGACGGCCTCGATCAGGCCCGAGCCGGCGCCGACCAGCTCGACCATCGCATCGCGCACCAGCGCCGACGCCACCTCGCCGTGCTGGTGGCCACCCATGCCGTCGGCAACCAGGAACAGGCCGAGCGAGACATCGGCGTGGTAGGTGTCCTCGTTGCGCGTGCGGCGCAGGCCGACATGGGTTCCGTGTCCGAGCTCGATCATGGGGCTATTGTCAGGGCAAGCTGTGCAGCATGCCGCAAGGCACGGTTGTTGTCACGGTTCCCTTGCTCGCGTATGATTCGCGGCTCGCATGCGCCCATGCACCCGACCGGAGAGGTGGCAGAGTGGTCGAATGTACCTGACTCGAAATCAGGCGTACGTGCAAGCGTACCGTGGGTTCGAATCCCACCCTCTCCGCCAGATACGCAAAACGCCCCTTTCGGGGCGTTTTGCGTATCTGGCGGAGAGGGTGGTGTGGACGAACCCACCCGGTTCGACAAAATTGTCTGGAACAATTTTGGACAGCCGAAGGCTGGCCCCGTAGCGCGTAGCGCGAAGGGGTGAATCCCATGGATGGGATTCACAATCCCCGCGGATTTCACGTTGCCTCGCTGCCTGTCGAAGCGGGCGTTTTGCGTATCTGGCGGAGAGGTGTCATGGACGAACCTGATCATTCGTCCGAACCGAGTCCGGACAAAAAAAGGGGCCGGTCGAAACCGGCCCCTTCGCGAACAACCCGGCGTGTTTGCCGTGCTGGACGCACTGGCCTCAACCGGCCTTCTTCTTCGCCAGCCGCAGCCAGGTATCGACCACGGTGTCCGGATTCAGCGACACCGACTCGATGCCCTGTTCCATCAACCATTCGGCCAAGTCGGCGTGGTCGCTGGGGCCCTGGCCGCAGATGCCGACATACTTGCCGCGCGAGCGGGCGGTCTGGATGGCCATGGCCAGCAGCTTCTTCACCGCCGCGTTGCGCTCGTCGAACAGGCTGGCGACGATGGACGAGTCGCGGTCCAGGCCCAAGGTGAGCTGGGTGAGGTCGTTGGAGCCGATCGAGAAGCCGTCGAAGATGTCGAGGAACTCGTCGGCGAGCAGGGCGTTGGACGGCACCTCGCACATCATGATGACCTTGAGGCCATGCTCGCCCTGGCGCAGGTCGTTCTTCGCCAGCACGTCGATCACCTTGCGGCCCTCGTCCAGCGTGCGCACGAACGGGATCATCACCCACACGTTGTCCAGCCCCATGACCTCGCGCACGCGCTTGACCGCGCGGCACTCCAGACCGAACGCCTCGGCGAAGCTCGCGTCCACGTAACGGCTGGCGCCGCGGAAGCCGAGCATCGGGTTCTCTTCATGCGGTTCGTAGCGCGAGCCGCCGAGCAGGTTGGCGTATTCGTTGGACTTGAAATCGCTCATGCGCACGATCACCGGCTTCGGGTAGACCGAGGCGGCGATGGTGGCGATGCCCTCGGCGAGGCGGTCGACGTAGAACTCGACCGGGCCGGCATAGCCGGCGATGCGCTCGTCGATCTTCGCCTTCGTTTCGGCGTCCTGCCTGGCGTATTCCAGCAGCGCCTTGGGATGCACGCCGATGTGGCTGGCGATGATCATTTCCAGGCGCGCCAGGCCGATGCCGGCGTTCGGCAGCTGGCCGAAGTCGAAGGCGCGTTCCGGGTTGGCCACGTTCATCATGATCTTCAGTGGCGCCTCGGGCATGTCGCCGAGATCCGCGGTGATCCGCTCGAACTTCAGCAGGCCCTGGTAGATCGTGCCGGTATCGCCTTCGGCGCAGGACACGGTGACGTCCACGCCATCGGGGATCAGCTCCAGCGCGTTGCCGGTGCCGACCACGGCCGGTACGCCGAGTTCGCGCGCGATGATCGCCGCATGGCAGGTGCGGCCACCGCGGTTGGTGACGATTGCCGAGGCGCGCTTCATTACCGGCTCCCAGTCGGGATCGGTCATGTCGGCGATCAGCACGTCGCCGGCCTGCACCTTGTTCATGTCAGCCAGCGAGCGGACCACGCGCGCCTTGCCGGCGCCGATCTTCTGGCCGATCGAGCGGCCTTCGGCCAGCACCTTGCCTTTCTCGCTGAGGTGAAAGCGCTCGAGCTGGGTGGCGTGCGAGCGCGACTTCACCGTTTCCGGGCGGGCCTGCACGATGTACAGCTTGCCGGTGTGGCCGTCCTTTGCCCACTCGATGTCCATCGGGCGGTCGTAGTGCTGCTCGATGATCAGCGCCTGTCGGGCGAGTTCCTGCACGTCGTCGTCGCTGATGCAGAACTTGTGGCGCAGCTCGGCAGGGGTGTCCTCGGTCTTCACGCGTTCGCCCGGCGTGCTGGAATAGACCATGCGCAATTGCTTGGCGCCCAGGTTGCGGCGAAGCACGGCGGGCTTGCCGGCGCGCAGGGTCGGCTTGAACACGTAGAACTCGTCGGGATTCACGGCGCCCTGCACGACCATCTCGCCCAAGCCGTACGAGCCGGTGACGAACACCACGTCGCGGAAGCCCGACTCGGTGTCCAGCGTGAACAGCACGCCGGAAGCGCCCACGTCCGAGCGCACCATCAGCTGCACGCCGGCGGAGAGGAACACGTTCTCGTGGGCGAAGCCCTGATGCACGCGATAGGCGATGGCGCGGTCGTTGTACAGTGAGGCGAAGACCTCTTTCACCTTGTGCAGTACGTCGTCGATGCCGACCACGTTGAGGAAGGTTTCCTGCTGGCCGGCGAACGAGGCGTCGGGAAGGTCCTCGGCCGTCGCCGAGGAGCGCACTGCCACCGCGATGTCCTGGGCGCCGGCGTCCTTGCAGAGCCTGGTGTAGGCGTCGCCGATCGCCTGCTCCAGTTCTGCGGGCAGGGCGGTGTCGACGATCCAGCCGCGGATTTCCTTGCCGGCCGCGACCAGGGCATCGACATCGTCGACATCGAGCGGTGCCAGTCGATCCTGGATGCGCCGTGCCAGCCCGCTCTTTTCCAGGTACTGCTGGAACGCACTGGCGGTGGTGGCGAAGCCGCCGGGCACCGAGACACCCAATTTGGCGAGGTTGCCGATCATTTCGCCCAGCGAAGCATTCTTGCCACCGACCTTGCCAAGGTCAGTCATGCGCAGTTGATCGAGCCAAAGCACCAGGTCGTTCAAGGGTGTCTCCTCGGGATGGCGGAACGGGTGCAGGGGGCCAGCGGTCGCGGGCGCGCTGCAAAGAACTGGTATTGTCCGCCGCGGATGGTGCAAAGCACAAGAATACCAGTGCCCCGCGATGTCATTCCAACCCGATACCAGTCAACGCGCGTTCAACACGGGACAGCGTTTTCCCCTTGCGATAAGGTGCGAGCCAGCGTACTCAGGTCGGCGGAAACTTCCTATGCAGCGAACCGTGTTTTTCATTTCCGATTCCACTGGTATTACCGCCGAGACGATCGGCAACAGCATCCTGGCGCAGTTCGAGGGCGTCAAGTTCGACAAGCACCGGTTGCCGTTCACCGACAATCCGCACAAGGCCGAAGTGGCCGCACTGCGCATCAAGACCAACTACGCGCAAACCGGGCAGCGTCCGGTGGTGGTCAACACCATGGCGGACCGTGCCTTGTGCGACATCGTGGCTTCGAGCGGCGCACTGATGCTGGACGTGTTCGCGCCGTTCATCGGCCCGCTGGAGGAGGAGCTGAAGACGCGCCGGTCGGGGGCGGTGAATCGTTCGCACGGCATGGTCGACTTCGACAAGTACGAGGCGCGCATCAATGCCACCAACTATGCCTTGTCGCACGACGACGGTATCGACGTGGATTACGACGATGCCGACCTGATCCTGGTTGGCGTGTCGCGCTCGGGCAAGACGCCCACCTGTCTCTACATGGCCTTGCATTACGGCGTGCGCGCCGCCAACTATCCGCTGACCGACGAGGATCTGGAGAAGCTGGAACTGCCCGCGCGCCTGCGACCGTACAAGGATCGGCTCTACGGGCTGACCATCGACGCCGTCCGCCTCGCGCAGATTCGCGAACAGCGCCGCTCCGGCAGCCGTTACGCCACCCTCGCGCAGTGCCGGTGGGAACTGGAGCAGGCCGAACGGCTGATGCGCCAGGCCGGCATACCGAGCCTCAACACCACCCACGTGTCGATCGAGGAGATCGCCAGCAAGATCTTCGACCGCTTCGGCATCGAGCGGACCATGTTCTGACCCGACAGGAGTTCGTGCACCACCCATGAGTGCCGTATTGGACAATCGAAACAGCCTGCTGCCCGGACGGTTCGAGACCCTGATGGGCCTGTACGCGGAGAACTATCACCGGCTCGCACGGCTATTCGCGCCGCAGGAACTCGCTGCCGGCCACTATGTGTCGAGCGTCGACGATGGTCTGGACGTGCACCTGCAGGTGCAGGAGCACCATCCGTACACCATCGAGCTGGAACTCACCTACGGTTTCGTCGACGCGCACACCGGCCAGCGTGCGCCCTCGGCGCAGTTGCGCATGTACACCGACGCGCATGTCGCCGAGGCGCTGCACTGCCACCCGGGCCGGCATCTGTGGCAGGTGCTGGGGCCGTTTTCGCCGGTGCACTCGGTGTTCCAGCACCGCCTGCGCATGAATCGTTTCCTGACCCGGTGGCTGGAGTACCTGGCCGAGCAGGGGCACTCCATCGGCACGCTGGAGCCGCGGCCCGCGCAATCAGAAAGCGGCGGCTTCATTTGAAAGTGCGGCCAGGGATGACCGCCTTTTGACTTCCCCGCGCTCAGGGATGAGCGCACCGGCACACACACAACAAAAAACCCGCGCCAGGCGGGTTTTCGTCTTGAATAGTGGCGGAGTGGACGGGACTCGAACCCGCGACCTCCGGCGTGACAGGCCAGCATTCTAACCAACTGAACTACCACTCCGCAGTTGCAACAGCTTCCAGCTTGCACGATCCAATCTGGCGTCCCCACGGGGATTCGAACCCCGGTCGCCACCGTGAAAGGGTGATGTCCTAGGCCTCTAGACGATGGGGACGTTGATTGTTTTCGAGAGGTCTGCACTCGGACATGCGGGCTCTCGTGAAGGACTTGCACTGAATCAAAAAAAACTGGTGGAGCCAGGCGGGATCGAACCGCCGACCTCCTGCATGCCATGCAGGCGCTCTCCCAGCTGAGCTATGGCCCCGCCGCTGGAAGCCGAGAAGAATAGGGTGGGGTTGCTTGTCCGTCAAGCTTTTTTTCGGTGCCGTGGCGCGTGCGCGTCGTCACATCGCGCCACGCCCACGACGATGCGAACACGATCTCCGCCGACGCTCCTTTATGCTGTCGTGACGACGACGACGAAAGGCAGGCGATGCACGAAATCGGTTTCATCCGGGACCTTGCCGTGGTGATGCTGGTGGCTGGCGCCACCACGATCCTGTTCCAGCGCATGCGCCAACCGGTGCTGCTGGGCTACATCCTGGCGGGCGTGCTGATCGGCCCGCACACGCCCGGCGTGCTGGTCGGCGACGCGCGCACGATCGACGACATCTCCAACCTGGGCGTGGTGCTGCTGATGTTCACGCTCGGCCTGGAATTCAGCGTGCGCAAGCTGCGCGACGTGGGGGTGGGCATCTTGCTGGTGGCGGTCGGCGAGGTGAGCCTGATGCTGTGGATCGGCTACGGCGTCGGCAGCCTGTTTGGCTGGAAGGGCATGGATGCGCTGTTTCTCGGCGCGATCATTTCGCTGTCCTCGACCATGGTGGCGACACGCACCTTGTCCGAGCTGGGCCAGCGCCGGCAACCGTTCGCGCAGCTGGTGGTGGGCCTGCTGGTGGCCGAGGACATGCTGGCCATCGTCATGCTGACCCTGCTCACCGCGGTGGCCATCGGCGGCTCGGTGCAGGCGGAGGCGGCCTTCACCCTGATCGGACACCTGGGCCTGTTCGTGGTGGTCGGCATGATTCTGGGTCTGCTGCTGCTGCCGCGGCTGGTGGACTACGTGGCCGGCTTCGGTCGCGACGAAACCCTGCTGGTCAGCGTGCTGGGGATCTGTTTCGGCGCCAGCCTGGTGGCGGTGTGGATGGGCTTCAGCGTGGCGCTGGGGGCCTTCCTGGCCGGCGCCGTGGTGGCCGAATCGCGCAGCGCCGGCCGGGTGGTGCATCTGGTCGAACCCTTGCGCGACATGTTCGCCGCATTGTTCTTCGTGGCGATCGGGCTGAAGATCGACCCGACGATGCTGTGGCAGTACGCGGTGCCGGCGCTGTTGATTGCCGGTGTGGTGATCGTCGGCAAGACGCTGGCCTGCAGCCTCGGCGTGCTGGTGGTCGGGTACGAGCCGCGCACCGCGCTGCGGGCCGGCCTGGGCATGGCACAGATCGGCGAGTTCTCGTTTGTGATCGCCACGCTCGGCCTGTCGCTGGGCGTGATCAGCGACTTCATCTATCCGGTGGCGGTCGCGGTATCGGTATTGTGCATGGCGTTGTCACCTTATCTCTCGCGCTCGGGCGATCGCGTGGCCAGCGGCTTGCGGCGGGTCACGCCGCGGTCGGTGCAGTTGCTGGCCACCAGCTACAGCGGCTGGCTGGAACATCTCAAGCCGGTGAACGAGAACGCCACGCTGGCGGCGATCCTGCGGCGCCTGCTGTGGCACATCGCGGTGAACATCCTGCTGGTGGTGACCCTGTTCATGGTCGGCGCCTATGTCAATGCGCACGGCTGGACCTGGTTCTCCACCGTGGGCATCGGGCGCGAGATGCGGCATACGGTGATCTGGGCCTGCGCGTTGTTCCTGTCGCTGCCGATGCTGATCGCGGTGTATCGCAAGGCCGGCGCACTGGGCATGCTGCTGGCCGAGATCGGTATACGCGAGAGCTTTGCCCGCTCCTACACCCACGCCATCCGCAACGTGCTGGCGCGGGTGATTCCGCTGGCCACGCTGCTGCTGCTGGGCATCCTGCTGAGCGCGCTGGGTTCGGCGATCCTGCCCCCGCGCGGCATCGCCATCTTCCTGCTGGTGGTGGGCGCGGTGCTGTCGGTGGTGTTGTGGCGGGGCCTGGTGCACATGCATGCACGGCTGCAGGCGGCCTTGAAGGAGACCCTGGACAGGCCGGAACCCCCGGCGGATGGCGCTGGCTGAGAGGGGCTGGCCGCAGCCTGCCGCCGTGCGGCACTGAACCTTTATGCTGTCTGACGGTCACAGGGCCCAGTCGTTGCCAAGAGCAGGCAGGCACCGCACAATGCGTGGCCTGCCTCCAACGCGGGGTCCAGCCGGCGATGCCGGCATTTCCATCTCATGAGGGAGTTACAAATGAAGCACTTTCTGCGTCCCACGGTGACGGCAGTGGCAATGGCCGTTGCGCTGGGCATGACGGCGGGCGCATTTGCCCAGGCCGCCAAGACTGGCGCCGCCGCCCCCGTCGACAAGGCCAAGGCCAGCTACGTGTTCGGCTACTACAAGATGGGCGAGAGCGTGCCGCCGATCCTGCGCGAGGAGATGGATCCCGCCGCCGTGGCGCGTGGCGTGCAGGCAGCGCTGTCGGGCCAGAAGTCGACCGTCAGCGAGGCCGAGGCCAAGCAGGTGTACGAGGCCTTCATGACCAAGGTGCAGGCCAAGTTCGAGGCCGAGCGCGCCGCGGAAGCGGCCAAGAACAAGGCGGAAGGCGACGCCTTCTTTGCCAAGAACAAGACCGCGCCCGGCGTGAAGACCACGGCTTCCGGCCTGCAGTACCAGGTGATCACCGCCGGCACCGGCGCCCGCCCCGGCCCGAACGACACGGTGGAGATCAACTACACCGGCTCGTTCCTGGACGGCCAGGTGTTCGACGCCTCCGCCAAGCACGGACCCAAGCCGGCATCGATCCCGGTGGCCAACGTGATCCCCGGCTTCCGCGAGGGCCTGCAGTTGATGCAGGTCGGTGGACACTACAAGCTGTTCATCCCCGCCGCGCTGGCCTACGGTGCCGAGCCGCAGCCGCCGATGCCGCCCAATGCCACGTTGATTTTCGACGTGACCCTGGTCAAGACGGCGGCGACGCCGGCAGCGCCCAGCGGGTCCAACGGTCAGTAATCGAGCGTTCGCCAGCTGGTTCGCCGAAGGGGCGCGAAGCAATTCGCGCCCTTTCTTTTTGCGCCGCGTGTCGTCGCCGGACGGCGTGGTTAGAATAGGCGGTTCACTTAGTCAGGAAACGCATCACGATGATGAAGGTAACGATCTTCGGTACCGGCTACGTCGGATTGGTCACGGGCGCCTGCCTGGCAGAGATGGGCAACCATGTGCTCTGCGTGGACATCGACGGGCCGAAAGTGGAACGTCTCAAGCAGGGCGTGATTCCGATCTTCGAGCCGGGCCTGGAAGCCATCGTGCAGCGCAATCACGCCGACGGCCGGCTCGAATTCACCACCGACGCCGCCGCGGCGGTCGCGCACGGCGAGCTGATCTTCATTGCGGTGGGCACGCCGCCTGACGAGGACGGCAGTGCCGACCTCAGCTACGTGCTGGCGGTGGCGCGCAGCGTGGGTCAGCACCTGGGTCGCTATGCGGTGGTGGTCAACAAGTCGACGGTGCCGGTGGGCACGGCCGACCGCGTGCGCGAGGCGGTGGCGGCGGAACTGGCCGCGCGCCAGGTGACGGTCGAGTTCGATGTGGTGTCCAACCCGGAGTTCCTGAAGGAAGGCGCGGCGGTGGAGGATTGCCTGCGTCCGGACCGCATCATCGTGGGATCGTCCAGCGCGCGCGCGGTGGGCGTGTTGCGCAAGCTGTATGCACCGTTCAACCGCAATCACGACCGCATGGTGGTGATGGACGAGCGTTCGGCCGAGCTGACCAAGTACGCCGCCAACGCGATGCTGGCGACCAAGATCAGCTTCATGAACGAGATCGCGAACATTGCCGAGCGGGTCGGTGCCGACGTGGAGCTGGTGCGCCAGGGCATCGGTGCCGATCCGCGCATCGGCTACCACTTCATCTACCCCGGCGCGGGCTACGGCGGCTCCTGTTTCCCCAAGGATGTGCAGGCGCTGGAACGGACGGCCAGCGGCCACAGCTACCAGGCGCAGCTGCTCGAAGCTGTTGAGGCGGTCAATCGTCGGCAGAAGAACAAGCTGTTCGAGTTGATCTCGCGCCATTTCGGCGGCGACTTGCGCGGCAAGACCATCGCGTTGTGGGGCCTGGCCTTCAAGCCCAACACCGATGACATGCGCGAGGCGCCCAGCCGGCCGCTGATGGAGGCCTTGTGGCAGGCCGGTGCCACGGTGCGCGCGTTCGATCCGGAGGCGCGCGCGGAAACCCGGCGCCTGTATGGCGAGCGTGCAGACCTGGTGCTGTGCGAGGACGCAGCCACGGCGGCGCGCGGTGCCGACGCGCTGGTGGTGGTGACCGAGTGGAAGGCCTTCCGCAGCCCGGACTTCGCGCGCCTGCGCGACACTCTGGCTAGCGCGGTGATCTTCGACGGCCGCAATCTGTACGACCCGGCCACGGTGGAAGAGGCGGGGCTGGCGTACTACGGCATCGGCCGCGGTCGCAGCCTGCAGGTGGCGCGATGAGCGCAGCGGGCGACGCCGTCATGCAGCGGCTGGACGAGATGGAGGTCAAGCTGACCTTCATCGACGACGCGGTACAGGCGTTGACGGCCGCGGACGCCGACCAGTCGCAGCACCTCGCCGCGCTGGAGCGTGCGCTGCGCGACCTGCGTGGCGAGGTCGCCCTGATGCGCGTGGCGCAGGGCGACGACCCCCGCGACGAGCCGCCACCGCCGCATTATTGAGTCCCGAGCTGCAGGAAACGACGGAACATCCGCATGGCAGAATCCCTGCGCGACCAGCTGCTCAAGAGCGGCATCGTCAAGAAGGTGCAGTCCGAACGGACTCGCGACCCGAAGCGCCCTGCCGGCAAGCAGTCGCCGGCAGCGCCGGCCCGGGAGCGGGCCGCCTCGGAGATCGACCTGGCCAAGGCCTACGCCTTGCGCGGCCAGGCCGAGGCGCGCGAACGCAAACAGGCCGAGCAAGAGGCCGCCGAACAGGCCCGGCTGCGGCGCGAGCGCAAGTTGCGCATTCAGCAGCTGCTGGAAGGCAAGGCGTTGAACAAGGCCGATGCCGACCAGGTGCGCAACTTCGAGTACGCCGGCAAGATCCGCCGCATCCATGTCGACGCGACCCAGCTGGCGGCGCTCAACGCCGGCGAGCTTGGCGTGGTGCAGCACGCCGGTCGCTACCTGCTGGTCAGCCGCGACACGGCCGAGCAACTGCGCGAACTGGACGCCAACCATGTCGCCTTGCTGGTGGCGCCGGGCACCACCGGCACGGATGACGACGGCGTACCCGACGATCTGATGTGGTGATCCCGGGTAGGGCGGGCACGGCCCGCCTCACGATTCAGCGATCCGGCGCTTGCGTCAATGCCGGATGGTCCCAGCCATGCTTGGGCTTGAAACGGTCGCCGTACTGGTGGGCCAGCTGCTCCAGCTTCGCCCTCAGCATGTCCACGCCCTCGCTGCGCACGTACTGGATCGGGCCGCCGCGGAACGGTGCGAAGCCGGTGCCGAAGATCACCCCGGCATCCAGCAGGTCGGCATCGTCGACCACCTCGTCGGCCAGACAGGCCACTGCCTCGTTGACCATGGACAGGATCATCCGGTCCTGCAGATCCGGGGGCGTCACGTAGTCGTTGTCCACCTCGGGTTTCTGCGGTTTGCCGTCCTGCCACAAGTACAACCCCTGGCCGTCCTTCTTGCCGCGCTTGCCGGCGGCGAGCCGCTCGCCCATGCCCGGCGGCAGTTCGAGGCCGAGGAAAGGCGCCAGCTCCTTGCCCACCGAAGCGCAGACATCGAGGCCGACCGTGTCAGCCAGTTCGATCGGTCCCATCGGCATGCCGAACTTCTTCGCCTCGCGGTCGAGCACTGCGCCGGGCACGCCCTCGCCGTACAGCCGCATGGCTTCGAGCAGGTACGGCACCAGGATGCGGTTGACCAGGAAGCCCGGCGTGCCCTTGACTGCGACCGGCAGCTTGCCGATCGCCTTGCAGAATGCCAGCGCGCGTTTCTCGATGGCCGGGTCGAGCCGGTCGTGGCGCACGACCTCCACCAGCGGCATTTGCGCCACCGGGTTGAAGAAGTGCAGCCCGACGAAACGCTCCGGGTGGGCGAGCTTCCCGCGCAGTTCGTCCAGTGGGATGCTGGAGGTGTTGCTGGCCAGGATCGCCTCGGCCTCGAGCTGCGGTTCGATGGTGGCGTACAACGCCTCCTTCGCCTCGGCGTTCTCGTAGATCGCCTCGATCGCCAGGTCCGCCCGGGCGACACCCTTGCCGTCGACGTCCGCGCGCAGCCGCTGCGTGGTCGCGTCGACCTTTTCCGGGGTCTTGAGCTTTTTCTCGTACAGCGCGCGGGCGCGATCCAGCGCCGGCTGGATGTACTTCATCTCGCGGTCCTGCAGGGTCACGTCCATGCCTTTCAGCGCTACCCAGGCCGCGATGTCGCCGCCCATCACGCCGGCTCCGACCACGTGCACGCGGTTGATCGCCGCATCGACGCCCGCGCCCTGGCCCTTCAGCCGCTCCTGCAGGAAGAAGATGCGAATCAGGTTCTGCGCGGTCGAGGTCTGCGCCAGCCGCGCCACCGAGTCGGCCTCGATCTTCAGGCGCTGGCCGATGTCGCTGCCGCCGCGCTTCCACACGTCGATCAGGGCAAACGGTGCCGGGTAGTGCTCGCGGCGGACCTTGGCCGCCGTCTGCTTGACCATGATCGGCGCCAGGATCTGCCGTCCCAGCCAGCTATTGCTCGCCCACGCCCTGGCGCGGCGCGCGAACGGCCGCGAGGGTGCGCGCCGCAGCAGCAGGCGCGCCTCGGCCAGCAGCTCCTGCGGGCGGGCAAGGTGATCGACCACGCCCAGCGCGAGGGCGCGCCGTGCCGAAAGCGGCTTGCCGGTGAGCATCACCGGCATCGCCTCGGCGGCGCCGATCAGTCGCGGCAGGCGCGCGGTGCCGCCCCAGCCGGGGTGGATGCCGAGCATCACCTCGGGCAGGCCGATACGGGTGGTCTCGTCGTCGGCCGCCACCCGCTGGCGGCAGGCCAGGATCAGCTCGGTGCCGCCGCCCAGGCAGGCGCCGTGTACCGCGGCCACGGTGGGGCAGGCGAGCCGGGCCAGCGCTTCGTACACGCGCTGGCCGTGCTCGATGTTCTCGCGCACCGCGTCCTGGCGCGCGTACTCCACGAACTCGTGGACGTCCGCGCCCACCGCGAAGCCCGCGGGCTTGCCCGAATGGATGATGACGCCGGCGGGCATGTCGATCGCCAGCCGCTCGACGATCTGCTCCAGTTCGTCCAGCACGGCGCGGCTGATCGCGTTGACGCTGCTGCCGGCGCGGTCGAGCGTGAGCGTCACCAGGCCGTCGTTCTCGTGGGTCTGCCAATGGTTGAATCGCAATCCTTCGAACATGGGGATCGGCACATGGTGGAGGAGGTCTGAACCATACCGTTCCGTGGTTGCGATTGCGAGATGTGACACGCGCGCTTGACCGACTGGTGGCGCCGGTGTGAAATCAGGCCGTTGCGGACGGTATCCGCCGAAACCAGTTGCGCGCGCGGGCATATCTGAGCGGTTCCCGCGGGTGGATTGGCTACCTGGACCGGATCGATGAAGGTCGATCGGTTCCCGGCTACTCGAACGGTATCCGCGCCCGCCGCGGGTCCGGATTCAGCACCTGCCGCAGGACGAAATCTGATGACCATCGCCATGGCCTCCGCCGTACCCCAGGCTGGCGCCGAGATCTTCGAACGCATCCTGACCGCGCCCAGTGGCCTGGTCGTGTTGCAAAGCAAGGACGCCGAAGCGCTGATCGAGCAGGTGCGCGTGCTGGCCCGGCACAGCGGCCAGGCGGTGTACCTGTGGCAGCCCGACACCGGGCTGGGCAGCCTGCGCGAGGCACACGCGCGGGTGCCGGACTGTGAACGGCTGGGCAACGCGCTGCGCTACATGCAGCAGAGCATGCATTTCGGTGTTTATTTCCTGCGTGGCCTGGAGCTGCCGCTGTCGACCGTGGATGCGGCGCTGTTGCGGCAGCTGGCGCGCGCGCCGAAGGGGCATTTGCGGCGGGTCGTTCTGGTCGATGCGCCGCCGGCGTTGGCCGCCCATCTGGGCGAACTGGCAGCCCAGGTCAGCACCGAAGACGGCAAGCCGCGCCAGTTGCGCCTGCGCGACGGGCGCTGGCTCACATGAGGCCACGCGCATGAACGCCGGAATCCTGCTGGTGGCTGCCCAGCGCGACCTGCGCCGCGCGTTGTTCGATGCACTCGACCGCGCCGGCTACGCACGGCTCCATTCCGCACGTGACATCTCCCATGCGGCGATCCTGCTGGAGGGCAATGCCGTGCAGGAGCCGCTGCAGTTGATGGCGCTGGTGCTGGACGGCGACGAAGCCGACGCCTATGCCGCTTGCGAGCAGTTGCGCCGGCTGCCGGGTGCCGCCGATGCGCCGCTGATCGTGGTGCTGGCCGATGGCGCGTCGTGCAGCCCGGCCGACCTGCCGCCGGGGATCACCGACTGGCTTTGCGCCGGCCAGATCGCCACCGAACTGGTCGCGCGCTGGCAGCGTCTGCCGGTCACGGCCGCCGGCGCCGTGCCGGCGACGTGGGGCGCGACTGGCGACTGGCGCTGGGCCTTCGAGGAGGGCGGCGGCGAGTGGCTGATAGCCGACCCGCAGAGCCAGCGCCTGCTCGACGTCAGCCCGTGGGTGATTCGGCACAGCCGCCTGCCGGCCAGCGCGTGGGCCGGGCTGACCCTGGCCGAGGCCGTGCAGTTCGATGGGGGCGCTTCCGCCGGCATCTTTACCGAGGCGGACCGCCGCTGGCATCCGGCACGGCGCAAGTCGTCGCTGGGTTATGACAGCGGCCAGGTCAACGTGCGGCGCGTCGAGCAGGGCGGCACCGAGGCGTTGGCCCTGCAGTTTCGCAGCGATCGTGCCGACCTGCGGCCGGAAGCGGCGTTGTCGCTGCTGTCGCGCCTGTTCGCGTCCAGCGGTGGCGCCGATGCGCAATCCGCCAGCGCGCAGTTGCTGTTTGACGAACTGGCGCTCGATTACCTGGCGGTCTGGTCGAGCCGCCCGGAGACAGCCGACGCCCCCGCCCAGATCCTGCAGCTGTGTCGCGAGGAGCATGCGCAGTGGCCGCCCGGCTATCTGCAGAGTTCGCTGCAACTGGTGCTGGGCGGGCAGGTGATGCGCTACCAGGCCGACGCCGGCAAGCTGGCAGCGGTGGATCCGCTGCTGCAGCAGCTGGATCTGGCCGGCTTCGTGGGCCTGCCGCTGTACGACGAGCGGCACAGTGTGCTGGGCGCCTTGCTGGCCGGCAGTCGGCGCGGCTTTGCCGAGATGGCGGTAGTCGAGCCGGTACTGCGTTGTGCGGCGGCGCGTTTTGCCCGCGCGCTGGAACTGCAGCGCACCCGCGAACAGGGCCGCGCCGAGGGCCTGGTCGATGCCCTGACCGGCCTGCCCAACCGGCTGCTGTTCAACGACCGGCTGGAGGCCATCCTGCGCGAGGCGGTCCGCAACGGCGAGTGTTTCGCGCTGCTGTTCGTCGACCTGGATCGTTTCAAGGCCATCAACGACACCTACGGCCACGCCACCGGCGACCAGGTGTTGCGCACCGTCACCCAGCGCTTGCGCGGTAGCATCCGCGCCTCCGACACCGTGGCGCGCTATGCCGGCGACGAGTTCACCATCGTGCTGCGCCACATCGTCAAGAACGACGACGTGCTGCGCGTGGCCGAGAAGATCGTGCAGATGATGGAGTCGCCGATCTTTCTGGAGGACGGCGTCGAGCTGCAGGTCACCGTGTCGATGGGCGTGAGCTTCTTCCCCGACGACGCCAACGACGCCGAGACCCTGCTCAAGCACGCGGACGAAGCGATGTACTCGGCCAAGCACCTTGGCCGCAACAACTTCCAGATCTACGAGGTCAGCCCCGAGTACGCCCGCGAGCATGGCATGGCGCTGAAGACGCGCCTGCGCCATGCCGAGGGCAACCGCGAGTTGCGCGTGGTCTACCAGCCGCAGGTCAACGCGGAGACCGAGGACATCGTGGGCATGGAGGCGCTGGTGCGCTGGGAACACCCCGAGCTGGGCATGATCAGCCCTGCCGTGTTCATCCCGCTGGCCGAGGAGACCGGGCTGATCGTGTCGATCGGCGAATGGGTGATGCGTACCGCCTGCCGCCAGGCGCGCGAATGGGAGCAGCGCTATGGCCTGCGCCTGCGCCTGGGCGTCAACCTGTCGGCGGTGCAGTTGATGGAGCCGCAGTTGCTGGAGATGGTGGCGCGCGCGCTGCGCGATACCGGGCTCGATCCCACCTTGCTGGAGATGGAGATCACCGAGAGCATCAGCATCAAGGCGGCGCCGAACCTGGTGGAGAACCTCAACGCGCTGCACCGGCTCGGCTGCCACATCGCGATCGACGATTTCGGCACCGGCGCCGCCTCGCTCGACTACCTGCGGCGGCTGCCGGCCGACCGCATCAAGGTCGACCAGAGCTTCGTGCGAAACATCGGCGTGGACCCCGACGACGAGGCGATCGTGCGGGCCACCATCGAGATGGCGCACCGGCTGAATCGCGCGGTGGTGGCCGAAGGGGTGGAGACCGAGCAGCACTTGCAGTTCCTGCGCAATCACCATTGCGACGAACTGCAAGGCTACCTGTTCTGCCGACCGTTGCAGCCGGTCAGTTTCGAGAAGATGCTGGCCGAGCGCCAGCGCCTGCTGGACGTGCGGTTGGTGGAGCCGGCTTGAGCTGCCTGCGGGCGGCCCCATAACGGAAGCTGGCGCGGCGGTTGGCTACACTGAACTCGGCGGACTGCTCGCGGTCTGAGCGCCGGGTTCAGCTCACCCCAGGCACCCTCAGCGGATGACAGCATTGACGATGGACACGGCCAGCATGGGCGAAAACGAACTGGACCGCGCGCTGGTCGAGCGGGTCCAGCAGGGGGACAAGCGCGCCTTCGACCTGCTCGTGCGCAAGTACCAGCACAAGCTGATCGGGCTGATCTCCCGCTACGTGCGCAGCCACGCCGAGTGCGAGGACATCGCGCAGGAGTCTTTCATCCGCGCCTGGCGCGCGATCGGCTCGTTCCGCGGCGACAGCGCGTTCTACACCTGGCTGTACAAGATCGCCGTCAACACCGCCAAGAACCACCTGGTGGCGATGGGCCGGCGCCCGCCGTCCGGCGACGTGGATGCGGACGATGCCGAATTCATGGCCGGGGCCGAGCGCATGCACGACGGCGCCACCCCCGAGCACGAATTGATGCGCCAGGAAATTGAACAATCGGTGTTTTCCACTGTCCAAGCCCTGCCCGAGGAGCTGCGGACCGCCATCACCCTGCGGGAGGTGGACGGTCTCAGCTATGAAGAAATCGCCGAAGCGATGGGCTGTCCGATCGGTACGGTGCGTTCGCGCATCTTCCGGGCGCGCGAGGCGATCGACGAAAAGCTGCGGCCACTGCTGTCTGGCCGCGAGGATCCGACATGAACCAGGCACAGACCCACCAGGACGCACGCGAAAATCTCTCGGCCAGCATGGACGGCGAGTTGCCGGTCGAGCAGTTGCGTTTCCTGCTGCGCCGGCTCGATCACGACGACGCGTTGCGCCAGGCATGGTCGGGCTACCACTTCGCCCGCGATGGCCTGCGCCGCGAGATCTCCATGCGCGCCTCCAGCGGGTTTGCCACCCGCGTGATGCTGGCGATCGAGCAGGAGGCGGCTGCCGTCGCGGCACCACCACGGCGTCATGCCTGGCTGCGTTGGTCCGGTGGCGGCGTGATTGCCGCCGGCGTCGCGGCGGCGGCGCTGATGATCAGCCAGCCTGCGGGCGACACCGGGCGCGTGGACTCCACCCTGATGGCGGGAAACAACAGCCCGGCGGCCTTGTCGACGCCGGCGAGCACGCCGGCGGCGCCACCCTCGGTACCGCCGTGGCTCAGTGGCAATGCGGCCGGCCTTCTCAGCCAGCAGGCTTCGGCCACCCGGGGCGCCCTGGACGACGGTCAGTCGCGTGACGCGCGACAATTGTCGGCGTACCCGGCGATGCATCGTTATCGCACCCTGGACAACAACGACGGCAGCTACCTGCTGCTGCTCGATCCGGCGCCGCCCGGCACGCCGGAAGCTGCGCGCCGGGCCGGTCCCGACCGGCGCTGAGGTTTGTTGGCGGGTGCAGATTCGCGACAGGTCCTGTTGATCCGGATGCTCCGTCGGCGCGGGGCGCCGAGGTTATGGAGCGGCCTCTCGACTGCGCCGTCACGTGCTTGTCGCATCATCATTGATCGCCGGCTCGCGCCGGTTGCAGTTCAACCCAAGGAGGAGCCATGAATCATTCCATCTTCCGCACCTTGGCCTGTTGTGCCCTGCTGGGTCTGGCTGGGGTCGGCGACGTGCAGGCCCAGCCGGCGCCAGCCGCGGCGCTGCCGGATTTCACCGGCATCGTGCAGCAGAACGCCCCCGCGGTGGTGCACGTGGAAGCGAAGTACACCGGTGAGCCGAATCGCTCGATGCAGATGCAGGGCCGGATGGGGCCGGGGCAGGGCATGCCCGACGACCCGGGCGCCGAGATGCTGCGGCGTTTCTTCGGCATGCCGATGATGCCCTCGCCCGAGCAGCAGCGGCACACCTCGCTGGGCTCGGGCTTCATCATCTCCAGCGACGGCTACATCCTCACCAACAACCACGTGGTCGACCACGCGGACAAGGTGACCGTGCGCCTGCAGGACCGCCGCACGCTGACCGCGAAGGTGGTCGGCACGGACCCTACCTATGACATCGCCCTGCTCAAGGTCGATGCCGGTGGCGCGCTGCCGGCGGTGACCATCGGCAATTCGCGCAGCCTGAAGCCGGGCCAGTGGGTGCTGGCGATCGGCTCGCCGTTCGGCTTCGACTACACCGTGACCCAGGGCATCGTCAGCGCGGTGGGCCGCAACCTGGGCCAGCGCGACCAGCCGTACACCTCCTTCATCCAGACCGACGTGCCGATCAACCGCGGCAACTCCGGCGGCCCGCTGTTCGACCTGCAGGGCCGGGTGGTCGGCATCAATTCGCAGATCTATTCCAACACCGGCGACTATCTCGGCGTGTCGTTCTCGATCCCGATCGACGTGGCGATGAACGCGGTGCAGCAGCTCAAGACCAAGGGTTACGTGTCGCGTGGCCTGCTCGGCGTGACTGTGCAGCCGGTCAGCGACGACATCGTCAAGGCGTTCAAGCTCGACAACGGCGTCGGTGCGGCCGTGGTCGACGTGGACCCCGACAGCGGTGCGGGCAAGGCCGGCATCCAGGCTGGCGACATCATCCTGGCCTACAACAACCACGACCTGCAGCAGGCCGCCGACCTGCCGCCGCTGGTGGGCATGACCAAGCCCGGCAGCAAGGTGCCGGTGGAGATCCTGCGCAACGGCAAGAAGCAGACCATGCAGGTGACCATCGGCGAGGCCAAGCGTGACGGCAATGCCGTGGACAACCGCAGCGCCGGCTCGCCCGCGGCGCGCAGCGGTTCGGCCGCGCTGGGCCTCAGCGTGCAGTCGCTGGACAACGATACCCGCAAGCAGCTCGGGCTGAAGGACGGCCAGGGCGTGGTGATCGACGACATCACCGGCCCGGTGGCGGCGCAGTCCGGGCTGCGTGCCGGCGACGTGATCCTGATGGTCAACCAGCGCAAGGTCGGCAGCGTGGCCGAGTTCGAGGCGGCCACCAAGGACGTCAAGGCGGGCAGCACGGTCTTGCTGCTGGTACGCCGCGGCGACCAGAGCCAGTTCATCGGGCTGACCGTGCCGGACGGGAAGTAGCCGGGCCCGGCCCGGCAAGCGGTGCCGCCCGTCGCGGGGCGGCACCGATCCCCGCCGCGGATGCCTGCCGGGCGGGTGTTCCATGCGATAATGCGGGGTTGGCGTCGCTTCCGGGCGACGCGTCGTCATGCATGGTGCGTGGCGGCGGACCCCACGACCGAAAGGCCGCTCGCGCTCCATGGAATTGATCCGCAACTTCTCCATCATTGCCCACATCGATCACGGCAAGTCCACCTTGGCCGACCGCATCATCCAGATCTGCGGCGGTCTGGCTGACCGGGAGATGGAAGCACAGGTGCTGGACAACAATCCGATTGAGCGCGAGCGCGGCATCACCATCAAGGCGCAGTCGGTGTCGCTGCCTTACACCGCGCGCGACGGCAAGACCTACCAGCTCAACTTCATCGACACGCCAGGCCACGTGGACTTCTCCTACGAGGTGAGCCGCTCGCTGGCGGCCTGCGAGGGCGCGCTGCTGGTGGTCGATGCGGCGCAGGGCGTCGAGGCCCAGTCGGTGGCCAACTGCTACACGGCCGTCGAGATGGGGTTGGAAGTGGTGCCGGTGCTCAACAAGATCGACCTGCCCACCGCCGACGTGGAGAAGGTCAAGGGCGAGATCGAGGCGGTGATCGGCATCGATGCCACCGACGCGGTGGCGATCAGCGCCAAGACCGGGCTCAACGTGGTCGAGGTGCTGGAAGCGATCGTGGCGCGCATCCCGCCGCCCAGGCCGCGCGACACCGATCGCCTGCAGGCGCTGATCATCGACTCGTGGTTCGACAACTACCTCGGCGTGATCTCGCTGGTGCGCGTGATGCAGGGCGAGATCAAGCCCGGCGACAAGCTGCTGGTGATGTCCACCGGCCGCACCCACGAGGTCGACGACGTCGGCGTGTTCACGCCCAAGCGCAAGAAGCTGGACAAGCTGTCGGCGGGCGAGGTGGGCTGGATCAACGCCTCGATCAAGGACGTGCACGGCGCGCCGGTCGGCGACACGCTGACCCACGCCGGCAAGCCGGCGCCGGCGCCGCTGCCGGGCTTCCAGACCATGCAGCCGCGCGTGTTCGCCGGCCTGTTTCCGGTGTCGTCGGACGACTTCCCGGCGATGCGCGAGGCGCTGGACAAGCTGCGCCTGAACGATGCCGCGCTGTTTTTCGAGCCGGAGTCCTCCGAGGCAATGGGCTTTGGCTTCCGCTGCGGCTTCCTCGGCATGCTGCACATGGAGATCGTGCAGGAGCGGCTGGAGCGCGAGTACGACCTCAACCTGATCACCACCGCGCCCACGGTGGTCTACGAGGTGCTGCTCAGCGATGGCTCCATCCTGCAACTGGACAACCCGGCCAAGCTGCCGACCAACTCCAGCCTGATCCAGGAAATCCGCGAGCCGATCATCATCGCCAACATCCTCACCCCGCCGGACTACATCGGCAACGTGATCAAGCTGTGCGAGGAGAAGCGCGGCGTGCAGCGCTCGATCCAGTACCTGGCTACCCAGGTGCAGATCAGCTACGAGATGCCGCTGGCCGAGGTGGTGATGGATTTCTTCGACCGCCTGAAATCCGTCTCGCGCGGCTACGCCTCGATGGATTACCACTTCGACCGCTTCGAGGCCGGCCCGTTCGTGCGCGTGGACGTGCTGATCAACGGCGAGCGCGTCGACGCGCTGAGCCTGATCGTGCACCGTAGCCACGCCGACCGCCGCGGCCGCGACCTGGTCGAGCGCATGAAGGAGCTGATCCCGCGCCAGCAGTTCGACGTGGCGATCCAGGCCGCGATCGGCGCGCAGATCATCGCCCGCTCGACGGTGAAGGCCTTGCGCAAGAACGTGCTGGCCAAGTGCTACGGTGGCGACGTCAGCCGCAAGAAGAAGCTGCTGGAGAAACAGAAGGAAGGCAAGAAGCGCATGAAGCAGGTCGGGCGGGTCGAGATCCCCCAGGAAGCCTTCCTTGCCGTGTTGAAAGTGGATAAATAGTCGGGAATGGGGAATAGGGAATAGGGAATCGGAAGAGCAGCGAGTTGCCGCTTTACCATGCCCTATTCCCTATTCCCTATTCCCGGCTCCGAAGGAGCCCCCCATGGAATTTGATTTTGCGGCGATTCTGCTTGGCCTCACCGTGCTGTTCGGCGTGGTGTGGGGGCTGGATCGGCTGTTCCTGTACAAGAAGCGCAAGGCGCGGCTGGAGGCGGCGGGCGAGGAGTATCGCGACCCGATGCCGGTGGACTGGGCACGCTCGCTGTTTCCCGTGGTGCTGGTGGTGCTGCTGCTGCGATCGTTCGTGGCCGAGCCGTTCCGCATCCCGTCCGGCTCGATGATGCCGACGCTGGACGTGGGCGATTTCATCCTGGTCAACAAGTTCGCCTACGGCCTGCGCCTGCCGGCGTTCAACAACAAGATCCTCGACCTGGGCGAACCCGAGCGTGGCGACGTGGTGGTGTTCCGCTGGCCCGGTTTCACTTGCCATCGCGACGACGGCACGGTGGTGCACGGCGGCAATGCGGACTGCAGCGTCCCGGTGCCGAACCAGAACTGGATCAAGCGCGTGATCGGCCTGCCGGGCGACACCATCCAGATCCGCGACAGCGAGATCGTGATCAACGGCAAGCCGGTGCCGGCCGAGAAGATCGGCCCGTTCGTGGGCAACCACGCCCGCCCGGCGGACGAGGAACTGCTCGCCTACGGCGCCACCATCTGGAAGGAGCACCTGGGCAAGGTGACCCACCTGATCGCGCGCATGCCCGACCGCATGCCCACGCCGCCGGTGCCCAACGCGCGCATGCCCGCGGTGGTGCCGGACAACTGCTACCTGGTGATGGGCGACGATCGCGAGAACAGCGAGGACAGCCGCTGGTGGGGCTGCATGCCGGAGCGGAACCTGGCCGGCAAGGCATTCCTGATCTGGATGAGCTGGAAGGGCTGGGGTACCGGCGGCGTGGATTTCTCGCGCATCGGCACGGTTATCCATTGATCCATCCAGTCGGGTGCGCGACCGCGAAAACGTGACGCGATCGCGCCGCCCGCTCCCCGCCTGTGCTCAACAAGTGCGAGAATCCGCAGGCACCATCGGCCCCGGCCGGGCCGGTGCAGCGGGTGCGGGCGACACCCGGGACATCCACAGATCGGACGGCCGCCCAGGCGGCATAGCGAGGGGACTATGAAATCGAAACAGTCGGGCATCACCCTGATCGGCTTCCTGATCATCATCGTGGTGGTGGGCTTCTTTGCCTACATGGCGATGAAGCTGCTGCCCTCGTACTCGGAGTACATGGGCGTGACCAAGGCGATGAACCAGATCGCCACCGAAGGCACCAACGGCAAGTCGCTGGACTCGATCCGCCGTGACCTGATGTTCAAGCTCGGCTTCCAGTACGTCGACGACGCCACCGTCAAGCCGTCCAACATCACCATCAAGCGCAACGCCGGCGGCACCAGCGTGCTGACCGTGGCCTACGACAAGCAGATCCCGTTCATCTACAACATCGACTTCCTGCTGCACTTCAGCAAGAGTGTGCCGCTGCAGGGCAACGTCGGCGAGTAGGCGTTGAAGCTCCGTCACCGATTCAACGACCCGGCCTGGGCACAGTTGGCGCTGACCCATCGCAGCGCCGGCAAGCCCAACAACGAACGGCTGGAATTCCTCGGCGATGCGCTGCTGGGCGCGATCATCGCCGAGCTGCTTTACGAGGTGCATCCCAAGGCCAGCGAAGGCGAGCTGTCGCGGCTGCGCGCGCAGCTGGTCAACGGCAACGCGCTGGCCGTGGTGGCGCGCGAACTGGATCTCGGCGACGAGCTGAAGCTAGGCCCCGGCGAGCTGAAGAGCGGCGGGTTCCGCCGCGATTCGATCCTCGCCGATGCGTTCGAGGCGCTGGTGGCCGCGGTGTACGAGGACGCCGGTTTCGACACCTGCCGCCGCCTGGTGCGTGACCTGTTCGGCGAGCGCGTCGCCGCGCTGCGACGCTCATCCAAGGACGCCAAGACGCGGTTGCAGGAACACCTGCAGTCCGGTGGCTGGCCGCTGCCGCAGTACGAGCTGGTCGGCAGTCACGGCGAGGACCACGCCAAGACCTTCGACGTGACCTGCCGCATCAGCGAACCGTTGCAGATCATCGCTGAAGCCACCGCCGGCAGCCGCCGCGCCGCCGAGCAGGATGCCGCCGAGACCGTGCTCGGCCAGTTGCTGGAACTGGCGCGCACACCCTGAGCCGGCACGCCGTTGCCGCTTCACCGTCCCCGCGCCTTCCACGCACTACACTTGGCCTCCGACTTGCCGAACCCCGTCACCATGAACGACCCCCTCGACATCGCCGATGGCAGCTTGCCGCATGAGGATTTCCGCTGCGGCACCGTGGCCCTGGCCGGGCGCCCGAACGTGGGCAAGTCGACCCTGCTCAACGCACTGATCGGCTTTCGCCTGTCCATCATCAGCCCGCGACCGCAGACCACGCGCCATCGCATTCTCGGCATCCACACCAACGAGGCTGGGCAGATCCTCTACGTGGACACCCCGGGCCTGCATCGGGGCGCCAAGCGGGCGATGAACCGCAGTCTCAACCGCGCCGCCCGCTCGGCGATCGGCGACGTGGACCTGGTGGTGCAGGTGATCGAAGCCGGCCGCTTCACCGACGAGGACGAGGCGCTGTACACCGCCCTGGTCGAGCAGTCCGTGCCGCGTCTGCTGGTGATCAACAAGGTCGACCTGAACAAGGACAAGGCGGCGATGCTGCCGTTCGTGGCCGAGCTGGCGCAGCACCATCAGTACGACGAGATCCACTACGTCAGCGCGCTGAAAAAGCAGGGCCTGCAGGCGCTGGAGCAGGCCATCATCAAGCGCCTGCCGGTGCGTGCGCCGATCTACGGCGACGACGAGGTCACCGACCGCAGCGAGCGCTTCCTCGCCGCCGAGATGGTGCGCGAACAGCTGATGCTGCGGCTTGACCAGGAGCTGCCGTACGCCACCACGGTGGAGATCGAGCAGTTCGAGGATCGCCCGGACGGCGTCGCCGAGATCCACGCCGTGATCTGGGTCGAGCGCGCCGGCCAGAAAGCCATCGTGATCGGCCAGGGCGGCGCCCAGCTCAAGGCCATCGGCTCCGCCGCCCGCCGCCACATGGAGCGCATGTTCGAACGCAAGGTGTTCCTGCGCCTGTGGGTCAAGGTCCGCGAAGGCTGGGCCGACGACGAAAACATGCTGAAGAAATTCGGGTATACCGATTAGGGCGGGGAATAGGGAATCGGGAATAGGGAATCGGAAAAGCGCGACACTGCTCTTCCGATTCCCGATTCCCTATTCCCGGCTCCAAAGCCATGCGCATCGACCAGCAACCCGCCTATGTCCTGCACGCGCGGCCGTATCGCGAGACGTCGCTGTTGCTGGAATGTCTGACCCGCGAGCATGGGCGGCTGGGGGTGGTGGCGCGGGGGGTGCGCGGGGAGCGTGCGCGGTTGCGGCGCGCGCAGCTTGAGCCGTTCCAGCCGCTGGCGCTGGGCCTGCTGTTGCGTGGCGAGCTGGCCACGCTCACCGCGGTCGAGGCGGTCGGCACGCCGCAGCGGCTGGAAGGCGACGCAGCGCTGGCCGGGCTGTATCTCAACGAGCTGGTGGTGCGCCTGACCGGGCGGCAGGACCCGCTGGGTTCGCTGTTCGATGCCTATGCCGCGGCGCTGGCGCGGCTGGCCACGGGCGAGTCGATCAGCTGGAGCCTGCGCCGGTTCGAGCGCGACCTGCTGCAGGCCACCGGTTACGGCCTGCCCCTGCTGTACGAGGCCGGCACCGGTGAGGCGATCGAGCCGGATACCTGGTACCGCTACCAGGCCGAGGAAGGCGCGCGGCGCTGCGCCGCCGATGCGCCCCATGCGCTGCGCGGCGCCGACCTGCTGGCACTGGCGCACGACCACATGCCCGACCCGAGCGGACTGAAGGCGTTGCGCAACGTGATGCGCGAGATCATCCGCTTCCACCTGGGTGGCGGCGAGTTGCGCGCGTGGCGGGTGCTGTCCATGGCGGTCTCGCGGCGCGCGCCCGCTGCAGGCAACGATCCGGCCTAGCTGTCCAGTGCCCGCAGCGTCGCGCGCAGCACGCGGCGGAAGCTGGCCAGCGCGGCGGGCGTGGCGCCGTCGGGCAGGAGTTGCCGTTGCAGCCGCACCGTCTGTTCGGCCAGCGCCGTGGCGCCGCAGAATCCGCACGACGAGCGCAGCCGGTGCAGCCGCTCGGCAAACGCCGCGCGGTCGGTATTGAGCTGATCCAGTTCGCCTTGCAACAGCGCGAGCTCTTCGCGCAGCAGCAGCCGCAACGCGCGCATCGTGGTGGCGTCGCCGCTGCTGTAGAGCGCCGCGCCGTCGTCCAGCACGGACGTTGGCGATTCGCCCTGGGTCAGCGCCAGCACGCGACGCAGGTCGGCCAGCGTGCAGGGCTTGGGCAGGATGTCGCTGAAGCCTGCCGCCAGCAGGTCGTCGCGGCCGGTCGGCGTGATGTCCGCGCTGGTGGCCACGGCGGCGCTGTCGACAGAGGCAGCGCCGACATCGGCACGCAGCTGCTCCAGCACGTGCAGGGCGCCGCCGCCGGGCATGCGGCAGTCGAGCAGCAGCAGGTCGAACCTGCCGGTGCAGGCGCGCTGCAGTGCTTCCTTGCCGCTGGTCGCGGTCTCCACCGTGGCGCCCAGCGTGCGCAACCCGTCGCCCAGGAACCGGCAACTGCCGGGATCGTCGTCGGCAACCAGAACGTGGGGGCGGGGTGCCTGGCTGGTGGATGATCCGCTGGGTTCCGGGCGCTCGCTCATGACGAAATCCTTGTCGTTCATCTGGATTTGGCAGAATGGCCCGAGATGCGCCCGACTTCAAGCCACCTATCGAGCCGCTTCACGCTGTGCTGCGGCTTCCTGCTGAGCCTGTTCTGGTTCACGCCGGCGCGGGCGGACGTGCTGCTGTCGGCCAAGTCGATCAGCGTGCCCGGCCTGCGCCTGGAGGCGGTGACGCTGCGCCTGGGCGAGGACGGCGCCGGCGCGCTCACCGTGCTGCTGCACGCGGACAAGGCCGATCTGCCCGCCATGGGCTGGCGCCGGCTGCCGCTGGACCTGGCCGGCAACCTGCGCCGCAACGATCGCCTGGGCTGGGTATTGGACGGCAACCTCAAGCTGGCCCGTGCGCCGGGCGGCGCGCTCGCCGATGCACAGGTGCAGGTGCAGGTGAGCCAGGCTGCCAACACCTTGCAGATCGACGTGCTGCAGGGCCAGGCCACGCTCAGCGGTGCCCTGCCGCTGGATCAACCCACCCACGCCCAGATCCGCGTGAAGAACCTGCCGGCCGGCTGGCTGCAAGGCCTGCTGGGCACGGTCTGGTCCGGTCGCACCACCGCGGGCCGGCTGGATGCAGAACTGGCGCTGGACCTGCTCGACCCCGGCCTGCGCTCCTCCGGCCAGTTCAATCTGCGCGGGGTGGGTTTCGATACGCCCAGCGGCACGGTGGCCGGGCAGGGCGTCAGCGGCAATGGCCGCTTCAGCCTCGACGCCGGCGATGGCCCGGCACAGGTCGACCTCGATGCCAGTCTGCGCGGTGGCGAGCTGTTGCTGGGCTCGCTCTATGCCAAGCTGCCCGACCACCCTGTGCAGTTGAATCTGCGCGCCAGCGCCGCGGCCGGTGCGATCGACCTGAGCCGCCTGCGCTTCAGCGATGCCGATGCGTTGCAACTCTCCGGCGCGCTCGCATTCGATGCCGGCGGCGCGCTGAAAACGTTGCGCCTGGACCGCCTGCGCGCCAGTCTTCCTGCGGCCTACCAGCGTTACGGCCGTGCCTGGCTCGACACCCTGGGCCTGAAGGACCTCGCCACCGCCGGCGATCTCGACGCCAGCGTGGATTGGCGTCAAAGCGGCCTGCGCAGTTTCGCCTTCAAGACTGATGGACTCGACCTGGCCGATGCTGCCGGACGCCTGGTGATCGCCGGCCTGCGCGGTGCCCTGGACTGGTCGGCCAAGGGCGACCGGCCCGCCACCACGCTGGGCTGGCGCAGCCTGGGCTTCTACCGGATCGAGAATGGCGCGGCCCAATCGAACTGGCGCAGCCGCGACGGCATGCTGAGCCTGCAGCAACCCCTGACGATGCCGGTGTTCGGCGGCCGGTTGCAGGTCGGCCAATTCGACTGGTCGCCTGCCGCGGCGGTCGGCCAGCGGCTGGCGACCTCGCTGGTGCTGACCGGCGTGGACATGAAGGCGTTCAGCCAGGCGATGGGCTGGCCCGCTTTCCCCGGCACGCTGGCTGGTGCAGTGCCCTCGTTGCGCTGGGTCGACGACCGGCTGGAACTCGGCGGTGGACTCAGCGCGCACGTGTTCGACGGCTTTGTCGACATCACCCGGCTGTCCTTGCAGCAACCGTTCGGTACCAGCCCGGTACTCAACGCCGACATCGCCCTGAAACAACTGGATCTCGGCGCGATCACCAGCGTGTTCGACTTCGGCAGCATTACCGGGCGGCTGGACGGCAGCGTCCAGGACATGCGCCTGGTCAACTGGAGTCCGGTCGCGTTCAAGGCCAGCCTGCTGGCCGGCGATGGCGGGCGGATCAGCCAGCGCGCGGTGAACAACCTCACCTCGGTCGGTGGCGGCGGCATTGCCGCGGGCCTGCAGGGCGCCGTGCTGAAACTGTTCAAGACCTTCGGCTACCAGCGCATTGGCCTCAACTGCACGCTGCAAGGTACGGTATGCAAGATGAGCGGACTGGAGCCGACCGACGGTGGCTACACTATCGTCGAAGGCAGTGGCCTGCCGCGCCTGCAGGTGATCGGCCATCAGACCGAGGTCGACTGGCCCACCCTGGTCAAGCGGCTGCGGGAAGCCATCGGCGGCAGCGGCCCCGAGATTCATTGAAGTCCCCCTTTTCAGCACCGGAGTCACGTCATGCGCAAGCTCATTTACGTCATCCTGACCACCATGGCCGTGGCGTTGGTCGGCTGCGTCACCATCAACGTGTACTTCCCCGAGGCCGCGGCGCAGAAGGCTGCCGATCAGTTTGTCGGCAACGTGCTCAACCACGCCGGTTCCGAAGCCAAGCCGGAAGTGAAACAACCGCCGGCGCCGAAAGATAGCGGCAACCACCCCTCGGCCATGCTGCTGGACCTGCTGATCCCCTCCGCGCAAGCCGCCGAGACGCCGGACATCCGCATCCAGACCAGCGCCACCGAGGCGATCCGCGCGCGGATGGCCCAGCGCTTCGGCGGCACCCTCGGCCAGTTGCTGGACGCCGGCGCGGTCGGCTTCACCCACGACGGCATGGTGGCCATCCGCGACGCGGCGAAGGTACCGCTGAGCCAGCGCGCCCAGGCCAACGCCGTCGTGGCTGACGAGAACCGCGACCGCGCCGCGCTCTATCGCGAGATCGCCAACGCCAACAACCATCCGGAGTGGGAGTCGCAGATCCGCGCCACCTTCGCCAGGACATGGATCGAGAAGGCGCGCGCCGGCTGGTACTACCAGAACGCCGCCGGCGCCTGGCAGAGGAAATGACCCCGCGATCCGCCGCCTCGTAGGGCGGGCACCGCCCGCCTGCTCTTGCTCCTCGTAGGGCGGGCACTGCCCGCCTGCTCTTGCGCGGCGAAAGCGGCGGGCAGTGCCCGCCCTACGGCCGCCGGCCCGATCTGGGATAATTGGCGGCCAGCCCTTCTTTCCGCGCCCCATGTCACGTTCCAACACCGTCTCGCCCGTTCCCTTCGAAGCGCACATCACCGACCTCGGCCACGATGGCCGCGGCGTGGCGCGGATCGACGGCAAGACGGTGTTCGTCAGCGGTGCCTTGCTCGGCGAGCAGGTGATGGCGAAGCTGCGCAAGCGGCACCGGCATTTCGACGAGGCGGAAACGGTCGAGGTGATCACCGCCTCGCCGCACCGGGTCGAGCCGCGCTGCCGCCACTTCGCGCAGTGCAGCGGCTGCTCGCTGCAGCATCTCGATGCGCCCTCGCAGATCGCCGCCAAGCAGCGCGTGCTGGCCGAGAACTTCGAGCGCATCGGCAAGGTCACGCCGCGCTCGTGGCTGCCGCCGCTCACTGCCGAACCGTGGAGCTATCGGCGCAAGGGCCGGCTGTCGGTGCGCAACGTGGCGAAGAAGGGCCGCGTGCTGGTCGGTTTCCGCGAAGAGCAGAACCCGCGCTTTGTCACCGGGATCGAGCAGTGCGAAGTGATGCACCCGGCGCTCGGCCCCAAGGTCGGCCTGCTCGCCGATCTGCTCGGCACGATGGATGCGCTCAACGACATTCCGCAGATCGAGTTCGCCGCCGGCGACGATTTGATGGCGCTGGTGTTCCGCCACATGCAGCCGCTCAGCGAACGCGACCGGGCCGCGCTGGTCGCGTTCGGCCGGCAGCACGGCTTTGCCATCTATCTTCAGCCGGGCGGCACCAGCAGCGTGCATCCGCTGTGGCCGGAGAACCCGCGGCTCGCCTTCACGATCGCCAGCGACGACGCGCGTTTCGCCGACGTGGAGCTGGAGTTCCAGCCGCTGGACTTCGTGCAGGTCAATGCCGGCATGAACCAGTTGATGATGGCGCGCGCGATGGAGCTGCTCGACCCGCAGCCGACTGATCGCGTGCTCGACCTGTTTTGCGGCCTCGGCAACTTCACCCTGCCGATCGCGCGACGGGTGGCCGAGGTCGTCGGCGTGGAAGGCGAGCACGGCCTGGTCGAGCGCGCCGCGCAGAACGCCGCGCACAACGGCATCGCCAACGCGCGCTTCCACGTCGCCAACCTGTTCGAGGACCAGCGCGCCACCGAATGGGCGCGCCAACCGTGGGACAAGCTGCTGCTCGATCCCCCGCGCGCCGGCGCCGACAAGGTACTCGACTACCTGCCGCACAAGCAGACCCGCCGCATCGTCTACGTCTCGTGCCATCCCGCCTCGCTGGCACGCGACGCCGGCATCCTGGTCCAGCGACACGGGTTCACGCTGGCCTCGGCCGGCGTGATGGACATGTTTCCGCATACGGCGCACGTCGAGTCGATTGCGTTGTTCGAGCGAGGCGAGAAGTGAGGAGGAGGTGAAGCGAGGAGTGAGTGGAGAGGAGTGAGAAGTGAGAGAGAGCCAATGCACGCCGCCGTCAGCCGGAGCCGCTCTTGCCTTTGCTCTTGCCTTCTCTCGTTTCTCACTCCTCTCCACTCACTCCTGCCCTTAAGTCATGGCAATCGAGATCGAACGCAAATTCCTGTTGACCAGCGACGACTGGCGCGCTGCGGTCGAGCACAGCGAGCCGATCGCGCAGGGTTACCTGGTCGGCGCGCAGGCCTTGCGCGAGGGCCACGCGCGCGCCTCGGTGCGCGTGCGGCTGGCCGGTGAGCAGGCCTGGCTCAACATCAAGGCCGCCACGCTCGCCATCGCGCGGGCCGAGTTCGAGTCCCCGGTTCCGGTGGCCGATGCCAGGGAGCTGCTGGCCAACCTGTGCGACGGCGTGCTGGAAAAGACGCGCCACCACGTGCGCGTCGATGGCGTACTGTTCGAGATCGACGAGTTCGGCGGCGACAACGCCGGCCTGATCGTCGCCGAAGTCGAGCTGCCGACGGTCGATGCGCCGTTTCCGCGGCCGGCATGGCTGGGTCGCGAGGTGAGTCGGCTTCCGCGCTACTACAACGTCAACCTGATCGCGCACCCGTACCGGCAGTGGTCGCCGGCCGAGCGCGCCGCCGAGGATGCCGCATGCTGATGATCGGCCTGGCCGGGCCGGAACTGGCCGAATCCGAGCAGCGCTGGCTGCGCGCCCCCGGCGTCGCCGGCGTGCTGCTGTTTGCGCGTAACTACCGCTCGCGCGAGCAGTTGATGGCCTTGGGCGAGGCGATCCGCGAGGCCGGCGGCGAACACCTGCTGATCGCGGTGGACCAGGAAGGCGGCCCGGTGCAGCGCTTCCGCGACGGCTTCACCCGGCTGCCGCCGCTGGCGGCGATCGGGGCCGTTTACGACCGCGACCCCGACGAGGCGATCCGCCTGGCCGAGGAGCACGCCTGGGTGATGGCCAGCGAACTGCGCGCCAGCGGCGTCGATTTCAGTTTCGCGCCGGTGGTCGATCTCGCCCGCGGCAACGCGGCGATCGGCCTGCGCGCGTTCCACGCCGACCCCGCGGTGGCCGGCGAGCTGGGCCAGGCCTACGTGCGCGGCATGCACCTGGGCGGCATGGCGGCCGTGCTCAAGCATTTCCCGGGGCACGGTTCGGTCACCGGCGACACGCACAAGGTGGCAGCGATCGACCCGCGCAGCCTGGACAAGATCCGCCGCGACGACCTGCGCCCGTTCGCCGAATGCATCGAGGCGCGCGTCGAGGCGGTGATGATGGCGCACGTCACGTACCCGGCCGTGGACAGCCGTCCGGCCGGCTATTCGAAAGTCTGGATCCAGCAGGTCCTGCGCGGCGAACTGGGCTTCACCGGTGCGGTGATCAGCGACGACATCAGCATGGCCGCCGCCGATGCCGCCGGCAGCGTGGGCGAGCGGGTGCGTGCGCACCTCGACGCCGGCTGCGACCTGGTGCTGGCATGCTTCCCCGAGGTGGTCGAGGAAGCGCTGGCCGCGCTGCCCGTCGACACCGGCACCATGCCCGCGTCGCTCGCCGCACTGCGCGGCGCCATCGGCCCGACCTGGGCCAGCCTCACCGACAATCCACAGCGCGACCGTTTCGTCGCGCGCATCACGGCGCTGCACGCCGAAGGAACCGCATGAACACGGCACCCCCCTCCCTGACCGACGCGCTGGCGCAGGCCGACCTGCTGTACACCCGCGAGGCGCTGGAACCGGTGATCGCCGCCATGGGCGCGCGCATCGATGCCGCGCTCGGCGGCGAGCGCGCGGTGTTCCTCACCGTGATGAACGGCGCGCTGATCTTTGCCGGCCAACTGGCCCTGGCGATCCGCACCGATCTGGAGTTCGACTACGTGCACGCCACCCGCTACCGCGGCGAAACCACCGGCAGCACGCTGCACTGGCTGCGCGAACCCGCCGTGCCGCTGACCGGCCGCGTGGTGCTGCTGGTCGACGACATCCTCGACGAAGGCCACACGCTGAAGGAAGTGCGCGAGGACTGCTACAAGCGCGGCGCGAAGAAGGTGCTGATCGCCAGCCTGTGCACCAAGCGCCACGACCGCCTGGTCGAAGGCATCGCCTCCGACTTCAACGGCGTGGAACTGCCCGACCGTTTCGTGTTCGGCTACGGCATGGATTATTACGAGCAGGGGCGCAATCTGCCGGGTATCTATGCCTTGAAAGCCGGGAATAGGGAATAGGGAATAGGGAATAGGGAATAGGGAATCGGCCGCCAATTCCCGAGGGTGCGAAGCCCCTCGCCCTCCGGCGACTGAAAGGAGTCCCCTTGCGGGTGAGAGGGGTGGGGGTGAGGGTTCGGGCGGAGCGGGGAATCCATCGTCGCCCGAACCCTCATCCGGCGCTTCGCACCACCTTCTCCCGAGGGGAGAAGGGAGCTTGATTCGGCGAGTTTCTTGGCAGTCGCAACAGGAACATCACCATGCCACACCCCGATCATCACCCCATCCACCTCGCCGTCATCGGCGGCAGCGGCCTGTACAACTTCCCGGGCCTGGAAAACGCCGAGCGGCACACGGTGGATACGCCCTACGGCCCGGCCTCCGGCGACATCGTCGTCGGCGATTTCGCCGGCAAGCGCCTCGCCTTTCTGGCTCGCCACGGCGAGAGCCACACGTTGCCGCCGCACCGGGTCAACTACCGCGCCAACCTGTGGGCGCTGCACAGCCTGGGCGCGCGGCGGGTGGTCGGCGTCAACGCGGTCGGCGGCATCCGCGGTGACATGGGCCCGCGGGTGATCGTGGTGCCGGACCAGCTGATCGACTACACCCACGGCCGCCTCACCAGCTACTGCGACGTCGAAGGCGCCGAGGTCAAGCACATCGACTTCAGCGAGCCGTATACCGAATCGTTGCGTCTGCAACTGCTGGCGGCGGCGCGGGCGGCGAATGTCGAGGTGGTCGGCGGCGGTTGCTACGGTGCCACCCAGGGACCGCGGCTGGAAACCCGCGCCGAGATCGCCCGCATGAAGCGCGACGGTTGCGACCTGGTCGGCATGACCGGCATGCCCGAGGCCGTGCTGGCCCGCGAGCTGGCGATCGACTACGCCTGCCTGGCGCTGGTGGCGAACTTCGCCGCCGGCTGCGGCGACGAGGCGGAAATCAGCATCGAGGAGATCTTCGCCCACCTCGCCGCCGCCACCGCCGAGGTGCCGCGCATCCTGGCCGAGCTGCTGCGGGCCTGACGGCATCCGGCGAATTCGCGCACGCACCGGATTTCTTCGTATTGCAATGCAGCTTCACCTCTTGCTACTTTTCCCGGGCCAGCGCGGCGAGCCGGGGGGGACAGCCGCACCAGTCCTGGCGCACATTCCATGGATCCAGAGGTTCACGCAATGACTTTCGGTACGGTCAAATGGTTCAACGACGCCAAGGGTTTCGGTTTCATCGCGCCTGAGGACGGGGGAGCGGACGTGTTCGTCCATTTTTCGGCGATCGCCAGCAAGGGCTTTCGCAGCCTGCAGGAAGGTCAGCGGGTGAAGTTCGAAGTCACCCAGGGTCCCAAGGGCGCCCAGGCTTCGGCGGTCGAATCCGCCTGATCGGTCACCCCGCGTCGCTTGCAAGAACAAAACCCCGCACTTGTGCGGGGTTTTGTTTTGGCGGTGGAGCTGGAAGTGAGCCACCGGCGTGACGCATGGCCCTCCCTTCTCCCGCCGGGAGAAGGTGGCGCGAAGCGCCGGACGAGGGTACGGGATCGCGTCGACGCACCCGACGCGTGGCCATCATCACCGCACAAGAGCAGGGTACAAATCACCCCTACGGCAGCGCATGGCCGCGCCGCTGGTTGATAATGTCCCATTGCCGAACAGCATCAGGAGCCCCGAGTGATCATCAAGCCCAAAGTCCGCGGTTTCATCTGCGTCACCGCCCATCCGGTCGGTTGCGAGCGCAACGTGCTCGACCAGATCGCGATCACCGAGGCCGCCGGCCACGCCAAAAGCAAGGGCCCGAAACGCGTGCTGGTGATCGGCGCTTCCACCGGCTACGGCCTGGCCTCGCGCATCACCGCCGCGTTCGGCTACGGCGCGGCCACGTTCGGCGTGTTCTTCGAGAAACCCAGCAGCCACGACAAGACCGGCACCGCCGGCTGGTACAACGCCGCCGCGTTCGACAAGGCCGCCAAGGCCGCCGGCTTGTACAGCAAATCCATCAACGGCGACGCCTTCGCCAACGAAACCCGCGAACGCGCCATCGAGATCATCAAGAACGAGATGGGCGGCCCGATCGACCTGGTGGTCTATTCGCTGGCCTCGCCCGTGCGCAAGCTGCCCGACACCGGCGAAGTCGTGCGCTCGGCGCTCAAGACCATCGGCGAACCGTTCCACAACACCTCGGTCGACACCAACAAGGACATGGTGATCGAGGCCACCGTGGAGCCGGCCACCGAGCAGGAGATAAAGGACACCGTCACCGTGATGGGCGGCGAGGACTGGGCGCTGTGGATCGACGCGCTGAGCGCCGCCGGCGTGCTGGCCGAGCACGCCAGGACCATCGCCTACAGCTACATCGGCACCGAGATCACCTGGCCGATGTACTGGCACGGCACGCTTGGCCAGGCCAAGCAGCACCTGGACAACACCGCGAAGGAATTGCGCCGCCGCCACCCCGGCCTCGAAGCGTATGTGGGCGTGATGAAGTCCGTGGTCACCCAGGCCAGCGCCGCCATCCCGGTGATCCCGCTGTACGTCTCCATCGCCTTCAAGATCATGAAGGAGAAGGGCATCCACGAAAACCCGATCGAACAGGCCAACCGCCTGTTCCACGACCGCCTCTACCGCGCCGATGGCAAGGCGCCGCCCACCGACGACGAAGGCCGCATCCGCCTGGACGACTGGGAACTGCGCGACGACGTTCAGGAACCCTGCAAGACCCTGTGGCCCACCGTCACTACCGAGAATCTGCGCGAGATCACCGACTACGCCGGCTACAAGCACGAGTTTTTGAAGCTGTTTGGGTTTGATCGGACCGACGTGGATTACGACGCCGAGGTGGAGGCGGATCGGCGGTTTGATTGCATCGAGGGATGAGCCGCTTCTGCAGTTCGCCAACGTGCCTGCGCGAGACGAGTGGGTTGTCGATGTACGCCATTGACGCATATGCGTCAATGGCGTAGTGTCTGCCCATGGTCTTTGTTGAAACGCCACTGTTCACCAGTCAGATCAAGCTGCTGCTGAGCGACGATGACTATGGCGCGTTTCAACGCGCGCTGGCCGACAATCCGCAATCGGGCGATGCCATTCCCGGCACAGGTGGCCTGCGCAAGATCAGGGTCGCGGCCAAGAGCCACGGCAAGAGCGGTGGCGCGCGCGTGATTTATTACCACTTCGTATCCGCGTCACGCATCGGCTTGTTGTTCGTGTACCCCAAGAACGAACAAGTCAGCCTGACGCCAGCTCAGAAACTGGCGCTCCGTAAAATCATCGAGCAGTGGAGGTAACCGTGGACGCCAAGCATTTCGCCAGCCTCTTCGAAAGCGTGACGCAGATGGACGAGATCGTTCACGGCGTGCGTGAGCCGTCGCGTGAGTTCCATATTGATCCCATCGGCGTCACCGAGATCCGAAAAGCCACCGGCTTGTCCCAGGCCAAGTTCGCCACGCTCATCGACGTGCAGGTCGGGACGTTGCGGAATTGGGAGCAGGGGCGGCGCGAGCCTACCGGGCCTGCCAAAGCGTTGCTGCGGGCTATCAGCAAAGATCCGAAGCATGTGCTTCGGGCGCTGGCTGGATGAGCAGGCTGACGACGCGCAAAGAGGGCAGGTTCATTTGTTCGGCCTTCCGCCGCGCGCTACCGGGTCGCGGTGCCTGAGACGGTTGCGGCTAAACTTGGCTGCATCGCAACCATCGACAGCGCCGACACGTCGGCAGGGGATCGCAGACACATGCCCGTACTGGACTGGATCGGCAAGCAGGCCGTCGTCAAACACCATCGTGACGTACCGTACCGCTTGCTGGAGCCGGTGCCGGGGCTTTCCTGCGGCGACGCCGACAGCGGCAACCTGATCGTCCAGGGCGACAACCTGCTGGCGCTGAAGGCGCTGCTGCCGCGCTATGCGGGGCAGGTGAAATGCATCTATATCGACCCGCCGTACAACACCGGCAACGAGGGTTGGGCCTACAACGACAACGTCAACAGCCCGGAAATCAGGAAGTGGCTGGGCGAGGTCGTGGGCAAGGACGGCGAGACGCTGGATCGCCACGATCGCTGGCTGTGCATGATGTATCCGCGGCTGGTGCTGCTGAGGCAGTTCCTGCGCGAGGATGGGGTGATCTTCGTGTCGATTGATGACAACGAAGTTCACCACCTGCGTAGCGTTCTGGATGAAGTGGGTGGCTTCAAGTTCGTGGGTTGTGTTGTCTGGGAACGAAAGCGAAAGGGGTCACACCTCTCGAAGAAGCTCACAAAGAAAACCGAGTACATCGTCGTTTGCAGTCGGCGCTCGAACGATATCGAGTTGGTGGGCGATGACGTCGGTGAAGATGAAGATTTTCCGCTAGTCAAGCGCACCAACGGAGTGAAAGACCTCCACATCCCCGTTGACAAACTTGGTCCTACCGGACTGCCGGATGGTGTCTATCCTCGTGGTCAGTACGGTCGTGGTGGAACTGCTGTCGAGCTTGTTCACGACGCAGCAGTGGTTGATGGCCGATTCACCTCCGATGTGTACTTGAGGGGACCTTTCGTATGGACTCAGGAAAATCTGGATAGAGAGCTCGCGTCAGGTGGGCGCTGCTTTCTGCGCACGAAAAATATGTCGCTGCGTGCTGTGAAAGGCTCGGACAACCAAGGACAGAAAGGCCTCAGCAGTTTGCTGACAAAGGAAGTGGGGACAAACGAGGACGCATCGTCCGAACTCGCAGAAATCCTGTCGGTTGATCTCAACTCAGTCTTCCAGTATTCCAAGCCGTGTGGCCTAGTGAAAACGCTCGTTAGGGCGGCAACCTTCTCCGACCCAGACGCACTGGTTCTCGATTCATTTGCGGGCTCCGGCACCACTGGCCACGCCGTGCTGAAACAGAACGCCGAGGATGGCGGCAACCGTCGCTTCATCCTCGCCGAGTTGGACCCAAAGATCGCGCGCAACGTCACCGCCGAACGGGTCAAGCGCGTGGCGCAGGGTTACACCAACGCCAAGGGCGAAACAGTTGAAGGCCTCGGCGGCGGCTTCCAGTTCTGCAAGCTTTCCGACGAGCCGTTGTTCACTGCCGAAGGCCAGGTGCGCGACGACGTGACGTTCGCCCAGTTGGCGGAGTTCGTGTGGTTCGTGGAGACGGGGGCCGGTTACCCGAACCCTCACCCCAACCCCTCTCACCCGCAAGGGGACTCCCTTGGGGTCGCCGGGGGGAGAGGGGCCAGGAGCCCGCTGCTCGGCGTGCATGAGGGCCGCGCGGTGTACCTGCTCTACAACGGCATCCTCAAGGACAAGTCCGTGGCCGGCGGCAATGTGCTCACCGCTGCCGTGCTGGATGTGCTGCCGCCGTTCGATGGCCCGCGCGTCATCTACGCCGCCGCCTGCCGGCTGGGCGCGCCGCGGCTGGCCCGCGAGGGCATCGTGTTCAAGCAGACGCCCTACGCGCTGGAGGGCTGACGACATGACTGGCGCACCAAAGGTCATCATCATCGCCGGCCCCAACGGCGCCGGCAAGACGACCTTTGCCCGTGAGTTCCTGCCGGGGGAGGCGGATTGCCCGGTGTTCGTCAATGCCGACTTGATCGCTGCCGGCCTTGCGCCTTTTTCTCCCGATGCCGCCGCTATCCAGGCCGGGAAATTGATGTTGCGTCAGATCGAGCGCCATTTCCTCGCGCGTGAAAGCTTTGCCTTCGAGACAACACTGGCCGGACGAAGCTGGCTGCGCCAGATCGAGGCATGGCAACGCGAAGGTTATCGGGTGAAGCTGATCTTCCTGAAACTCAATTCGCCCGAAGAGGCCATCGCACGCGTGGCGCAGCGCGTAAGGCAGGGCGGCCACGCGGTGCCGGAAGCCACGATCCGGCGAAGATTTGCATCAGGCCTGGACAATCTTTACCGGTACTACGTGCCCGTGGTCGACGAGTGGGTGGTGTATGACAATTCGGGCGAAACGCCGGTGCTGTTGGAGTGGGGTGAAAAATGACCAGAACACGACCGATTGGCGAGGCCAAGTCGCCCGATTTGCGCGGCTCGTTGACGGCGCTGCAACGCGCTGCCCAGCGTGCGCGGAAGATTGCTGAGCAAACAGGAACCGCCATCGTGGTGGTGCGCCGCGGGAAGCTGGAGCATGTCTACCCGCCGTTTGCGCCAGGCGTGCAGGAAGACGCGCAAGACTACGGAAAGGACCCGTGAGCGCCTTCATCCCCAAGGTTTACCAGCAAGCCGTGCTGGACAGCGTGCGGGCCTACTTCCGCGAAGTGCAGGCCACCGGCAACGCCAACGGCGCGTTCTACAACACCACCCTGGCGTTGTGGGGGCGCGGCGTCGCCTATCGCCCGATCGACGGCTTCGACACGGCCATGCCGTATTTCTGCCTGCGCATACCGACCGGCGGCGGCAAGACCTGGCTGGCAGCCAGGAGCGTCGCGCTGGTCAATGCCGAGTTGCTGCGCAGCGAGTTCAGCGTGGTGCTGTGGCTGGTGCCGTCCAACACGATCCGCGAGCAGACCCTGCGCGCGCTGCGCGACCGCGAGCATCCCTACCATGCCGCGTTGCGCGCGGCGGGTCCGGTCACCGTTCTGGCGCTGGACGAGGCCAAGAGCGTCACCCGCGCCACGCTGGAATCGTCCACCACGGTGATCGTGTCGACGGTGCAGGCGTTCCGCCGCGAGAACACCGATGGCCTGAAGGTGTTCGAGTCGAACGGCGCGTTGATGTCGCACTTCGAGCATCTGGCCCATGACCAGGTCGCGGAATTGCAGCGCGACGAAAACGGCGCCGTGGTGTGCTCGCTGGCCAACGTGCTGCGCTTGCGCCGGCCGTTCCTGATCGTGGACGAGGCCCACAACAGCCGCACGCCGCTTTCGTTCTCGACGTTCGCGCAGTTCCGTCCCAGCGGCATCATGGAGCTGACCGCTACGCCCGATACCGAGCAGACGCCCAGCAACGTGTTGCACAGCGTGTCCGCCGCGGAGCTCAAGACCGAGCACATGATCAAGCTGCCGATCCGCCTCGAAACCGAGGGCGATTGGCAGAAGTGCCTGGCCTACGCCATCGACTGCCGCGACCAGTTGCAGTCGGCGGCGGACGCCGAACGGCGGCAGGGCGCACCCTACCTGCGACCGATCGTGCTGATCCAGGCCGAAGCACGGCGCAAGGAGGTGGAAACCCGCCATGTGGACGCCGTGAAGCAGGCACTCATCGACAACCACAACATCCCGGAGGACGAAATCGTCATCGCCACCGGTGAAACGCGCGGGCTGGAAGCCATCGAAAAGGACTACGCGCTCGGCATGGCCGACGAGCGTTGCCCCGTGAAGTACGTGATCACCCAGCAGGCGCTGGCGGAAGGCTGGGATTGCCCGAGCGCCTACGTGCTGGTGAGCATGGCCGAGCTGCGCTCTTCCACCGCCGTAGAGCAGTTGCTGGGCCGCATCCTGCGCCAGCCGCAGGCGAAAGCCCGCACGTCGGCGCTGCTCAACCAGTCCTACGCGTTCGTGGTGTCACGCGACTTCGGCCAGACGGCGGGCGCGCTGCGCGACCGGCTGGTCGACGGCGCCGGTTTCGAGCGGCAGGAGGTCGGCGATTTCGTGGTGGCCAGCAAGAGCGAGCAGGCCCGGTTGGACCTGTCGGCGCGACCGGGCAAGGTGGTGGTCACGCCGGTGAGCGTTGCGCTGCCGGAGGCACCGGACCTGCGCAGCATCCCCAGGCCTGTCCGCGACAAGCTGGCATGGGACAAGAAGGCCGGCACGCTGACGATTACCGCGCCGCTGACGGAAGACGAAACCGCGACGGTGCAGGCGAGCGTCACGCAGGCCGACGCCAGGCAGGCGATCGAGCTGGCGGCCGAAAAATCCCGTGCCGCCGTCGAGATGTTCCAGACCCCGGCCGAACGCGGCGAGGTGCTGGCGGTGCCGCAGATGGCGCTGCGCATCCAGGGCGAGTTGCAACTGTTCGACGATCCCGAGGTGCTGGATTATCCGTGGACGCTGTCGCCCTACGACGCGGTGCCGACGCATGCGCAACTGCAGGTGCTGGACGGCAGCCGGGTGGCGGAAGGCGGCGAGATCGACATTGACGATACCGGCAAGGTCACCACGCGCTTCATCGCGGACCTGCAACGCGACCTTGGCCTGAGCTATCGGCCCGAGCATTGGGACGAGACCCGTCTGGCGACCTGGCTGACGCGCAACCTGCCGGAAGCGGGGATCACCCACGCCAGCAAGCGTGCCTTCGTCGCGCACTGGCTGCGGAAGGTGCTTGAGACCAAGGGGTTCGATCTCGCGCGGGTCAATCGGCAGAAGTTTCTCATCCGCACGCTGCTGGAGGCGCACGTGCGCCAGTTGCGGCAAGCGGCGGTGAATCAGGCGTACCAGGCGGCATTGTTTGGCGACGATGCAGCGGACCGTGTCGCGGTCGGCGACGATTACGCCTTCCGCTTCAATCCGCAAGGCTACGCGCCCAGCCGTGACTACGACGGCCGCTTCGGCACATTCGACTTCCGCAAGCACTACTACGGGCGCATCGGCGACTTTGACAGCAAGGAAGAGTTCGAATGCGCCTGCAAGCTGGATGCGTGGGCGCAGCAAGGTCGCATGCAGTTCTGGGTACGCAACCTGGTACGCAAGGAAGGCTGCTCGTTCTTCCTGCAGAAGGCGGATGGCCGGTTCTTCCCCGATTTCCTGTGCAAGCTCAACGACGGCACCACGCTGGCGGTCGAGTACAAGGGTGGCGACCGCTGGAACGACGCCCAGGACGATCGCGACATCGGCGGCTTGTGGGCAGCCCTCAGCGGCGGGCGCTGCAGGTTCGTGATGGTGCGCGAGCGGCAGTGGGGAGCCGTTGAGGCGCTGCTGTGAGGTTGACTCCCAAACCCGTCCAAGGGAGATTCCAGGCGCGTTGACTCAACCGCAACACCCAAACCCCCGAGCCCGAACCTCCCGAGCCTTGCGCGCAACGCCCCAACCGTTGCACGCAAGGCTTCGTGCTTTCTGTCCAACCGTCCGGGCTTCGCATCCGACCCTGACGACCTTGTGCCGACAAGGTCCGGAACACCGCACGCGAAGCTTTCCGCCCTGGCCGCGAACGTTTTTCGATCACGGACGACAGTTTGACCCTCGCGTTCGCCGTCGGAGACCTTCGCACTCCGAGGCTTTTGACCTTGCGCTTCGGAGTTTTTCGCTCGCGGGCAGGGGTGGATCGGTTGCGCGCGAAGGTCGCCGGGTTGCGCGCGAGGGGAAAACCGTTGCGGGCGGAGTCCGGGCGGTTGGCGGCGAGGGTGGTGAACGTCGCGGGCGGAAGTCGCGGGGTGGCGGGTGGGGCATTTGCCACCGTGTGCGCGTATCCCGCGGGGTATTTCAGATGATTCCGACAGGCATGCAAGGCTCGAAGCCACACGGCCGGGCGATGCAGGCCAGTAGCCTGCGCAGGCCGGCAATTGGCCGGCGTCTCAAGGAAGCATTGCCACATGGCCCAGAACCTGGTCGATCTCGATTTCACCGCCGATGCGCTCACTGCCATCGCCGCCGCCCTTGCCTCGCTGGAAACCGGTCTGGCCGGGTTGCTGGCGCTGACGGCGGACCAGCGGCAGACGCTCACCAAGATGGGTGACAAGTCCGAGGCGTTCTGCCGCAAGGCCGACGCCGTGTTCGGCGAGAATCTCGCCATCCTGCCGGCCAATTTCGACCTCGCGGCTTATCGCCGCGACCTGGCCACGCTGGATGCGTTGCGCCCACGCCTGGCGCGCCTGTCCAAGCTGAGCCAGCGCGGGGACGACACGCAGATGGCGGTGGGCAGCGACCTGATGACCAACGCGCTGGAAGGCTACGCCGTGCTCAAGGTCACCGGCAAGGGGCAGGGCGTGGACGATCTGCGCCGGATGCTCGCCACCCGCTTCGCCCGCGGCCCACGCACGCCGGCGGCACCGGCCATCCCGGCCGAGCCAGCCGAACCGGCAGTCGCCTGATCGACGCTCAGCGCCGAAACCATTGCTGCAGGAAGGAGCCCCGCCATGCGGGGCTTTTTCTTGTGCGGCGAACGCGCTGGGTTGGCAGGCGGCCCGTGTCGGCTTGATCAGGTGAAAACTGCAGTTTACGCTTGGCCTATGTTCGAACTGGTCAAATCCGCGACTTTCAATGCCTGGTTTCGCAACCTGCGTGTTAGGCGCGCATGGAATTGATTTCGGTCGTCAAAGAAGCGTGGGGTTGGACTGGTCTTGAGCCGGACCGGATCGTTGGCGACAACGATTTTGGCAACCTGATGATCAAGGACCGGAGTGGGGTGTACTGGCTCCTCTGCCCGGAAGATCTCTCCTGCGAGGTCATTGCGCGGTCTCGTGCTGAGCTCGATCAACTTTCGCAAGATCGGGAGTTCCTGCGAGATTGGTACATGAGAGATCTGGTAGCTGCAGCTCGCGATCGCCTCGGGCCACTTCGTCCTGGCTTCAAGTACTGCCTCAGGATTCCCGGAGTGCTCGGCGGCGAGTATGGCGGTGACAACCTCGGCACCATTTCGCTCAGCGAACTCATTTCTGCTTCCGGCTACATTGCCCAGCAGATTGAGGATCTACCGGATGGCGCGCAGGTCAAGCTCAGCGTTGTCGACTAGCGCGCCCGGCGCATTGCAGCCGAATGGGAGCGCAGATCACGAAAGGCGCGAAAGAAAAAGGCGTGCGGGAAACCTTCTCCCGTTACGACAGTGCCGATTACCTCACGACCGAGGCGGACATTGCCGCCTACCTCGAAGCCTGCGCGGAGGAGGCACCCAACGATCCCGTGTTCATGCTGAAGGCTCTCGGTACGGTCGCGCGTGCACGCAACATGAGCCAGTTGGCCGAAACCGTCGGCATGACGCTGGCAGGGTTGTACAAGGCGTTGTCGGGCGAGGGCAACCCCAGCCTCGCCAACACCATGAAAGTGGCGAAGGCGCTTGGCTACCGGGTGGCCCTGGTGCCTGATCGGGAGTGACGTCGTGTCGCGCCTCTGCCAGGAATCCCATTGCTGCCCCATTCCGCTGGAACTCCCATGACCGACCGCCAAGCCACCTGCCGCTGCGGCAACCTCGTCGTCCGCACCCGCGGCGAACCAGTCCGCGTGTCCATCTGCCATTGCCTTGCCTGCCAGAAACGCACGGGCAGCGCGTTCGGCGTGCAGGCGCGGTTTCCAGCGGATGCGGTGACCATCGAGGGGCAGGGCAGGGAATACGCCCAGGCCGGCGGCAGCGGCAGCGTCGCCCGGTTCCGGTTTTGCGGCGACTGCGGCGCCACGGTGTGCTGGGAAAGTGATGGGGTGCCGGGTTTCGTCACCGTGGCGGTCGGCGCCTTTGCCGATCCGCATTTCCCCCAGCCGCGCGTGTCGGTCTACGAGGAGCGCAAGCATGCCTGGCTGCGCCTGCCGGACGATATGGGGCACTTCGATTGACCGGCTGCTGACGTGGCGAAGCCCGATGCCTTGACGGCATCGGGCTTCGCGAATGTCACCTCTGGCATCGGATCGATCGCGCTACCTGGCCGCCTTGCTGCCGGCGCGCACCTTGTCCTCGATTTGCTGGCCGACCTTCGCGTCCACGCTCTTCCAGTACGTGAAGGCGCGTTCCAGCACCGGGCTGCGCACGCCGCCGAGCAGGCTGCCGGCGACCTGGTCGACGAACTGCGCGCGCTGGGCGTCGTTCCACACCTCGCGCACCAGGGTTCCGGCCTGGCCGAAGTCGTCGTCTTCGGCGTGCAGCGTGTACGCGCTGCGCACCATCTCGCCGTCGGCTTCCCAGCCGTTCTCCACCGGGCCGGTCTCGTCCGACCACGGCCGCCCGCCGCTGTTGGGCGCATGCACCGGCGCGTTGCCGCTGTGGTGGTAGGCCATCTGGCCGTCGAACAGGTACGTGTTCACCGGCACCTTGGGCTGGTTCACCGGCAGCTGGTGGAAGTTGGTGCCGATGCGGTTGCGCTGCGCGTCGGCGTAGGCGAAGGCGCGGCCCAGCAGCATCTTGTCCGGCGACAGGCCGATGCCCGGCACCGTGTTGCCCGGCGAGAACGCGGCCTGCTCGATCTGCGCGAAGAAGTTCTCCGGATTGCGGTTGAGCGTCATCGTGCCGACCTTGATCAGCGGGTAGTCCTTGTGCGGCCAGACCTTGGTCAGGTCGAAGGGATTGAAGCGATAGTTTTTCGCCTCCGCATACGGCATCACCTGCACCGACAGGTCCCACACTGGAAACTCGCCGCGCTTGATCGCGTTGAACAGGTCCGCGCGGTGGAAATCGGCGTTCTCGCCGGCCATCGCGGCCGCCTCGGCGTTGTTGAAGAAGGCCATGCCCTGGCGCGTGTGGAAGTGGTACTTCACCCAGAACTTCTCGCCCTTGGCATTGATCCACATGTAGGTGTGCGAACCGTAGCCGTTCATGTGCCGCCAGGTGCGCGGCAGGCCGCGTTCGCCCATCACGTAGGTCACCTGGTGGGCGGTTTCCGGGTTGGACGTCCAGAAGTCCCATTGCATGTGGTTGTCGCGCAGGCCCGAGTCGGGCAGGCGCTTCTGGCTGCGAATGAAGTGCGGAAACTTCATCGGGTCGCGCAGGAAGAAGACCGGCGTGTTGTTGCCGACCAGGTCGTAGTTGCCTTCGTCGGTGTAGAACTTCAGCGAGAAGCCGCGCACGTCGCGCCAGGTATCCGGGCTGCCCGACTCGCCGGCGACGGTGGAGAAGCGCGCCAGCATGTCGGTCTTCGCGCCTTTCCGGAACAGCGCCGCCCGTGTGTAGCGGGACACGTCCCCGGTGATTTCCAGCACGCCGAACGCGCCGGCGCCCTTGGCATGCGGCTGGCGCTCGGGCACCTTCTCGCGGTTGAAGTGCGCCATCTGTTCGAGGAAGTGCACGTCGTGCAGCAGCAGCGGGCCGTTGGGGCCGATGCTCAGCGAGTTGCGGTCGCTGACGGCAGGGGCGCCGGCGCCGGTAGTGGAGCCGCCGGCGGGCTTGTTCTTGTCGTGGGACATGGGGGTGCCTCCTTACGATACGGGTTGGCCGAGGTAACCGGGCCAAGTCTGCCTACAACTGTGTGAAGGCATCATGGGTGGCCCCCTGCGGGAGGGCCGGCCGCGCCCGCTTCCGGGCGGCCCTTTCAGCGGGCGGATGGAGAAGCGGGGCGATGAGGAATATCGTGCAAGGCTCATCGTCGGATTTCCCCTTCATCCCCAAGCTCAAGGAAAGCACCATGACCACCAAAGCCTACGGCGCACAGGCCGCCGACAAGCCGCTGCAAGCCCTCGACATCGAGCGCCGCGCCCCCGGCCCGCGCGATGTCCAGATCGAGATCGCCTACTGCGGCGTGTGCCATTCCGACCTGCACACCGTGCGCTCCGAGTGGGGCGGCACCTTGTACCCCTGCGTGCCAGGCCACGAGATCGTCGGCCACGTCAGCGCGGTGGGCAGCGAGGTCGGCGGCTTCAAGGTCGGCGACACCGTGGGCGTGGGCTGCATGGTGGACAGTTGCCAGCATTGCGCGTCCTGCGCCGAAGGGCTGGAGCAGTACTGCGAGAACGGTTTCACCGGGACCTACAACGGCCGTACCGCGGACGCACCCGGCTACACCCTGGGCGGCTACTCGCAGCGCATCGTGGTCAACGAGAAGTTCGTGCTCAGGATCCACCATCCCGAATCGCAGCTCGCCGCCGTCGCGCCGCTGCTGTGCGCCGGCATCACCACCTACTCGCCGCTGCGGCACTGGAAGGTCGGCCCCGGCAGCAAGGTCGGCGTGGTCGGCATCGGCGGGCTGGGCCACATGGGCGTGAAGATCGCGCATGCGATGGGCGCGCACGTAGTGGCCTTCACCACGTCCGAAGGCAAGCGCCAGGCCGCGCTGGAACTGGGTGCGAACGAGGTGGTGGTGTCGCGCAACGCCGACGAGATGAAGGCGCACACGGGCAGCTTCGATTTCATCCTCAACACCGTGGCCGCCAGCCACTCGCTGGACGCCTACACCAGCCTGCTCAAGCGCGACGGCACCATGGTGCTGGTCGGGGTGCCGGAGCACCCGCATCCGACGCCGAACATCGGCAACCTGATCTTCAAGCGCCGCGCGATCGCCGGCTCCCTGATCGGCGGCATCGCCGAGACGCAGGAGATGCTGGATTTCTGCGCCGAGCACGGCATCGTCTCGGACATCGAGATGATCCGCGCGCAGCAGATCGACGAGGCCTACGACCGCATGATCAAGGGCGACGTGAAGTACCGCTTCGTGATCGACAACCGCTCACTGGACAGTTGATCCGCATGTGCCCCTCCCCTGCGATGGCAGGGGAGGGCCGGAGCGGGGCCGCTCTTCGCGGCTTGCCCTGCTCAGCGCCAGTTCGCGTGTGCCTCCCAGAAGGTCACCGCACGCCGATACGCGGCGCGATCCAGCGGCACGCCCGAGCCGCCTTCTTCCACGCCCAGCGCATTGCGCAGCATGGTGATCGGCACCATCGGGATTTCCTCCGGCTCGGCGGTGTAGAGGCAACCGACCACGCCCCAGTCCGCCTCGATCGGCGAACCTTCCTTCGCCAGCTGCTCGCGGCTGTAGAGGATCGGCAGCAGGTAGTTCGCCACCGGCGGGTCGATGCCCTCGAACCAGCGCACCAGCACCGGCAGTTCATCCGTGCTGCGCGCCTCGTAGGCCGAGCGCAGCAGGTGGCGATTCGCGTCGGTGATCGGCGTGGCGGTGCAGCGCGTGGAGGTCCAGTTGCGGTGCACGTGCAGCTTGCAGAACGGCGCGTAGCCGTCGAGCACCTTCAGCGGCGTCTCGTTGTTGAGGCGCTGCTCGAACTCGGCGGCGCTGCAATCCTGGATTGCGCTGGGGCGGCGGTCGCGCGGGAACAGGCGAGTGCGGGCGAACGGAGTGAGGACGATGGACATGGTGCACGAGGATCAGCACACGAACCCGTTGCGTCAAGCTTCAATCCCCCCACCGACCGTAGGAGCCCGCTCGCGGGCGATGCTCTTGCTCTTCCGATTCCCTATTCCCGATTCCCTATTCCCGGCTTAAAAGCATCGCCCGCGAGCGGGCTCCTACAGGAAAAGCGGCGGGGTCAGGCCACGAATTGCAGTCGCGCCAGCTCGGCATACAGGCCGCCTTCGGCGAGCAGGCTTTCGTGGGTGCCTTGCGCCACGATGCGGCCGCCGTCGAGCACTACGATGCGGTCGGCACGTTGCACGGTGGCGAGGCGGTGGGCGATCACGAGGGTGGTGCGGCCTTTTTCGAGGCGTTCGAGGGCCTGCTGGATCGCGGCTTCGGATTGCGCGTCCAGCGCCGAGGTGGCTTCATCCAGCAGCAGCAGCGGGGCGTCGCGCAGGATCGCGCGGGCGATCGCGATGCGCTGGCGCTGGCCGCCGGAGAGGCGCACGCCGCGTTCGCCCATCTCGGCCTGGTAGCCGTCCTTGAGGGCGCTGATGAAGTCGTGCGCCTCGGCGGCGCGGGCCGCCTCGCGCACTTCCTCGTCGCTGGCGCCATCGCGGCCGAAGCGAATGTTGTCGGCGGCGCTGCCACTGAAGATCACGGTTTCCTGCGGCACCAGCGCGATGGCGCCGCGCAGGTCGTCCAGCGTCACCGCGCGCAGGTCGACGCCGTCGATGGAAATGCGACCGTTCTGCGGATCGTAGAAACGCAGCAGCAGCGAGAACACGGTGCTCTTGCCGGCGCCGGACGGGCCGACCAGGGCCACGGTTTCGCCCGGGCGCACGTCCAGCGTGAAGTCGTGCAGGGCAGGGGCGTCGGGGCGGGTCGGGTAGTGGAAGCTCACGTCGTCGAAGCGCAGCGCGCCGCGGAGCGGTCGGGGCAGGGCCAGCGGCTGCGCCGGCGCGATGATCTCGGGGCGTTCGTCGAGCAGTTCGCCCAGCCGTTCCATCGCGCCGGCCGCACGCAGCACGTCGCCCCAGACTTCGGAAAGCCCGGCCACCGAGCCGGCGGCGAACACCGCGTACAGCACGAACTGGCCCAGCACGCCGGGGTCCAGCGTGCCGGTCAGCACATGGCGCGCACCGGCCCACAGCACCAGGGTGATCGCGCCGAACACCAGCACGATCACCGCCATGGTCAGCAGCGCGCGCATGCCGATGCGCCGGCGCGCGGTGGCCAGCGCGCGCAGGATCGCGTGGCTGTAGCGGGTGCTTTCGATGGCCTCGCGCGCGTACGCCTTCACCGCGGTGGAGGCGTTGAGGGTTTCGTTGGCGATCGCCGCCGCGTCGGCGAGGCGATCCTGGCTGGCGCGCGAGAGTTTCTGCACGCGGCGGCCGAAGACGAGGATCGGCAGCATCACCGCGGGGATCACCAGCGCGGTGAGCCCGGCCAGCGACGGCGCGGTCCACACCATCATGGCGCTGGCGCCGACCAGCATCACCGCGCTGCGCAGCGCCACCGACACACCCGAGCCGATCAGCGCCTGCACCACCTCGGTGTCGGCGCTCAGGCGCGACAGCAGTTCGCCGACGCGGCTGCGCTCGAAGAACGCCACGTCCAGGCGGATCACCTGCGCGTACAGCGTCTGCCGCAGCGAGGCCAGCGCGCGTTCGCCCAGCAACGTGATGCAGAAATAGCGCGCCGCGGTGGCCACGGCGAGCACCAGCGCCACGCCGAACAAGGCGATGAAGGTCTCGTTGATTGCCGCCTGGCTGGCATGGCCGAAGCCCTTGTCGATGATGTGGCGGAACGCCAGCGGCAAGGTCAGCGAGGCGCCCGAGGACAGCCCCAGGAACACCAGCCAACCGATGGCCAGCGCACGGTGTGGTTTCAGGAACGGCCACAGCCCGCGCAGGGCGCCGAGGCGGCGGGACGGGCGGGGCGTGTCGTTGGCGGCGTCGCTCATGGGTACTCGCAGGATGTCCGTAGGAATGCGCACGGCGGCACGCTGCCATTGAAGTGGGGCGCAAGAGCGCCGATTCAATCGGCGATGCTCTGGCTCTTGCGATTCCCGATTCCCGGCTCAAAAGCATCGCCCGCGAGCGGGCTCCTACGGCTGGGTCGCGGTCATCGAGTAGGGCGGGCACTGCCCGCCATCACTTCTGGCTGCGGGGCACACGAAGAGCCGGCGGACGAAGTCCGCCCTACCGGGGCGCGGTCAATCCAGGCGTTTCGCGCTGCTGCGGCCGCGGGTGAGATCGCTGATCCGCTGGCGTGCTTCGGCGACGTGGCTGTCCGGCAGGCACAGTTGCAGTTCCACACCGTCGGTGCCGAATGTTTCGCGTTCCACGTCGGCTTGCAGGTCTTTCAGTCGCGCCTTGAGCAGGGCCAGGTCCGCGAAATCACAATGCACGCCCAGCCGCGCCATCGCCACGAGCGGTACCCGCTCGGCCAGGCGCAGGCATTCGGCGGCGGTGCCGCCATAGGCGCGGGCGAGGCCGCCGGCGCCGAGCTTGATGCCGCCGTACCAGCGCGTGACCACTACCATCACGCGATCCATTTGCTGGCCTTCGATCGCCTGCAGGATCGGCCGGCCGGCGGTGCCGCCGGGTTCGCCGTCGTCGTTGAAGCGGTAGTCCTGGCCGATGCGGTACGCCCAGCAGTTGTGCGTCGCGGTGGGGTCGGCGATTTCGCGCAGGAAAGCCAGTGCCTGCTCGCCCGAAGCCACCGGCTCGGCGATGGCGAGGAAGCGGCTCTTGCGGATGTCCTGCTGGTGGCGGCAACGCGCGGCGAGGGTGGACAGCGGTTTGCTCACGGCTTGGGAAGTTTCGCCTGCAGTTCCGGCGACAGCGGCCATTGCGGATGGGCGTGGTGAAAGTCGAGCAGGCGTTGCTGCGCCTCGCGCTCGTCGCCCTGTGCGAACAGCTGCTCGATCCGCGCGAGTTCGTCGGCCGGTGTCGCGACGCTGGCCGCCGCGGCGGGTGCGGTTTGCGCGGCGATGTCCGCCTGCGGCGGCGCAGGCAGTGCCGCAGGGGCGAATGCGGGCGTTTCGAGTCGCACCGGTGACGTCGATGGTGGCCGTGCCGGCGCGGCCGTAGCCGCCTGTGGACGCAGCCGCTCCCTGGTCATCGGGGCTGCCGCGGGCGGCTGCATCGGGGCAGGCGGCGCGGCCGCCATTTCCGCCACGGCGGCAGGGGCGACGGCTTGTTTGCTTGCAGCCATCGACTGGCGCTTGGCCGGCTCGGTCGCCTGCGTGTGTGTCGATGGCGCCGCGACCGCAGCGGCACGATCGGCGGCTTGTCCGGCGGAGGGTGCCGCGAAGGCCTGCTCCGGCGTGGCCGTTTCAGCCGTCGGCGGCGACGCCGTCGGCGTCGAGCGCATGTACCAGGCCAGGCCGGCGACCAGCACCAGGCTGGCCGCGCTGCCCAACGCCACCAGCCAGTGCGGCACGGGTCGACGCCGCGTGCGCGCGGCCGGGTCGAGCGACGGGATCGCGCGGGCCTTGATCGCCGACAACGGCTGGGGATGTACCCAGTCGCCGGACTCGCGCAGGCTCTTGCGGCGTTCGACGTGCAGCGGGCCTTCGTGGGTGCCGAGCGCCTGCGCTGCAGCACGCAGCACGGCCGCGTCCAGCGCGGCGGCGGGCTCGCGCCGGGGCAGCTGGCGGTACAGCGCGGCCAGTTCCTCCTCGCCGGGCAGCTTGCCGTCCGGGGCAGCGGGATCGTTCGGTGGCGGGGGCGTGCTCATTCGGACAGTGCTTCGCGTAGTCGGGTCATGGCATAGCGCAGCCGCGATTTCACGGTCTCGCGGCCGCTGCCGGTCACTTCGGCGATCTCCTCCAGGCTCAGTTCCTGCTCCAGCCGCAACAGGATGGCGGTGCGTTGCTCGTCGGGCAACTGTTCGATCGCGCGCTGCAGGTGACGGCGGCGCTCGAAATCGGACCAGGCGTGCTCGGGTTGCTCGTGTTCGGGGATGGCGAGGCGGGCCAGCGCCAGTTCGGCCTCCTCGCCATCGGCAGTGGGGCGCCGGCGGCGCAGCGCATCGACCAGCAGGTTGTGCGCGATCTGCAGCAGCCAGGTGCTGAACTTCGCCTGCGGCTGGTAGCGCGCGCGGGCGGCGATCACCCGGCTCCAGGTTTCCTGGAACAGCTCGTCGGTGCGCTGCGGATCGCGCAGGCTGCGCAGCAGGAACCGGTACAGCGTGCCGCGATGCTTCGCGTACAGCGTCTCGAACGCGGCAAGGTCGCCGCGCGCGTAGGCCAGCATCAGCATCGCATCGGGGTCGACCGGAGCATCCATGGAGTGCGAGGGTAAGACAAATCGGTGACGTCCGTGCGACTCGTGCCGCGTCGGCGGAGCGAAGGGTATCGGCCCCGCCGCGCGATCGCCGCGGGGGAGGACGACAGCGGGGAGGCAGGCTGCGGTCATCACGGCGATCACGCAATGGGGCCGAAAGGCTCAGCGTGCGGCGGTTTCAGGGGCGGCGCGGGAGGGCGTGGCCAGGCCATCGGCCAGCTTCACCAGTTGCACGAAGGCGGCGCGGTAGCCGTCGGCGTCCTCGCCGCGGGCGCCGTTGGCAAGCCGCGCGATCTGGCGGTAGCCATAGCCGTCCAGATACTTGCCGCCGCGCAAGGCATCGGCGAACGCGGCCACCGCGGCGGCCCAGCGCAGTCGCTCGCTGGCCGTCGATGCCGGGTGCGCGGCGATCGGCTGTTCGATCAGGCGGCTCGCCGATTGCCCCGGCAGCTTGTAGCGCAGGCGCAGAAAGCCCAGTTCGTTGCCGTGGCCTTGCGGTTCGGCGCGATCGCCGTAGCGCAGCGGGTCGATCCGCGCGCCGGTGGAGCCGGCCGGGGTGATCTCGTAGATCGCGGTGACGTTGGCGCCGGCGCCGATCTCGCCGGCGTCGACCTGGTCGTTGTTGAAATCCTCGCGCTTGAGCATGCGTTTTTCGTAGCCGATCAGGCGGTATTCCTGCACCTGGGCGGGGTTGAATTCGAGCTGGATCTTCACGTCCCTGGCAATGGTCAGCAGCGTCGCGGACATTTCATCCACCAGCACGCGGCGGCCTTCGGCGAGGTTGTCGATGTAGTGGTGGCTGCCGTTGCCGGCGTCGGCCAGCATCACCGCCATCGCGTCGTTGTAGTTGCCTTCGCCGAAGCCCAGCGTGGTCAGTGCCACGCCGCCCTTGCGGTGGTCCTCGACGAGGGATTTCAGCGCCTGCGGATCGACCGTGCCGACGTTGAAATCGCCGTCCGTGGCCAGGATCACCCGGTTCACGCCGCCCTTGATGAAGCCCTGCGCGGCCTGCGCGTAGGCCAGTTCGATGCCTGCGCCGCCATTGGTGGAGCCGCGGGCGTCGAGGTTGTCGATGGCCGCGTCGATGGTGGCGTGGCGGTCCCCGGTGGTGGAGGGCAGCACCACGCCGGCGCGGCCGGCGTAGGTGACGATGGCCACCCGATCACGTGCGCGCAGTTCGCGCACCAGCTGTTTCAGCGAGGCTTTCAGCAAGGGCAGCTTGTCCGGCTCGTTCATCGAACCGGAGGTGTCGATCAGGAACACCAGGTTGGATGCCGGGATCTGCGCGGCCGGCACGCGATAGCCCTGGATGCCGACCAGCAGCAACTGCCGCTGCGCGTTCCACGGCGCCGGCGCCAGTTCGGTGGTGACGCTGAACGGCTGTGCGCGATCCGCCGGCGGTGCGTAGTGGTAATCGAAGTAGTTGATGAACTCCTCGGCGCGCACCGCGTCGGCGGGTGGCAGACGGCCGGCGTTCAACATGCGCCGCACGTTGGTGTAGGCGCCGGTGTCCACGTCGATGCTGAAGGTAGACACCGGCTGTTCGCTGACCAGTTGCACCGGGTTGGTATCGCGATGGGTGTAGTTCTCGGTGTTGATGTCGCCAGGCAGCGGGTGGATCGGCAGCGGCATCGGCGGCATGTAAGTCATGCGCGAGACCTGCTGGGCGGACAGCGCGGTGGCTGCCATTTCCTGCAGCCGCGGCCGGGCGGGCGCTGGCGATGGCATGACGGCGAGATCGCGGGTCGCCTGGCCGGTCGCCGGCGCCGCGGCCGGGGCCAACGGCGTCGGCGTACCCGGTGCCGGGATCGGGGTGGCGGTCGGCTTGCCGCTACCGGCCGGCGTGACTTGCTTGTTCCCGCTCGATGCAGGGCCGGGTTCGGGGCGCGACAGGCTGCAGCCGGTGACCAGCACCAGCAGGGCCAACAGCAGGCTGCGCAACAGGGCGAGCAGTTTCATGGGGCGTTCTCCTTCGATGGGTGAAAGATGAAACGCCGCTGGCAGGCAAACGGGGTTGATCGACGCGTTCGCGGTAGCATGGCGCCCCCTGCAATGCCCCGTGGAAAGCAATGATCAACAACGATGTACTGCGCGCCATCCGCTACATGCTCGACCTGAGCGACGGCAAGGTGGTGGAGCTGATCCACCTGGCCGATGCCGCCGCGCCGGTGACCAGGGACGACGTGCAGGCGATGCTCAAGAAAGACGACGAGCCCGGTTACCTCGAATGCAGCAACAAGACGCTGGCGCTGTTCCTCGACGGCCTGGTGTTCCATCGCCGCGGCAAGGACGAGAGCCGCCCGCCGCGCCCGCCGGAGAAGCGCGTCACCAACAACGTGGTGCTGAAGAAGCTGCGCGTGGCGTTCGAGCTCAAGGACGTGGACATGCACCAGATCCTCGAGTCCGCCGGTTTCCCCGTCTCCAAGCCGGAACTCAGCGCGCTGTTTCGCCAGGCCGACCACAAGAACTTCAAGCTGTGCGGCGACCAGCTGCTGCGGAATTTCCTGAAAGGGTTGACGATGCGGGTGCGGAAATGAGGTCGCGCCGAGTTCAGTCGCCCTGTGCGGCGGCCAGCATGCGGCCGGCAAACTCCGAAAACATGTTTCGGATGCTCGTCGCCGGGGACAACGCCCGGTGGCTATCCTTGCCGGTTGGCGTCAGTTCCAGCGCCGCGGCGCTGTAGAGCTGGCGCTCCACCAGGCGCTCGCACAGGATTTGGTATCGGCGGGCGTACGAGGCGTCACGAAACTCCTCGAAGACCGGGAAGTGCGGTTCGTCGCAGCGGACGGATCGCAGGGACGCTTCGCATTCTTCTAGCAGCATGAGCCACGCCAGAAAGGGTGGGCGAGGATCCGACTGGATCACTGGATTGAGCAGTGCCGGCGAATATTCCTGCACCTGTCTCCGGCTCCTGGGAATACCGCCGTAAGCGCCATGATGATGGGCGACCCAAAGGTCGGCAGCCGATCCGATCACTTCTTCGCTGCGATTGTTGAAGTTGTTGCCGAACGAACCAACCTGCGACTTGAACTCGAAGACGCCAAGTAGCCGTTGCCTGTGGACGACCAGTACATCCCAGTTCTTGGTGGCGCGGAAGAATCCGGGAAGGACCACTTTCGACTTGCGCACGTGTACCGAATCTTCGGGCAGTCCACAGTGCTTCACCACGGCGCGGACAACGTCAATGAAACCATCCATGTTCTTGCCGCCGACAACCGCGGTGCGGCCATCTCCCGAGCTGGCATTGACGCTGCCACTGTTGCGGGAATGCCAGAACGTATGCACGGCTTGTTGCGTGAGTTGGTCAAACGCCGTGGGAAGCAGGCTTGCGGTCATCGGGAGAGGCCTTTCGCGACGCGCGCGGCGTCGGCGATTTCGCGGGTGCGCAACGCTTCCGCTGCATTCAACCCGTACAGTTCGAACACCGGCAGATCAATATCGTGCTGGGCCTTGGCCGAAGCCGCTCCGATCAGCCGTTCGCGCATGGACCCGCCGACGTCGCTCCAGTGCGGAACACGGATGCGACGCAGGTATTGCGCCTGGAAACGCAGGAACCCGCCGGCCATACGTGTGCAATAAGTCGCTACCGTCATCAGTGTCAGCGATGAGCAAAGTACCGTTTGCAGCGCCCGCAGGTCCCACTCGTCGGAAGTGATGAAGTAAAGATTGTGGTGCGGGTAGTACCGGCCTTCGTCGATGACGAAGACCCCTTCGCCCTTGATGTCGGGCACCAGTAGCTTGGGTGTTTCCAACAGCCCGGGCTGGATGCGATCGATGGTGCGATACCAGCCGTCCGGGTTGCGTTGGGCGACATGGCGACCGGCCACGCTGTCCCGGTGCGCCTCCAGGTAACGCTTGAATCGCGGGTATGCATCCATCAGGACGAGCTGCCCCGAGGGATCGAACGGATTCAGCACGCCTTTGCCGCCCCAGCGGATGCCGCCGTCCACGAGATCGCGCGCCATCACCAACGGAAGCTTGCGATCGGGTTCCACTGGCAGATCGTCCATGGCGCGGATGAACACGCGGTCGCAGCCGGTGGCCACGCCGATGCCGACTTTGCAGCCAGCCTGTTCGAGCGCGGGGAACGCATGCTCGATTCGGCGCAGCAACACCAGGCGCGGAATGTCGTCGAGCAGGAGCGGAGCCGATCCCACGGCGTCCAGCGGAAACTCGACTACGGCATCGGACTCGCTGCTGCCGTCGAGCAGCGCCTCGACCAGCGAGGGCAGCGGTTGCGTCGCCACTGCCTCGGCGCCGGCGGCGCGGGTCGTCCGGCTGGTTTCCGGTCCAGGGGGAAGATGTTGCAAGACGGTGATGGCAGGGTAGGCGATCACGTCCGAGTGAAAAGCTTCGGCGCCTTCCATGTCGATGAAGTACTTCAGCCAGTAGCCATGCGTGATCTTTTCGCGGAGTGGGCCACCGTAACGATTCTTCAGCCAGCGGTTGGCGCAGATGTAGCCTAGGACTCCACCGTCAGCCAGCAGGTCCAGTGCGCGCTCGAAAAACGGCACGTACAGGTCGGCGCGGTCGTACAGTGTGCGGAAGCGACGGCGGTATTCGCCCAGCAGCGCGGCCGGGATACGTTCCTGCCGCACGTAGGGCGGGTTGCCCACCACGACGTCGAAACTGCCTTCGATGCGCGACAGCAGGAAGTCGTCGCGGATCAGCCATGACCCGCAAAGCGCGGCAGCATCCTCGGCATCCATGCCGTGCCCGACGAGCTGGGCCTGCAGCGCATCCGCTGTTCGGTCGAAGGTGGCGGCGTGCAATTCCACGCCCGTGATGGCGCCACGCAACCCGTCGAGTGCCCACTCCGGCGATCCTCCATCGTTGATGAACGCTGTCCACAGGCGTTCTGCCGCGCAGAGCAGGAAATCGCCCGCGCCGAACGACGGTTCCAGCAAGCGCATCCGATGCAAGGGGCGATCGCAGCGATAACCGCAAAGATCGAGGATGGCATGGACGACTTCCGGGCGCGTGTATACGGCGCCACGGACGGTGTCGCCCTGTTCGGCCATGCATGAAATGGCCGCCTCGATTTCGGGCGCCCTTTCGGCGTGGTCGAACAGGTCAAGCAGGAGGTTCATGGCGCCATGGTGAAGGGCGACTGCGAAGGTGTCCAGCGCCATGCAGGGGGTGGCCGCTTCAGCCTATTCCGGCTGGTACGCCCACACGGTTTCCTCGCTCTGCACGCTGCGGATGCGGCCCAGGCGGCGGATCAGGTGTTCGACCGAGCGGGAGCGGGCGAGGGTCATGTCGCCGATGCGCATGGTGCTGGCAATTTCCACGGTGGCGGTCTTGCGGTCGTCCGCGAGCTGGATCGACTTGATCTCGAAGTCGTAGTCCGGTTCCAGCAGGCCGCCGGTGCGTTCGCTCAGCGTCTTCATGCGGCGCAGGGTGCGGGTGAGTTCCGCGCAGGCGCTGGCCTTGTCCTTTGCGTTCGGCGCGCGGGCCGAGCCGCGAGCCGTCACGGTGGTCTGGTAGCTGTCGTCCAGCGCATCGCACAGCGGCTTGGCGTCGAAACGCTGCAGGGCTTCAATCTGTGCCTGATAGCTGGCGCGGATCGAGGTTTCGGTCATCTTGCGGCTGATGTCGAAATACCAGACCGCCGCGGCGATCACGATGATCGCGAACACGATTTTCTTCACGCGATGTCCTCCCTGACTTGATGGATTGAATTGGAACGTTGTGGCGGCAACCGGTTACTTGCTCGTCATTCCCGCGACCTGATTAGCGCTGAAGTTCAGCTCACAAGAACCGTTCGTGCTGAGCGTAGCTTGCGTCAGCAAGCGAAGTCGAAGCATCGCCTGCGATGACCCTTCGACTTCGGCGCTACGCGCCTACGCTCAGGGCGAACGGAGGATTTCCAACTGGACTTCGACGCTAATCAGGTCGCAAGAATGACGTCTGACGAAAGCCTGGTGGCGTCCCCTTGATCCCCTTGGCGCGCGGAACCGCGTCGCCACCCTGTCGCGTATCGTAACTTCCTGCGTGCGATCGGGCCGGCCGCGTCAGCCGATCACCGGGCCGGGCACCGGCCTGCGGAAATCCTCGGGTGTCAGGTTGCGGGTGAGGCGGAATACGCCGGCGTGGATCTTGCGTGAGAGCACCACGTCCAGCACGGTGGTCTGGTGCGGGCCGAGGATGGCGAACAGGTCGTCGCTGGCGATGCTGCGCGCCAGCGCGTGGTGCACCAGGCCGCCGAGATCCTGCGGCGTGACGCTGGCGCCGTACGGGCGGTGGCTGGGTGTGGCCGGGCGCAAGGTCTTGCGCGAGTTGTCCGGATGGCTCACGCGCCCGGCGCCGGCGAGCAGCGCATGGTCGAGATACAGCGTGGCGGTGGCGCGGTGCTGCGCGTTGACCTGGCGATCGAGCATGAAGCCCGGCGGCATCCGGTCGGGGCTGGCCTGTGGCCCCGCGGTGAGCAGGAAGCCTGCGCCGGCCAGCGCCTCGCCGCTGTCGTCGCTGATGCGCACGATCAGCTGGCTGCGCGGGTCGTGGATGTGCACGCGGGCGGGGAACGGGTCGGCAGGCTCCAGTTCCACGCGATGCGCGTCGCGCTGGGCGTTCTCGGCGTCGAAGGCATCGGTCAGTGAGGCGTAGTCGCCGCTGCTGCGCACCTGCAGGCAACGCAGGATGTCGGCCACGGTGGCCGGCGCCGCCTCGCGCAGGATGCCGTGTTCGCTGCCCGAGTGGGCCGCGTCGGCCACGATCTTGAAGGCAAAGCGCGGCCCGCGGGTTACCTGCAGTGCCAGCTCGTCGATGTCGCCGGTATCGCTCTTGCCATCCCATCTCAGCACCGCGTGGCGTGCATTGAGATTGGCCGCGGCGATGCGCACCACGCCGTCGGAGCCGTCTTCGCCGGTGTAGGGCACCAGGTAGTCGTACAGCGCGCGGTCGGGGCGATCGCCGGTCAGCACGAACTGGTACAGGCCGGTAGCGGCCGGGTCCGCGCCATGGATGGTGTCCAGGTTGAGGGCGAGCGAGGCCGGGCTGCCCAGCGTCAGCCAGTCGAGCAGGCGCTGGCCCGGTTCCACGCCGTGCCACCATGCCTTCAGTCTGCCGAGCACGCCCTTGCCCAACTGGGCCAGCGCGGAGCCGAAGTTCGCCGGCGCCAGCATCACCAGGTGGGTCAGGCGGATGGTGCTGTGGCGTCCGGGTTGCGTGCGTTGCGCGCGCAGCCATTCGCGCACCACCGGGCCGCCGAAGGAGTGCGTCACGCAGGCGAAGCTGGCGTCCTGCAGGTGCAGGTCGCGCAGGGCGTGGTCGAAGGCGCGCACCAGGTCGGCCATGGTCACGGCATCGTCGAAGCTCACGTACTCGGACAACCAGATGTCGGCCAGGGTCAGCGCCACGCCGCCGGCAGCTGCGGCTTGCTGCAGGCGTTGCGGCATCTGCCCGTAGGTGGCGGTGCTGGTGACGCTCCAGCCGTGGACGAAGACGAGGGTGGTCATGGTTGCGTTCGCTGCGCGGCGCGCGCCGATCGCGCGCAACGATCATCCTCGCGCAGTTGGTCCTGTCACGAAAGCGTGCCTTGCGCGCCGCGACGCATCGGTTAACCTGCGAGCCTTCGTGCTGCCGGGCCGACCATGCTGCTTTCGCTCATCGCTGCGTTGATTTTGCTCGCCGGGTTGGCGCTCTGGCGTCGCTGGCGCTGGCTGGGTGGCGGCGCCGCGGTGCTGGCGGTGCTGCTGTTGCTGCTGGCCGGATGTGGCGTGCTGCCCCTGCTGCTGCTGCAGCGCCTGCAGGCGCCGTATGCGCTGCGCCCGGCGCAGGCGTGGGCGCCGCACAACGTCATCGTGTTGCTGACCGGCGGCTCGGTCTACGTGCCGCACGACAAGGTTGAGCCGAGCATGAGTGCGTACGGACGGGTCACCGAGGCGGCCGTGCTGTATCACACCTGCCGGCAGGCGGAGGTCGGTTGCAAGCTGCTGGTCAGCGGCGGTGACCCGGAGCGCATGGAAACGCCACTGGCCGTCTCCTATGCCCGTGTGCTGCGCGGGCTCGGCGTGCCGGACGAGGATCTGATCCTGGAGTCGCGCAGCAACAACACCTGGCAGAACGCGCAGTTCGCGCGCCCGCTGCTGGCCAGGCTCGATGCGCCGAAGGTGTGGCTGGTCAGCTCGGCCTGGCACCTGCGCCGCAGCGTGCTGTACTTCGATCATTTCGGCATCGCGGCCACCCCGGTGCGCGCGGAGTACCTGGACGCCGACCTGGACTTGTGGCCATCGGCACGGAACCTCGTGCTGACCGACGTGGCTCTGCACGAATACCTGGGCGTGCTGCGCTACCACGTCTACAACGCGATGGGGTGGAACGCACCGGCCATGAAGCCGTAGGGCGGGCATTGCCCGCCGATTCTCGTTGCATGTGCGGCGGGCGGTGCCCGCCCTACGCGCTGTGGCCATCGGCGCAGAACCTGGTGCTGACCGACGTGGCTCTGCACGAATACCTGGGCGTGCTGCGCTACCACGTCTACAACGCGATGGGCTGGAACGCACCGGCCATGAAGCCGTAGGGCGGGCACTGCCCGCCGATTCTCATTGCATGTGTGCGGCGGGCGGTGCCCGCCCTACGCGCTTGCCGCGCTGTATGTAGGAGCGCACCTTGTGCGCGATGCTCTTCGTCACGTGACGGAAGGCATCGCGCACAGGGTGCGCTCCTGCAAAAAAATGAGGCGGGTCGTGGGGCGGTGCTCGCCCGGAACGAGGCGACGGTGGCGGATCAGGTTTCGCACATCACCATCAGGCGGATCTCGGTCATGTCCTCGATCGCGTAGCGCACGCCCTCGCGGCCCAGGCCGGACAGCTTGATGCCGCCGTAGGGCATGTTGTCGACGCGGAAGCTGGGGATGTCGTTGACGATGACGCCGCCTTGTTCCAGCTCGTTCCACGCGCGCATCGCGTGGTCGAGGTCGTTGGTGAAGATGCCCGCCTGCAGGCCGTAGTCCGAATCGTTGACCATGGCGATGGCCTGCTCGAACTTGTCGAACGGGGCGAGCAGGGCGAACGGACCGAATGCTTCCATGCGGTTGGCCTTCGCGTCGGCAGGCACGTTCTCCATCAGCGTGGCGTCGAGCATGTTGCCCTCGCGTTTGCCGCCGCACAGAATCCTGCCGCCGGCTTGCTTCGCCTCCAGGATCCAGCCATGCAGTCGCTCGGCGGCGGCCTCGTCGATCATCGGGCCGAGGAACACACTCTTGTCCTTCGGATCGCCGGCCTTGAGCTTCTTCGTGGCCGCGACCAGCTTGCGCTTCAGCGCGTCGTAGACATCGGCGTGGGCGTAGATGCGCTGCACGCCGATGCAACTCTGGCCGGACTGGTAGAACGCGCCGAAGATCAGCCGTTGCACCACGCGGTCGAGTTGCGGACCTTGGTCCGCGTCGACGATGCAGGCGGCATTGCCACCCAGTTCCAGCACCACTTTCTTGTGCCCGGCGCGGGCCTTCAGCACCCAGCCGATCTGGCCGCCGGTGAAGGAGAGCAGCTTGAAGCGCGCATCCTCGACCAGTGGTGCGGCATGGTTGCCGTCCAGCGGCAGGATGGAGAATGCACCCTTCGGCAAGTCGGTCTCGGCCAGCACCTCGCCGATGATCAGCGCGCCGATCGGGGTCTTCTCGGACGGTTTCAAGACGAACGGGCAGCCCGCCGCGATTGCCGGTGCCACCTTGTGCGCGACCAGGTTCAACGGGAAATTGAACGGCGTAATGAAGGACACCGGCCCCAGCGGCACGCGTTTCGTGTAGCCGTGGTAGCCGTCCAGACGGCTGGCCAGTTCCAGGTTGATCGTCTCGCCGTTGATGCGCACCGCTTCCTCGGCAGCGATGTGGAAGGTCTCGATCAGTCGCGTCACTTCGCCGGCCGCATCCTTGATCGGCTTGCCCGCCTCGATGCACAGCGCCTCGGCCAGCTCGTCGCGGCGCGCGACGAAGCGTGCGGCGCAATGCTGCAACACCGCCTGCCGCGCCCACGGCTTGAACTCGCGCATCGGACGGGCGGCTTTCACCGCGGCGGCGATCGCCTTCTCGACGGCCTTTGCGTCGGGTACCGCCACCCGGGTGGCGATGCGGCCGCTGTACTTGTTGCGTACCTCCAGCAGCGTCCGCGAGGTCTGCGGACGGTTGGCGAGGTAGTAGGGGTAGCTCTTGTTCAACATGGATGCTTGCCGGCGGTTGCGATCCGGCAAGCATAGGACGCGGCGGTGTTCAGTGATCGTGAGATGGCGGCGACTGCTATCTCCGTTCGATCACGACCTCCAGGTATTCGGCCGGCAGCACCAAGCTGCCGTCGCCCGCGCGATTGCCCCGGGCGATGAGGCCCAGGATGTCGCGCGTAAGCTCGTCCTGTTTCGTCGCATCGAGCGTGGCGTAGAGCTTGTTCACCGGGCCGTACCAGGCGCGGAAGGCCTCCACCCAGTGCTCAGGCGAGCGGTAGCGGAAGACGAAGTTGCGCGGCTCCGCGCGGATCGTCTTCGCGGCACGGCCGAACAGGGCGTCCAGCCGCGCGCGTGTGCCCCAGAGCAGCGGTGACTGCAGGCCTGCGGCGGGCGGTGCGTAGCGACCGATGATCTTGAACAACTGGCCGATGAAGCCGTCCGGCGTCCAGTTCGCGAGGCCGATCCTGCCGTCCGGCCGGCACACCCGCGCAAGCTCCGCGGCGGCCTGCTCCTGGGCGGGCGTGAACATCACGCCGAAGGTGGACAGCACGACATCGAACGAGGCATCAGGGAACGGCAGGTCCTCCGCGTCAGCTTCCTGGAAGCGGACGGACAGGCCATCGGCTTCGGCGCGGGCTCGGCCCGACGCCAGCCAGGTGGCGACGTAGTCGGTCGAGACCACCTCGCCGAAGCGCCGCGCCGCCGCGAGGGTGGCGTTGCCGTTGCCGGCGGCGACATCGAGCACGCGGCTGCCCGCGCGCAGGTCGAGCGCCTCGCAGAGGTTTTCCCCGACGATCTGCAGCGTGGTGCCGATGGCGGCGTAGTCGCCGGTCGACCACACAGCCTGCTGGCGGGCCTTGATCGCGGCGAGATCGGGAACGGGCATGGGGAAGGGTACGGCGGACATGGCGGGGGACTCCTGCGGGCGGGGGTAGCGGAAAACACGGGAGTAGTATTCGTCCGTCCGCACCGTCGCACTTTGCCGATCCGCCGGCTTTCTTGATGGACGCTCTTTCCGACCTGCTGCAGGTAGTCAAGTTGAACGGCGCGCTGTTCCTGGACTCGCGCTTCACGGCGCCGTGGTGCGTGGAGTCGCATCCCGCGCGCGAGTCCGGCGGCATCTTCGCCGGCCTCGGCCACATCGTGTTCTTCCACGCGATCACCCATGGCCAGTGCCGTGTGCGCCTGCGCAACGGCGGCGAGACCCTGCAGGTGCACGCGGGAGACCTGTTGTTGCTGCCGCACGACGATGCGCACTACCTGGGCAGCGATCTGCAGCTGGCCTCGGTGATGTCCGACACGCTGGTGCAGCCGGCGCCACCCGGCGGCCTGATGCGCATCGACCACGGTGGCGGCGGCGAGGAGACGCGCTTCATCTGCGGCTTCCTGGCCTGCGAGCCCCGCCTGTGCCAGCCGCTGCTCGATGCGTTGCCGCACATCCTGCGTGTGCCGCTCACCGGCGGCGCCGGCGGCGGCTGGCTGCTCGACCTGCTGTATCACGCGGCGAATTCGGACAACGCACCCGGCCCGGGGGCGGCCAGCGTCAAGGCAAAGCTCGCCGAGCTGCTGTTCCTGGAAGCGATCCGCCGCCACATCGACGCGCTGCCGGCGCATGAGACCGGTTGGCTGGCCGGCCTGCGCGATCCCTGGGTGGGCCGCGCGCTCAATGCGCTGCACGAACGTCCGATGCACGTCTGGAGCGTCGAGGAGCTGGGGGCACACGTCGGCCTGTCGCGCTCCGCACTGGCGCAGCGCTTCAACGAGCTGATCGGCATGCCGCCCATGCACTACCTCACGCGCTGGCGCCTGCGCCGCGCGGCCGCCGCCTTGCAGGACACCCGGCGTCCCGTCGCTGCGCTGGCCGGCGACTACGGCTACGAATCCGAGGCCGCGTTCAACCGTGCCTTCAAGCGCGAGTTCGGCATGCCACCGGCGGCATGGCGGCGCAAGAAGCGGCGTTCCGCGGTAACGGAGTAGCGGCGCGCAACCGATGCGCTCGCTGGCGCATGGACACTCCCATGCGCCCAGGCGGGCGGTCGACGCCGGGCCCTGAGTGATGTCCTCGAGCCGTTGCCGTTCAGTCGCAACCTCAGGGCCACCTCAACCTGACCCTTGGATTCTTTGCTGCTTGGTGGAACACCTGTTTTCTAGTGTCCGAATCGACCAATCTTCTTGACTGAGACCGAGGGAGTGTTCACCGCCCACTGTGTGGCTACGTCCCCCTGGCCCGATACCAGGCCGCACGTCGCCCATCCACCTCGCGATACCGTAGTTCGAAGAGGTGCGATTCATGCACGGCCTGTCGCCAGCTGCTGCATCCGTACCTGGCTGGTGATTGTTCCGGCTGCCTCTCGGCAATCCACCGTCCAGCCGTTGCGACATGCGTCCATCCGTCGACAGCCAATTCGGTGGCTGCCTCCCGTAGCGCGCGCACGATTCCCGCGGCAGGCCAGTCCACGGAACCGTCCGGAGCGATGCCATTGAGCACCAGGTCCTGGAATGGCTCGGATTGGGCGAATTCTGCGGCTAGTTGTCGAGCCTGATCCATATGCTCGGCCCAACTCCGCAGCTGTTCATAGTGAAGGTCGATGCGGTTGTATGCCGCAGCCAACGCAGCGTTGGCATTACAGCACCCGTCCAGGCTCCAGAGGTCGTGCTGGTCGATGAAATGATGTACGAGGTTGTTTCGCAGCAGCACCAGTTCCCTCAGATCGTTCTCCGTCCTGGTGTAATCCTCCTCGGACATGAACAGGTGCATCCGCATGCTGAATGAAACGACGTCGGTGGATACCCCGGTCTCGGAAACTTCAGCAGCCTCATCGGTGGTGACGTACGACCCAAGGAGGGCACCGACCAAGGTTCCGAGCGTCTTGCCGGCAGCGTCCGCGATGCGTTGCGCCTGAATTGACTCCAGTGCGTGGGCAGGTCCGGAAATCTCGTGATGGGCCACGATTGCCTTTATCAACTTTTCATACTGCTGAAGGCGAAGCAGGCAACGACCGAGCAAACGCTGAACTTCCCGTTGCTGTGTTTGCATTGCGCTGACGTCTGAGGGTGATGTCGTCATGCCATCAGGCCAAGATAGGAACGCGCTTACTTGCGCGGACTTGCGTACGGTTGCTCCTGCACCTGCAGCCCCAACTCCCCATCCGCCAATCGCGCGCGCAGCGCATCGCCGGGTTCGACGCCATGCACCGAGCGCAGCACCTGCCCGTTGGTGTCGAACAGGATCGCGTAGCCGCGTTCCAGCGTCGCCAGCGGGCTGATCGCGTGCAGCGCGTGGCCGGCGTGGCGCAGGGTGGTGCGGCGGCGTTCCAGGATTTGCGTGATCGCGCGTTGCAGGCGCAGGTGTTGGTCTTCCAGTCGGCGGGTGAGCAGCGACAGGCGCGTGCGTGGGTGCTGGGCGAGCAGGCGGGTGTGCAGGCGGTCGAGGCGGGATTGGCGTTGTTGCTGGTGTTCACGCAGCACGTTGACCAGGCGCAGGCGCAGGTGTTGCAGGCGTTCGCCGTCGCGCTGCAGGCGCGCCTGCGGCCGCTGGGCCTGCAGTCGCACCAGCACGTGATCGAGTCGCTGTGCGCGTGCCTGCAACTGGCGTTGCTGCAAGGTCATCAGGCGTTGCTGCAGCTGCCGCAGGTGGCGGTCGACGGCCACCGCGTCGGGCACCAGCAATTCGGCGGCGGCCGAGGGCGTGGGTGCGCGCAGGTCGGCGACGAAGTCGGCGATGCTGAAGTCGATCTCGTGGCCGACCGCGGAGACCACCGGTATCGCGCTGGCGTGGATCGCGCGCGCCACCGCTTCGTCGTTGAATGCCCACAGGTCTTCCAGCGAGCCGCCGCCACGGGTCAGCAGCAGCACGTCGTGGCGTGCGCTGGCCGATGCCTTGCGCAGCATCGCCACGATCGCCGGGGGCGCTTCGCGGCCCTGCACCGGCACCGGCAGCACCTCGACCTCGGCCAGCGGCCAGCGCCGCGCCAGCACGCTCAGCACGTCGCGCACGGCCGCGCCGGTGGCCGAGGTGATCACGCCGATGCGGTGCGCGTAGACGGGCAGGGCGCGCTTGCGCGCCGGATCGAACAGGCCCTCCGCATCCAGCCGTGCCTTGAGCTGTTCAAACTCGCGCTGCAGCGCGCCTTCGCCGGCCGGCTCCATGTATTCGGCGACCAGTTGGAACTCGCCGCGCGGTTCGTACAGGCCGACCTTGGCGCGCAGCAGCACCTGCATGCCGTCGACCGGGCGGAAGCGCAGTACGGAGGCTTTCATCTTGAACATCGCGCAGCGCACCTGCGCGCCGCTGTCCTTGAGGGTGAAGTACAGGTGCCCTGATGCCGGCTTCGCGACGTTGGACAGCTCGCCTTCGATCCATACCTGCGGCAAGGCGTCGCCCAGCAGGTCGCGCACCAGCCGGTTGAGCGAGCTGGGGGTCAGCACATGGCGCGGGGTGGGGGCGTCGGGGCGGGACATGGGGCGATGAGCCTAGCATGCCGCACTGGTGAAGCCGTGAAGAAACATCCGCTTGGAAGGTGAATCAGAACAAATGTCTCATGTGTCGTGGCCGACCCGCGGTGCGTTGGCTTCGCGCGCCGTGCGCTGGCGGCGGCGCAGGCGCCAGCCGCGGATGCCCAGGTTCAGCGCGAACCAGGCGCACAGCACGGCGACCGGCCAGCCGATCCAGGCCGGCCAGAGTGCCGCGATCACGCCCAGCACCAGGAGCGCCGCGGTGGCCAGGAACAACGGCCTGGCCGAGGTCGCACCGAGTACGCGGCGATGGCCTAGCGCGGCACCGACGCTGTTGGCCAGGCGCAACGCACCTGCCGCGGCGCGCCCGGAGCTGCCGCCGCCATGGCGCACGCGCGGTCGCGCCTGGCTGGTGCGTACTTTCTCGGCATGGCCGCGGCGATGGTGCGGCGACAGCACGATTTCGGTGGATTTCTCCAGGTCGCGCTCGTACTGGTCGGCGAGCTGGCCGGCGAACGTGGCGTCTTCGATCGCCACGTCCAGCTCCTGGTTGCCCAGCCAGCTGGCGAGGTTGAGGTTGGACGAACCTACCCGTGCCCACTGCCCGTCGGCCACCGCGGTCTTGGCGTGCAGCATCGAGCCGTTCCACTCGAATACGCGGATGCCGGCCTTCAGCAGCGGCCGATAGCCCGCGCGGGACATGCTGGCCACGGCCGGGATGTCGCTGCTGCCGGGCACCAGCAGGCGCACGTCGACGCCGTCGCGGGCGGCCGCCACCAGCGCCTGCACGTAGGGCGCGACGCCCACGAAATAGGCATCGGTGAGCCACAGCGTGCGGGTGGCCAGCGAGGCGATCAGCTGATCGAGCCGATACATGCCGGCGGTAGAGGGCTGGGTGGCGATCAGGCGCAGCGCGACGTCGCCGGCGGGTGTCGTCGGCGCCGCCGCGTGCGGGAACTTGCGCAGCGGTGCGCCGGTCGTGCTCCAGCTTTGCGCGAACGCCGCTTCCAACTCGGCCACCACCGGGCCGCGCAGGGCCACGCCGGTGTCGCGCCACGGCGGCACGCCGCGCGCGGGATCGCCCAGCCACCTGGCGCTGATGCACACGCCGGAGAGGAAGCCGGTCACGCCGTCGACCACCAGCGACTTGCGGTGGTCGCGGCTGAGCCAGCCGAAGGTCTGCCCCAACTGCAGCGGGTTGTACACGCGCACTTCGCCGCCGGCCGCACGCAGCGGCGCCCAGAAGCTGCTGCGCGACTGGCCCAGGCAGCCGACCCAGTCGACCACCACGGCCACGAACACGCCGGCCTGCGCACGCTCGACCAGTACGTCGCGGAACTCGCGGCCGACCGCGTCGTCGCGCACCATGTAGTTCTCCAGCAGCACCCGCTGGCGTGCACTGCGGATCGCCTCCAGCCACGCGGCGTAGTTGGCGGCCGCGTCGATCAGCAGATCCACGGCGTTGTCGCAGAGCAGCGGCGCGCCGGCGGCGCGGCTGAGCGCTTGCTGTGCCAGCAGACGGCTCGATGAAGTCGACAATGGCGACAAGGGGTCGGGCATGTGTCAAGTGTAGGTGAAGGGGTGTCGATGCGCCGTGGCGGCGGCTTCTGGCATGATCGGGCGATGCCCGCCAAGCCGCGCCACAGCGATACCGACGCTTGTGCCCTCGACCTCGCCGATGCGCTGGGGCCGGATCTGCGTATCGCGGCACCGTTGGGCCTGGGCAAACCGCACGGCCTGCTCAACGCGTTGTACCGGCTCACCGCGGACGACCCGACCCGTTCGATGCGGCTGTACACCGCCCTGTCGCTGACCCGGCCGCAAGTGAAGGCAGGGTTGCAGCAGCGTTTCATGCAGCCATTCGTGGAACGCCATTTCGGCGCCGACGCGGTCGATCCTCAGTACGCCCTGGACGAGGCGCGCGACGCCTTGCCGCCGAACGTGGTGGTGCACGAGTTCTACCTGCAGACCGGCGCGCTGCTGCGTTCGGGCACTGCGCAGCGCAACTGCATCAGCCAGAACTACACCCACGTGGCGCGCGACCTGGCGGTGCAGGACATCAACCTGCTGGTGCAACTGGTGGCGCGCCGCGAAGCCGCCGAGGGTGTGCGCTACAGCCTGTCGTGCAATCCCGACCTGACACTGGATTTCCTGCGCCAGGTGCAACTGGCCGGCACACGGCGGCCGCTGTGTGTGGCGGTGGTGCATCCTGACCTGCCGTGGCTGGGCGGCCACGCCGAGGTGCCGGCGGACTATTTCGACGTGGAGCTGCAGCCGGAATCCTCGCCGCGCCTGTTCGCGCTGCCGCGGTCGCCGGTCGACCTGACCGAATATGCGATCGGCCTGCACGCCAGCACCCTGGTGCGCGACGGCGGTTGCCTGCAGATCGGCATCGGCGCGCTGTCCGACGCACTGGTCAAGGCCTTGCTGCTGCGCCAGCAGCAGAACACCGCCTGGCGCCGCCTGCTGGTGGCGCTGGATTCCGCCGGCAGCACGCACGCGCAGGCGGGTGCGCTCGGCGGCCTCGCCGGTTTCAAGACCGGCCTGTATGGTGCCAGCGAAATGGTGATGGACGGCTTCATGCACCTGCAGCGCGGCGGCATCCTGAAGCGGCGCAGCTGGGACAACCTGGCACTGGAGCGTGCCTCGCTGGCCGGCCGGCTGAACCCGGCTACGCCCGGCGGCCACTACCTGCGCGGCGCGTTCTTCCTCGGCTCGCGCGACCTCTACGAGTGGCTGGCCGCCACCGAGGCGAGCGACCCGGATGCGATCGACATGTGCGCGGTCTCCGACGTCAACCAGCTCTACGGCGACCACCAGGCGCTGGCCGCGCTGCAGCGGCGCGATGCGCGCTTCTTCAACACCTGCATGATGGCGACCCTGCTCGGCGCGGCGGTGTCCGACACGCTGGAGGACGGCGCGGTGGTCAGCGGCGTCGGCGGCCAGTACAACTTCGTGGCGATGGCGCACGAACTACCCGGTGCGCGTTCGGTGCTGCTGCTGCGCGCCACCCGCCGCCATCGCGGCGGCATCGAGAGCACGATCCGCTGGGGCTACGGCCAGACCACGATCCCGCGCCACCTGCGCGACATCGTGGTCACCGAGTACGGCGTCGCCGATCTGCGCGGCAAGAGCGACAGCGAGTGCATCGAGGCGATGCTGTCGATCTGCGACGCACGTTTTCTCGACGCGCTGTGCGCGGAGGCCAAGTCGTTCGGCAAGCTGGCGGCGGATTTCGCGATACCGGACGCATGGCGCCGGCACCAGCCCGACGCCCTGCACGAATCGCTGGCGCCGTTCCGGCGCAAGGGCCAGCTGCCGGTGTTCCCGTTCGGCAGCGATTTCGACGAGGTCGAACAGCGCCTGCTGCCGGCACTGGAGTGGCTGCAGTCGCGCAGCAGTCGTTGGCGCGGCCGCTGGCAGGTGCTGCGCGCGGCAATGCGTCCCGGCGACGCGGCGGACGGCGAAGACGTCGCCCTGGCGCGGATGGGCCTGGACGCGCCGAAGGGTGTGTCCGAGCGCGTGCAGCGTCGCCTGCTGCAAGCCGCGCTGCGCCGACCGACGTAGGGCGGGCACCGCCCGCCGGCTTGCGTCGTGGGTGTCGCACAGGGGCGGCGGGCAGTGCCCGCCCTACGCCTGTTGCTCTTGCGATTCCCTATTCCCCATTCCCTATTCCCGGCTCAACAGCATCGCCCGCAAGCGGGTTCCTACGGGGTGGTGGGCGGGTCTTTGGGCTCCTCGGGCGGCTCGGGCTGATCGTCCATCAGCGGCAGCACGCCGGGGCTGTCGAGGTCATCGAACTGCTGGTGGTTCACCGCCCAGAAGAACAGCGCCACGCCCACGCCGACTACCACCAGGGTGACCGGGATCAGCACCAGCAGGATATTCATGCCGCTGCCTCGACGGTGCGGCCGGGTCCGGCGTGGCCGGGGCCTGCATCGCTGGTCTGCTCACGGCCCACGCGCATGGCGTTGAGCACCACCATCAGCGAGCTCAGCGACATGCCGATGGCGGCCAGCCACGGCGGCACCAGACCCACTGCCGCGAACGGCACGGCGAACAGATTGTAGCCCAGTGCCCAGCGGCGGCTCTGCGCGACCACCTGCTGCATCTGCACGGCGATCGTGCGCGCGTGCAGCAGGCCTTGCAGTCGGCCGTCGAGCAACAACAGGTCGGCCTGAGCCTGGGCCAGGTCGGTGCCGCTGGCCAATGCGGCGGAGACGTCGGCGGCCGCCAGCAACGGTGCGTCGTTGCTGCCGTCGCCTACCGCCAGCACGCGGTGGTCATCGGCCTGCAGGGATTGCAGCAGGGCCAGCTTGTCGGCCGGCAGCTGGCGCGCGTGCCAGTCGTCGATGTCCAGTCGCGTGGCCAGTGCGGCGACGCGGTCGGCGCTGTCGCCGCTGGCCATGCATATGCCGATACCGTCGTTGCGCAGTCGTGCCAGCGTGGCGGCGGCATCTTCACGCGGGCGTTCGTGGAAGCCGAACCGGGCCAGTGGGCCGTGCTGATCGGCCAGCACCAGGGCGGCGTCGGCCAGTTGCGGATCGTCATGCGCGCTGCCCAGCGCGTAGCGGGCGCGGCCCAACCGCAACGTGCGGTCGTCGACGTGGCCCTCGATGCCCGCCGCGGTGAGCACGCGAACGTCACGCACGGCTGGCGCGGCGACGCGTCCGCGCACGGCGGCACTCAGCGCGCGGGCCAGCGGGTGCGAGCTGGCGCTGGCCAGTGCCAGTGCCCAGGCCAGTACCTGCTCGCGGCTGTCGCCGCGCAGCGGTTCGACCGCCGCGTCATCCAGACGCGGGGTGGTGAGCGTGCCGGTCTTGTCGAACAGTGCGCGGTCGACGCCGGCCAGTGCGAGCAGCGCACTGCCGTCGGTCACCAGCACGTGCTGGCGGGCGAGCCGGCCCAGCGCGCGGGTCAGCGTCACCGGCACGGTCAGCGCGAAGGCGCAGGGGCAGGCCACCACCAGCACGGCGATGGCGGCATCGAACGCGCGCGAAGGATCGACCAGCAACCAGCCCAGCGCCGTCAGCACGGTGAGCGCCAGCACCCGGCGCACGAAGCGAGTGACTTCGCGATCGCTGCCGGCGGTCCGCGCGCGGGCCTGGCGTGCACGTGTGGCCAGCGCGCCGAGCCTGGCCACGCTGGTGTCCGCGCCGCCGTGTTCCACGCGCAGCTGCGCCGGTCCGGTCAGCAGCACGCTGCCGGCCACCAGGCGCTCGCCACGCTGGCGCCGCTGCGGGCGCGATTCGCCGGACAGCAGCGCCTCGTCCACCTCGACCGCGGCGCTTTCCAGCACGCCATCGGCGGGCACCGTGCCGCCATCGTCGATATGCACGCAGTCGCCGCTGACGAGCGCCATCGCGGGCACGGTTTCCAGTTCGCCGTCGGCACGGCGGCGCTGCGCCAGCAGCGGCGTGGCGTCCAGCAGGGCGTCGCCGCGGGCGTCGCCGCGATGGCGCGAGCGCAGTTCGATGTAGCGTCCCACCAGCAGCAGGAACACGAACATGCTGACCGAATCGAAATACACCTCGCCGCTGCCGCGCAGCGTGTTGATCACGCTGGCGGCGAACACCAGCGATACCGCCAGCGCCACCGGCAGGTTGATGCCCAGGCGCCGGCCGCGCAGCTCTTCGGCGGCACCGCGGAAGAACGTCCGCGCCGAGTAGAACACCAGCGGAAGGGTGGTGAGCAGGCCGAGCCAGCGGAACAGGTTGCGCGTGCTGAAATCGACGAAGTCGACCACGCCGATGTAGATCACGAAGGCGTAGCTCATCACCTGCATCGCACACATGCCGGCCACCAGCATGCGCTTGAGCGCATCGTGCATCTCGGCGGCGCGTACGTCGTCCACCTCGTCGTGGCGCAGCGGGCGCGCCGGGCAGCCGGCGGCGGCGAAGTTCTCCAGCAGGGTGGGCAGCGAGGTGCGACGGGTGTCCCAGATCACGCGCACGCGCCGGGCGGTACGGTCGACACTGACCCGGCGCACGCCACCCAGTGCGTTGATGCGTTGCTCCAGCCAGAGCAACTGGCGGGGGTCGTCCAGCGCCTCGACGTGCAGGGCGATTTCGCTGCAGCCGTCGCGTCGCTCGCGCAGTACCTGGGCGGCGAGCCGGGGATCGGCCCATGTCGCCGCGCTGTTCATGGCTGCGGCGCGGGAGGATCGGTGGAAGGAGGCGGCGCGCTGTGCGCCGCGACCGGCACGCCGAGCACGGCGTGCGTACCGGTGGTCAGCGGTGTGTCGGCATAGCGCACGCTGACCACGATGAGCCACACGCAGCCGGCCAGCGAGGCCACGAAGACGAACGCGCCCAGCCACAGCACCGGCTGGCGATACCAGGCCGATGCCGCGCGGGCGCCGATGTCATGGCTGGCCTTCATCGGACGGGTGCGACAGGTGGTAGACATAGGCCGCGATCACGTGGATCTGGTCTTCGCTCAGGCGCGTGCTCCACGGCGGCATGTGGCCCTGGCGGCCGTTGCTGATGGTCTGCTCGATCTCGGCCGGGGTGCCGCCGTACAGCCAGATGTGGTCGGTGAGGTTCGGCGCGCCCAGTGCCGGGTTGCCCTTGCCGTCGGCGCCGTGGCAGGCCGCGCAGGTGGAGAACAGCGGCTGGGCCGCCGCCGCCTTGGCCGCGTCGTGGGGGGCGCCGGACAGGCTCAGCACGTACTGGGTGAGGTTCTTCACGTTGTCCGCACCCAGGCTCGCCCAGGGCGGCATCACGCCGCTGCGGCCGTCGTGGATCGAGTTGGTGATGTCCTTGCCGGTGCCGCCGTAGAGCCAGTCGCCGTCGGTGAGGTTGGGTGCGCCGACCACGATGTTGCCCTTGCCGCTGCGCTGGTGGCAGGCGGCGCAGTTGTCCTCGAACAGCACCTTGCCCATCTGCTGCGCCTGAGGATCGCCGGCCAGCTGTTCCACGGAGTACAGCCGGAAGCGTTCCAGCAGCGGGTCCAGCCTGGCGTCGTTGATGGCCACGTCGCGCGCCAACTGGCCGTGCGAAGTCCAGCCCAACGCACCCTTGTGGTTGCCGAAGCCGGGGAACAGGAACAGGTAGATGAACGCCGCCACGAACATCGCGCCGGAGAACACGATCCACCAGGTGGGCAGGTTCTTGAGGCCTTCCAGGATGGTGCCGTGCGCCCACACGTGCCCGGTGGTGCCGTCGGGGCGGCTCGGAATCTTGGCCCGCGGCGCCCACAGGAACAGCGCGAAGGTGATGCCCAGGTTGAGCACCACCAGGAACATGACCCACAACGACCAGCCGGTGCTCATGGGCGATCCTCCTTGGCATCGACATCGCTGTCGGGTTGTTCGTCGAGTTCGAGCGGCAGTTGCGCCATGCGGTCGAACACGGCTTTGTGGCGCTTGCGCCAGGCCCAGATCCAGATGCCGATGAAGGTCGCCAGCATCAGGACGATGAACACCCCGGCGACATGGCCCCAGACGGGATTCATCGGCGTCATGGCGTGGCTCCGGCGACGGCACCGGCGGCCGCCGGCTTGCCTGCCGCAGGCGCCGGTTCGTTGTCGATGCCCAGGCCCTGCAGGTAGGCGATCAGCGCATCCATCTCGGTCTTGCCCTTGACCGCCTCGGGCGCCGCGGCGATCTGCGCGTCGGTGTACGGGTCGCCCAGCTTGCGCAGCGTGCGCATGCGCGCCTGCACGTCTTCGGCATTGATCGTGTTGTGCGCCAGCCACGGATAAGCCGGCATGTTCGATTGCGGCACGACCTGGCGTGGGTCCATCAGGTGCACGCGCTGCCATTCATCGGAATACTTGCCGCCCACGCGGGCCAGATCCGGCCCGGTGCGCTTGGAGCCCCACTGGAACGGCCGGTCGTAGACCGACTCCGCCGCGGTGGAGAAGTGGCCGTAGCGCTCGGTCTCGAAGCGCAGCGCGCGGATCATCTGCGAGTGGCACAGATAGCAGCCCTCGCGCACGTAGACGTCCTTGCCGATCAGCCGCAGCGGCTCGTACGGATGCACGCCCGGCGGCGCCTTCACCGAATGCGCCTCCATGAACAGCGGGGTGATCTCGGCCAGCCCGCCCAACGAGACCATGATCGCGATGCCGATGCCCAGCAGCCCGGCGTGCTTCTCGATCGCTTCGAAATGTTTGTAGGCCATGTTGGTCTCTTCCTCAGCTTGCACTCGCGGGCAGGGGTGCGGGTACCTGGTGTGGTGCCGGCTCGGGAATGGGCACGGGGATCGGCTTGATCAGGCGCGCGCGGGCGTCGGCGGCGGTATACCAGAGGTTCCACGCCATCACCCACATGCCGGACAGGATGAACACGCCGCCGGCCCAGCGGATCAGGTACATCGGCTTGATCGCGATCAGGCTGTCGAGGAAGCCGTAGGTCAGCGCGCCGTCAGGGTTGGTGGCGCGCCACATCAGGCCTTCGGTGACGCCGGCGGTCCACATCGAGCCGACATACAGCAGGGTGCCGATGATGTGCAGCCAGAAGTGCAGCTCCATGCCCTTGCGCGAGTGCATCTCCGGCCGTCCCAGTGCGCGCGGCGCCATCGCGTAGAGCGAACCGATGGTGATCATCGCCACCCAGCCCAGCGAACCCGAATGCACGTGGGCGATGGTCCAGTCGGTGTAGTGCGACAGCGAGTTCACCGTCTTGATCGCCATCATCGAGCCTTCGAAGGTGGAGGCGCCGTAGAACACCAGCGACAACACCATGAACTTGGCTGCCGGATCGGTGCGCAGGCGATGCCAGACACCATTGAAGGTGAGCAGGCCGTTCGCCGCCGAACCCAGGCTCGGCATCAGCAGCACCAGCGAAAACGCCATGCCGACCGACTGCACCCAGTCGGGCAGGGCGGTGTACATCAGGTGATGCGCGCCGGCCCACATGTAGACCGAGATCAGCGCCCAGAAATTGACGATCGAGAAGCGGTAGCTCCACAGCGGCTGCTTGGCCTGCCGCGGCACGAAGTAATACATCATGCCGAGGAAGCCGGCGGTGAGGAAAAACGCCACCGCGTTGTGACCGTACCACCACTGCACCATTGCATCGACCACGCCGGAGTAGATCGAGTACGACTTGGTCAGCGAGACCGGGATGGCCAGGTTGTTGACGATGTGCAGCAGACCCACGGCGATGATGAAGGCGCCGTAGTACCAGTTGGCCACGTAGATGTGCTTGATGCGCCGGCGTGCCAGCGAGCCGAAGAACACCACGCCGAAGCTCACCCACACCACTGCGATCAGGATGTCGATGAACCATTCCGGCTCGGCGTATTCCTTGCTCTGGGTGATGCCCAGCGGCATCGTGGTCATCGCCAGTACGCAAACCAGCTGCCAGCCCCAGAAGGTGAACGCCGCCAGCTTCTTGAACGCCAGCCGCGCATGGCCGGTACGTTGCACCACGTAATAGCAGGTACCCATCAGCGCCGAGCCGCCGAAGGCGAAGATCACGCCGAAGGTGTGGTCCGGCCGGAGGCGGCTGAAAGTCAGCCACGGGATCTCGAAATTGAGGGCGGGCCACATCAGTTCGGCGGCGACGTAGACGCCGACCGACATGCCGATGATGCCCCATACCGCAGCTGCCAACAGGAACTGACGGACGACCTTGTCGTTGTAATATTCGGTGTTCGGCATCGGCGTTCCCGGCTGGACAGCGGAGTATTTTGGCGGCAAGCATGCGGCGAAGTACTGACATCAATCAAGCGTCTGCGGCAATCCGTCCGTTGCATTGTCGCAAGCGTCGATGGTGGCGGCGGAGCGAGTATCCTTGGCGTTCGTTGTCGCGGGCTTTCGCGACCAGACATTGCGGTTGAATCCATGAGTGAGAGCGTCTCGCAACAACCCCGTCCGGCCGCGCCTGCGCGGCGCCGCGCCAGCGTGGCTGTGCAGGTCGGCAAGGTGAAGGTGGGCGGTGGCGCGCCGATCGTGGTGCAGTCGATGACCAACACCGACACCGAGGACCCGACCAGCACCGCGAAGCAGATCGCCGAACTGGCCCGCGCCGGTTCCGAGCTGGTGCGCATCACGGTGAACACGCCGGCCGCGGCGGCCGCGGTGCCGCGCATCGCCGAGCGGCTGGCGATGATGGGCGTGGACGTGCCGATCATCGGCGACTTCCACTACAACGGCCACCAGTTGCTGGAACGCGAACCGGCCTGCGCCGAGGTGCTGGCCAAGTACCGCATCAATCCCGGCAACGTGGGCTTCGGCAAGAAGCACGAGAGCCAGTTCGCCTCGATCATCGAGAAGGCGTTGCGCTACGGCAAGCCGGTGCGCATCGGCGCCAACTGGGGCTCGCTGGACCAGGCCATGGTGGCCGCGCTGATGGACGAGAACGCCCGGCGCGCCGAACCGTGGGACGCCGCGCACGTGGCGCGCGAGGCGCTGCTGCGCTCGGCGCTGGATTCGGCCGCGCGCGCCGAGGAACTCGGCCTGCCGCGCGAGCGCATCATCCTGTCGTGCAAGGTTTCCGGCGTGCAGGAGCTGATCGCGGTGTACCGCGACATCGCCGCGCGCTGCGACTACGCGCTGCACCTGGGCCTGACCGAGGCCGGCATGGGTTCCAAGGGCATCACCGCCTCGGCCGCCGCGCTGGCGGTGCTGCTGCAGGAAGGCATCGGCGACACCATCCGCATCTCGCTCACGCCCGAGCCGGGCGCCTCGCGCACCGGCGAGGTGATCGTGGCGCAGGAGCTGCTGCAGACCATGGGCCTGCGCTCGTTCACCCCGCTGGTCACCGCCTGCCCGGGCTGCGGCCGTACCACCAGCGAGTTCTTCCAGGAGCTGGCCAAGACCGTGCAGGAACACGTGCGCGAGCAGATGCCGCTGTGGCGGGTGAAATACGACGGCGTGGAGAATCTCACCCTGGCGGTGATGGGCTGCATCGTCAACGGCCCGGGCGAATCCAAGCACGCCAACATCGGCATCTCGCTGCCGGGCAACGGCGAGGCGCCGGCCGCGCCGGTGTTCATCGACGGCGAGAAGGCGATGACCCTGCGCGGCGACAACATCGCCGAGGAGTTCGTCGGCATCCTCGACGACTACGTGGCGCGCAAGTACGCCGCGCGCGTCAGCTGAAAGGCGTACCGGGCTGCCACAGCCGCGGGCCGAGATCGGCCCAGCTGCCGATCCGGCCGGCTTGCGCGGCCAGCGCGCGGGCCTGCGCCAGGTAATCCGCCCGCGCCATCTCGAACGCGCCCAGGCTCAGCGTGTGGGCGTTGGCCACCTGCGCATCGAGCAGCGGGCAGCCCTGTTCGTGCAGCAGCCGCGCCAGCGCGATCAGCGCCACCCGCGAGCCGCCGCTCTCGGCGCTGAACATCGACTCGCCGCAGAACAGCTTGCCCGCGGACAGGCCGTAGACGCCCCCAACCAGGCGCTCGCCGTCCCAGGTTTCCACGCTGTGCGCGTGGCCGAGCCGGTGCAGGTGGACATAGGCATCGATCATGGCCGGCACGATCCAGCTGCCGGCGTGGTTGTCGCGCGGCGCGGCGCAGCCGCGGATCACGGCCTCGAACGCCTGGTCGATCGTCACCCGCCAGCGCCTGCCGGCGAGCTGCCGCCGCAGGCTGCGGTTCGGTCGCAACGTGTCGGTACGGAACACGCAGCGCGGGTCGGGCGACCACCACAGGATCGGCTCGCCCTCGCCGAACCACGGAAAGATGCCCAGCCGATACGCGGCCAGCAGCCGAGCCGGCGACAGGTCGCCGCCGAAGGCGAGCAGGCCGTTCGGTTCGGCCAGCGCGCGGGAGGGATCGGGAAAGCGCTCCGGCGCATCGGCGTCGAGCAGGGGCAGGCGGATCATGGCGTGGCCTCGTCGCGCTGCGCGTACGGGCTGTGCTGGCGCAACTCCTCGGCGTAGGCATCCACCGCCGGTGCTTCGCGCGCCAGCGCGCCGGCCACGGCCGTGCGGAAGCCGGGATGGGCGAGCCAGTGGCGCGAATGCGTGCGCGCGGGCAGGAAGCCGCGCGCCAGCTTGTGCTCGCCCTGCGCGCCGGGCTCGAAGCGCTGCAGTTGCCGCGCAATGGCGTACTCGATGCCGCGGTAGTAGCACAGTTCGAAATGCAGCCCCGGCACGTCGACCATGCTGCCCCAATAGCGACCGTAGAGCACGCCGCCGCCCTGCACGAACAGCGCCATCGCCACGATCTCGCCGCCCGCGCGGGCCAGCGCGAGCTGCGCCAGCGGGCCGAGTTCGCCGAGTCGGCGGAAGAAGGCGACGGTCAGCACCGCGTGGTTGCCCTTGTCGTCGAAGGTGGCTTCGTACAGCGCGTGCACGCGAGCCCACTCGTGCTCATCGAGCGTGTCGCCGCTGCGCCATTCGACAGTCAGACCGCTCGCACCCACTCCGGCGCGTTCGCGCAGGATGTTCTTGCGCTTCTTGTGGTTGAGCGCGGCGAGGAAGTCCGGGAAGTGCCGGTAGCCGCGGTTGTGCCAGTGGAACTGCACGTCCGAGCGGGCCAGCCATGTGTCGTCGAACACGGCCAATTCGGCGCCCTGCAGAAAGTTCGCGTGCACCGAGGACAACCCCAGCCGCTGCGCCTCGCCGCGCATCGCCTCGACCAGCGCGCCTTGCAACGCCGCTTTGCCGCCGGCCAGCAGGCGCGGGCCGGGCACCGGCGAGTAGGGCACGCCGCACAGCAGCTTCGGGTAGTACTCGCCGCCGGCGCGCTCCCACGCGCTGGCCCAACTCCAGTCGAACACGAACTCGCCATGCGAGTTGCCCTTCAGGTAAAGCGGCGCGGCGGCGACCAGGCGATCGTCGTCGTACAGGCCCAGGTGATGCACCTGCCAGCCCCAGTCGGGGCGGATGCAGCCGGTATCTTCCAGCGCGTGCAGGAACGCATGCGACACGAACGGATTGGCTTCCTCACGCAACCCGTCCCACGCCGCGGCAGGCAGCTCGGCGATCGCGTCGTGGAAGCGGATGGTGTGCATCGCATGATTATTGTAGGAGCGCACCCTGTGCGCGAGCTCTTCGTTACATGGCGAAGAGCTCGCGCACAGGGTGCGCTCCTACATGTCGCTGACCGGAACGGCGCCGGGGAGCAATGGCTTCTTGCAGAAGCGTGGTCTCATGCGACGCCCTTGCGAATTCCGAATCCCGGCCCTCAAGCCGCCGGCGTCTGCTGGTCCAGCCAGCGCTCGGCGTCCAGCGCGGCCATGCAGCCGAAGCCGGCCGAGGTGATCGCCTGGCGATAGACATGGTCGGCGACGTCGCCGGCGGCGAACACGCCAGGTACCGAGGTCATCGTGGCCATGCCGTTCTGGCCGCTGTGGATCTTGATGTAGCCATCGTGCATGTCCAACTGGCCGGCAAAGATGCCGGTGTTCGGGGTGTGGCCGATCGCCACGAAGAAGCCGGTAGCGGCGATGTCGTGGGTGGCGCCGGAGTTGACGTCCTTCACGCGCACGCCGGTGACGCCGGTGTCGTCGCCCAGCACTTCGTCGATGGTGTGATTCCAGACCAGCTCGATCTTGCCCACGGCCTCCTTCTCGAACAGCTTGTCCTGCATGATCTTCTCCGCGCGCAGCTTGTCGCGGCGATGCACCAGGTAGACTTTGCGGCCGATGTTGGCCAGGTACAGCGCTTCCTCCACTGCGGTGTTGCCGCCGCCGATCACCACCACGTCCTGGTCGCGGAAGAAGAAGCCGTCGCAGGTCGCGCAGGCGGACACGCCCTTGCCCTTGTACTTCTCCTCGCTGGCGATGCCCAGGTACTTGGCGGTGGCGCCGGTGCTGATGATCAGCGCGTCGGCGGTGTACTCGCCGGAGTCACCGATCAGCCGGAACGGGCGCTGCCTGAGGTCGGCCGTGTGGATGTGGTCGAAGATCATCTCGGTGTGGAAACGCTCGGCGTGCTCGGCCATGCGCTGCATCAGCGCCGGTCCTTGCAGGCCTTCCACGTCGCCGGGCCAGTTGTCCACGTCGGTGGTGGTCATCAGCTGGCCACCCTGCTGCAGGCCGGTGATCATGGTCGGCTTGAGGTTGGCGCGGGCGGCGTACACCGCGGCGGTGTAGCCGGCGGGGCCGGAGCCGAGGATCAGCAGGCGGCTGTGCTTGGGGGTGGGCATGGCAGTTATAATCCTGAAGTTTACGGGTGATTCGAGGCGCCGCGTGCGGCCGCGGCGGCCGGCGTATCCGCAAGCCGCGCCGACGGGTAGTCACTGCGCTTGTGGCCCCGGAAGAATGGGGAGTTCGCGCGACCGATTCAAGTCAGCGGCAGATTGACCAGGCCACCGCGGCGACAGCGCGATGGATCCACCATCTACTCCACAGGACGCTCTTGCCATGCGTATCGGTATTCCTTCCGAAACCAAGACCCTCGAGGGTCGTGTTGCCCTCGTCCCCGCCGCTGCCGCCGATCTGGTGCATCGCGGCCATGAGGTGTTCATCCAGTCCGGTGCCGGGTTGAAGAGTGGTTTTTCGGACGAGGTGTACGCCAACGCCGGCATCAAGGTCGTGGCAGACGCCGCCGCGCTGTACGAGACGGGCGAGCTGATCGTCAAGGTGAAGGAGCCGATCGCCGGCGACCTGGCCCTGCTGAAGAAGCACCACCTGCTGTTCTGCTACCTGCACCTGGCGGCCGAGCCGGCGCTGACCCGCAGCCTGCTCGACATCGGCCTGACCGGCGTGGCGTTCGAGTCGGTGGAAGACCACGGCGGCCTGCCGCTGCTGCACCCGATGTCGGTGATCGCCGGGCGCATTGCCACCCAGGTTGGCACCACGCTGCTGCATCGTCCGCAAGGCGGCAAGGGCAAGCTGCTCGGCGGCATGGCTTCGACCCCGCGCGGCAAGGTGGTGGTGCTCGGTGCCGGTGCGGCCGGCGGCAATGCCGCGGCGTTGGCCGCGGCGGCCGGCGCCAGCGTGGTGGTGTTCGACAAGCGCCAGGATCGGCTGGCCGAGATGATGGCGCTGGGCCCGAACGTCACCGCGCTGTACGCCTACGAGTCGTCGGTGGCCGAGGAGGTGCGCGATGCCGACATCGTGGTCGGTGCCGTGCTGATCCCCAGTGCCCGCGCACCGCACGTGGTCACTGCGGCGATGGTCGAGTCGATGGAACCGGGCAGCGTGCTGGTGGACATTGCGATCGACCAGGGCGGCTGCTTCGAGACCTCCAGGCCGACCACATGGGAGAACCCGACCTACGACGTGCACGGCGTCATCCACTTCTGCGTCACCAACATGCCCGGCGCGGTGCCGCAGACCTCGTCGCTGGCGATCTCCGCGGCGATCCTGCCGTACGTGCAGCGCCTGGCCGGCGGCAACGAGTGGCGTGAATTCGCGCCGCTCGCGTCCGGCATCAACGTGGACGGTGGAAAGCTGGTGCATCCGGCATTGCAGGGTATGCTTTGAGCTCGACCCGTACTCGAAGGAATCCCGGCAAGGTGGCACGCGGCGCAAACGTCAGACAACAACCCAGAAATGGCCTCAGCGATGAGTTGAAGCGCCGGCTGCGCGAAGCCGGCGCCCTGCTGCTGCTGCCGCTGGCGGTGTACCTGCTGGTGTGCCTGTTCAGCTACAACCCGCATGATCCCAGCTGGACCAATGCCGGCCAGCTGGAGCATGCGCGCAACTTCGGCGGCACCGTGGGTGCTTACGTGGCCGACCTGCTGCGCTGGATCTTCGGCCTGGTGGCGTATTGCTTCCCGCTGTTGCTGCTGCTGCTCGGCGTGCAGGTGCTGCGCCAGCGCGGCGAGCAGCCGCGGCATCCGTGGGAACCGGCGTTGCGCCTGGTCGGCTTCGTGTTCTTCTTCATCACCGGGCCGGCGCTGCTGTATCTCAATTTCGCCGACGAACCGGTGCAACCGCAGGGTGTGGGCGGCATCATCGGTGTATGGGTCGGCGACGCGGTGCTGTCGGCGTTCGGGCCCACCGGCGCGCCGCTGCTGCTGCTGGCGTTGTTCCTGATCGCGGTGACGCTGGCCACCGGGTTGTCCTGGTTCGGCCTGATGGACTGGACCGGCCAGGCCGTGCTGCGCCTGGCCGGCTGGCTGCGCACCAAGCTGCACGAGGCGCCGCAACTGCTGGCCGCGCGCCAGGCGCGCAGTGAGCGCGAGGTGACCAAAAAGGCCGACGCGGTGAAGCAGGCCCGGCGCGAACCGGTGCGCATCGAGGCGGCACCCGCGCCGGTGACCAAGAGCGAGCGCGCGCGACTGGAGACGCAGATCCCGCTGTTCGCCGGCGCCGCTGCGCCGGGCGAACTGCCGCCGCTGTCGCTGCTGGATGAGGCGCCGGAGCAGGGGCCGGGATATACCGAGGAAACGCTGGAAGTCCTCTCGCGCCAGGTCGAATTCAAGCTGAAGGATTTCAAGATCGACGTGAAGGTGGTCGGCGCCTATCCCGGGCCGGTGATCACCCGTTTCGAAATGGAACCGGCGCCCGGCGTGCGCGGTTCGCAGGTGTCGAGCCTGGACAAGGACATCGCCCGCGGCCTGTCGGTGGTGAGCGTGCGGGTGGTGGACGTGATCCCGGGCAAGAACGTGATCGGGCTGGAGATCCCCAACACGCGCAAGCAGATCGTGTACCTGTCGGAGATCCTGCGCTCGGACAAGTACGACCAGATGAAATCGGCGCTGGCGCTGGCGCTGGGCAAGGACATCGGCGGCAAGCCGGTGGTGGTGGACCTGGCCAAGATGCCGCACCTGCTGGTGGCCGGCACCACCGGTTCGGGCAAGTCGGTGGCGGTCAACGCGATGGTGCTGAGCCTCTTGTACAAGGCCAGCCCCAAAGACGTGCGCATGATCATGATCGACCCGAAGATGCTGGAGCTCTCGGTGTACGAGGGCATCCCGCACCTGCTGGCGCCGGTGGTCACCGACATGAAGGAGGCGGCCAACGCGCTGCGCTGGTGCGTGGCCGAGATGGAGCGCCGCTACAAGCTGATGGCCGCCGTCGGCGTGCGCAACCTGTCCGGCTTCAACAAGAAGGTGCGCGACGCCGAGAACGCCGGCCAGCCGCTGCTCGACCCGCTGTTCCGGCCCAACCCCGAGATGCCGAACCTGGCCGCCGATCCGCTGGAGCCGCTGCCGAACATCGTGGTGTTCATCGACGAATTCGCCGATATGATGATGATCGTCGGCAAGAAGGTGGAGGAGCTGATCGCCCGCCTGGCGCAGAAGGCGCGCGCCGCCGGCGTGCACCTGATCCTGGCCACCCAGCGTCCGTCGGTGGACGTGATCACCGGCCTGATCAAGGCCAACATCCCGACCCGCATCGCGTTCCAGGTGTCGAGCAAGATCGACTCGCGCACGATTCTCGACCAGTCCGGCGCCGAAGCGCTGCTCGGCTACGGCGACATGCTCTACCTGCCGCCGGGCACCGCCACGCCCGAGCGCGTGCACGGCGCCTTCGTCGACGATCACGAGGTGCACGGCGTGGTCAACTGGCTGAAATCGCAGGGCGGCCCGGACTACATCGAAGGCGTGCTGGAGGAAGTACAGGCCACCAGCGACGGCAAGTTCATCAACGACGCCGGCCTGCCGCAGGACGGCGAGGAAGGCGGCGACGCCGACACCCAGCTCTACGACAAGGCGGTGGCGGTGGTCACGCAGACCCGCCGCGCCTCGATCTCCGGCGTGCAGCGGCATCTGCGCATCGGCTACAACCGTGCCGCGCGGCTGGTCGAGCAGATGGAAGCCGATGGCGTGGTCAGCGCCCCGCAGCACAACGGCAATCGCGAGGTACTGGCGCCACCGCCGCCGAAGGATTGAGGCTGACAGCCTGGCCGGTCAGGCGTTGAGGTAGCTGCGCGGGACGCGCTTCAGCGCGCACAGCAAGCGGTAGGCGCTGGTGCTGCAGAGCGGTGCCAGCGCCGAGACACGCGGTGCCTCACCCCACAATTGCACCAGGCTGCCCACGCCCGCCTGCGGGTGGTCGGTGAGGTCGACGGTAAGCATGTCCATGGATACGCGCCCGATGATCTGCCCGGGCTGGCCGTCGATCAGCACCGGTGTGCCGTTGGGGGCGAACTGCGGATAGCCGTCGGCATAGCCCATCGCCACCACGCCGACCCGGGTGGGGCGTTCGGCGACGAATCGCGCGCCGTAACCTACCGGCTCACCCACGCCGATCTCGCGCACCAGAAAAACCTGCGACTGCAGCGTCATCACCGCTCGCAGTGCTTCGGCGTGCGCGTGGGGTTGCCCATGCAGCGGGTCGGCACCGTACAGCATCAGCCCCGGCCGCGCCCAATCGTTGCGTAATTGCGGCCAGCCCAGCGCGGCTGCCGAATTGCCCAGGCTGGTGGCGCCGGCAAGGCCTTCGGTGGCGTGGCGAAAGTTGTCCCGTTGCTCCAGCGTGCGAGCGTTGCCCAACTCGTCGGCGCATGCCAGATGAGTCATCAGCACCGGCGGTGCCACGTGGGGCAGGGCCGTGAGCCGCGCGTGCGCGGCGCGGAAATCCTCCGCCGACAGGCCGAGCCGGTGCATGCCGCTGTCCAGCATGAGCCACAGCTGCAAGCTGGCGCGGGTCTCGAAGCCGAGCACCGCCTCGACCTGTTCGGGCGAGGCCACGGCCGTCCACAGGTCGTGCTCGACGACCAGCGGCAGTTCGTCGGCGTCGAAACAACCCTCCATCAGCAGGATGGGATTGCCGATGCCAGCGGCGCGCAGTTCCAGCGCCTCCTCGATGCAGGCCACGCCGAAGCCGTCAGCCTCGGCGGCCAGCGCACGCGCGCAAGCCACCGCGCCGTGGCCGTAGGCATCGGCCTTGACGATGGCCAGCGCCTTGCCGCCGGAGAGCCGCTTCGCCAACCGGTAGTTGTGGCGCAGCGCGTCGAGATCGATCAGGGCGCGGGCAGGCCGCATCAGTGCCGTCCCGCCCGGCCGAGGTAGCGGAAGATGTCCAGTCCCTCGCTGTCGATGGCCGGTTCCCGACCGTCGATCAGGTCGGCGAGGTAATGGCCCGAACCGGCGGCCATCGTCCAGCCCAGCGTGCCGTGGCCGGTGTTGAGGTAGAGGTTGCGGTACGGCGTGGCGCCCACCACCGGAGTGCCGTCCGGCGTGGCCGGGCGCAGGCCGGTCCAGAACGTGGCGCGGCTGAGGTCGCCGCCGTGCGGGTAGAGATCCTTCACCACCATTTCCAGGGTGGCGCGGCGGCGCGGGTTGAGCGTGAGGTCGTAGCCCATCACCTCGGCCATGCCGCCCACGCGGATGCGGTCATCGAAACGCGTCACCGCGATCTTGTAGCTCTCGTCCAGGATGGTGGAGGCGGGGGCCTGGCTGGCGTCGGTGATCGGCACGGTCAGCGAGTAGCCCTTGAGTGGATACACCGGCAGGCGCAGCCCCAGCGGCGCGAGCAGTTGCGGCGAGTAACTGCCCAGCGCGATCACGTAGGCGTCGGCGGTCTCCACGCCTGCGCCGAGGCGTACGCCGGTGATGCGGTCGCCGTCGCGCACCAGGCCGGCCACGGTTTCGCCGTAACGGAACGTCACGCCGGCTGCGGCGGCCAGTGTCGCCAGCTTGTGGGTGAACAGCTGGCAATCGCCGGTCTGGTCGCACGGCAGGCGCAGCGCGCCGACCAGCTTGTCCACGGTCGCGGCGAGGGCGGGTTCGACCTTGACGATGCCGGCGCGGTCGAGCACCTCGTAGGGCACGCCGTACTCGCGCAGCACCTCGATGTCCTTCGCCGCGGCATCGAGCTGCTGTTGCGTGCGGAACAACTGGGTGGTGCCTGCCGCGCGGCCTTCGTAGTCGATGCCGGTGGCTTGGGTCAGCGCGTTGATGCACTCCTGGCTGTAGTCGGACAGGCGCACCATGCGCGCCTTGTTCACCGCGTAGCGCGCCGCCGTGCAGTTGCGCAGCAGTTGCAGCAACCAGAGGTATTGGGCGTGATGGACGCCAGGCCGGATCGACAGCGGCGCGTGGCGCTGGAACAACCACTTGATCGCTTTCAGCGGTACGCCCGGCGCGGCCCACGGCGAGGTGTAGCCGAACGACAACTGCCCGGCATTGGCGAAACTGGTTTCCAGTGCCGGCTCATGCTGCCGATCCACCACGGTCACCTCGTGGCCGGCCTGGCGCAGGTACCACGCGCTGGTTACGCCGATCACACCGCTGCCAAGCACCAGGATTCGCATTGCCCTCTCCGCGCCAAATCATTCCCTGCACAGCGACCGGTGCAAGGTACAATCGCATAGTGTATGCATCTTCAACTAGTGTTTTTCGCCATGTTTGAAGAGAATATTGGGGATATTTTCCGTCACCGCCTGCAGGAGCCAGAGGGCCATGCCAACCCGGTCACGCGACCAGGACAAGATCGATCGCAAGATCCTGAGAATCCTGCAGGATGAAGGGCGCATCTCCTTTACCGAGCTGGGCGAGCGCGTGGGCCTGTCCACCACGCCGTGCACCGAGCGCGTGCGCCGGCTGGAGCGCGAAAAGGTGATCACCGGCTACTACGCCAGGATCGACCCGCAGTGGGTGAAGGCGGGCCTGCTGGTGTTCGTGGAGATCAGCCTGGCCTACAAGTCGGGCGACATCTTCGAGGAGTTCCGTCGCGCGGCGCTGCGCCTGCCCAACGTGCTCGAATGCCATCTGGTTTCCGGCGACTTCGACTACCTCATCAAGGCCCGCATCAGCGAGATGGCCTCCTATCGCAAGCTGCTGGGCAGCACCCTGTTGACCATGCCGCATGTGCGCGAGTCCAAGAGCTACCTGGTGATGGAGGAAGTCAAGGAGACGCTGTGCCTGCCCGTGCCCGACTGAATGCAGCATGCGAGTGCGGGTTAAGCCTCGAACATCCACAATAGTGACCGTCACCATCCTGCGGAAAACTCCGATGAATCGTTTCAAGGTTGCCCTTGCCGCTGCCGTGCTGATGTTTTCGCTGGCGGGCGTGGCCCAGGCCGCCACCGGCCCGGCGCGTGCGCGGCTGGATGCGTTTGCCAGCGGCCTGCATTCGCTGACCGGGCATTTCAGCCAGACGCTGACCAACGTCAACGGCCAAGGCAGCAAGACCAGTTCCGGCACGCTGGCGCTGGAGGCGCCGCGGGAGTTCCGTTGGGACACCACCGAGCCGTACAAGCAGACCATCGTCGCCGACGGCGGCCGGGTGTGGATGTACGACCCGGAGCTGGAACAGGTCACGGTGCGCAAGCAGAGCACCGAGGAGGCACACAGCCCGCTGACCGTGCTGACCGACCTCAAGCAGCTGGACAAGGAGTTCAACGCCAGCGAACGCGGCGAAAAGGACGGGTTGGCCTGGTTGCGGCTGACCTCCACCAGCAAGGATGCGCAGTTCGCCTGGGTCGACCTCGGTTTCGACGCGAACGGCCTGGCCCGGATGACCTTCCGCGACCAGCTGGGCGCGACCACCGAGATCCGCTTCTCGCAGTGGCGGCGCAACCCGGTGCTGCCTCCGGGAACCTTCGACTTCGTGCCGCCGCAGGGCGCCGACGTGATCGGCGACGTGCCGCAGATCAGCATCCAGCCGATCCGGGACTGAGGGGCGATGGCTGTGCTGCGGCAGTTGCCGCGCTGGGCGTGGATCGGCGGCGGCGTGCTGGCGTTCATCGCCGGCATCGTCAACGCGGCCGGTTATCTGGGCTTTCGCCACCAGGCGATCACCAACCTGACCGGCTCGACCACCTTGCTCGGCACCTCGCTGGGGCTGGCGGACGGGCCGGAAACGGTGCATTGGGGTTTGTCGGTAGCGGCGTTCGTGTTCGGCGCGGTGCTCAGCGGATTGATCGTGCAGCAGCACACGCTGAAACTCGGCCGTCGTTACGGCGTGGCGCTGGTGCTGGAGTCGCTGCTGCTGTTCGCGGCGGTGCCGCTGCTGCATGCCAACGATTCGGGCGGCATCTACCTGGCCTCGATCGGCATCGGTCTGCAGAACGGCATGGCCAGCACCTACAGCGGCATGGTGTTCCGCACCACCCATGTCTCGGGCATGTTCACTGACCTGGGCATCTACATCGGCCAGCGGTTGCGTGGCTTGCCGGTCGATGCGCTGCGCGTAGGGGTGTGCCTGCTGGTGGTGACCAGCTTCACCCTGGGGGGCACGGCCGGCGCATTGCTGTTCCACGCCATGGGCGAGCGCGCCCTGCTGGTACCGGCTGCGCTGACCGGCCTGTGCGGCATGGGTTACGGCGTTTACCGGCAATACACCTTGAGTCGCGGGCGCATGGGCGCCGATTGAGCGGGGATGTCAGCTGGCCACCGCGTAGCGGTTGCGGCCATTGCGCTTGGCTTCGTAAAGCGCCTTGTCGGCGCGCGACAGCCACTGCTCGATGGATTCGCCCGGCCGCAGCGCGGTGACGCCGATGCTCACGGTGACCTGGATCGGGCGATCCTGATAGCTCACGGCGGTGCCGGCCATGGCCGCGCAGATGCGCTCGGCGATCTCGCTGGCCTGGTCCACGCTGGTGTCGGGCAGGCACAGCACGAACTCCTCGCCGCCGTAGCGTCCGAGCAGGTCACCCTGGCGGCAATGGCGCTGGATCACCGCCACCGCGCCGCGGATCACGGCGTCGCCGGCGAGGTGGCCGTGGATGTCGTTGATCTGCTTGAAGCGGTCCAGGTCGAACAGCGCGATGCAGATGGATTGCTCCCGCGACCGCTCGCATTCCAGCTGGGCCAGCTCCAGGAAGCGGCGCCGGTTGTAGATGCCGGTGAGCCCGTCGGTGCTGGCCAGTTCGTCCAGGCGCCGGTTGGCGGCGCGCAGGTCGCGCGTGTGTTCGTTGATCTGTTGCTGCAACTGCAGCGCCTGCCGGCGCAGATAGAGCGTGCGCAGATGCACCAGCAGCACCACCAGGCCGATCAGCAGCGCGACCGCTGCCAGCTTGCTGTACCAGGTTTCATACCAGCGCGGAGCGACCGTCACCAGCAGGCGGCTTTCGACCGTGCGCGGATGCATGCCCTGCGTACTGGCGCGCAGATACAACACGTAGTCCCCGTGGGCGAGGTTGGTGTAGTTCGCGCCGGGCTTGGCGCCGGCCGGGATGTCGACCCAGTCGTCGTCCAGGCCGGTCATGCGATAGCTGTATGAGGTTTCGCCGGGGGAGCGGTAATCCAGCAGGGAGAAGTCCACGCGCAGGTTGCGGTTGCGCTGGTCCAGCGTGATCGTGTCGCCGTCATGCGGCAGCCTGCCGAACGGCAGCGCCCGCGTACCGAGCACCGCTTGGGTGATCGCCAGCGGCGCGTCGTCGTTGTCGTCGATCTGGATGGCCGGACGGATCACCGTCAGACCGCCCAGGCCACCGAACAGCAGCGCGCCGTCGGGCGCGCGGGCGGCGGCGTCGGCATAGTGGTAGCTGCGGATGTGCAGGCCGTCGCGCGAGCTCAGGTTGCGCACCGCGTGGCTGCGGGCATCGACGCGCGCGATGCCGCTGGAGGTGCTGGTCCAGATGTGGCCCAGGCCATCGCTGAGTGCGCTGGTGACCTTGTCGCTGAGCAGGCCCTCGGCCACGCCGATGCCGGAAAAGCGCCACGGATCCTTGCCGATGCTTTCGGCCAGGCCGCCGGAGGTGCTCACCCATACGTGTCCCTGCGGGTCCGGCGTTGCCGCGCTCACCGAATCGCCGGGCAGGGTGGCCGCGTCGCCCTCGCGGTGGCCGAGGTTGTGGAAGCCATCGCTGGCCCTGCTGTCGCCGGCGATGCTGATGCCCCGCGAGGTGCTGTACCACCATTCGTCGCCGACCTTGAGGATCTGCCGCACCGTGTTGCTGGCCAGGCTGGTCGGGTTGTTCGGGTCGTGCCGAACATGGTCCAGCGCGTGGGTGGTGGCGTCGTAGCGGAACAGCCCGTCGTAGGTGCCGATCAGCAGGCGGTTGCCGTCCATGCGCAGGCACAGCACCGGCATGTTCTCCAGCGCGGGCAGCACCGACGAGCTGATGGCGAACGTGTTCGGGTCGATCTTCGCCAGGCCCTGGGTGCCCACCCAGATCGAGCCGTCCGCCGCCTCGGCAAAGGACTGCACGTCGCGCAGCGTCTGCGTGCCGCCGAGCCGCAGGTGGCGCATCTGTCCGGCCTGCAGGTCGATCACGTCGATGCGGCCGGCGCTCAGGCCGATCCAGATCAGTCCGCGGCTGTCCACGTAGACGCCGCGCACGTTGGTGTCGCTGAGCGTGTTCGAATCCAGCGGCGAGGGCAGTACCGAGAATGCGCCGCGGTCGCCCAGATAGGTGCGGGTCAGACCGAGGTCGGTGGCCGCCCACAGATTGCCGGCGCGATCACGCAGCAGCGCGCGGATCGAGTCGCCGGGCAGCGACGAGGGCACCGCCGGATCGTGCATGATCCGTTGCAGCGAGGCTTCGCCGGGGCGATAAGCCAGCACGCCGCTGCCGTCGGTCGCGATCCACATCGTGCCCGGCGCGGCCTCCTGGAAGTCGCGCACGGTGGCGTGCTGGATGCCTTTGCGGTAGCCGCCGAATCCCGGCACCGGATGCCACTGCCCGTCGGTGCCTCGGTAGGCAGCGCCGGCCTGGCCGCTACCGGCCCACAGGCGGCCGGCGCTGTCCTCGTCGATCGCCCAGATCTGGTTCGCCAGCACGGTGGCCGCCGCGGTGTCCGCAGGCGATGGCGGGCGCTCGAAATGATCGTTGCCGGCGCGCCGCACGAACAGGCCGTTGTTGTTGCCCAGCCACAGATTGCCCGCGCGGTCCTGCATCACGCTGAAGTTGCGCGGCGCGGTGTCGCTGCCGGTGTCGACGTGGCGGATCGCGTTGCTGCGCAAGTCGAGATGGTCCAGGCCCTGCTCGGTGGCGATCCACACGCCACCGGCGTGGTCATCCGCGAGGGCGAAGATCTTGCGGTCGGAGACGCCGCCCGGGCCGTTGGGATACGTGTGGAAGCTGTTGGTCGCCGGGTCGAAGCGCACCAGGCCGCCGGCGTTGGTGCCGATCAGCATGCCGCCGTCGGGCAGGGCCAGCAGGCAGCGCACGTAGGCGTCAGGCAGGCCCTTGACGGGCTCGCCGCGGATATCGAACAGCTGGGTGCGGTAGCCGTCGTAGCGGGCCAGCCCGACCATCGTGCCTACCCACAGCAGGCCTTCGCGATCTTGCGCCAGCGCGGTGACGATGGTCGACGGAAAGCCTTCCGCGCTGGATACCCTGTCGAACCATGGTGCCTCGAACGGGGCCCAGGGATCCGCCTGCGTGGCCATGCCCGCACCGGCCCTGAGCAACAGCAGGATCAAGCCAAGCAGGCCCAACCATGGGCGTCGCAGGAACCGCGGCTTCACCCCGGCCACCCGTGCCGGCACGGCGCCGCGCCCGGCGGCTCGATGCGTCCGGTTTCTCCCATACCGCCAATGGCTCCCTGCACGATCACGTTCTGGCCGCCCCCCGGCGCACGCCGCCGAGTAGGCTCGACAAGGCAGGGTCCATGATACTGACATGCACCGCGTTTCGGCAGGCGGGCGCCGCGGGTGCATGGCTTATCATCGGTGCATGACTCCTCCTGTTGCCCCGTCCGGCCCCGGCCTGTTCGCCGAACCCGACGCGCTCAAGCCCTTGGCCGAACGCATGCGCCCGCGCAGCCTCGACGAGATCGTCGGCCAGCAGCGCCTGGTCGGTCCGGATCAGGCGCTGCGCCGCGCGCTGGAAGCCGGCAAGATCCACTCGATGGTGCTGTGGGGCCCGCCCGGCTGCGGCAAGACCACGCTGGCGCTGCTGGTGGCGCGCTATGCCGACGCCGATTTCCGCGCGATCTCCGCCGTGCTGTCCGGCCTGCCGGACGTGCGCAAGGCGCTGGCCGAGGCCGAGGTGAACTTCGCCCAGGGCCGGCGCACCGTGCTGTTCGTCGACGAGGTGCACCGCTTCAACAAGACCCAGCAGGACGCGTTCCTGCCGCATATCGAGCGCGGCGTGATCATCTTCATCGGCGCCACCACCGAGAACCCCTCGTTCGAGCTGAACTCCGCGCTGCTCTCGCGCTGCCGCGTGCACGTGCTGGAGCCGGTCTCCACCGCCGACATTGTCGCCGCGCTGAAGCGCGCGCTGGCCGACAGCGAGCGCGGCCTCGGCGAGTTGCAGCTGCAGGTTTCCGACGAATCGCTCGATTCGATCGCCCAGGCCGCCGACGGCGACGTGCGCCGCGCGCTGACCCTGCTGGAAATCGCCGCGGAGCTGGCCCACGAGCGCACCATCGACGAAGCCACCTTGAGCCAGGTGCTGGCCGACCGCACCCGTCGCTTCGACAAGCAGGGCGAGCAGTTCTACGACCAGATCTCGGCGCTGCACAAATCCGTGCGCTCGTCCGACCCCGATGCCGCGGTGTACTGGTTGTGCCGCATGCTCGATGGCGGCGTCGACCCGCTGTATCTCGCCCGCCGCATGACCCGCATGGCGGTGGAGGACGTCGGCCTGGCCGAGCCGCGCGCCTGGCGCATGGCGCTGGACGCGTGGGACACCTACGAGCGCCTCGGCAGCCCCGAAGGCGAACTCGGCCTGGCGCAACTGGCGATCTGGCTGGCCGTCGCGCCCAAGAGCAACGCCGCCTACATGGCCTACAACAAGGCTCGCGACGCAGTACGCAAGGGCGGCACGCTGGAAGTGCCGATGCACTTGCGCAACGCGCCCACCAAACTGATGAAGGGCCTCGGCTACGGCAAGGGCTACCAGTACGACCACGACGCGGAAGGCGGCATCGCGCTGGACCAGCAATGCCTGCCCGACGGCCTCGAAGGCACGGTGTTCTACGAACCGGTCGAACGCGGCCTGGAACTGCAACTGCGCGAAAAGCTGCTGGCCCTGCGCGCCGCCCGCGAAAAGGCCCGCAAGCCGTAGGAGCCCGCTCGCGGGCGATGCTTTTGATGCCGGGAATAGGGAATAGGGAGTAGGGAAGCGCAAAAGCCAGAAGGCATCGCCCGCGAGCGGGCTCCTGCCGCCTGCGCCCCTTGCCGTGCACGCTTCCGCGACCTAGATTGGCCCAACCAACCGAGGAGGGACGAACCATGCGCGTACTCGTGGCAGGTCTGATCGGCGGCATCGTGATGTTCCTCTGGGGCGTGGCCGCCCACATGGCGCTGGGGCTGGGCAATGTCGGCATCCACCAGCCGCTCAACGAGAACGCGGCGCTAAGCGGGCTGCAGGAAGGGCTGGGCGACCAACCGGGCGTGTACCTGCTGCCCTCGCTCGATCCGACGCAGATGGGCGATGCCGCCGTGGTGCGCGCCTACTCGATCAAGGCGGTGCGCTCGCCATACGCCTGGGTCGTGTACCAGCCGCGCGGCACCGACATGATGCAGATGGGCCCGCAGATCGGCCGGCAGTGGGCCTCCGACACGCTGGGTGCGCTGGCGCTGGCCTTCGTGATGAGCCTGGCCGCGGTCGGTTTCCGCCGTCGAGTTGCGATCGCCGCCGCCGTCGCCGTGTTCGCCTGGCTCGGCACCTTGCTGCCGTACTGGAACTGGTACCGCTTCCCGCTCGATTTCACGCTCGCCGCCCTGGCCGAGCAACTGATCGGCTGGCTGCTGGCAGGCGCCGCGATGGCGTGGTGGCTGGGCCGCGACGAACGTCCGCGTGCAGCCATCGCGTAGGCCAACGGACGTACAGGAAATCCCGAAAACCTCCGTCGCCCCAGCAAAAGCTGGGGCCCAGTGCCTTCAAGTTGTCGAAAGCAGAGGCGCTGGATTCCTGCCTTCGCAGGAATGACGGGATAGTGGGTAGTCGCTTCATTGCGGCCACCGGCCACGCGCAGCGATAATTCGCGGTTCAAGCCTTCATCCGGACCACGCTCATGCTCGATCCCGCCCTGCTGCGTTCGCACCTCGCCGATACCGCCGCACGCCTCGCCGAAACCCGCGGCTACACGCTGGACGTGGCCGCCGTCGAGGCGCTGGAGAGTTCGCGCAAGCAGCTGGCGATGGAGACGCAGGAGCTGCAGAACCTGCGCAACACCCGCTCCAAGGCAATCGGCCAGGCCAAGGCGAAAGGCGAGGACGTCGCACCGCTGATGGCCGAAGTCGCCGGCATCGGCGACAAGCTCAAGGCCAACGAGCAGGCCCTCGCCGACGTGCAGGCCAAGCTCGCCGGGATTGCGCTGGGCATCCCCAACCTCCCGCACGAGTCCGTGCCCGTCGGCAAGGACGAGCACGACAACGTCGAAGTCAGCCGCTGGGGCACGCCGCGCGAGTTCGCGTTTGAAGTGAAGGACCACGTCGAACTGGGCGAGCGCCACGGCTGGCTCGACGGCGATGCCGGCGCCAAGCTCTCCGGCGCGCGTTTCACCGTACTGCGCGGCCAGCTCGCGCACCTGCATCGCGCGCTCGGCCAGTTCATGCTCGACCTGCACACGACCGAGCACGGCTACCTCGAATGCAACGTGCCGGTGATCGTCAACGCCGAGACCATGCAGGGCACCGGTCAACTGCCGAAGTTCGAGGACGACCTGTTCGCCACCGAAGTCGGCGACACCAAGCGCTACCTGATCCCCACCGCCGAAGTCTCGCTGACCAACCTGGTGCGCGACACCATCCAGGACGCCGACGCACTGCCGCTGCGCCTGACCGCGCACACCCTGTGCTTCCGCGCCGAGGCCGGCAGCTACGGCCGCGACACCCGCGGCATGATCCGCCAGCACCAGTTCGAGAAGGTCGAGATGGTGCACGTCGCCCGCGCCGATCAGTCCTACGCGCAACTGGAGGAGATGGTCGGCCACGCCGAAACCGTGCTGCAGAAACTTGGCCTGCCGTACCGCAAGATGCTGCTGTGCACCGGCGACATGGGCTTCGGTGCCGCCAAGACCTACGACCTGGAAGTGTGGCTGCCCAGCCAGCAGACCTACCGCGAGATCTCCAGCTGCTCCAACTGCGAAGACTTCCAGGCCCGCCGCCTGCAGGCCCGCGTGCGCAACCCGGAAGGCGGCAAGCCCGAACTCGTGCACACACTCAACGGCTCCGGCCTCGCCATCGGCCGCACCCTGATCGCCGTGATGGAAAACAACCAGAACGACGACGGCTCGATCACCGTGCCCGAAGCGCTGCGCCCGTACATGGGCGGACTCGACCGCATCGCATGAACACGCCGACGCCGACATGCGGCCACTGGGGCAAGGTGGAGTTCTACACCAGCTTCTTCCTGCTGCTGGTGCTGGCCGGCGTGATCGCCACCCGCCTCGGCTTCGAGGGCGTCTGGCATCTGCCCACCATCGACCTCGACCTGTCGATGGTCGCCTTGGCCCTTGTCCTCGCCAGCTTCTGGTTCGCCCGCCACAGCCGTCGCTGGCGCCTCGCCGTCATCGCCTTCGCCGGCGTCACCCAACTGGTGCCGATGGTCGTGCGCAACCCGCTATTGCTGCTGCCGCTGCTCGGCGCACTGATCCCGGTGGCGATCCTGGTCGGCTGCCTAGTTGCACTGTCGAAAAAGCCGCTGTTGTAGGAGCGCACCCTGTGCGCGATGCGCTTCGTCGATCCACCGAAAGGCATCGCGCACAGGGTGCGCTCCTTAGGTCTTGATGTTGGACCTGTCAGGGTCGAGCATTCCCGACAGATCATCGGGGGAACCGGGTGATGCCGATGCGCTCCTTTGGCTTCGAGCCCGTGACGTAGATACGCACCCCG